>Ga0114945_10000168_pt1 | contig 39457 bp, 39 predicted proteins | sample OV2TP3_FD_87194 | JGI IMG/M metagenome (GOLD analysis project Ga0114945, IMG submission 87194) | Hot spring microbial communities from Beatty, Nevada to study Microbial Dark Matter (Phase II) - OV2 TP3 | ecosystem: Environmental > Aquatic > Thermal springs > Hot (42-90C) | place: USA: Beatty... | reverse complement strand
CTCGGTGGTGGCGTTATCGTTAATGAACAGAAGCGCCTGAATGGCGACATCGAGCCCTGCGTCAGCCAGGTGACTGACCCTGGAGCTGTTGAGGGATCGGAGACTGGCTCGTTCCTCCACCGTGGAGCCGGTCAATGCCAGACTACTCAGGGCCGCCACGAGCCCCACGATGAGGAGCGTCAAGGCCAGCATAAACCCTCGTTCGTTAATTGGACTTCCCTCCCTTGGAGGCCAGGCGAGACGCGCTCCTGCGATCACGGCGCCGCCCCAGGCACGATGCGCACCGAATCCGCCCCCTGAAGCGGCGTGCCGGACACGGTGAGACCCCTTAAGACGCCTTGGCGGTCTCCCCCCTCGAACGCGGTCCGCTGCGTCTGAAAATGGCACACGAGATCCGCGCGGCCGTCGCCGTTGACATCTTCGGGTTTGCAAAACGCCAGGCTCTGCTCGCTGCCCGACCGGCCGAAGGTCAGCGTCTCCTGTTTCACCGCGTCCGGCGCCGTGAACCGGCCGGACGAGAGGATGGCCACAGGGATCTTGCCAGCGCTCTTCGGGTTAATGCTGTTCTCGGCGGTGCCGGGCTTGATGTCGATCGTGACCGCCAGCGGGGTCTGGATGGGCTTGATCGCATACTGCAGCAGGAGCAGGTCGGCTTGGCTAACCAGGTTCCCGCCTTCAGCAGCGCTCCTCGACTCCCCGACCACGTACACGGAGGAGCCGATGCGCTGGACGCCCCAGGCCACGTCGTCTTCCCGGCCGCCATGGTAGCGACTCGAGAGCACCGAGCCGTCGGCCGGGTCGACCTCCAGCAGGAACACATCCTGCTTCCCCGCCCCGAAGCTTGCCGTCGCCCCGGTCACATAGAGCCGCTGTCCTTGAGGTGGAATGCGGGCATGATCGTTGAGCGAAATCCCATAGGCGAGGTCATTCGCCGCTCCGCCCCAGGTCGTGCTCCAGAGCAGCGTGCCGGCTTCATCATATTTCAGGATCAGGACGTCATTCCCGCCTTTCGGGCCGTTTTTGACCGCGCCTGCAATGTAGAGATCTCCTGCCGCGGATTGATATCGCCTTGCGGGGACCAGCGCCATCTCCCCCCGCCAGCCTGGAATGAACCCCGGCTGACTCCGTGTCCAGATCAGGTTCCCCGCATCGTCATACTTCCACAGGGCAATCCGCAAGGCGTTGGGGTCAAGGTACGGATAGTGGGTCATGCCCGCGACGTAGACATTGCCGTTGAGGGTGGTGACGGCGCTTCCGAAACTGCTCATGAACCACCCGGTGTTGCCCAAGACGCGGCCCCACCGGAGGGTCCCGGCGCCGTCATACTGGGCCAGGACGGCGGTGTTGTTCACCCCGTTGCTCTGCGCGTAGCCCGAGGCATAGACGTAGTGGGCCGCGCCGATTCGATCCGGGCCGAAGGTCACGCCCAGGAAGGACTCGTTACCCCGGTAGGTGAAGAAGTTGGGTGTTGCGACCCACTCCGCGCCTCCGACCCCCGACCCCGTCGCGCCGGTCAGCGGGAACTTGACCAGCACGCTCTTATGTTCTTTATCCCCCACCCCGTCTTCCGTCTGCGTCCAACTCCGTCCGGCGAAAAAGGTCCCACCGCGCGTTCCGACAACCCCATCGAACACTTCGCTGTTGGGGTTGCCGGACCGATTCGCAACGGCGGGCCAGCGGAACGCCCAATCCAGGACAGGCGTGCCATCCCGAGTCAGCGTGTAGTGGAGGGCGAGCGACTGACCCCCCAAGAGCGCCTCATCGGCTGCCGACAGATACAGGTCAGACGCGTTGTAAAACGAGATCGCCGTCCCGCGTTGGTTGCCGCTGCCTCCATACACGATGGCCTTTCTGAATTCGAGCCCCCCTTGCTCATCCGCGCGACAGACTGATGCCAACACCACCAAGGCGATCCCCGCAGGGAGCGCTGTGATGATCCGCTTCGCCCCGCCCCACGGGCTCAAACCCGTGGCTTCGGGGAATCGCCCTTCGGGGATTCTCTTTCCTCCCCGCACTCCAGTGCGGGGCTTCCGTGGGGCGGGGTTCATGAGTCTCATGGCCGGTGACCTCCTCTGCCGTGCGACACGGGGCGAGAAAAAAAGACACCCCATCCGATCCGCTCGGATGGGGAGTGGCGTGCAGACGACATCCATCGACTTTCGGCAGCCAGGCTACCTTGGCGCATGCTGTAGGCCCTGTGGCTTTGCGGCCCACCCTTTCGGGTAGTGTGCCTTTATCGGTTCAGACGGATTGTCAATTCCTCTGAGGGCGAACGAACTCTGAGGGCGACTTCCTTAAGGCAAGGATACCTGATCTGACACGGCAATTGCAACCCCTGTCAATCACGAGCTGACAATCGCGACGCGCTGTGCGCGTTCGCCAGGAGGATGTGACGTTCTGCCACAGACGATGATCACACGACGCCAGGCTACGGCGCCAGGAGGAGCTTGCCGAAGACGTCCCGGGCGAGCAGGCGCTCCTGGGCGGCGCGGGCCTCGCGCAGAGGGAAGACCGCATCCACGACCGGCCGGAGGACCGTCTTCCCCACAAGCTGCGCAACCATCTCCAGCTCTGAGCGGGTGCCCATCATGGAGCCCAGGATCGACAGGTGGCGCGAGAAGACGTATCGGAGATCCAGCGAGACCGTCGGGCCGGTGGTCGCACCGCAGGTCACCAGGCGCCCGCCCTTGCCCAGCGCGCGCACGCTGCCCTCCCATGTCTGCGGGCCGACGTGCTCGAAGACGACGTCAACGCCCTGGCCGTTCGTCAGGGTCTGGATCCGCTCCTCGAAGGACTCCGTTCGGTAGTTGATCACCTCGTCCGCCCCCAGCCGTTTGGCCCGCTGCGCCTTCGTGTCGGAGCCGACTGTGGCGAACACCGTCGCCTTCAGGTGCTTCGCGATCTGGACGGCGGCGTGGCCGATGCCGCTGCCGGCGGCGTGGACGAGCACGGTTTCCTCGGGGCGCACGTTCGCGCGCGAGACGAGCATGTGCCAGGCCGTCAGGAAAACGAGCGGGAACGCCGCGGCCTCCTCGAACGACAGCCCCGGCGGAATCGGGATGGCGTCCGTCGCCTTCGCCACGGTCAGCTCGGCGTAGCCGCCGTCGACGGCGGCGCCCCGGATGCCGTACGACAGGCAGCGGTTGTCGTGGCCCACGCGGCACCACACGCATGTGCCGCAGCTTAACCCTGGCGCAAGCACGACCCGGTCGCCGGCCGTGACGGTGGTCACGCCGGGGCCCACCTGCTCCACGACGCCGGACACATCAGCGCCGGAGATGTGCGGCAGGCTGATCCGGTAGGCCGGGATCCCCTCGCGGATCCAGCGGTCGAGGTGGTTGATCGAGCAGGCCTTCACGCGGACCAGGATCTGCCCCGGACCGATCCGGGGGTCGGGGACCTCGGCGTATTCGAGGGTGTCGGGCCCGCCGTGCCTGCGGAAGACCACGGCCTTCATGCGGCTTCAAAAAGTGTCAGGCACTTTTCAAAGCGGGAAAAGTGCCTGACACCTTTTTCCTTAGCCCAGGGCGTTGATGGTGGCTTCGAGGTCGTTGGTGCGCAGGACGAGGGCGCCGCTCGCCTGGCCGGCCGAGGCGGTGCAGTAGCCGTACTCGAGGTTGATGCCGGCCTGCGCGAGCCGCTCGGCGATCCCGGCCAGCGCCCCGACGGCGTTCGGAACGTCCATCACGACCACGTCATGCCGCTGGACCATGGCGTGCAGACGGGAGAGGACCTGCTCCGCCTCCTTGGACTGGTCCACGACGAGGCGGACGATCGCATGGTCCACGGTGTCCAGGATGGACATCGCGAGGATGTTCACCTTGGCGCCGGCCAGCGCCTGGCAAGTCCGGGCGAGCATCCCCGGGCGGTTTTCCATGAAGACGGCGAACTGCGGCTGGATGCTCACCATGGCGCGCTTACCGCCGGTGCCTCGCCTGCTGGCGCTTGAACCGGTTCCACCCCATGACCGCCGCGCGCTGCGACGGGTAGTGCTGGCTGAAGCACGGCGCGCCGTCCACCGACACCACCAGGTGCCAGCGCGCCGGGCTTGCTGCGGTGCGCTCGAGACGGGGCAGAAACGACCGCCCCCGGATCGCGGCTGGTTCCAACGCACGCGCTGCCGGCCCGCGAGTCGGGGGAGCGACCTCGACGCCCTGCTGCGCGACGAGCTGCCGCAGCGTCGAGGGCGGGTCCACAAACTCGACACCGACGTCGTAGAGAAACGGCGGGATGGTCCGCAGGTCCAGCCGCTGGACGACCCACGCGACCCGTCCCGTGCACCGGACAGGGCGCGGCGCGGGCCGTCCGGAGCCAGCCGGGGTCAGCTGCAGGCGCACCAGCGACCGCACCTCCAGCGTTTCGCTCAGGCGAAAGCACAGCCCGCCCTGGCTGATGTTGAGGCTGTCAACGGCCGTCAACCCCTCGGGACGCAGGAGGTTGATCGCAAAGAGCGCCCCGGAGGGGCTCCGGATAAAGCGCCGCCGTTCTTGGATAGCTGTCGTCACCATGGAAGAGGTGTCAGACTGCTCTGTCGAAAAGCCGCTGGGACGACCGCAAGAGGTGTCAGACACGTTTCCCGATGCGAGACGACCGGTCAAAAGGTGTCTGACACCTCTTGCGGTCGTCCCAGCAGTCTGACCCCTATTCTATGGTAGAATGCGCGCATGGGCAAGCGGCTACCTCCTACTGAGCGCCGAAGCGGCAAGATCCTGCAGGCGCTCGAACGGGCGTACCCGGACGCCGCCTGCTCGCTCGCCTTCCGCAACCCGCTGGAGCTGCTCGTCGCCACGATCCTCTCCGCCCAATGCACCGACGCGCTCGTCAACAAGGTCACCGCGGAGCTGTTCACGAAGTACCGGACGGCCCAGGACTACGCTGAAGCCGACCCGGCCGCGTTGGAGCGGGACCTCGCCCGGGTGAACTTCTACCGCAACAAAGCCAAGAGCATCCAGCGGGCCTGCCGGCTCCTCGTCGAGCGCTTCGGCGGCAAGGTGCCGAACCGCATGGAGGACCTGCTTCAGTTGCCGGGGGTGGCGCGCAAGACGGCGAACGTCGTCCTCGGCAACGCGTTCGGCATGGAGGAAGGCATCGTGGTCGACACCCACGTCATGCGCCTGGCCCAGCGCATCGGGCTCACCGCGCACACGGACCGAGACAAGATCGAGCAGGACCTGATGGCGCTGGTGCCCCGGCCGCGCTGGACGCGGTTCGGCCACCAGATGATCATCCACGGCCGGCGGATCTGCACGGCCAAGGCGCCGAAGTGCGCGGACTGCCCGATCGGCCAGTCGCTCTGCCCGTCCTACAAATGAGGGACCGTTTCTATTTTCCTACCTGCCTGCCGGCAGGCAGGTCGATGGGCTGAGGGAAAATAGAAGCGGTCCCGGGACTATCTCACCGCTTCGACAAGGAACGTCTTGTCTTCCGCGCTGAGCGGCAGGGCGAGGGCGGCGGCGCGCGCCGGCGCGCTCATCTTCTGCCAGGTCTTGCGCAGGATCTCCCGCATCGTGCCGTCGGGCGTCTTCGCTCTGAGATCCGCGAACTGCGTTTCTAAAAAGACGAGGCAGAGCGCGTCTTCCAGCGTCTGCGTGTCCGGATCCGCCCCGAGGCGCCGCTTGCTCATGAGCAGGCGCACCCGCGCGATCTCCTCCTCCGCGAAGCCTGCCTCGCGCATCAGGCCGGCCACCGTGTCGGCGTGGATTGCCTTCAGCGTCTCCCGCCACCGCAGGTACCCGCGGCGGCCCGGCTCGTAGCGGTCCCGCGGGATCGTCCACCGGCGCACGTGCTGCCCGCGCGCCGCGATGCGCAGGGCTTCCGAGGCCTCGGGATTCAGCCGCCGCACCCACGCCGTCAGCCGCTCGGCATAGACGACTTCCCGGGGGCGCGGCACGCCCTCGACGAGCTCGCGGTTCGGATCCTCGCTGTTGAGCTGATCGATGCGGGCGAGGACGGCATTCAGCCGGTCAGGAGACATCGCGCGAGGCGCTCCGCCCGGCCCAGCGAATGGGGGGCACGAGATGGGGGTCGTAGCGCGTGCGGTGGCGGCGCAGCCACCCGAACAGCTCGGTGTACTGGCGGAGGAACCCGTCCACCTCCACGCCGAGGAACGCCGGCCGGTATTTCCGGAGGTACCGGCTCGAGGAGCGGTACAGGCTCATCGCGCCCGGCAGGTTGCCGCGCGACCAGTGGTGGAAGGCCACGGCGGCCTGGATCAGCCCCTTGTAGAAGTCACGAGGACGGCCCGCGGTCTGGCGCCAGAGCTGTTCCAACACCTCGTGACACTCGAAGAACTGATGATGGTTGTAGCGGGCCACGCCCTCTTCGAGACGAGGATCGGGCGGCGGGTGAGGAACGCTAGCGGCCCGCGGCGCGCGCGGGCGGCCGGTGGGAGGCGCCGGAGCGCGCTGTCCGCGTCGTGATCGCTTGGAGGACCGCTTCGATGTGGCCATCCACCTTCACCCTCGGGAAGATCGTCGCGATCCTTCCCTGCCCGTCAATCACGAACGTCGTCCGTTCAATGCCCCAATAGCTGCGCCCGTAGAGCGACTTCTGCTTGTAGACCCCGTAGGCCTTGGCGACCGTCGCATCGGGATCGCTGAGCAGCGGAAACGGGAGGCGGACCTTGTCCCGGAAGCGCCGATGGGATTCCGGCGAGTCGCCGCTGACCCCGAGCACGACCGCGTTGGCGCGGGCGAACGACGCGCGCGCGTCCCGGAACCCGCAGGCCTCTTTCGTGCAGCCGGGCGTGTCGTCCTTCGGGTAGAAGTAGAGCACGACGGTGTTCCCGCGGAACTCCGAGAGGGCCACGGTCCGCCCCTCGGCCGTCTGCAGGGCGAACGCCGGAGCCTGATCGCCCACCTCGAGCGGCATCTACCGTGACTCCCGCAGGACGGCGACAACATCCTCGAACATGGCCGGGTTGAGCCCTCCAGAGAGCGGCACCCCGTTGATGACATAGGTTGGGGTGCTGACCACCCCCGCCCTGGCGCCCTCGGCGATGTCGCGCCGCACCGCGTCCATGGCGTGGCCCGAGTCCAGGCAGGCGCGGAACCGCGGCACGTCCAGCCCCAACCGCGTGACGTCCCGGTCGAGATTGCCGAGATCGTAGTGGTGCCCCTGCTCGAACACGAGATCATGGAACGGCCAGAACCGCCCCTGGTCGTGGGCGCACTCGGAGGCCGCCGCCACCCGGCAGGCGCCGGGGTGCACCATCCGGCCGATCTTGGTGTTGCAGGTCGTGTCCAGCGGGTAATGCTTGAACACAAACCGCGCGTCCTGCCGGTGGCTGGCGAGCATGACCGTGTTCAGCTTCGAGGCGCGCTGGCACGCCGGGCAGAAGAAATCGCTGAACTCCACGAGCTGCAAGGGCGCGCCGACCGGCCCGATCGCCGGATCCTCGCCCGTCTCCACCGTCACGCGGGGCTGCTTCTGCATGAACTCGCGGATCTGGCGCCTGACGCTGCCGAACGCCCCGCGGCTGACAAAGGAGGTGCCGGCGTGCACCGCACCCACCCCCGCCGCGCCCACCACCAGCAGGCTCCAGAACACGACCGCCGTCGGGTGCGCCCGGGACGGGATCAGCGCCGCCAAGGCAGAGCCCACCTGCCCGAGCGCCGCCGGCCAGGGGACGGCCGCCGCGCGCAGGCTGACAGCGAGCAGGCTCAGATTGACGAGATACGTCAGCAGGCAGAAGAGGCAGTAGAAGCGGATGACTGTCGCCTGCACGATCAGGAGGACCCCATCGACGGCCACGGAGACAGCGGCGACCACCAGGATGAGGATGAGCGCGGACGGGGCGGTCTCGGCCGCCTGCGATCCCCACACGGCCAGCGCGAAGACCAGCAGGTAGGCCAGCGCCCCCCAGAACGCCAGCGGGACCCCCAGGAAGGAGCCCCAGGCGCCGGAGGTGACGGCGTGGCAGTTGAACGCGCCGGCGCTGCAGGCAGGCCCGCCCAACAGCTCCCCGCGCATCAGGCCCAGATGGAGGAAGGTGAGGTAGCCGCAGAGGCCGAGCCCGATGAGGCTCAGCAGGGCACACCAGGCCAGTCCCGCGCGCGCGCGCATCAGCGCCTATTTAATCGGGAACGCGGGAGAAAGTCAACGGGTGACAAATTGGGACCACGTCCATTTTCCCATCGAGCGTGAAAGAAAAATGGACCTGGTCCCATTTTACCGGTCGAGCACGCCGAGAGCCGCCTGATACACCTCGTCGACCGAGAGCGAGGTCAGGCACCGGAACTCGATGTCGCAGTTGTGCGCCAGGCACGTGACGCAGCCGACGTCTTTCTGGAGGACGATGTGCCCGCCGCCCAGCGGCCCCCATCGCTGGGGCGACAGGCCGGCCTGGTTGCGCCCGAAGAGCGCGACAACCGGCGTGCCCACTGCCGCCGCGATGTGCACCGGGCCGGAATCGTTGGAGATCAGCAGGCGGCACCGGGCCAGCAGCGCGACGAGCTCCGCCACGCTCAGCCGACCGGCGACATTCACGGCGGGATGGCGCATCCGCTCCGCGACCTCGTGCGCAAAGACGGCGTCGGACTCGCCGGCCACGAGGCAAACGCGCGCCCCCCGCTCGGCCATCAGCCGGTCGGCCACCTGCGCGAACCGCTCCGGCATCCAGCGTTTCGACACGCAGCTCGCGGACGGATGGACCGCCACCAGCGCGTCCCCCTCCCGAACGCCGGACTCGGCCAGCAGCCGCGTCACCCGCTCCAGGGCCTGTGGCCGGATTGGCACCAGCGGCTTCGGATCGCCCGGGGAGATCCCGAAGACCTGCAACAGCTCGAGGGTGTAGGCCGCCTCGTGCCGCGCCCCTTCCTGCTTGCGGTGCGGCAGCCGATGGGTGAGCAGCCACGGGCACTTCCGGTTGTAGCCGATCCGAACCGGAATGCCGGCCAGCCAGGGGATCCAGTGCGAGCGGTTGCTTGGATGCAGCACGAGGGCCGTGTCGAATTCGTAGCGGGAGAGACCCCGCGCAAACCGGACCGTCGCCCGCACGCGGCGATGCCGGCCCTCCTTGTCATAGCTGATCACGTCGTTGAGACACGGGTGCTGCGCGACGACGTCCAGGCAGGCGCTCCGGACCATCATCGCGAGGAAGGCGTGCGGGAACTGCTGCCGCAGCGCCTGGAGCACCGGCGTGGAGAGCACGACGTCCCCGAGCCGGTCGAGCCGGATGACGAGCAACCGCTTTGGAAGAAGCGGTTGAGACGTGAGGCGTGAGGCATGAGACGTGAGAGAGGCGCGGGTGCTGCTCATGGAGAATGCTCGAGGCCCTGTCTGCTGTCCCCCGTCTCCTGTCTCAGCAGTTGACAGGCGGCCTCGTAGACGTCATCGGCGGAGAGGAACCGCATGCACTCGTGATTGAACCGGCACAGCGGCCGCTCGCAGGGTGCGCAGAACAGCCGGCGGCGGACGGTGCGGTGGCGCGCGGCCGTGGGGCCGTACTTGGCCGGATCGGTGGGCCCGAAGATCGCCACGGTCGGGACGTCGAATGCCGAGGCCAGATGGAGCGAGCCGGAGTCGTTCGTGATGACCAGCGTGGCCCGCTGCATCAGCATGCCGAGCTGGCGCATGGTGACCACGCCCACCGCGCTGTGGGCTCGATGCGTCATCAGCTCCAGGATGGCTTCCACCCAGGCTTCCTCCGCAGGCTCCCCGCTGAAGATCACCTGTGCCGCGCATTCCCCGATGAGCCGGTCCGCGACGCGCGCGAACCCCTCGACGGTCCACCGTTTGATCTGGCTGCGCGCGCCGGGGCAGATGAGGACCAGACGGCGCTGGCCGTCCAGGTTCCACCGCCGCCACAGCCCGTCCACGTGCGCGGCGTCCTTGGGCGACCGCCACACGGGGCTTCCCGGCGCGAGGCCGAGGCCGGGCACCTGGGCCTGCAGCCGCCAGCGATGCCGATCACGCATGTGCCGGATCGCCTTCGGCGGCCGGCGCAGATACCGCCAGGCCGACAGCGGCTTCAGGAAGAACGGATAGATCGTGGAGCGCAGATCGACGACGATCTGGGGGCGGAAGCGCCAGAGCGCCGCGGTCAGCTTCAGGCGCCCCAGCGGCGAGCCAAACTCGTCGGCATCCACGAGCGTCTGGACGCACGGGTCCTCCACGAAGAGCGCCGTCGCGCGCCCGCCGACGACCAACGCCAGGTGGGCACCCGGGTACCGCTGGTGCAGCGCCGCGACGGCCTCGCTCATGAGGATCGCGTCCCCGATGTTCGACAGCCCGATGACCAGCACCCGCTCAACCCCCGCCATTCAGCCTATTCGCTTGACACCAAAAATTTTTTCATATCACCGTGTCGTCTCATAACAGGTGCAGCTCTCATCGAGTATCGTCGGTTTCGGCTGGTCTTGTCCGTAAGCGGACAGCCCTTGACCGATTTGAGGTTCTTCCTCCGGAGTCTCAAGGAGAAGTCGTGATAATTTCCAGCCACCATAGCGCTCTGAAAGCTCTCTGGTCGCGTGGTACTCATGAATAATGGGGGCATTCGAGCCAGAGGGATAACCCCACCACACCACATCTTCTTCGACGCTCACCTCTGTCGGCCGACGTTGCAAGCCATGCTGCGTCCGCCGGCGAATCCCCCGATTCCTCGTCACAATACCGATGGGGCCAAAGAACTCGAATTCCTTTCGCAAGCTCTCCCCCGAATCCCACGCCCTCCTTGAACCACGCTGAATCTTGGTCCACGTATTTCAGCAACGTCGCCGAGTCCTCGGCCTCATTGGCTTCGTTGTACTGATCCCATCTTTATCGGTAGGGGAGGGGTTGAAGCTGGACTTCCACGGCTGCCTGTTCAAACTCCGGATCTTTGTGAACTAGCGTGGCGTGGAGTTGTTTCGCTGTCGCCAACACCCAGGCATCGGCCAGCGAGAGCCGATACATGCCCTTCATTCGAGCAGCTAACGCGATCAACTCATCGCTGACGTCCACGCGAGTCACGGGGAGCTGGTGGAAGGAAGCGAGCAGCATGGCCAAGCCATCCTCACCACGCGCTTGGTAGGCCTTATAGCCGGCTTCCATCACACTGAGGAAGCACACATATAACTGCACTTCTCCTCGGCGTCCCTTCGCCAGCCAGCTGCCCACCGCGTCTGCGCCAGGTTCATCACCAGAGAACGTCAACAGCGCTGAGGTATCGAGGAGATAGCGAGGCTTAGTGCCGCCTCTGGATTCGCTGCTCACGCGCTAACTCCTCCCGACGATCCTTGAGCAAACTCTCAGTCAGCCCAAGACCCTTGAACATCCCCCGGAAGCTTTTCACCGCATCGGTGGGAACCGGGACCACACGAATGCCCCCTCCCGTATCCACCCAGACGAGTTTCATGTGGGCCTTCAACCCGTACTTCCTTCGCAGGGCGGCAGGAATCGCCGTTTGTCCCCGTTCGGTAATGGTGGATTCCATGGCTCATCACCTCCTGAACATGAGGCTACATGCTAAAAACATATTTATCAAGCTAAATATAAATACTTGCTTGTATCGAATCCCCCCGCCTCCCTCACAGAACGGTGGGATGCGGCGGGCTGGAGCCATCGTGTCACTCGGCTGTTTCGAGCAGCGAGCGGTAGCGCGCGAGGAGCTGGCGGTCCTTGGGGCGGCCCGCGAGCTGCTTGGATCGCAGCAGCTTCGTCAGCCGGCCGACCTTGACCGGCGTCCCCCGAATCGTGACGGTGACGGCGTCCCGCGCCATCGCGGCAAAGGTATAGCCTGAAACCGCCAGCAACAGCTCAACCATCGGCCCGTCGGGGGCGGTCGCGACGAGCATCCGCCGGTTACGCACGAGCTCGCGCAACGCCCCGGTCTGGAGCGCGCCTTCGGTGGTCCCGCGCGAAAACCCCAGCCGCCCAAGCTGCCCCGCCGCTTTCCGCACATTGGGCAGCGTCGGGTTCACGAAGAGATCGTAGTCCATCGTCGCAAAGGCTTCGGACGGCCGCTGGGCGTAGTAATTGATGCCGGCCATCCCGACGATGACATACTGGACCCCCACCCGATTGAGCGCGCGGATGGCCGCCAGGTACGGATCGGCGAGTCGACGGGCCATCACCGACGAGGCCGGTAGTGGCGCTGCCAGGCCAACAGGACGGCATGCACCCAGCCGAGCTCCGTTCCGTCGACCACGCGCGCTTCTCGAGCCGCCAGTCGCGCCTGGAGCCCCGCGCGGCGAAACGCGGCGCGCTCCCCGCCGTCGACCTCCTCCAGCAGCTCACCCGGCCCGCAGCCCAACGCGGCAGCCAGGCGGCCGAGCGCCCGCAGCGAGATCGCGCGCCGGCCGGCGTCCATCGCCGAGAGGTTCGAGCGATAGAGCGTTAACCGCCGCGCCGGCTCGGCGGGGCTGGTCCCCCGCTCTCGCGCCACCCGCCCGATACACGTCCGAATCCGCATCGTTTAAATGTTATCACAATGTGATCACTATTTTAACCGGGGTGACCGCCCCTGGTGTCCGCAGGCGCCAGCAGGCCGCGGGCCGCCGCCACGACTTCCTCGACGCTGATCGCGTCCATGCCGGGATGCGGGGGCTGCTCCGGCGAGAAACAGGGGACCTGGGGGCAGCAGTCCGGATGGTGCACGACCACGGTCCGCTCCGGGTCGCCCAGCGGTCCGGTGAACGCCGGGGAGGTCGGCCCGTACAGGGCCACGATCGGCCGGAACAGGGCGGCGGCGAGATGGAGCACGCCGGTATCATTCGAGATCACCAGGTGGGCCTGCTCGAGGCAGGCGGCGAGCTGCCGCAGCGTCGTCCGACCGGCCAGCACGACCGCCGGATGCCGCATGCGCCGCTTGAGGCCTTCGGCCAGCTCCACGTCGTCCGGCCCGCCGGTGATGGCGAGGGGCAGCCGGTCGCGCTCCTGCAGCCGATCACCGACTTCCGCGAATCGCTCAGCCGGCCATCGCTTGTGCGGCCAGTTCGCGCCGGGGTGGAGGATGACCAGCGGCCGGTCCGGCCCGAGCCCTTCGCGGGCAAGAAACGCGATCGCATCCTGCCGCTCCGGCTCGCTCACGGCGTAATCGTACGGGCCCGGCGCGGGGGGGTAGCCGAACGCCTCCAGCAGCGCCAGGTAGCCCATCGCCTTGTGCGTGGCCTGATCGGGCGGGCGCACGCGCGTGGTCAACAGCCAGCCGCTTTTGGGGTGCGCAAACCCGATCCGCATCGGGATGCCCGCCAGCGCCAGCAGCAGCGTCCGGGAGAGGCTGCGGCGCAGGATGAAGGCGCCGTCGAACCGGCGCGCGCGCAGCGCCTGGATGAGGCGCCACTTCCCGGCCGCGGTGCGGTGAACGCCGCGCTCGTCGTAATCCACGAGCTCGTCCACGTACGGATTGTGCAGCAGGATATCGCGGCAGGCGGGCCGGCCGAGCGTGGCGATTCGGGCGTGGTGCCGCTCATGCCGCAGCGCCCGCAGGAACGGCGTGGCGAACAGCGTCTCTCCAAACCAGTTGGGCAAGACGACGAGGATCCGATCCATCATCGTGGGCGGACCACTGCTATTTTCCCGCAGTCCATCGACCTGCCTGCCGGCAGGCAGGTAGGAAAATAGAAATGGTCCGTACGCGTCAGGCGGCGAGCACCTCGCGGTAGACGGCTTCCACCTGGTCGATCATCCGCGAGAGACTGAAGCGCTCGCGCGCGCGCTCCCGGGCCTGCCGGCCAAGCTGCGCGGCCAGCGCCGCATCCCGCAACAGGCGCGTGATCCCCTCAGCGAGCGACGCCATGTGCTCGGGGTCGACAAGCCAGCCGGAGCGGCCATGCTCGAGAATCTCCGGCACCGCCCCGGTCCGCGCGGCCACGACGGGCTTGCCCGCCGCCATGGCCTCGATGAGCGACAGCCCGAAACCCTCCGTGCCCCGGATCGGAAAGACGAACACATCCATCAGCGCAAGCGCGGCCCGCGTGTCCGGCGCGCCGGGCAGGATCCGCACGCAGGACGTCAGGTCCAGCGACTCGATCTGGCGCTGGAGGGCCGGCGGGGCCGGCCCGTCGCCGAGGAGGACGACCTGCACGTCAGGCACTTGCCGCCGCACCTGCGCCGCCGCGCTCAACAACACATCGAACCCTTTGACGCGCCAGGCGGCCAGCCGGCCGATCCCGCCGATCACCGGCACGCCGTCCGGAATGCCCTGCGCCTGCCGGGCGCGGGCGCGCTCCGACGGCTCATCGCCGTTGGAGAAGTCCTCGACATCGATCCCGTGATGGATGAGCCGGATGCGCTCCGGCGGGAGCCGGAAGACGGCCAGGAGGTGCTGGCGGACCGGCTCGCTGATCGCAATGGTCAGCGCGCCGGTGCAGGGCCACAGCCGCCGCCCAAGGTTGCGCCGGAAGAACCCGTGCCAGGTCGTCAGGTACGGAACGCCCAGCCGCCGTGAGAGGATTGCCGCGGCCACCTGGCCGACCCGCGTGTGGGCATGGATCAGGTCCACCGGATGCGCCTGCAGACGGCGGGCGAGCTGGTGCGTCGCCAGCCACACCGGCGGGCCGAACTCCGCGCTGGTGGCGAGCGGCACGCGCCAGTGCGTGACGCCGAGGGCGTCCAGGCGCGGCGCCAGCCGGCCGCCGCCCGACGCGACGACCACCGCATGGCCGCGCGCGGTCAGCGCGCCGGAAAGCCCCAGGAGGTAGCTCGTGATCCCGCCGATATTGAGATGCGAGGTGATGTGCACGATGTTCATGCTGGCATGAGCAGACCGACGGCGGCGGGAGGCGACGCATGCGGTGAGCGGCCCGTCGGCAGTCCGAGCGGGCACGGTGTCCCCCCACCTGGCTGGCCCGCCCTGGCGGGCCCAGCGTCCCACCCCCGGCGACGGGTTCGCTTTCGGCGAACCCGAGCCAGGTGGGGGGACGAGCGAGGACTGCCGTCGAGCGACCGGCCGCACGCTGGGCGGCCGGAGCGATGCCGCGCTCGCAGGCCGGGCCGTCCGGCCTGCGAGGGGAGCGCCGAGCCCCAGCTGGAGGCCAGGCGACGCGCGGGAGCCTGGCGACCACCGAGGCGCGGGTGGCCGACCGGAGGCCTGAGCGGCCGCGAAGGCCGAAGGCGCCCGCAGGCGAGCCGGCCCCGCAGCCATGTGAGGGACGTGCGCCGCGACAGCACCTGTTGTCCCTCCACGATTGGATGGCGTATCATGGTACGCGGTCCGCGAGCAGCGACAGCACCGCCCTCAGCACCTCCTCCACGCTGATGCGGCCCATGCAGGCGTGCGTGATCGTCCGGCAGCGCGGGGAATAGCAGGGGCTGCAGAAGACGTCTTTCTTGATCACCAGGCCGGTAAAGGAGGACGCGAGGTGGCGTCGTGGATCCGTCGGGCCGAAGAGCGCCACCGTCGGCGTGCCCATGGCCGTGGCGACATGGAGCGCCAAGGAGTCGTGCGCGAGAAACGCGCGGCAACGTTTGATCACGCAGGCCAGCTCCATCAAGCTGGTCTGGCCGATGAGGATCAGCGGCGGCTGGCTCGTCACGCGGCGCAACGCCTCCCCGAGCGGCTGCTCCTCCGGCCCGCCGGTCACCACGACGCGGATGTGCTGCACGGCCAGCGCATCGCACAGGCGCGCCCAGCGATCCAGATCCCACCGCTTGGTCTTCCACCGGCCGCTCCCCCCGGGGTGCATCCCGACCAGCGCCTGGTCCGGCCGCGGCTCGCCCCCCAGCAGCTCCCTCGCGCGCTGCTCATCGAGGGGTCCCGGCCACAGCTCCAGGCGTTCCCCGTCCAGCGTGATGCCGGCTTCCCGCAGCAGGTGATGCTGGTGGGCCACCGGGGCCATCGCCACCCGCGGCAGGCGCACGGCCTGGTTGAGGAGCCAGCCGTATCTGCGCCGGTAGCCCACGCGGACGGGGATGCCGGCCAGCCACGCCATCAGGTGGCTGGCCCGGCTGTTCTGGAGATCGATCGAGAGGTCGAAGCCGATCCGGGACAACCGCCGGATGAACGCGAGCTGCCGGACCGCGCCCCGGTCCTTGCCGGACGGATCGTAAATGAGCACGTCATCAACGTAGGGGCAGCGCGCCACCACCTCGTAGGCGGAACGGCCGACGACGACGCTGACGTGCCCCTTCGAGAACTGCCGCCGGATGGCGCGCAGGCTGGGCGTGGAGAGGATCACATCCCCCAGGGCGCTGAGCTTCCAGATGATCACCCGCCGGCCGTGCACGCACTCCTCGTACACCGCGAGGGTCCGCTCCACCATGCGGTCGAGAGTCCACTCCTCTTGGACCTTGTGCCGGCCGATGACGATGCACCGCCGGCGAAGCGATGGGTAGGTGATGAGCTGTTCCACCGCATCCGCCAGGGCCACCGGATCCCGTGGCGGAACCAGCATGCCGTTCTGCCGGTCGTCGATCAGTTCCTCCAGCGCGCCGAGCCTCGAGGCGATCACCGGCCGGCCCACGGCGTTGGCCTCGATCACGCTGCGGCCGAATGACTCCGGATACGTGGAGGGCACGAGGACGATGTCCACGGATGCCAGGAGCGACGGCATGTCCTGGCGCACGCCCAGCCACTCGACCTCTTCCCGTAACCGCAGGCGGACCATGAGGTCTTCCAGCGACCGCCGGGCCGGCGAGCCAGGCGCATCCCCGGCGAGACACAGCGTGACCGGAAACCCGCGGCGCACCAGCCGCGCCACGGCGCGCAGCGCCACCTGCTGCCCCTTGAGCGGGCTGAGGCGACTGAAGATCCCGAGCCGCCAGGGCCGGTTGCGCACCGGTGCCGGCGGCTGGAATCGGAACTGCTCCAGATCGACGCCTCGGGGGATCACGCGCAGCCGCGCGCTCGGTACATGGAAGCGCTCCGTCAGGTAGCGGGCCAGCGCCTGGGACGGCGCGATGACACACCGGCCCCACGCCATGACCTGCGAGCCGGGGTGCGGCCGGTAGAACCCGTGCGCGGTCGTGAGGAACGGCCGCTGCGTCTGTCGCGCCGCGGCCCAGCCGATCCAGGCGGGCACGCGCGAACGGGCATGCACGAGATCGACGCCGGTGTGCCGGATGACGTCGGCCACGGCCGGGACGCACGCGCCCATCGTCCTGAGCGATTTCGCGTGCACCGGCAGCGCGTGGTGGGTCGCGCCGAGGGCGACCAGCGGCTCGACCAGCGCGCCGCCCGCGGAGATCACGCTCACCCGGTGGCCCCTGGCGATCAGCCCCTTCGCCAGGTCGAGGACGCCGCGCTCCACGCCTCCCACGTCCAGACCCGGCAGCAACTGGAGAAGGTGCATGAGCAGGTAAGTGGCTAAGTGGCGAAGGGGCGAAGTGGCCGAATGGATTCGGAACTCACTTGGCCACCTTGCCACTGCGCCACTGTGCCACTCCCCATAGGTCTCCTCAGAGCAGACGGGCGACCGCCTCGCGGACCGCGGCGAAATCATCGGGTGGAGTCGGACGAGGGGCGGCACGGAGCGCGCGCTGGATGGCCAGGGCCAGTTCCGGCACGAGCACGAGCGTCAGGGAGCCCTTCCCGGCCAATTGCCGGAGGAACCGTTGATGCCTCGTCAGCCGGCCGGCGCCGGCCCCGCCTGCCTGCCTGCCAGAGGCAGGCGCAGGCAGGCGACGCGGCGGCTCCACGACGAGGACTCGCCGGCCGCTCGCGCAGGCCTCCGAGACCATGGAAATGCTCTCGCCGGTCACCACCGCGACATCGGCCGAGCCCAGTAGGCCGTCCATGGTGCCGTCAATCGGATCGCGGCTCGCGATGAGGAGCAGCCGGCAGCGGGGATGCCGGCCGAGGCGCTCCGCCAACAGCCGCTCCACGGAGGCAGCGGTGCGGCGCGACGTCGTCGCCAGGCACCAGCCGTCGGTCGCCTCGCAGGCCATGGCGACCTGATCGATCAGCGCCGACGCGAAGGCCGGGGACAGCGCGTAGTGCGGCGTGTCGCCCCCGAGCAAGATCGCCACGACCGGATGCGCGTGGGTCGCTGGCGCGTCGACCGGTCCCGGGTGCCGAAACTGCGGATGGGCGCGCAACCGCTCTGTCGCGCGGCGCAACTGCTCTTCAGAGCACGGGGCGACGAGGGCGCCGGTGGTTTCCACCACGTTCGCCCGCGGGGCCAGCTGGTCGTGCGCGGGCGCGATGACCAGGTCGAAGCGGCGCACGGGAAACGGGCTCGGCTTCATGATGACCACGGACCGGCACCGGGACTCGCCGCTCCAGAGGACGTTGACCGGCGTGGCGGCGGCTCCGCAGGAGACGATGAGATCGGCATAGCGGCCAAGCAGCGCCGACGCGGACTGCGGCGTGAGCGTCCAGGCCAGGCACCGCGCGGCCCCCCACCCCCGGGGGGCGACCCAGCTCCAGAGCAGCGCCAGCGCGCGGGCCAACGGGCTGCGGTAGCGGATCTCCACCACCTGATGGATCAGCGCGGGGTGATGCTGCCGCAGGGCGTCCTTCGACTGTCGCTCGGGACCGCCCTGAGCAAGCGAAGCGAGTCGAAGGGCGTCCACCACCGCCAGTGACTGCTTCAGATGCCCCGCCTTGCCGTCGCTCAGCACCAGGACCCGACGCGCCGGCGTGTATTTCCACCGCTTGTGCATCCACAGCCACTGACCGGGCTCCTCGCGGAGATGCCGCTCCAGCGCCGCCGCAAACGCTTCCAGGCCCGCGCGGATCGCAGCCTCCTTCGGCGCGCGCGGATCGAGCGTGATCGGCGGTTCGACCACCAGCCGATGCACAGGGCCGCGCACGCGGTGGAGGAAGGCCGGCACGATCACGGCCCCGTTGCGGCGCGCCAGCTCGAACGGCCCTGTGGCGAACAGGGCCGGACGGCCGAAGAAGTCGACGAACACCCCCTGGCGGCTGGCCTGGTCCCCGACGATGCCGACAAGCTGGCCGCGTTCCAACGCGGCGATCAGCCGCCTCATCGCCCCGCCTTTGTGGACGATCGTGCAGCCCTTCGACTCGCGGTATGACACCAGCAGCCGGTACAGCTTCGGCAGCTTCTCCTGGGCGCGGGCCAGGGCGACGACCGGATAGCCATGCAGCGCGGCGACGATGGAGCCCAGCTCCCAGTTGCCGAAGTGGCCGGTCAGCAGGATCACGGGCTTGCCCGATGAGACCGCCTGCTCGACGTGCGCGCGGCCCTCGACGCGGACGTAGCGCTCGCAGTAGGCCCGGTCGATCACCGGCAGACGCAACAGCTCGATGACGCTGGCGCCCATCTGCCGGTAGCACGCGCGGATGAGCCGGCGCTCCTGCGACGGCGACAGCGCGCCGTCGAACGCCGCGCGCAGGTTGAGCCGGCCGATCCGAACCCGCTTGGGGTTGAGCCACGCCGCGGCCACGCCCGCGCGCTCCCCGAGCCACACCGCCACGGAGGGGGGCAGCCGGCACAGCAGGCCGCTGGCCAGCTTAACCAGCGTACAGGCGAGCCAGTCGAGCATAGAGCTCCTCTTTGCCGCTGAGAAACGTCATGGCGACTCCCAAGATCCACACCGGCACGCGGCTGGGCGGATGCGCACGCGCGAGGCGCTCCAACCGCACCCAGTCTTTCTCAGTCGTGAGGATGGCGTCCGCGCGGTCGGCCTCGGCCTTGGCGAGCACCGCCAGCCATTCCGCCGGCCGATAGGCATGGTGGTCCGCAAACGCCTGATGCCAGAGCCTGGTCGCGTGCAGCCGTCCCGCGGTCGCCTCGAACCCGGCCGGATCGCCGATGGATGACACCAGGCCCACCCGCGCGCCGTCCAACCGGGCAAGCGGCAAGTCGGAGCCGCTCACCCCGTCGCGCAGCGACGTCGGCTGGTGCGCGGCGGTCGCCAGCACCGCGTCGGGATTGACGGCGCGCAGCCGCTCCTTGAGCGCGGCCAGCGTCTCCATGGCCTCGTCAGCTTTGGTGATGACGATGATGTCCGCGCGCCGCAACGCTGTGAGCGGCTCGCGCATCGGCCCGCGCGGCAGCAGGTCCCATCCCCCGAACGGCGTGCGGGCGTGCACCAGCACGAGGTCGCAATCCCGATGGAGGCGCCGGTGCTGGAAGCCGTCGTCCAGGATCACGGTGTCCACGCCGAACGTCCGGCACGCGAACCGCCCGGCGCGGTCGCGGCGGGCACCGACGACGACCGGCAGTCCGGCCACGTGCTGCGCCAGAAGCTGCGGCTCGTCCGCCACACCACCTGCCTGCCGCGCCGATGACCGGTCGTCCCGGGCGTCATGGCGCGGCGCAGGCAGGTCCTGCCCCTGCAGGGGTCTGACCCCGAAGGTGTCTGACCCCAGCCCGGACACGCGCAGGCGCCCCTCCTGCCACTGCACCCAATAGGGGTCCCGTCGGCCGCCGTAGCCGCGCGAGAGCACCGCCACGCGCCTGCCCTGCGACGCCAACTGGGCCGCCACGCGCTCGACGCAGGCGGTCTTGCCGGTCCCTCCCACCGTCAGGTTCCCGACGCTGATCACCCGGCAGGGCAACCGCACGCGCCGGGCCCAGCCGCGGTCAAAGGCGGCGTTGCGCACGCCGATCGCCGCCCGGTAGGCCAGCGATCCGGCGCGAAGGAAATGGCACGCCAAGGCGTCCGTGAAGGAGTGCGGATGGGGCTGCGTGGCAAGACGCCACCAGGCGTCGTGCAGAGATGGCCGCATACCGTCCATTCTACTTCTACGTCGTCGAAAAGGGGAGCGCCAAAAAGGTGTCAGACACCTTTTAAAGCGGGAAAAGTGTCTGACACCTTTTTGGCGCTTACGGGGTGAGCGTGAGGGTCTGCAAGAGGCGGGCAAAGGCGGCTTGGGCGGTCGGGGCGGCCTCGGGGGTCGCCATCCAGCTCAGCTCATAGAGCCGGCCGTCTTTCTCGAAAAACAGCCGCTGGCTCTTCACCGGCACCGGCGTGGACCGGGCGGGCTCCCAGGGCAGAGACAGGGTGCCGCTGAGATCCAACTGCGTGGCGGTCACGCCTAACAGGTCGATCTGCTGCCGCTGGTCGATGCGAAACGTGGGCATCACGGTCTGCTCGTACGACTCGATCATCTCCGCGAGGGACGCATACCGGCCCCCCTCCACGTGCGGAGGGATCGCCCGGACCGACAGGTAGGTCCGCAGCCGATCGTCCAGCGAGGCCGGGCCGTAGACCTGCACCTGCGTGTAGGCTTCCTGGGTCCCGCGCGAATCCTCGACCTCCCAATCGGCCGGGTACTCGAAGCGAACCGGCAACTGCGGCTGCGTGCTCTGGTAGACGGCGAAGGACATCTCGGCCATGCTGCGCGGCTCCCCGAGGAGGCAGAGTGCTGCCGCGAGTATCATACCAAACTTCATTCGCTGATGAGCAGGCATGGCGGGTTATCCTTGGCGGCGACGCGGCCCGGTGGAGTAGCCGAAATCGCTGGCGAGGATTTCCTTGCACCGGGCCTCGCCCTGCGCCACGCAGGCGGAGCCGGCATCCAGGTTGTCATCCGTCTGGGCCCCCTTGCTGGTGTCCCACACCGCGGCCCCGGCGACGAACGACTGATATTCGATGTCCACCGTCCGCGGAAAATTGACGAAGTCATCGTGGATGCCGTTGAATTTCTGGTTCACATGCCAGGCCTCATGGGCGAAGATCGCCGCGATGACCTCCTTGGTCTCCGTGGCCAGCACGAGCTCGTCAAAGACCAGGTAGACGGGGCGCGAGGCGTCAAACATGCCGTCCGACTTGATGGACGAGAACACCGCGGCCAGCGCGCCGATCGTCCCCAGCAGATCGGCGACGAGGACCGGCACGCCGAACACGCTCACGTTGTTGACGATCTCGGCTATCGCCCGAGACACCATTGCGCCGGCGGAAAAATCGAACAGGCTGAACGTGATCGGGGACGTCACGAGCAGGTTCCGGGCGGCATCGAGGAGGATCTGTTCCGTTGCCGTCGGATCCGAGGCAACCACGCCGAATCCCAAATCCACCGTCCCGGTGCGCGGCCGCACCCCGCCGCCGCCGACCGCCCCACCGCCCGCTCCTCCCTCTTCGCCTCCTGCACCACCGCCAGCCGGGCCGCCGCCCCCAGGGCCACCCGTCCCGGCCGACCCGCCACCTCCTCCGCCGCCTCCGCCGCCGCCTGCCCCACCCAGACCAGGAGCCCCGCCACCACGGCGGCCAGGTCCCCCAGACGATCCAGGCCCGGCTCCACCAGGGGGGCCACCGGCCTGGCCTGGCCCGCCTCCTGCCAGCCCTGGCGGAAGCGTCGGCTCGCCCTGTTCAGGGGTGAGGTTGGCGAGCGCGAGCTGGGGTTCAGCACCCCTGGAGGCAGCTCCCCCGAAGAGATCCTGGAACGCACGGGAAAGCGGCTCAACGAACAGCACCAGGCTGGTGACGACGAGGGCCGCGATGACGAGAAATTCGAGGATCGCCTGGCCTGACCGACGCGTGGGCTTGGGTGGCTGACGCAACTGGTGCATCATTATGGGGGTGCTCCTAGCTTACCTGATGGGCCAGGCGCCATCAAGGGGGCCAAGAGGGCCATGGTCCGCTGCACCGTCCCCTGGCAGCGTTGGATCAGCGCCTGCGCCCGCTGGCCCATCGCCTCCGCTTGCCCCGGATTGGTCACCAGCTGCTGCAGCACGGCTGCGAGCTCCTCGTCCCGGGTCAGCTGCCTGGCCGCCTGATGAGTGACGAGCTGCTGGGCGATCTCATCGAAGTTGTGCATGAACGGCCCGAAGACGACGGGCTTGCCCAGGCTGGCCGCCTCGAGCGGGTTCTGGCCGCCATGGGGGACGAGGCTGCCGCCGATGAACGCCACGGTCGCCAGCCCGTAGTAGCGCGGAAGCTCCCCGAAGCGGTCCACGAGCCCGACGTCCCAGCCGGGCCCCAGCGAGGCTGAGAGACGAACCGGCGTCAGCCCGTGCTGGCGCACGAGGGCTTCCACCTCCGCCAGCCGCTCCAGGTGGCGCGGCGCGAGGATGAGCCGGATGCGCCTGCCGTGCGCGGCGCGCACGATCTTGAACGCGTCCAGGAGCGGTTCCTCTTCCCCCCGATGCGTGCTGCCGGCGACAATGACGCGATCGCGCCCATTGAGCCCGAGCGATGCCGCGGTCTCCGCGATCGCCTGCTCCGACGGCCGGGTCCCCACGCTCGCATCCCACTTCAGGCTGCCAGCCACCTGCACCTTGCCGGCGGGCGCACCGAGCGCGATCACCCGGGCGGCATCCGCCTGGCTTTGCATGAGGAACACGTCGATCTCCTGCAGGGTACGCCGCAGGATCGGCTTGACCCATCGATATCGGCGAAACGCGCGCGGGGAAATGCGCCCGTTGACCACCGCAATGGGTACGCCGCGCGCCTTGACCGAGCGGATCACGGTCGGCCAGAACTCGGACTCCACGAGCAGCAACAGCCGCGGCCGGATGGCCTCAAGCGCGCGCCGGACGCACGGGCGCAGATCCAGGGGGAAGTACATCGCGACCCCGTGATCCTTCGCGACCGTCGAGGCCAAGGCAAACCCGCCCGGCGTGATGGTGGATACGGTGAGCGGATCGCCGGTGGCCTCGGCCAGCGCCGCCGCCAGCGGCCGCACCGCTTGCACCTCCCCGACGCTCACGGCGTGGATCCAGACCGATGGGTGGCCGCGCAGCCGATCGCTGACCTCGCGCGGATAGCGCCCCAGCCGCATGCTCCAGCCGCGGTGCGGCAGCCGGCGGCGCCAGACCGCCTTGGGCAGATAGAGCAGCAGCCCGACGAGGAGCACGACTTCGTAGAGGAGCCACAGTCCCGGTGCCAGGCACCATTTCGCCAACCGTCTCCTCATGGGCGAAATGGAGCCAGGCACCGAGCTGTTAGGCTCGCGGGTGGGCTTGCTCATAGACTTTTTTCAGCCGCTGCGGCGTGATGTGGGTGTAGATCTGCGTCGTCGAGAGGCTGGCATGGCCCAGCAGCTCCTGGACGCTGCGCAGATCCGCCCCGCGGTCCAGCAAATGCGTCGCGAAGCTGTGCCGCAGGCTGTGCGGGCTGATGGAGGCGGGCAGGTGCGCGGCCTGGACGTAGCGAATGAGCAGCCGGTCCACCTGCCGGACGGTCAGCCGCGTGAGCTTCTGGCTGACGAACAGCGCGTACGGCGTCTTGAGCTGTTTCTGCTCCGGCCGCGCCTTCAGGTAGCGGCGGATCGCCGCCAGCGCCGTGGAGCCGATGGGGCACAGCCGCTCCTTCTTCCCCTTGCCGCGGACGACCGCCGTCTCCGAAATCTCGTCGAGATCCTCGAGGTTCAACCCGACCAGCTCGCTCACGCGCATCCCGGTGGAGTAGAGGGTCTCGAGGATCGCCCGGTCGCGCAGAGCCTGCCACGTCCCTCCCGCCGGCCGCTCGATCAGCTGGGCCATCTGGCGCTCGTCGAGAAACGAGGGGAGCCGCTTGTCCAGACGGGGCGTGGGAATGGCCGCGGCCGGGTTGCGCTCGAGCGTCCCCTCGCGGCAGAGAAAGCGAAAGAAGCTCCGCAGGCACGAGAGCTTGCGCGCGATCGTCCGGCGCGCGCGCTGCTGGGTGCTCAGGTGCGCGACGAACTGGCGGATCTCCAGCGGCCGGATGTCCTGTGGGCTGCGCCGGCCGAGAAACGCGAAGAACTGCTCGAGGTCAAGGGCGTAATTCTGACACGTGTACGCGGAGGCGTTCCGCTCCGCGCTGAGATAGCGGAGGAACCGTTCAACCGGAGCCGTCTTCGCCACTCTTCACTCGCCCCCCGCAAACGGTGTCTGACACCTTTCAAAGCGGGAAAGGTGTCAGACACCTTAGGTCGCTGGCGGCCCGCCGTTCGCCTCGCTGGTCGTCGCGCCGTTGGGCGCCTGGTCCAAGCGCCTGGTCGTGTACCGGCACGCGGGGTAGTGGGAGCAGCCGTAGAAGTGCCGGCTGCGGGCGCGCCGCTCCACCAGATCGCCGCCGCAGCCGGGCTGCGGGCACTTCACCCCCGTGGGCAGCGGCTTGGCGTTCTTGCAGTCCGGGTAGCCGGAGCAGCTCATGAACTGGCCGAACCGGCCCCACTTGATCACCATGGGCTTGCCGCACTGCTCGCACGTCTGGTCCGTGGGGATCACCTCGCGCTTGACGTTGCGCATCTTCTCCTGCGCGCTCACCACCCGCGAGGAGAACGGCGTGTAGAAATGGCGCACGACCGACACCCACTCCAGGTCGCCCTCCTCGATCCGGTCCAGCTCCTCCTCCATCTCGGCGGTGAACTTCAGGTCCATGACTTCCGGGAAATGCTCGATCAGCATCTCGGTGACGATCCGGCCGAGCGACGTCGGCACGAGGCTGCCGCCGGTCCGGCGGACGTAATCGCGGCCGACGATCGTCTGGATCGTGGGCGCGTACGTGCTGGGCCGACCGATGCCCTGCTCCTCGAGCGCCCTGACGAGCGAGGCGTCGGTATACCGGCGCGGCGGCTTGGTGAAATGCTGGGACGGCGTCACGTCCAGCAGCGTCAGCTTGTCACCCCTGGCCAGCGGGGGCAGCTCAGCGGCCTTGGGCGCATCCTCGTCGCGCGGCTCCTCGGCCTCCTGATAGACCTGCGTCCAGCCCGCGAAGAGGCTGGTGCGGCCGATCGCCTTCAAGCCGAACGGGCCGGCGGCGATCTGGGCGGTGACCACGCGATCCACCGCGTCCGCCATCTGGCTGGCCACGAACCGCTGCCAGATGAGTTGGTACAGCGCCCGCTGCTCCTCCGTCAGGTAGGTCGTCAGCAACTCCGGGGCGCGCGCGACGCTGGTGGGCCGGATCGCCTCGTGCGCTTCCTGGGCGCTCTTGCGCGACTTGTAGGCGCGCGGCTGGGCCGGCAAGAAGCGCTTGCCGTAGCGCTTGCCGATCAGCCCGCGCACGGCCTGCAGCGCCTCCTGGGCCACCCGCACCGAGTCGGTGCGCATGTACGTGATGAGCCCGACCGGACCCTCCCCGCCGACCTCCAGCCCTTCGTAGAGCTGTTGCGCGATGCGCATGGTCCGCGCCGAGGAGAACCCCAGCTTGTTGAACGCCTCCTGCTGCAGCGTGCTCGTGGTAAACGGCGGCTTCGGGTAGCGCTTCTGCTCCTTTTCCTCAACCGACGCGACGACAAACGACTGCCGCCGGAGCTCCTGGGCGATGCGCGCGGCGTCGGCCTGGGTCTTCACGTCCGCCTTCTTGCCGCCGATGGTGTCCAGCTGCGCCGAAAACGGCGGCCCGCCGCTCGCCTTGCGCAGCGCCGCGTCGATCGTCCAGTACTCCTGCGGCACGAACGCCTCGATCTGCGTTTCGCGGTCCACGATGAGCCGCAGCGCCACGGATTGCACCCGACCGGCCGACAGCCCCCGCCCCACCTTCTTCCACAGAAGCGGCGACAGCGAGTACCCAACCAGCCGGTCGAGGATCCGCCGCGCCTGCTGGGCGTCGACCTTGCGCAGGTCGATCTTCCCCGGGCGCGCCAGCGCCGCCTTCACCGCGTCCGACGTGATCTCATGGAAGGCGATCCGGTAGATCTTGCGCCCTGCCTGCTGCCGCGCAGCGGCAGGCAGGCCATCGCGCGACGCCGCCTTGCGGCTGGCCGGCTTCTTGCCCGCCGCGGGCTTGCCGTCCGCCTTCTTGGCCTGGGCGGCCTCATCGTCGCGCAGCAGCCGCTCGAGGTGCCAGCTGATCGCTTCCCCTTCGCGGTCCGGGTCCGGCGCGAGGTAGATCGTCTCCTTGTTGCGCGCCTCCGCCTGAAGCTGCTTGGCGACCTTCCGGCGCTTCTGGATGACGATGTAGTGCGGCGCGAAGTTATGCTCGATGTCCACCCCCAGCCGGCTGGCGGGCAGGTCGCGCAGGTGGCCCATCGAGGAGGTCACGTCGTACGCCGGCCCCACGATCCTGGTGATCGTGCGCGCCTTCGCCGGTGATTCGACAATGATGAGGTTCTTCGCCATGGCTTACGTCCCGCCGCCCACAAACTGTACGAGCTCCACCTGATCGCCGTCCCGCAACGTCGTCGCCGGATGCTGGGCCCGCTTCAGGATCGTGAGGTTGACCTCCACGACCACCCGCTCAGGCGCAACCTGCAACCGCTCCAAGAGCTGCGCAACCGTCATGCCCTCAGGCAGCTCGCGCCGCTCGCCGTTCACTGTCACCTGCATCTGAGAGAGTATACCATGCACATCCCATCAACACCTCAGGCGAGTGGCATCGGGCAACAGGTGTCAGACACCTTTCCCGCTTTGAAAAGTGTCTGACACCTGTGAGCCGCGACCCTGGTGGTGTGACGAGTCCTCGCGCTTCACAAATCGCTTGCCTGGCAACTGCGTCACGGCGTGCTTGAGCTCCAGGCTCAGCAACGCCGCGGCACAGGCGGCAGCCGGCAGCCCGGTCGCTGACGCCACGGTATCCACATCGAGCGGCTCGCCAGCCCGCAGCTGCGCCAAGAGGCGTTGCTCCTCAGCGCTCAGGGTCGGTGGGGAGGCGACAGCCCTGTCCGCAAGACCCAGCTCCTCCACGATGTCCTCCGCGCAGGTCACGAGCGTGGCGCCTTCTCGAAGCAGTTGGTTGGTGCCTTGAGCCGTCAGGGTGGTGATCTTCCCAGGGACCGCGAACACCTCGCGCCCCTGCTCCAACGCGCAATCACAGGTGATGAGGGCCCCGCTGCGCCGCGCGGCTTCCACCACGACCACCCCGGCCGCCAGCCCGCTGATCAGCCGATTGCGCCGGGGGAAGTGCTGCGCCCGAGGCGCCATGCGCATGGGATACTCGGAGATGAGCGCTCCGCTGGCCGCGATCTGCTTGGCCAGCGCGTCGTGTTCGGGAGGATAGATGCTCGCCAGGCCGTTTCCCAAGAGCGCCAGCGTCCTTCCCTTGGCCTTCAAGGCCCCTCGGTGCGCCGCGCCGTCAATCCCGCGGGCCAGGCCCGAGACGATGACCACCCCTCGAAGGGCCAGGTCGTAGCTGAGCCGCTCCGCCACCTCCACCCCGTAGGGCGAGGCGTGACGGGACCCCACCATCGCCACGACGGGCTCGGACTCCGCGGGCAGCGTCCCGCGCAGATAGAGCGCCAACGGCGGATCGGGAATGTCCCGGAGCGGCTTGGGATAGCCGGCGTCGTCCAGCGTCACGATCTGCACCCCGGACCGGCCCGCCAACGCCAATTCGTCCGCCAAGCCCCGCGTGTTGCGGCGTCCGGTCGCGATCTGGTGGGCCAGGAGCGGCCCGATGCCGCGCACCCGCTGCAGCTCCGGGACCGCGGCCCGCCAGAGGCGCTCCAGGCTCCCAAAGTGCTCCAGCAGCCGCTTGAGCCGGAGCGAGCCGATGTCCGGAATCAGGTTCAACAGGATGTAACACTCTCGGTTCGTCAGCATCTCGTCCTTCAAAAGGTGTCAGACACCTTTCAAAGCGGGAAAGGTGTCTGACACCTTTTTGGCTAGCGTCGAGCGCGCGAGAGCGGGGTGACCAGCAGCAGGCGGGCGCGGTCGTTGAAGCTCATGAGGAACCGGTCGAAGAATCCGGCGCGGCCCATGAGGTTGAAGCCCATGCGCAGCGCGTCCGAGAAGCCGGCCGGCACCGTGAACTCCTCGCCGGCGAACCGCACCTTGATGCGATGCAGGTAGATGGGCAGGACGCTGCCGTTGCCCAGCGTGGCGTAGCGGCGCGTCGCCCGGGTGAGCTTGATCCCCAACAGCTGCGCCACATCGACGTGGAAGATGCTCCACGACGCGCCGGAATCGACATAGGCCTGCAGGTAGAGCCAGCGGTTGCCGGTCCAGGCCTGGAGGTACACGATCGGGGCGTAGTGGCCCTGCGCGTTCTTCAAATACGGAAACTCCACCCGGCGCAGGCCGAGGGGGGCTGAGGCGGACCGCCGGCGCGCCATCACAACGCGGTGAGCGACTCCTCCGGCAGCGGGATATAGTAGATGCCGGCCTCCCGGCCTCCGCTCAGGCGCGCCCGCTGGAACGCCGCAAGCTGCGTCTGCCCGCAGGCCACAATCCGGTTGTCCACCACCACGACGTACTTGCCCCCGTAGCGGGTGGAGAGATCGCCCGTATGTTCCAGCAAATACTGCCAGCTCTTGCAGACATAGGGGCTGACCTGCTCCCAGATGCGGTCCACCACGTCGTCCACTGAGAGGTCGCTGGTGTCGATCGTGAGGTCCGCCTGGGCGTACGCCTTGGCGCGCCGGGCCAACAGCGCCTGGATCGTCGCCAGCGGATCGCGGCTGCCAGCCAAGAGCGGCCGCGACGCCAGCCGCGGCCTGACCCGCTGCAGGATCACCGGCGGCCTGGCCGTCAGGCAGATCACCGGGCCGCTCACCCGCAACAGCGCCCGGTTCTCCTCATCGACAAACGCCCCGCCGCCGGTGGCGATGACCTGCTGGCGGCCGCGCACCAGCCGGCGGATCCAGCGCCGCTCCAGCCGCCGGAAGACCGCCTCCCCCCGCTGCCGGAACACCTGGGCGATCGGCATCTTGGCGCTGGCCTCGATGAGCTGATCCACATCGACGAACCGCCAGCCCAGCCGCTTGGCGAGCCGCCGGCCGGCCGCGGTCTTGCCGGTGCCCATGAACCCGGTGATGATGACATTCATCGTTCCACCTGCTGCGGGTCTGTGCCGGCTGCGGGGAGGCGACGCGTTCGGTGAGCCGATCCCGCAGCCAGCGAGCAGAACGGCGGGGTCGGCGAACTCATTGCGCGAGCTCCCGGACGGTGTAATGGATGAGCCGGTCGTCCGAGCCGAACCAGAACTGCAGCTCAAAGTTGCCCGGCGCATCGCGCTTGAGCGCCGGCCGCAGCGGCACGTAGATGACGCGCTCCGGTTGCAGGTAGGCGGCATGGGAGAGGCCGGAGGCGTCGAGGAACGCCATCACGTCGTCCAGCGACGACCCCAGCGGCAGCACGGCCCTGATCCGGGCATCCACCTCGTCCAGGACCATCACCGGCTTCTTCTCAAACCAGCCCATCCCCACCAGGCACACCGCCGCGTACGCCAGCGCCAGACGCTTCATCCCACAACCTGGGCGTGGGCCGGTTCGCACATGCCAGGTCGCTGCGACCGAACCGGCCCGGGGTCGCGGACGCCTGTCACCAATTCTTGTGGGCGACCCGGTGTGCCACAGGCACACCCGCCCAGGCTGTGGGATCATCTGCCCACCTCCTCAGAAGGAGTGGACGTACCGCCGCCAGGCTCGGACATCCCGCACGAGCTCACGCACGCGATCGCCGCCGAACTTGTCGAGGAGGGCCCGAGCCAGCTCAAAGGCGACCATCGCTTCGCCGATGACGCCCGCGGCCGGCACGGTCGTCACATCGCTGCGCTCCACCGTCGCGACGAGGGCGCGCTTCGTGTTGATCTCCACCGACCGCAGCGGCCGGCGCAGCGTGGACAGCGGCTTCAGGAAGCCGCGGACGATGATCGGCTCGCCGGTCGTCATCCCGCCCTCGAACCCCCCGGAGCGGTTCTGGGCGCGGTAGAAGCCGCGGGCCTTGGTGTAGAAGATCTCATCCTGGACCTTCGAGCCGGGCAGCGCCGCGGCCGCCACGCCGTCGCCCACCTCCGTCGCTTTCACCGCGTGGATGGAGAGGATGGCGCGCCCCAGGATTGCATCCAGCCGCCGGTCGTTGTGGACGTAGCTGCCCAGCCCCGGCGGGACGCCCTCGGCCACCACCTCGAAGACGCCGCCGAGCGTGTCGCCGCGCCTCATCGCGGCGTCGATCGCGCGCACCATCCGCTTCGTCGCGGCCGGATCCAGGCAGCGCAGCGGGGTCGGATCGGCCTTCGCGCGCAGGCGCGCCACGGTGGCCGCCGACGGCTTCGCCTGCACGGAGCCGAGCGCGATGACGTGGCTGGCCAGCTCAATGTCCACCTGCGAGAGCAGCTGCTTGCAGAGCGCGCCCACCGCCACGCGCGCCGCGGTCTCGCGCGCGCTGGCCCGTTCCAGCACGTTGCGGATGTCGCGATGGCCGTACTTGATGGCGCCGGTCAAATCCGCATGGCCGGGCCGCGGCTGCGTCACGACCGGCAGCCGGTCGATGGAAGCGTCCTTGTTCGTGATGCGGAGCGCGATGGGGCTGCCCAGCGTCTGGCCGCGCCGCAGCCCGGCGAGCAGCTCGATGGCATCGGTCTCGAGCTGCATGCGCGGCCCGCGGCCGTAGCCGAGCTGCCGCCGCCTCATCTCGCGCTGCAGCGCCTGCGGATCGATGGGCACGCCGGCGGGCATCCCCTCCAGGATGGCCACCAGGCACGGCCCGTGCGATTCCCCTGCGGTCAAGAACCTCAGCATCTCACCCCGTCACTCAGCCACTCCGTCACGGCCAGCCGTAGTACTCCCACAACAGCCGGATCGTTTCCTCCACCCCGCTCAGGCGCAGCAGGTCGCTGCCGAAAAAGAGCGAGACGACCACCCCCAACGAGAGAAACGGCCCATACGGGATCACGTGCGACCGTTTGATGAGCAGCACGAACAGCCCCGGGAGCAGCGCCAGCATCGGCGAGATGATGAACGCGACCGCGGCGATCTTCCAGCCGCACACCGCGCCGGCCATCGCCAGCAGCTTGATGTCCCCGCCGCCCATGCTCTCCTTGCGGAAGAGGACATCGCCCATCAGGCCGGTCGCGTACAACAGCCCGCCGCCGACAAGCATCCCGAGCGCGGACCGGCCGAGCGCCAGCCACCGCAGGTCGGTGCCGTGCAGCATCGGCACCAGCCCGCTGAGCACGAGCCCCGCCGCCAGCCCCCCGAGGCTGATCTCATCCGGGATGATCTGAAACTCGAGGTCGATGAAGCTGGCCGCGATGAGCGCGGCCACCAGCGCCAGGTAGATCAGGCCGACCGGCGCGGCGCCGAAGCGGTGCAGCACCGCCACCGTCATCAGGCCGGTGAACAGCTCCACGACCGGGTAGCGCCACCCGATGGGCTTGCCGCAGTGCCGGCACCGGCCCCGCAGGCGCATGAAGCTGACGAGCGGGATGTTGTCGGACCACGCGATCGGATGGCCGCAGGCCGGGCAGCGGGAGCGCGGCCGGACAATCGACTGCTCGCGGGGCAGCCGCACGATGCAGACGTTGAGGAAGCTGCCCAGGCACGTGCCGAGCGCGAAGCCCGCCGGCCACCAGGCCCACCACGGCGCCGTCGCCAGCGTCGCGCCCAGCTCGCCGGTCCAGCCCGGGACGCGCTCGCTTCCTGCCACGATCGCCTCACGCGGCCTGCGCCGCGCTCGTGCGCACGGCCTGACGCACGGCCTCCCGCATGGGCTCAAGCGGCGGAGCGTGACGGAGCCAGAGCTGCAGCGCGGCTGCGCCCTGGTATAGTAGCATCGACAGGCCCCCCGCTGCAACACACCCGCGCCGCCTCGCCTCGCGCACGAGCGCCGTCTCGCGGTGATACACGAGGTCGTACACCACAAGGCCCCGCCGGAGCGCCGAGGGGCGGACCGGCATCCCTTCGCCTGCGCGCATCCCGACGGTCGTGGCGTTCACCAGGAGATCCGCGCCATCCAGCCGCACGGCATCAAGCGATGTCGCCCGAGCCGTGACGCGCGGACGCTGCCGCGACAGCCAGGCGGCCAGCCGCCGCGCGCGTCCCACATGCCGGTTGGCGATCGTCAGCTCGCCGCCCGGCCAGCGCGCCAGCTCCCAGGCCACCGCCCGCGCCGCCCCCCCTGCGCCGAGGATCACCGCCCGCGTCGGCCCGGGCCGCCAGCCCGGCTCGCGCAGCGCGCGCACGAAGCCGGCGCCGTCGGTGTTGTAGCCGATGGTCCGCCGGTTGCGGACGACGATGGTGTTCACCGCCCCGACCGCGCGGGCCATCGGATCCACGCGATCCAGCAGCGGGATCACCCGCTCCTTGAGCGGGACGGTGACGTTGAGCCCTTCGACACCGGCAAGCACCAGCGCCCGCAGGATCGGGCGCAGGAAGCGCGGGGGGGTCTCCACGGCGGTGTAGCAGGCGTCCAGCCGCAGCGCGGCCAGCGCCGCCGTATGCATCACCGGGGAGAGGCTGTGCGCGATGGGGTATCCGATGACCGCGAACAGTCGAGTCATCTCAAAGTGCCAGGCACTTCGCCGGTTCGTTTCTTGCCCGAACTGTGGAAAACTCGGGTTTTCCACAGCTTCGCGAAAATTCCAAGCAGGAAAGTGCCTGGCACTTTCACGGGTGGAGGGCCCGGCGCCGGGTCAGCGTCGAGCGACGGGTGGACGCCGAGAGGATCTTGTTGATCGCGTTGAGGTAGGCTTTGGCGGAGGCCTCAATGATATCCGTCGAGGTGCCGCGGCCGACCACATCCATGCCCTGGTGGCGGACCTTGACCGCCACCTCTCCCAGCGCGTCGGTCCCTTTCGTCACCGAGTGGAGGCTGTAGTCCACCAGCTCAGGGGCGATGCCGGTCATGCGCGAGATCGCCTGGTAGCAGGCGTCCACCGGCCCGTCCCCGGTGGACGCGTCCTGGAGGATCTTCCCTTCCTTGGCGAGCCGGATGGTCGCGGTGGGCACGGTATCGCTGCCGGACGTCGTGTGGACGTACGCGAGCTTGTAGATCTCCTGCGCCGCGGGCAGCTCTTCTTCGACGATGGCGATCAGATCCGCGTCGAAGATCTCCTTCTTCTTATCCGCCAGCGCCTTGAACCGCTCGAACGCCCGCCCCAGCTCGCCTTTGGACAAGCGGAACCCCAGCTCGCCCAACCGCCTGGCGAACGCGTGGCGGCCGGAGAGCTTGCCGAGGACGAGCTGGCTGCCGCGCAGCCCGATGTCCTGCGGGCGCATGATCTCGTAGGTCTTCGCGTGCTTCAGCACCCCGTCCTGGTGGATGCCGGACTCGTGGCGGAACGCGTTGGCTCCGACAATCGCCTTGTTCGGCTGCACGACGATCCCGGTCAGGCTGCTGACCAGCCGCGAGGTCTGCGCGATCTGCGTGGTGTCCACGCCGGTCGTCGCCTGGTAGAAGTCCGGGCGCACCCTCAGCGTCATGACGATCTCCTCGAGCGAGGCGTTGCCGGCCCGCTCGCCGATGCCGTTGATGGTGCACTCGACCTGGCCCGCGCCGTGCTTGATCGCGGCCAGCGAATTGGGCACCGACAGCCCCAGGTCGTTGTGGCAGTGGACGCTGATCACCGCCCGGCCGATGTTCGGCACGCCCTCGGTGATCCCCTGGATGAGCCGGCCGAACTCCTCCGGGATGGCGAAGCCGACGGTGTCCGGGATGTTGACGGTCGTGGCGCCGGCGGTGATGACCGCCTCAATCACCGTGTAGAGAAACTCCGGCTCGGTGCGCGAGGCGTCCTCCGGGGAAAACTCGATGTCCTTCGCGTAGCGCTTGGCGTAGCCCACCGCCCACACCGCCTGCCGCAGGATCTCCTCCCGCGCCTTGCGCAGCTTGTACCTCCGGTGGATCGGCGACGTCGCGAGGAAGACGTGGATGCGTTTGCGCTTCGCCGGCGCCAGCGCCGCGGCCGCCGCGTCGATGTCGGCGGCGAGCGAGCGTGCCAGCGCCGCGATCGTCGGCCCTTTGACCGCCTGGGCGATCATCCGGACCGCCTGTCCGTCGCCAGGCGAGGCGATCGGAAAGCCGCCCTCGATGACGTCCACGCCCAGCCGCGCGAGCTGCTTGGCGATCTCCAGCTTCTGCGGCGGCGTCAGGGACGCCCCCGGGCACTGCTCCCCATCCCGCAGCGTCGTATCGAAAATGATGATGCGTCGTGCCATGTTTGATCTCGGCTCGAGGGACAGGCCCTCGCCTCCAGCCTTGAACCTAGAGCCTTGAGCGTTCTACTCTTCGACGCCGCCTTCCTCGATATACGGCTCGATCAGATCAATCAACCGGTCCAGGGTATCGAGCAACTCGGCCTCGCCGCCGTCCAGCAGCGCTTGCCGAACCTCGGCCAGGTCCACGCGCTTGGTAATGATCGCGTCCGACAGCGCGTTCGCCACCCCACCCCGCTGCTCGGCCGGCGCCTCATGGAACTCCCGCAGCGCCTCGATGAACACCTGCGGATCATGCACCTGCCCCTCGAACATCAGCGCCCTCACCGGCTGCGCGCCACCTGGCGCCTTCCGCGCGCCCCCGTGCGCCGCGGCCGCTGCGTCCCGGCTTTTCCCTGTCGCTTGTCTCCTGTCCCGTGTCTCTGATTCGCGATCCATGGCATCATCGCCCGCAGCGCGGCCCCGGTGCGCTCAATCAGATGCGCGTCGTCCTGCTGCATGAGCCTGGTGAAGGTCGGTCGGCCGGCCTCGTGCTCCGCGATCCACTTCCGCGCGAACTCGCCGGACTGGATTTCCTTGAGCAGCGTCCGCATGTTCTCCTTCACCCGCTCGTCGATCACCCGAGGCCCGCAGCTCACATCGCCCCACTTCGCGGTATCCGACACGCGCTTGCGCATCCCCTGGATCCCGCCGGCCCAGATCATGTCGGTGATGAGCTTCAGCTCGTGCAGGCATTCGAAGTACGCCAGCTCCGGCTGGTAGCCAGCCTCCACCAGCGTCTCGAAGCCCGCCTTGATGAGCGCCGACACCCCGCCGCAGAGCACCGCTTGCTCGCCGAAGTTGTCGGTCTCGGTCTCTTCCTTGAACGTGGTCTCCAGCACGCCTGCCCTCGTCGAGCCGATCCCCTTGGCCCACGCCAGCGCGGTCGGCTTCGCGCGGCCAGTGGCATCCTGGTGGACGGCCCAAAGCGCCGGTACCCCCTTCCCCTCCAGATACTGCGAGCGCAGCAGGCTGCCCGGCCCCTTCGGCGCCACCATGATGATGTCCACGGTCTTCGGCGGCTTGATCAATTCATAGAGGATCGAAAAACCGTGCGAGAAACCGAGCGCCTGGCCTGCCTTCAGGCGCGGCGCAATCGACTCGCGGTAGATCTGCGGCTGCGCCGTGTCCTGCGCCAGCAGGATGATGACGTCGGCCTGCTCGGTCGCGTCCGCAGCTGACATCGGCTTGAACCCATCCCCCTTGGCGATGTCGTAGTTCGGCCCACCGGGCCGCTGCGCCACGAGCACCTTGATCCCGCTGTCGCGCAGGTTGAGCGCCTGGCCCCGGCCTTGGATCCCGTAGCCGATCACCGCAACGGTTTTGCCTTTCAGGGCCTTCAGATCCGCGTCTTTGTCGTAGTGGATCCTCGCCATCGTCTCCCGAAGGTGTCAGACACCTTTCCCGCTTCAAAAGGTGTCTGACACCTTTTCCGTGAACCAGGCTTTGACCGAGGGGCGCTGGAGGTAGCGGATGATCAGCACGTGCACCCCGGCGCCGAGGGTGGCCGCCAACCCAAGCCCCGGCCGCCCTGACGCCACCAGCGCCCCGGCCACCGCCAACGTCGTCACGAGCAGCGCGACCGAGCCGGCGATCGCCAGCCGACGGGCCCACGACTTCAGCAGCGGCAGCCCGCACATCACCGTTGTGGACAGCGCCAACCACGCGACCGGCCAGATCAACGGACGGTCCACGGCGCCGCCGAGAATCTTCCAGACGGTCGCCAGCGACACCGTCGCCAGCACCCCATATCCGACGCTCAACACCGCGATCGACCACGGCACCATTGAAGTGCCAGGCACTTCCCCGGTTAGATTTTCTTCCCACCTGTGGAAAACTCAAGTTTTCCACAACGTTGCGAAAATTCGAACCGGCAAAGTGCCTGGCACTTTTACCGTTCGAGGGCGACGCGGCCGGTGCGCACGAGCTTCGTGATGCCGTGCGGGCGCAGCTGCTCCACCAGCCGATCGAGCGCTTTGGTGTCGCCCGCCGCCTCGATGACCACGGCGTCCTCGTTCGCATCCGCGAGCTTCGCGCCGAACTGCGCCGCCAGCTGCTCGAGCGCCGCCCGCGTCTGGCCATTGGCGGCCACCCGCGCCAGCAACAGCTCCCGGTCGAGGAACGCCCCCTCCTTCAGCTCCTGCACGTCGATCACGTCGATGAGCCGGTCGAGCTGGTGCTTGACCTGCTCCAGCTTCAGCGCGTCGGCGTCCACGACGATCGTCATGCGGGAGATCGTCGGGTCCTCCGTCGTGCTCACAGTCAACGAGTCGATGTTGAACCCCCGCGCGCTGATGAGCCCCGACACGCGCGCCAGCACCCCGAAATGGTTTTCCACCAGACACGAAATCGTATGCTTCTCACTCATCAGCCCAGACTGAGCTTGGCTTCGTCGTCCTCGCTCAGGCGGCGGCGCTGGGGGATGCCGCCGTCCTGCTTGAGGTGCTCATAGGTGCCCAGCATCTGATCGTGCGGCTTGCCCGGCGCGATCATCGGCCAGCAGTTCTCGGCCTCTTCCACCATACACTCGATGACGGTGGGCCGGTCGGTGGTCCGCATCGCCCGCTCGATGGCCGGGCGCACGCCGTCCTTCCGCTCCACCCGGATGCCGACGCAGTGATTCGCCTCGGCCAGCTTCACAAAGTCCACCGGGTTCAGACGCGACTGCGCGTGGCGGCCCTGGTAGAACAGGTCCTGCCATTGCCGCACCATCCCGTGGTGCTGGTTGTTCATGATCGCGATCTTGATCGGCAGCTTGTGCTGGGCCGCCGTCGCCAGCTCCTGCGCGGTCATCTGGAAGCTGCCGTCGCCGTCGATGTCCCACACCGTCTCGCCGGGCCGGCCGAACGCCGCGCCGATCGCGGCCGGCAACCCGAAGCCCATCGTCCCCAGCCCGCCGCTCGTGATGATCGAGCGCGGTGTGTTAAACTGGTAGAACTGCGCCGCCCACATCTGGTGCTGGCCCACGCCGGTGGCGATCACCGCGTTGCCCTTGGTCGCCTCGGAGATCTGTTGGACGACGTACTGCGGCAGGACCTTCGCTTTCTCCTTGTAGACGAGCGGATACTGCTCGCGCATTCCCTTCAGCGTGGCGAGCCACTCGCGCGTGTCCAGCGGACCCACCAGGGCGTTCAGCTCGCGCAGCACCTGCTTCACGTCCCCCACGATCGGGTAGTCCACCACGACGGTTTTGTTGATGGACGAGGGGTCCACGTCGACGTGGACCTTCTTCGCGTTGCGGGCGAACTCATCCGGCTTGCCGGTTACCCGGTCGTCGAACCGCGCGCCGATGCCGATCAGGAGGTCGCATTGGGCGACGGCGTAGTTCGTGTACTCAAAGCCGTGCATACCCAGCATCCCGAGGCTCAGCGGATCGGTCTCGGGAAACGCGCCCAGCCCCAGCAGGCTCGTGGTGACCGGGATCCGGGTCTTGTGCGCCAGCTCCGCCAGCTCCGCCGCAGCGCCGGCATGGATCACGCCGGCGCCGGCGTAGATGACCGGCCGTTTGCTGCGCGCGATCGCCTCGGCCGCGCGGCGGATCGGCTCCAGCTCAACGGTGGGTGCTGCCTCTTGCGGGTGATAGCCCCGGATGGCAATCGTCTCCGGGTAGACAAAGTCTGTCTCCGCCACGGTCGTATCCACCGGCAGGTCGATCAGCACCGGCCCTGGCCGGCCGGTGCGGGCGATGTAGAAGGCCTCGCGCACCACGCGGGCCACGTCCCGCACATCCTTCACGAGGTAGCTGTGCTTGGTCACCGGCCGCGTGATCCCAATCGTGTCGGCTTCCTGGAAGGCGTCGTTGCCGATCACCGACGTGCGCACCTGGCCGGTGATCGCCACCAGCGGGATGGAGTCCATGAAGGCGGTGGCGAGGCCGGTGACGAGATTCGTGGCGCCAGGCCCGGAGGTGGCCAAGCACACCCCCACCTTGCCGGAGGCGCGCGCGAAGCCGTCGGCCATGTGCGCGGCCCCCTGCTCGTGGACGGTGAGCACGACCTTGATCGGCGATTGGTAGAGCGCGTCAAACGTCGGCAGGTTCGCGCCCCCGGGGATGCCGAAGGCGATCTCCACCCCTTCCCGCCTGAGGCACTCGACGAGAATCTGGGCCCCCTTCATCTTGCTCATCATAATCAAAAATTATAGCACGAACGCGGGACGGACGAAAGCACGACGGGCTTGCCTGCGGCACCGGCAGCGCGTATCATGCTCGTCATGATGGACTTTGAGCAGGTGTTGCGCGCGATGCTCGAGGCCTTCGAGCGCGAGCACGTCCGCTACGGCGTCCTGGGCGGATTCGCGTTAGGCGTGCTCAAGGTACCCCGCACGACCGTCGACCTCGATCTCCTGGTCCATCGCGACGACCTCATGCGACTCGAGGGGATCGTCCACAGGTTGGGGTATCTGCGGCGCGCCCGCACCGAGAATGTGACGCACTACGCGCATCCCGATGCGGCGTGGGGCGCCATTGACATCCTTCATGCCTTCCGCGCATTTTCCCTGGCGATCTTGGAGCGCGCGCAGCGCTATCCCATCTTCGACGGCGTGCTGAACGTCAATGTTCTGCAACCCGAGGATGTGATTGGATTCAAAGTCCAAGGGATGGCCAATAACCCACTGAGGGCCACCAAAGAACTCGTGGACATCGAAGCCCTCATGGCATACTATGGCAAGACGCTGGATTGGGCGCGTATCCAGGAGTACTTCGAGCTGTTCGGCCTCACCCGCGATCGGATGGCCGCAGCCAGCCCGGAGGCGATCATCATGCACCCCGGGCCGATGAACCGCGGACTCGAGATCTGCGCCGAGGCGGCCGATCACGAACGCTCCGTCGTGCTCGACCAGGTCGCCAACGGCGTGCTGATGCGGATG
>Ga0114945_10000167_pt1 | contig 39587 bp, 36 predicted proteins | sample OV2TP3_FD_87194 | JGI IMG/M metagenome (GOLD analysis project Ga0114945, IMG submission 87194) | Hot spring microbial communities from Beatty, Nevada to study Microbial Dark Matter (Phase II) - OV2 TP3 | ecosystem: Environmental > Aquatic > Thermal springs > Hot (42-90C) | place: USA: Beatty... | reverse complement strand
TTTCCTTGCAACGGGCGCACTGCTTCGCGGAAGTCCGCGTGCCTGAGTTGGCGCAAGTGGTTGACGGTAACCCAGTCCGATAGGTCCTGCGGAGTCCCGCGTGACTGTTCGTAGTCCGCGCCCCAGTTTCCGATGTCGTCTCCCGTTCCACCTTCGTCCGTGCCGTTGGCTCCGACTGAGTAGAGATCAAACGTCTGCTTGTTGTGCGCGTTCGGGTCGTTTTGGTTCTTGGGGAAGTTCTGTTTGTTGTTTCGATAGACGTAGGGCCGACCCCATACATCGATGAGCGCGCCCCCGTCGTTGATCAGTCGAAGATCGAGTTTGATAGGAGGATCGAAGCTGCCGAGTCGATCCCGTAGTGCCCTCGAGAGGTTCGTGATTCCGGAGGGAGGATACTGATCTCGGGCGCCGAAGGCGTTCTCGCATAGAACGGACAGTTCGCGGACCCGCTCCCGACACTTCCGCGCCGGTGTAGGGAATGCGTCCTCCATCGTCACGTCCCGACCGTCGTCGGTTCCGCCATCCTTGTTGTCGGCACCTCGGCTCCAAACATGCGGGTGCCCGTTTCGGACTTCGTACCGATAGTCGTTCTGCCAGGGGTCTTCGGGGAGTTTTCCGCCGGGAAGGAAACCATCTTCGGGTGCCACCATGTCCTCATGCAAGGCTCGAGAGCTGTTGGCCGGGTCCGAGGGTTCCACGAGATGTCGGAGGGACTTGGGAAAGATCCCGTGGGTCTCGTGATAACTCCAGACGGCCACCACGATCTGGCCGATGTCCCGCATGGCACGCTTGCGCTTCTGGATCGGACTGAGGGGCGGGACGGCCTTGCTTCCTCCCGTCGTCATCTCGGCCGCGCGGATCCAAAGAGGGTCGTTGGCCTTGACGGTTCGGACGTCGCCGGATTTCAGGATCACGTTGCCGCCGACATCCAACCCCTTGTTCGTGCCGCAGTGATTCCCCACGACGTCGGCCCCGATTGGGTCGTTGTCACCATACTTCTTGATGTCTCCCTTGGGGCCTCGATAGTCGATCCCCTCATCCTCGAATCCCTCGACCGGGCACTGGAAGACACCGGTTTCGTGCGCGTAAATCATCGGCGGTTGGGTCTTGGTCAGTTTGAGCCAAAACGCGTCCCCGGTTTCCGTCGGAAGATCTCTTTGTGGGCCGCCGAACTGGACCAGGTAGTTTCCCATCACCAGCCATAGACTCTCGAGATTCTTGGCGCACTGGACCTCTTTCGAGCGATCCTGGGCGTGCTTCGCGGCCAGGGCTAGGGGGGCTCCCAAGAGCAGAACGAGCGCGGTCGCCGCGGTCAGATCCGAACGCGTCATGGCCGATCTCCTAAAATGTCGTCTCCGCCGCCCTGTTCGTCGATGCCGTTGGGGCCGTTGGAAAAAAGGTCGAAGGTCTTTTTGTTCCGCGCCGTGGGATCGAAGAGCGATTTCGGGAAGGTCGACGCGTGGTTGCGGTACACGAATGGCTGGCCCCACGGGTCCACGATCGACCGAAGCCTCTCCCAGTCCTGGGGAGGATAGGACCCGGTTCTTTGGTGAACCGATTCGATTTCAGCGATCAGACTTGTCAGGAGAGCGCGGCACTGCGTCGCGAGATCTGGGGTCGGCCGCGAGATCTTCTTCACCCGCTCCAGTCCTTGTCGCGCTTCCCCACGAGTGGGATCCATTGCCAGTACCCGTTCGTAGAGGGACTGAGCGTCCTCCGGCCGCCCTTCCCTCTCGTACCGCGCCGCCAGCTCCAGCTCCCGACGAATGGTGGCTTCCTTTCTCTGTTCCGTGTTTCTGCGGACGGACCAGCCACCCCAGACGAGTAGGCCGATGAACGCGAGAAGAAGAAGCGGGGCCGACAGCCGAAATTCCGAGACCCCCGGCATTTCCGCGCGGCAATCGTCACAACGCAGGTATCGTTGAGTCTTGAAGAATCCTCGGGCGACTCCCCGGCGTACCCGCCAGCTCTTGCAGTAGGGACACTGCGCGCCGGTGTAGCGGGGAGCGATGAGGAAATAGAACGGGACCAGGATGAGCGTACCGATCGCCGAGGCGATCATGAGAAACACGTGCAGAAGTCCCCCCGAAATTAGGAAAGCGAGGATCCCCAGAAAGATGATGATTCCAAGCCCTCTCGCCACCATTCGGCGGGAACCAATTTCCTGGTGAAAGGCGCCGGAGTCAAAATGACTCGTACTAAGCGGTGGGAGCTGCACCCGTGCTGTCTTTGTCAGGATGATCAACGCGCATGCTCCGAACAAGAACAGAAGCCCGCCTACTCCGCCAGACACGTCGATGGTGCGGGTGGTCACGAACAGGAGGGCAAACACAAGGATTGGAGTCACCAGTGTGAGGAAGACCGCCACAAGGACTCCGCGAACATGTCGGGCGGGAGTCGGGAGTAGGGGCTGCGTCTGAACCCGATGGAGGTCCGTCCGCACGTCTTCCGCCCTCTGATACCTCCGCTCCCTCCGCTTCTCGAGCGCCTTGAGCACCACTTCGTCCAGCCGCACGTCCACCTGTACCCGCTGCGACGGCGGCTCGAAACGCCCGACCGGGAGCTCTCCCGTCAACATCTCGTAGAAGACCACGCCGAGCGCGTAGATGTCCGCGCGATGGTCCACGTCCTTCGCCCCCTCATGCTGCTCGGGCGCCATATAGGCGGGCGTGCCCATGACCACGTTCGTCCTCGTGACCCGCGCCTCTTCGTTCGACGACATCCGCGCCAGCCCGAAGTCCGCGATCTTCACGCGCCCCTGCCGATCGACCAGGATGTTCTCGGGCTTGATGTCGCGGTGCACGACCCCCTGCGAATGGGCGTACTCCAGGGCCTCGCAGATCTGCGGAACGATCCGGAGGGCCTCCGCGGGAGTCAATCGTTTCTCTCGAAAGAGCCCTCGGAGCGAGACGCCTTCGACGAACTCCATCGCGAGGTAGTAGAGAGTCCCCTCGCGGCCGAACTCATAGAGGTGAACGATGCCCGGATGATTGAGAGAGGCCAGGACTTTGGCCTCTCGGTTGAATCGCTGGGCGAATTCGGGATCCTCGGCGAGACGTGGAGAGAGGATCTTGAGCGCCACGATTCGGTCGAGATCCACCTGCCGCGCCTTGTAGACGACCCCCATCCCTCCCTGGCCGAGGAGCTCGAGCACCTTCATTCCGCGGAAGGTGGCCCCGATCTTGAGAGGCGGTGGCTCACTCGCGGTTTCGGTCGGGGCGCCGGGCTCTTCGGAAAACGCGAATCCGGCGATGCATTTGGGGCAGGCCCCCCCGAACCGGTCGTCGATCACGACCGCGCCGAAGACCTCTCCGCACTGGCGGCACCGAATCTCGGTTTTCATCGTCACAGAATAAGGTACGCCGCGCGGGAGTTCTTTAGGAGATTCTTCCTCGCCCCCTCAGTCGGGGAGTCTCACTTGCCGGGGTCTTCTCCGGTCCCTCGGTGATTCGGGGCCCGAGCAGGAAGAACGAGGTTTTGGGCGGGGTCAACAGGCGGGGAAACACCACCGTCACTATGCGCTGCATAGGGACGGCGACCAATACAACGTGGTTACGGACCCGAAAACAGCTCCCGAATCTCGGAATCGACCTCCGCCTCCGTGCTGACGGTTTCCCGGAGAACCGCGCGGAGGTGCTCGCGAAGCCGATTCCGGGATCGGTGGAGCAGATTCGTGACGTCCGAAACCGAGCCTCCCAACCGGCCGGCCAAATCCTCGTAGCTCGGCCGGTCGTGGGCGGCCGAAAGATGGCTTCGCACCGCCTCGAATTGCCCCTGAAGACCCTTCGATTCGAACTCGCGTCGAAGCGCGGCGAACGCCTGCTCCAGCACCGTCAGCATCCACGCGCGGCGATAGGCCTCCTCCGGCTTCTCCGGTCCCTCCGTGATTTCGCGCTCCGCCCCTGCGATCTCCACGATCCTCTTCCTCGCTTGATCCTTCCGATACTCGTTGGCGAGGTAGTACTCGACCACGGTGATCAGATAGTTGCGGAAACGCCCCCGTCCGGACTCCACGCGAGCCAGGAGCTCCTTCTCCAGGAGGTGAACGAAGAATCCCTGCGTTCGATCCTCCGCGTCTTCGGCAGCGTATCCCTTGCAGCGTACGTAGGCATACACCGGTTTCCAATACGTCTCGCAGAGCCGCTGAAGCGCCGACAGGTGACCGTCCCCGGCCCGGAGCACCTCCGTCCAGAGCGTGCTTCGGAAGTCGGAGCTCAATTCAACCTCGCGAGAAGCTTCCGGAGCTCTCGGTGGGCGAGGGTGTATCCGGGTTCGATCTCCACCGCCTTCTCGAGATGGGGAAGGGCTTTTTCGTATTCATATCGATGAAGGTAGATGCGGGCGAGGTTGAAGTGGGGAAACTGACGCGGATCGTAGCGGGGAGCCTCGATCGCCTTCTCGAGCCACGGAATCGCCTCGTCCAGCCGCCCCAGCTCGATGAGATACGCGCCGATGTCGTTGTACGGATTCCCGAAGGTGGGATCGATCTCGATGGCCTTGCGGCACTCGGCGATGGCCTCGTCGAGACGGCCCAGAAAGCTGTAGGTCCAGCCGAGAAACGTGCGGGCCTCCGCCGTCGGATGGAGGTCGATCGACCGGCGGTAGGACCGGATCGCTTCCTCCAGCCGACCGGCCCTCTGATGCTCGTACGCCTCCTGGAACAGACGCTCGGCTTCCTGCCGATCTTCCATCGAGGTCATTCTAGCGGGGATTCGATCCCGTGTCATCCCTCCTTGAATTCGTGGTGGGTCGGCTATATAGTTAGGTTCCCGAATAATTCGGATTCCGAACGATCATGGACGACGCCGAACGCATCGACCTTCTCTTCAAGTCCGTCCTGGCCCGCTTTTTCACCATCCCCGCCCGCCAACCGGCCATCGGGGACACCACCTTCGCCCAGATGCGGGCGCTCTGGACGCTGGAATTCCTGGAGACCGCAGGTTTGAACGAGCTGGCGCGGACCCTCGGAATCTCGAACCCCGCGGCCACGGAGCTCGTCGATCGACTGGTGGAACGGGGGTATGTGAAGCGCGTGGGGTCGGATGACGATCGGAGGCGCGTCATTCTCTCCCTACTCCCGAACGGGCGGAAGATCCTCGCGGAATTCGCTCGCCGGCGGCGCGAACGGTTCCAAAAACTCCTCCGCGTCGTTCGTCGCCGAGATGCGGCGAAGCTGGCACGATCGCTTCAAGTCGTGAACGACATCTTGGGAAAATGGCGAGGAGAGGCATGAAACGGATTGCGGCGCTGATTCTGCTGGCCGGTTGCTCGGGGAACGAGGGCAAGGAACGGTGGAAGTACGAACGAGTCGTCTGGGAAGAACGACCGGAGATCCGTTCGCCCGAGCAGGCCGAGGCCCGAAAGCAATCGTTGGAGTCCCGCAAGACGGTGACCCTCCATGATGCCTACGAACTGGCCCTGCACCGGAGCGAAAGCCTCGCGATTCAGGGCGAGGAGATCGTCCGGCTGCGCACCCAGTTCGACCAGGCGCTCGGAACGGTGCTTCCCGCCATCCATTTCAAGGGAAGCTATTTGCGCCAGGACGATGCGGGGAGCGACGGCAGCTTCTCGAGCTTCACCCTGGCGGAGCGCCGGGAATACAAGTTCACCCTTCATCAGCCCATCTTCAGCGGGTTGCGCGAAATCTACGGACTCCGGCAGACCGACGCTCTGGCGGAAGCGAAGGAACACGATCTTCGTCGGGCCCGTCTCCTCCTCTTTTCCGACGTTGCCCAAGCGTTCTATGCGGTCGTCCTGGCCCGTCGCGATCTGGCGACGACGGAGCACTCGCTCCGGCTCGCCCGGGAGCGGCTCGAGGAGCTGAACCAGCGCCACCGGGCGAACATGGCCCGGAGGTCCGAGGTCCTGGCGCAGGAGGCCGAATCGGCGTCTCAAGAAGCGCGGGTGCAGACGCTCCGGGGTGCCCTCGAAGTGGCGTGGGAAGCGTTCCAGTTCCTGACGGGACTTCCCTCCCGGCCGGAATTGCTCGACACCCTGCCCGAGGCCAAGGCCCTCCCCTCCATCCCGGCCTTGGTCGAGAAAGCCGCGGGGAAGCGGGAGGATCTTCGAGGCCTCGACCGGCAGATCGAGGCGGCCGAGCATGGAGTCCGAGTCGCCCAGGGCGAATACCTTCCGACCCTCGAACTGGACGCCAATTATTACCTCTTCCGCGAGGGAGTGAGCGAGGAGATCGATTGGGACCTTACCCTCAGCGTCGATCTCCCGATCTTCAACGGCCTGACCACGTTCGCGAAGATCCGCGAGGCGGAGTCCTCGCTTCGGGCGGCCCGACTCCAGCGCGAACAACTTCGGCGCCAGATCACGTTGGATCTCCAACGCGCCTGGACGGACGTGCGATCGCTCGAAGGATCGCGGCACTCCCTGGAGAAGGCGGTGGCGAGCGCGGAGGAAAACCGGGAACTCGTCGAGGCGGAATACCGGCAGGGAATCGCGACGAACATCGAGGCGCTTCAGTCGCAGGAGACCTCGCTGAAGTCCCGCCTCGCACGCGACCGCACGGACGTCGAACTTCGCCTGGCGATCGTGCGGCTTTGGGTGAGCGTCGGAGAAACCCCGGGAGCGAAGCCATGAGACGGCTGGCCTTCGTCCTCGTCGTCCTCGCCTCCTGCGGGCGTTCCGACGGTGCGCCCAAGGGCGGCGCACCGCCGAAGCGGAAGGCGCGAGTGGCCCTGGAGACGGTCCGCGAGCGCGAGATCGTCGCCGAGATCGAGGCGGTGGGAAGCGTGGAGGCCCGCGAGGTCATCCGCATCGCGGCGCGAGTGTCGGGCGTCGTGGATCGCGCCGATTTCCTCGAGGGCGACTCCGTGACGCCCGCGACCGTGCTCGCGGAAATCGACATCGATCGGTTCGAGCTTGCCGAGAAGCGGGCGGCGGCCGAACATGCCCGCACGAAGGCCGCGGAACAGGTCGCCGAGGTCCTGTACGCCAATCGGAAGAGGCTTCAGGACGAAGGCCGCAAGCAGGGAAAGGAGTGGGTCACCGAAGAGCAGATGACCGGATGGTACGCCGACCTCTTGAAGGCGCGTGCGGAATCGGCGCGGACGGAAGCGGACCTGAAGCTGGCGCGAAAGAACCTCCAAGACGCGCGTGTCCGTCCGCCCTTGGCGGGAGTGATTCAAAAGAAGAACATCGGTCGGGGCGAGTACGTCAAGGCGGAAACCGTGGTCGCCACCGTCCTCGACCTGAGCGAGCTTCACCTCCGATTCAGCGTGACGGAGCTGGAATCGCGGCGGGTGACCCCGGAGTCCGAGGTGCGGTTTCAATTGCGGGGAGTTCCGGGGCGGGGATTCCGCGCGCGCCTTTTCTTCATCGGTCAGCTCATCGACGAGACGACCCGGTCGGTCGAATGCAAGGCGCGGGTGGTGCGGGGCCCGAATCGTCTCGCGGCGCTCTCCCTCCCGTTCTCCCACTCGGGGTGGACCTTCGAACTCCCGGCGCCGGAAGAGCGTATCCGCGCGGGGAGTTTCGCGACGGTGCGTGTCGCGACGGAGAAGCGTCGAGGAATCGTCATCCCCGAACGGGCCGTCTTGCCGACGGAGAAGGGCTTCGTCGTCTTCGTGGCCGAGGGGGGAAAGGCGTACCCGCGATCCGTGGAAATCGGTCTCCGCACGTCCGAAGGCCTCGAAGTGACGGGATCCCTCCGCGCCGGTGAGAGGGTGGTCGTGGACGGCGCCGCGGCGCTTCGAGCGGGGATGGAAATCGAGCCTCTGGAGCCGAAGCCGTGACGCTCTCCGACATTTCCATCAAGAGACCCGTCTTCGCATGGATGCTGATGGCCGCCCTCCTGGTGTTCGGCGGAATCGCGTTCTCGCGCCTCGGGGTCAGCCAGATGCCGGACGTGGACTTCCCGCAAGTGACGATCGGCGTCGCCATGGAAGGGGCGTCCCCCAACGTCATGGAGACGGACGTCGTGGACGTCATCGAAGACGCGGTCATGAGCGTCGAGGGCGTCCGCGAGATCAACTCCACCTGCCGCCACGGCTCCGCCTCGATCACGATCGAGTTCGACCTCAACCGCGACATCGACGCCGCCGTCCAAGACGTCCAGGCCAAGCTCGCCCAGGCGCAACGGCTCTTGCCGAAGGACATGGATCCCCCGATCCTCAGCAAACAGAATCCCGAGGACAACCCGATTCTCTGGATCGCGCTGTCGGGGCATATGGACTCCAAGGATCTCGCCCTGTACGGACGAGACCACGTCAAGGATCGATTCCAGACGGTCCCGGGCGTGGGCGAGGTGATGATGGGCGGATACCTCGACCGAAACGTCCGGATCTGGCTCCAGCCCGAGGAACTCGAGGCGCGCGGGCTGACGGTGGACGACGTGACCCGCGCCCTCCAGCGCGAGCACATCGAAGTTCCCGCGGGTCGCCTCGAGACCTCCCACAGCGAGATGAACGTGCGGGCGTTGGGCGAGGTGGCCTCCGTCCGCGAGTTTTCGAAGATCGTGATCGCCCAGCGAAACGGCGCGCCGGTGCTCCTGAGCCACGTGGCCCGGATCCAGGACGGCCAGGCCGACCTCCGAAGGATGGCGCGCGCCAACGGCGTCCCCGCCATCGGAATGGGCATCAAGAAGCAGCGAGGCGCGAACGCCGTCGAGGTCTCCCGAGCCGTCAAGGCGCGCCTCGAGGAAATCCGAAAGACGCTCCCGCCGGGAATGGAGCTCTCGGTCAATTTCGACGGGACGAAGTACGTCGAAGATTCGATCCACGAGATGCAGTTCACCCTGGTACTCTCCATCGTCCTCACTTCGCTCGTGTGCTGGCTGTTCCTCGGATCCTGGAGCTCCACCTTCAACGTCCTCCTGGCGATCCCGACCTCGATCGTGGGCGCGTTCCTGCTGATCTGGATTTTCGGATTCACGCTCAATACCTTCACGATGCTCGGACTCTCTCTGGCCATCGGCATCGTCGTGGACGACGCGATCATGGTGCTCGAGAACATCGTGCGCCATCGGGAAAAAGGCCGGACGAAGGTGATCGCGGCCAGTCGGGGGGCTCGCGAGATCACCGGCGCGGCCATCGCGACGACTCTCGCGATCGTGGCGATCTTCCTCCCCATCGCCTTCATGCGGGGGATCATCGGAAAATTCCTCTACCAGTTCGGCGTGACGATCTCGGTCGCCGTGGCGCTCTCGCTCCTGGAGGCGCTCACCTTGACGCCGATGCGATGCTCCCAAATGCTCGCCGTAGGAGGACGAACCGGCCTGAGCGGGTTTCTGGAACGACTCTTCCGGGGACTCGGCGGGGCGTACCGTCGGGTCCTGGCGCCGTGCCTCCGCGGGAGGGCCGTCGTGCTCGTCGTCGCGATTCTGGGCTTCGGGGCCTCCCTCTTTCTCTCGCGCAAGCTCAATCAGGAGGTGGTTCCGCCGCAGGATCAAGGGGTGTTCCTGGTCCGGCTCCAGACTCCGGTGGGCTCGTCGCTCGAGTACACGGACGGGAAGCTCCGTCAGTGCGAGACCTTCCTCGACTCGCGGTCGGAGGTCGCGCGCTACTTCACCATCGTGGGAGGATTCGGCGGAGGCGAGGTCGACACCGGAATGATGTTCGTGACCTTGAAGCCCCTGGCCGATCGCAAGACGTCCCAGTTCGCCTTCATGGATGCCGTCCGCGGCCGCTTCAACTCGATCCCGGGTCTCCGGGCCTTCGTCATGGATCTCTCCCTCCGAGGCTTGACGGGACGAGGCTCGCAATTCCCGGTCGAGTTTACGGTGACCGGCACCGACTGGGACGAACTGGCGGGAAGCTCGCAGAAGATCATGGAAAAGATGCGCGAGAGCGGGCTGATGACCGACGTCAACAGCAACTATCTCGTGGGAATGCCGGAGGCGAAAGTCCGACCGCTCCGGTCCCGCGCCTCGGATCTGGGCATCGACCAACAGTCGATCGGAACGACCATCGGCGCGCTGGTGGGCGGCGTCCGGGTGGCGAAGTTCGAAGAGGGAGGCCACCGGTTCGACGTGCGCGTCCGCGCCTCGGCCGAATCGCGCTCGCGCCCCCAGGACGTCGAGCGCCTCTTCGTCCGAAATCGGGCCGGAAAGCTCGTCCGCCTCTCGGAGGTCGTCGAGGTCTCGGTCGAGCCGACCCTCCAGACGATTACGCGACGGAACCGGGCGCGGGCGATCACGGTCACGGCCGGCGTCCCCTCGGGAGTTTCCCAGAAGATCGCCATGGAGCGGGTACAATCGATCGCCCAGTCGACCTCGACGTCCGGGACGCACCTCGAATTCGTGGGTTCGTCCAAGGTATTCCAGGAGGGCGGGACGGGGATCGTCTTCGCGATTCTGCTCGGGATCGTCATCGCCTACATGGTGCTGGCGTCCCAGTTCAACAGCTTCGTCCATCCGGGCTTGGTCCTCCTGGCGATGCCCTTCAGCGTGTCGGGGGCGATCGTCGCCATGTGGATCGCGGGAGTGTCGTTCAATATGTACAGCATGATCGGGTTCGTGCTCCTCATGGGCATCGTGAAGAAGAACTCGATTCTTCTCGTCGAATTCACGAATCAAGTGCGGGCCCGGGGGCTCGGAGTGATGCCGGCCCTGCTCGAGGCCTGCCCGATCCGCCTCCGACCGATTCTGATGACCTCGGTCTCGACGATCGCGGCGGCCCTTCCGCCGGCGCTCTCGCTCGGTCCGGGGATGGAGACGATGAGGGCGATGGCGGTCGTGGTGATCGGCGGCGTCGCGGTTTCGACGATCCTCACCCTCTTCGTCGTCCCCGCCGCGTATGCGCTCCTTCCCGGGCGAGTGAAGGAGATCAAGCTCGACGAAGAACCGGCGGTGGCGGAGGTGGTGGAGAAGGAGTAGTTTCCCTTCCTCTGCGCCTCCACGCCCGCTAAGCTCCCGCCGGATGGTCGGCTTCGTCGAGGACATCCTTCCGCTCGAGCGACAGGCCGTCTCGGCGTTCGAGTCGATCGGATTCGCGCGCGCCCCTTCCTTCGTTTCGACGATGAAACGCCGAGCCGTCGCGCTCGGGATCACGTACGAAGACGAGAAGGCCCACCCCTTCTTCATGAACTTCGGACTCTTGCCGGTGGTCATCCCTCCGCCCGTCCTCCGATACTTGCGGCGTTGCGCCGAAGAGATCATGGACGGCCTCCGGAGGATTCTCCCGGTCTGGATGGAAGATCCGGAGCTGCGGGAGCTTTTGCCGCTCTGGCCCGAGGAAGAAGAGTTCGTGCGGGCGACGTGGACACCGTCGCATGCGAACCTACAACCGGCGATCGCGCGGCTCGACGCAAGCGTCGGATGCGGGGATCCGTCCAGACTGGCGCAGGCGGGTTTCTATGAGGTGAACACCTCGTGCGTCGGCGGGATGCACTATTCGCCCGCGGGAGAGACCTTTCTCGAACGCGAAATCCTGCCTCGACTTCCCGCATCCCTCCGAGGCCGCTTCCGCCGGCAAGAGGATCTGCGCGACATCATCCTCCGCCATCTCGAAGCGCATCGGCGCCGGATCGGGCAACGTCCCGGGACGCTCGTTCTCCTCGAGGATCGGGACACGCACGGCGGCATCACGGAGTACCCTTCGATGGCCGCGCACTTCCGCTCCCGCGGAATGGACGCGATCGTGGCCGACCCGAGGGAAGTGGAGGCGCGGGGCGACGAGCTCTTCGTCCGAGGGCGGCGCGCCGCGATGTTCTTCCGAAACGTGGAGGCGCGAGACTTGGTTCGGATGGAACGCCGAGCCGGAGTCCTCCGACCGGTGCGTCACGCCTTCCGGCGCCACCGGGTCGTCTCCTCGACGATCGGGGAGTTCGATCACAAAAGCCTGTGGGAGGTATTTCAGGACCCGCGGTTCCGGCGGCTCTTTCCCTCCCGGCAACGGACGATTTTCCGGCGCCATCTGCCGTGGACTCGCCTGGTTCGCGAAGGATCCTCGTCGCTTCCCGACGGGAGCTCGGGCGAGTTGACGCGCTTCGTTCGGAGGCGACAGCAGACTCTCGTGCTCAAACCCAACCGATCCTGCGGTGGGACCGGCGTGACCATCGGGAGCGAGGTGTCGCGCGCGAAATGGGAATCCACCCTGGAACGGGCCTTGGGCGACACCCAGGAAGGCTGGGTCGTTCAGGAATACGTCTTGGGTTTCCGCAAGCGACTGCCCATTCTGCACACTCGGCACGGCGTTGTCCTCGAGCCCGTCTTCGTCAACTACGGGGTTCTGGCCTGCCGCGAGGGATTCGGGCTGATCGGACGCGTCTGTCGCGAGCCGATCGTGAACGTGAGCCGCGGCGGGGCGCAGATGGCGATGTTCCACGGGCGCTGATCTTTTCGCCGTCCAACCGGTCCAGGGCGCGCTCGAGGGACGCGGGAGGAATGACCGGGATTTCCATCCGTCGATCTGCTATCCTCTCGCGCCATGATTCGAAGCCTCCTTGCGTTGTCGCTGCTGGCCTCCTGCGGCCCCGCGCCCCGGCCCGAGCCGATGAAGGGCGGGGACGGACCGAAGAACGTGATCCTCTTCATCGGCGACGGTATGGGGGTCTCGCAAGTGACCCTCGCCCGCCTCGTCGATCGCGGGCCGGACGGACGGCTCGCTCTGGACGAGATGCCGGTGACCGGCTTGGCGAAGACCCATTCGTCGGATCAATGGGTCACCGATTCGGCCGCCGCGGCCACGTCGCTCGCTTCCGGCGAGAAGACGAAGAACTTCGCGATCGGCGTCGACGGCACGGGAAAGCCGCTGGAGTCGATCTTCGAGAAGGCCCGCAAGAAGGGAAAGGCGATCGGCCTCGTCACGACCGCGAAAATCACCCACGCGACGCCCGCCCCGTTCGTCGCCCATGTTCCCCATCGCTCCCAGGAAGGGGCGATCGCGGAGTCGATGCTCACCTCGGGGGCGGACGTGCTCCTGGGAGGCGGCCGACGCCAGTTCAACGAGAAGCTCCTCGAGCGCTATCGGAAGGCCGGATACGCGGTCGCGCTCACGCGCGACGATCTGCGCGCTTCCTCGGGCCGGACCCTCGGACTCTTCAGCGGCGACCACCTGCCCTACGTTCTCGATCGCAAGGAAGAGCCGACGCTGGCCGAAATGACGACGAAAGCGCTGGAGATCTTGTCGAAGGCGCCGGAGGGCTTCCTGGCGATGATCGAGGGAGGCCGGATCGACATGGCTTGCCACGCAAGCGACGCTCCGAGCTCGGTACGGGAAACGATCGACCTGGACGACGCGATTCGGGCGGCCCTGGAGTTCGCGAAGAAGGACGGCCACACCCTCGTGCTGGTGACGGCGGACCACGGGACGGGCGCGCTCGCGATTACGGAAAAGGCCATGGTGCGACGCGAGGGTTTCGCGAAAGTGAAGGCCTCCGCCGAGAAGATCGACGCGCTCCTCAAGGAAGGGGGGGAGATCAAGGCCCTGCTCAAGGATCTGGCGGGCGTGGAAGACGCCGCGCCGGAGGAGCTCGCGGAAGTCTCGAAGTCCAAGCCCGGATTCGATCGAGCGACGTGGATCGGCGAGATCGTGAGCCGTCGGTGCGGCGTCACCTTCATTCCGATGAAATACCGGTTGCTCGATCCCAACCGAACGCACGGTCACGACGGCGCGATGGTGCCGGTCTATGCCTTCGGTCCGGGAGCGGAGCGCTTCGCGGGGACCCTGGACAACACGGAGATCCCGAAGCGGATCCGGGAACTCGTCGGGTTCTGAATGGACTTCCGGGCGTATCCCAAGATCGATCTCCATCTCCATTTGGACGGCGCCGTCCGGACTCGAACGATCTTGGAGCAGGCCGAGCGCCTGCGGGTCCGACTTCCCGCGCGTACGGTCCACGGGCTCGAAAAGCACGTTACGGTCGGCCGCGACTGCCGGAGCCTCCGCGATTTCCTCGATCGATTCGACGTCTTCCTGCCGGCCTTGCGGTCGGCGGAGTCGATGGAACGGATCGCGTATGAGCTCTGCGAGGACCAGGCGAGAGACGGGGTCGTCTACTTCGAGACCCGCTTCGCTCCCCTTCTCCAGGACTCGGGGGCTTTCGCGATGGAAGATTCGGTGGAAGCCGCGCTCTCCGGACTTCGCCGCGGAGAACGGGACTTCGGCGTCCGGTGGGGAATGATCCTCTGCTGCCTCCGGCAGGAGAACCCCAGGCTGTCGCTCAACACGGTAGGGGTGGCTCGGGCGTTCCGGACCCGGGGGGTGGTCGGGGTCGATCTTGCGGGCGACGAAGCGGCGCCGGCGTCCTCCCACGCCGAGGCCTTCCGACGGGCCCGGCGCGCCGATCTCCCGATCACCATTCACGCGGGAGAAGCCGGTCCGGCGGAAAACATCCGCGAAGCGATCGAAGTCTTGGGGGCGAGCCGCATCGGCCACGGAACGAAACTCGCGGACGATCCGAGACTGGTGGAAGAGGTGGCGCGACGCGGGATCGCGATCGAGGTCTGCCTTACGAGCAATCTTCAGACGCGGTCGGTGTCTTCCCTCTCCCGGCATCCGTTCGCTCGCTTGAGAAAGGCGGGGGTTCGGGTGACGATCAACACGGACGATCCCGCGATCAGCCGGACGACGCTCTCCCGCGAGTACGCGCGGGCGGCGAAGACGTTCGGCTTGACGCGAAGGGACTTCGGCGAACTCTACGAGAATTCCGTCCGGGCCGCCTTCGTCTCCGAACCCATGCGTCGATGGCTGCGCTACCGCGCCTCGACGAAGAGCACGACCTTGCGCACCTCGTCCCAGTCGCCGGTGTAGTCGGGCGTGAGATACTTGGACCGGCGGTCGCGGTCCTCTTCCCAGTAAAACTCCTTCAATCGTTCGTCGTCTTCCCCGTAGAGCACCAGGCTGACGCGAAGTTTTTTCGGATCGGACTTGAAGTTGACGCTGAACGTGAGTTTCTTCCCCTCGAGTCGCCACGAAGAGGCGGTAAGGTCGCCTTTCCTAGGGCCTTTGGTTTCGATCTCGAAGGTCAGCTCCCCTTTCTCTCGTTTCACCCGGTTGCGGGTCTTTCGCCAGAGCTTCATCACCTCGGGGTCTTCGCACTCGAAGGCGTACTCGGACTTGGCCTGGATCGATTTCTGAAACGATTCCTCCGCGAGCGACTTGTTCCCTTCGGCGTAGGCGATGCGTCCGAGGCGGGCCTCGCACTTGGCTTTGATGTCGTGGTTGGCATCCCCTCGGTGCTTCTCATAGAGCGCCTTCGCCTCGCTCCAGCGCTTCGCCGAGTAGGCCGCGTCGGCCTGGGCGATCTCGGCGTCCTTCTTCGCCTTCTCCTTGTTGGCGTACACGACGAACCCGACGCAGTGAAGAACGCAGAAAAGGAGGCCCATCGCGAGGCCCAGGAGGGCGCGGATCTTCGCGGGCTTGAGCGCTCCGGGATCCGGACTCGACTTGGAAAGCACCATGATGGCCAGGATCGTCGCCGGGAGGGCCGTGAGGCAATTACAGAGAAGCGACGCCGCACCCGTGATGAGCGCCCACCAGGACTTCCGATTGGCCGATTCCACGGCGGATTCGTCGCCGGCCTCCGTCGGGGCGGGTCCGAAGTGTGGGCCCACGAGGGGCACCGTGACCGTTCCTCCGCACTGGGGGCAGTTCATGTGCTGGCCCCCGAGCTGGTCCTGGACGTTAAACGGCTTGGCGCAGAAGGGGCAGACGAAGGAGATCACTTGGGCGCGGCCGCCTCGGGCTTCCGCACGAAGAGCTCGAACGCCACCGCTCCGTGGACGCGGCAGGCGTCCGAGACTTCGAGGACTCCTCTCGGTTCGATCATGATCGAATGCCAGCGATTCCGGACGGGGAGGAGCCTCGAGCCTTGGGGGTCCAGGAAGACGAACCGGAACTCGAGTCGTTGGATCCGGGAGGAGCGGTTCCCGAGCCGGACCCGCGCCCCGTACATATTCTCGCCATCCTCGCGCAGGATGCGGTCGACGACGATGTCCCCGTTCAGGAAGGTCGTGTTCTCGGCGGTTCCCAGACCGGGCCAGTCGATCGTCTTCGAACCCGGCCGGGTGCGTTCCGTTCCGAGATCTCCGGTCGCCCCGGGCTGCGTGTTCCGAGTCAGAAGCGTCGGGTCGGAGGCCTCACGGCGCTCGGGTTCCTTCGTCTTCCGAGTGGAGGAGCAGGAAACCAGGAGGACGAAGGCCAGCGCGCAGTTCCTCATGGAACCCTCACGGATGAAGTCGGGCGGTCATCTGTCGGTAGCGAGTCGTACGGCCGGGATCGATCTCGAGCGAGAGGCCGCGCTTCTGAACGTCGGCCCGGATGGCGTCGATACGCTCCTGCGCTCCCGGGTGCGTGGCATAGGGGCCGGTTGCCGCCTCCCCCTCCCGCTGGGGGAGTCTCGTCAAGAAGTCGGCCAGCGCGCCCGGATTGTAGCCGACTTCCGCGCGCGTGAGGAAATCGATCCCCATTTTGTCGGCGGCCATTTCCGATTCTCGACCGTACCCTGCGATGCCCCGCTTCAAGCCTTCGTCGACGCAGCCTCCGAATCCCTCGAGGAGCTTGGCCCACTCTTCTTGACCCAACGCCTTGAGAGCTTCTCCGCCGAGCGCGAGGACGTCCATGATTCCCGCTTTCGACGCCTCCTTCTGGGCGACCTCTTCGGGATGCTTGAGCGCGACGTGAGCGATTTCGTGCGCGAGAACCGCGGCGAGCTGGTCCTCGTTTTCCATGAGCGCCAGGGCGCCGGTGGTGACGAAGATGAAACCGCTCGGGGCGGCCCAGGCGCCGACCTCGTTCGTATGAAGAACGAGGAAGTGATATCCCTGGTAGGTGTCGGGTCGATCGGACGCCAGCGCGATCGTCCATCCCACTTTGGCGACGTATTCGTGGAGCGCCTCGTCCTCATGGACTCCGCCCTTCGTCTCCGCGATGGAGCGCGCGGCGACGGCCCGACCGACGTAGTATTCTTGACTCTCCGAGAGACGGCCGGCGCATCCCGTCAGGAGTCCGATCGCAACGAGCGTTCGCTTCATCTCAATGTTTCTCCCCGTACTCGCCCAGTTTTCCGTCGCGGCGGAATTGCCGGAGGATCCGGAGCATCTCGATCCGGTCGTTCTGCCAGGCGGGCTTCCCTGGACTGGACTCCTTCACGACCCTTCCCTGCTCGCGGACTTCGGGGCAGCCGCACCAGAAATCCACTTTCTTGTAGGCGTCCGTCAAGTTCAGCTTCTCCTGGTACTTCTTCTCGGTTTCCGGATCGAACCGCGAACCCCGATACGCCTCGGCCTGGCTCGATCCCGACTCCTCGCTCCCCTCGACTTTCTCCTTGAACTCCTTCTCCGGGAGCACGGCACTCAGGGTGATGAGCGCCGTCTTGTCGCCGTCGATCTTGCCCTGCACCCAGGGCACCTTGCCCGCCATCACCTTCTTCTCGACCTCGAAGGCCTCGCCGTACTTAGCCTTTCGGAGGATCTTCGTTTCGTCTCCGCTCACGGGCTCGGAATAGAAGTAGGCCTTCTTGGCCTTGACGATGAACTTGCCCGGTTCGAACTTGGGGTCGTCTTGCGCCGCCAGGATCGCGAGGATCAGTATGCCCATCGTTTTGCCTCCGGTAGGGCTTGAATTCTACGGAGCGCCTTCCCGCGGTGTCAAATCCTACTTGCGACGGTGCCGGTGATTCTTATACTCCTCGGCGTACATCAGGACGGAGGCCATCGATGCACAGCCGGATCTTGGGGACGGGCCGATACCTGCCCAGCCGCGTGGTGACGAACGAAGAGATGTCGAAGATAGTCACCACGAGCGACGAGTGGATCCAACAGCGCACCGGCGTGAAGGAGCGCCGCTTCGCCGCGGCCGACGAGACTCCGGCCATGCTGGGCACTCGCGCGGCGCAAGAGGCGATCGCGGCGGCGGGGCTCAAGCCCTCCGACATCGACTTCCTGATCTGCGCGACCCAGACGCCCGAGGCGATGTTCCCGGGCACGGCCTGCTTCATTCAGAAGCATCTCGACGTCCCCGGCATCGGCGCCCTGGACGTCCGCGATCAATGCACCGGTTTTCTCTACGGCTTGTCTGTGGCGGATGCCTATGTCCGGCTGGGAACGTACAAGCACGTCCTCCTCGTCGGAGCGGAACTCCATTCGTTCGGGCTGGAGTATTCCGACCGGGGGAGGCACATTACGGTGCTTTTCGGAGACGGATCCGGGGCCGTCGTCCTCGGTCCCTCGGAGAAGCCCGGAATCCGCTCGAATCATCTTCACGCCGACGGCCGATTCGCCGAGGACCTCATCGTCGAGGTGCCCGGCTGCCGCTTCCGTCCGCATGTGAGCCATCAACTCCTCGAGGAAGGGCGACATTACCCCAAGATGAACGGGAAGGTGGTCTTCGCGGAGGCGATCAAGGCGTTCTGCTCCGTGATCCAGGAAGCGTTGCAGGCGAACGGGCTTACGATTCAGGACATCGATTTCTTCATCCCCCACCAAGCGAATCTTCGCATCACGGAAGCGGTGTGCGAGCGGATCGGGATGCCGATGGATCGCGTCGACACGAGCATCACCCGCTATGGGAACTGCGCGGCGGCCTCCGTGCCGATCGCCTTGGACGAACAGGTCCGCTCGGGCCGAATCAAGCCCGGAGACACGGTGCTGATGGCGACGTTCGCCGCGGGCTTCACGTGGGGAGCGACGGTGCTGGACTGGTAGGCCCTTCCCGATCGGCGAGTGCCTCGTCCACCTTGCGCGAAAACGACGGCGGGTGTATAGCCGGGTACCGGACGAGATCCGGACGAATCATCTCGAAGAAGGCCCGCAGGGCGGCCGGCTCTACGAGTCCTTGAGCCAACATCCGGCGCACGTCGCCGGCATCCCGATCGTGGCCGCGTTCGATCTTGGAGAGGGCCTGCGCGTAGGGGTCATAGTGGTGCCAATCGACTCTCCCTTCCCGGCACACGAACGGACTGCGCGATTCCCAGCCGGGGATCGCGGGAATGAACAGGTCCGGGGACGCGAGTTCGACGTTGATGCGAAGTGATTCCTTCAATTCCGGAATCGCGCGAAAGGCGTCGTCGCTCTCTGGGACGATCTTGAGGTCGACGTCGAGGGTCGTTTCCCGCCATCCCAGGAGCACGGCGGTCGCTCCTCCCGTGAGGTAGATCCGGGTTTCCTTCGAGACGGCCGCCCCAAGACGGTGCATGAATTCCCGGATGCGCCCGGCGCCCGCTAGCTCGCGCATTCCAACGCCCGCTCGTAGCTGACCAAAGTGCGGATGAGGGCATTATACTGGCCGTGCGCGTCGTCGCCGAATTCTCGCGCCAGATGGAGATAGAGGCGGTGCTCCGGGTCGGGGAGAGTCCTGGGGATCTCCAGCCCAGAGTGCCTGAGTCGGGGCGCGCCGATAGAGACAAGGAGGGCGGCTACGGTCTCGCGCGATCCTGCGAGGTCCTTCAGTCCTTGCGCGATCAAGTCGGAGCCGGGGAGGGCAGGCATGGCGCCATCTTATCGTTCGAACTACTTGTGTTCCATCACATACACCCCCTTCCAATCCTCCGGGGGCGGAGAAAGGGCATATCGGTCGCAGAGGGCCTGGTACACCTTGGACGGCCCGTCGGCGGAATCGGCGAAGGCTCTCTGCGCCTCGCGCCACTTTCGGTCGCGGAAGAGCCCCAGCCCCTCTTCAAACCGTCGCGCGCGCCGGAGCAGTTCCGGATCCGTTCGACCCTTCTCGCCGAGGAGCTCGAAGATCCGCACCGCCTGGGTCTTGCCTTTCACCACGATGAACGCGAGTTCCCGAACCTCCACGAGGTCCTTGGCGCCCGCGTGACTCGAATCGCTGATGATGATCGAGGTGCCGAATTCCTTGTTCACGCCCTCGAGGCGCGAGGCGGTGTTCACCTCGTTGCCCATGGCGGTGTAGTTGTAGCGGCGGCGGGAGCCGACGCAGGCGACGACCGCCTCGCCGGTGTTGATGCCGACCCGCGCGCGGATGCCGGGCATTCCCTGCTTTTCGGCCTCCACGGCGAGGCTCAGCAGCTGCCGCTGGAGCGAGAGCGCGGCGCGGCAGGCGCGGACCGTCTGGTCGGGCTGCTCGATCGGGTCGCCCCAAAACGCCATGATCGCGTCGCCCATGAACTTGTCGAGCGTCCCGTTCTCGCGGAAGATCTCCTCCGTCGCCGTCGAGTGGTACTTGTTGACGAGGGGCACGATCTGATCGGGGAATTTTTCCGAGAGGGTCGTGAACCCGGCGAAGTCCATGAAGAGGAGAGTGAGCGTCTTGCGCTCCTGGCGCGCAAAAAGGTCTTCTCCGCTTTGGATGAACTTCTCCGCAACCTGCGGAGGGACCTGCTGGTGAAGGAATCGCTTCATCATCTGCTTCTGCCGCCCCTCGATCAGGTAGTTCACCGTGCCGGTCCCGGCGTACGAGAGAAGGATGACGAGAAGCTGCGGCGCGGCGTCGATCACCCAACGTTTCTGAAACAGGAATACGGTCGCGCCTCCGTAGATTCCGAAGAGGACGAGCGTCGCTCCGAGTCCGGTCACGGCGGAAGAATACCGGGCGAGGAGCGCCGTCCCCATCGCGAGAAAAACGATAAGCGCGTACGACCACCAGGCGGAAACGAGACGGAGCCAATCGCGGTTGAGGAGATTGGCGATCGCGACGGCGTGGATGTCCGGACCCGGGGTTACGCGCGATACGGGCGTCACCCGGAGATCCATGAGTCCCGGGGCCGTGGCGCCGACGATCACGGTTTTCCCCGAGAAACGGTTGGGATCATAGTATACGCGCGGCTGTTTCGTGTGAGGATCCAAGAGCGCTCCCTCGCCCGTCTTGTCGTACGCGCGCCGTCCCGCGATGACCGAATGGGCTCCCACTTCCGGAAACGATCCCAGCCGGTAATACCGCAACAGGATGGCCCCTTCCCGATCCACCGGGATCGAGAGTTTCCCCACGCCGAGGACCCGATTCCGGAGCGTCACGGTTCGTGCGCCTTCGCGTGCGAGGAGAGCGGCCAGAGCGAAACTGGGGTAGTACCGGCCGCGAAATCGGCACAACAGATGATACCGGCGATCGACGCCGTCCTCGTCCGTGAAGCTCCGAACGTCCCCCACGTGCTCCACGAGGCGGGAGATCTCTTCGATGGGGAGGGCGACGGAACGGTACTCGGGGATGTGGACGGAACCGTCGGATTCGACCTCCAGGGCGAATTTCTTCAGGTGAGGCTCCGGCGCGAATTCCAGTCTGCGGGTGTGGACGCTGAACGGGACGGCCAGGTAGACGTGAGGGGATTCGCCGAGAACGGCCTGGAGATTCTCCGTGGGCTCGGCGTTGTCGCACAGGGTGAAGAAGTCGTAGAGGACGACGCTGGGGGGCGGAGCCCCGGGCCCTTTCTGCGGATGCTTCCGAGAGGGTTTGCCCGAGAGCCCTTCGAAGAGATTTCCGATGAGTTCGCGGTCCCTCCAATCGCGGTAGTCGTTGGGGAAACTTTCGCGGATCATCGCGAGGCTGTCCTCGGAATAGTAGAGCATCACGATGTCGGGATGTCCCCCTTGCTTGGGGAGCGTCCACCGCATTCGAAGATCGCGCGTGTTGTACTCGAATCCGCGGAGCACGCCCGCGGCATGGAGGGCGGTGACGACGGCCGCCGCGGCCAATCCCGATCCGATGGCCGTGGCCCAACGGGGGGTTTCTCGTTTGGTCATGCGATCTTCACCGCCACCGCGGTGATGTCGTCCTCCTGCGGCCGGCCGCCGGAGAACCTATCCAACTCGTGGCCCAGGATTCCCAGGAGGAAGTTGACGTTTTTGCCGTCGGTCTCCCCCAGGGTGCGCTCGAGGCGTTCGATCCCGTACTCCTCGCCGGAACCGTCCTTAGCCTCCACGATCCCGTCCGTGTAGAGGAGGAGGAGCTCCTGCTCTTCGAGGGAGACGGATTCTCCCACGAGCGCGCGCTCGAAAACCGGCCCGTCGCTCATTCCGAGCCCGAGTCCTCCGGCTTCGAGGCGGCGCGTTCGTCCCGCGCGGTAGAGGAGCGGGGGATTGTGGCCGGCGCGCGCATACGAGAGCGATCGATTGGGGGCGTCCAGGAGCGCGACGAACGCGGTGACGAAAATCTGGCGATCGAGGTCGCGGTACAGGTCGTGGTTGGCCCGGCGGACCGTCTCGACCGGATCGCCGAATTCCTCCAGGCGAAGAGCGAGGACCTTCTTGGCCATGCCCATGAGGATCGCCGCCTCGATGCCGTGCCCCGCGACGTCTCCGATGACGAGGCCGAGCCTGCCGTCCGGAAACTCCACGAAGTCGTAGAAATCGCCGCTCACCCGCTCGGCAGGACGATAGAGAATGCTGATCTCGGCTCCGAAGACGGTCGGGGGTTTTTCGGGGAGGAGCCGGCGCTGGCGGGCCGAGGCGATCTTGAGGCTCTGCTCGAACGCCTCCGCTTTCTTGGCCTTCTTTTCGAGTTGCGTGAGCTTCGTCTCCATCACGGCCACGTCCATCTTGGCCGCGGCGAGGTCATCGGCCGTCGCGGCGCGAATCACGGCTTGGAGCTCCGTCAGGGGCCGATACCGGCCGCCGCTTCCGGGTCGGAAGAGCGGGCATCGGAGCCATACGTGGTCGTAGATCCGCTCGAGGGCGACGGGGACGACGTTCACACGGGAGGAGATCTTCACATCCTCCTGAAGCTTCCCGCAGTAAGGGCAACACCAGCCGGCGTCCCGAAGGAACTGCTGCCATACCGGGGTGTTCTGGATCTCCGCGCGAATCCGCGCGAGTTCCCGATCCCGCTGGGCGAGACGCTCGTCGGTCTGCGCCAGGTCTTGGCCCAAGTCGTTTTCGCTCGAGACGCTCGGGAGGGGCGCGGTGGAGAGGAGCGAAAGAAGGCTCAGGATCTTCTCGGGCGGCCGGAGGAGGACGAGGCGGTGAGGCGTCCCCTTCAGGCTCTGGGAGGCGAAGTAGAGTTCCCGCGCGAGCGGCATCGCCAGGTCGCTCATCCCCGTGACGTCCACCGCGAAATTCGTCTTAGGTTGGTTGAAGACGCGCTTGCGAAGCGGGAGGAGAAGATCGTCCACATATCGGCCTCGGAGGCGCACGACGAGGAAAGCTCCGACCCTGACGGCGGCGATTTCAAACTGCGGGGTCCGCAGTATGGTCTCTTCCTTCATGGTACGTGAGGAATTGTAGCACGCGCGAGGCGCTTCAGCCGGAGCGCGGCTTCCCGAAGCGTCTCCAGTTTCTTGGGAAAGCAGAAGCGGACGAAGCGGCTTCCCGAACGAGGATCGCTCGTGAAGGAACTTCCGGGGACGGCGGCGACGCCGATCTCCTGGACCATCCATCGGGCGAAGGCGACGTCGTCGGGAAAGCCGTATTTCGAGATCTCCGCGAGGATGTAGTAGGCGCCCTCGGGAGGCTTCGCCGCGTCGACGCCCGCGTCGCGGAGTCCGGCCACGAATACGTCGCGTCGTTCCTGATACTCGTTCCCGAGCGCCGCGAGGATCGGATCTGCTTTCGGGAGCAATCGCGCGGCCGCCTCTTGGAGGGGGTGAGGCGCGCCCACGGTGAGGAAGTCGTGGACTTTCCGGATCGCCGAGGTCAGATCCGGAGGCGCGATCGCGTAGCCCAACCGCCATCCCGTGACCGAAAAGGTCTTGGAGAGCGCGCTCACCGTGATCGTACGCTCCGCCATTCCATCGATCGTCGCCATCGAGAGGTGTTTTCGGCCGTCGAAGACGATGTGCTCGTACGGCTCGTCCGTCACGGCGATCGCGTCCCACGTACGGCAAAGACCGGCGAGGAACTCCAGCTCCTCCCGCGTGAAAACGCGACCCGTGGGATTGTTGGGCGTATTGATCACGACGGCCTTGGTTCGATTCGTGAACGCCGCGGCGACTTCGCGCTCGTCGAATCGCCAATCGGGCGGGTGCAGCGCGACGAACCGCGGCGTCGCTCCGGAGAGGATCGCGTCGGGGCCGTAATTCTCGTAGAAGGGCTCGAAGATCACGACCTCATCCCCCGGGTCGATGATCGCCAGGAGCGAGGAGATCATGGCCTCCGTGGCCCCGCAGCAGACGGTGACCATCGTCTCGGGGTCGACCGTCATGCGGTTGTGGCGCCGGTACTTGTCGGCGAGAGCGTCGCGAAGGGACTTCGTGCCCCAGGTGACGGCGTACTGATTCAGATCCTCCCGGATCGCGGCGCAAGCGGCCTCCTTGAGTTCGTTCGGGGCGGGAAAATCCGGGAATCCCTGGGCGAGGTTGATCGCGCCGTGCGCGTGGGCCATGCGCGTCATCTCGCGAATGACGCTCTCCGTAAAGCGGGCGGCGCGCGCGGAGGTGCGGCTTCGCATGTTCGGAGGACTCAGATCGGACCGAGCGGAACTCGCCCGAACCTGTTGGGGATTCTAGAGGAGCGGGGAGGAGGGTGGCAAGACATCGCAGGGGGAGGCACCGTCACCCTCGAGTAGTCTATGCGCCCGCTGGCCTGCGGGCTACGCCGCCCGGATGAATACGGCACCCTCCGGGCCTTCGCCCCTCCGAAGCGGCGGGCTTCGGCCGCGCAGGCGGGCAGCCTCATCGGCCTTCCTGGCCGATTCCGCTGGACAGCCCCGGCGGCAAGAGCGGCCACATCCTGTCGCGCGTCGCCGCCGGGACGCGCCGCGGGTGACCTATTCATGGGTTTTCGGCCGCAATCCGAAAACCATCACGAATAGGTCAAGCTAGCGGCTCCGCGTGCGTTGAGGAACCGGTCTCGCGATTGGGGGAAGGGGGTGCCGCGCAGGCCCTGGGGAGCACGATTCGGAACGTACTCCCTTCGCCCTCTTAGCTATCGAGCTCAAGGCGGCCCCGGCACAGGCCGACCGCCCATCGCGCGATCGCGAGTCCGAGTCCAACTCCTCCCGTCTCGCGTGCCCTCCCGTCGTCGATTCGATAGAAACGCTCGAAAACCCTATCACGATGCTGGGCTGGAATTCCCGGGCCCGAGTCGACGATCTCGATCACCGCCTCGCCGGGGTCTCGAGGCCTCGCTGCGATGCGAATCCTCCCCTCGGGAGGGGTGTACTTGATCGCGTTGTCCAGCACGTTCGTGACGGCTTGACGAACCAGCCCGGGATCGGTATCCGAGACGATGCCCGTCGGGGTTTCCAACTCCAACGATTGCTCCCGCTCCTCCGCAAGAACCCGAAGGCAATCGGCAACAGAGGAGGCCAGCGTCCCCAGATCGACACGCTGCCGGGTCACCGGGACCCGACCGGAATCTCCCCGGGTGAGGGTAAGCAGGCAGTCCACGAGCCGAGTCAGGCGATCGACTTCTTCGAGCATGCTCCCGATCACATCCCGGTACGCGGCGGCGTCGAGGGAATCCTGCAGGGCGACTTCTCCGACGCTTCTCAGTGCCGTCAGCGGCGTCCGCAGCTCGTGAGAGGCGTCGGCCGTAAACCGTCGCAGTCGTTCAAAGGAGTCCTGGAGCCGCGCCAGGGTGTCGTTGAAAGCGCCGGCCAGCCGCCCGAACTCGTCCCCCGAATTCTCGACCGGTAGCCGCTCCGCGAGCGATTCTCCCGTGATTCGGCGTGCCTGGGTGGCCAGCGCTCCGACAGGGCCGAGCAGCCGTCCCGCCAAGAAATAGCCTCCGGCCGCGGCTCCCGCGAACGCGAGTGGGAGGCCGAGCGCGAGGACGAGGAGGAGATTCGCCAGCGTCCCCCTCGCGTGGGTAGTGTCTTGCGCCACGATGAACTCCGCCCGTCCGGTCCGCACCCGCGTCAGGCGAAACTCGCGACCGTCACCGGCCGACGACGTCCAACGCGAGAGATTCCCGGTTACGGCACGGTCCAACCCTGCTCGTTTCCAGCCGTGGCTCACATAGGCGCAGTCGCCCGTGACCCTGAAGAACCCGACGGCGCCGTGTTCGTCGAGCTCCGCGATCTCGTAGGCACCGTGCGGATACGCCTTCTCCACGAAGGAGAGATCTGCGGTCAACTGATCCTCGATCCTTCCGTAGAGCCGCGCCCGGACAATCAAGTAGACGGAGGCGGAGAACCCGAGGACGAGGACCGCGAGGATGGTCGAGTGCCAGAGCGTCTGTCGGGTTCGTACGCTCATGGGCCGACCTCGCCCAGGACGAAGCCCACCCCCCGGACCGTTCGTAGAAGTTTCGCGTCGAACGAATCGTCGATCTTCCTGCGAAGCCGCGCGATCGTCACGTCGATCACGTTGTCCAGAGGTGTCGCCCGCGCGGTCGCCTGCCAAATCTCCCGCGCGAGCATCTCGCGGGAGACGGTCTGGTCTTGATGGCGCATCAGGTATTCCAGCATCTCGTATTCCTTCGAGGTCAACTCCACGTTCCGGCCTGCCCGGGTGACGCGACGCGTGACCAAGTCCATCTCGAGATTCGCGACGCGGAGTCGAAGCACCTGATCTGTTCGCCCGCGGCGAAGAAGTGCCCGAATGCGAGCGACGAGTTCGGGAAAGGCGAACGGCTTGACGAGGTAGTCGTCCGCCCCAGCGTCCAGTCCCACGACCCGGTCCTCGACGGTGTCTTTGGCCGTCAGGATCAAGACGGGAGTCTGGAGCCCCCGCTTCCGAAGGGCGGCCAGGATCTCGATGCCGTCGCGCTTGGGCAGCATCAGGTCGAGGATGACGAGATCGAAGGTCTCGTTGTTCACGAGAAAGAAACCGTCCTCGCCTGTCGCAGCGACGCGGATCTCGTACTGCTCCGACTCCAGTCCTCGCCGAATTGCGCCGGCGACCTTTTTCTCGTCCTCGATGATCAGGATCCGCATCACCCATACTGTACGCTCTCCGCCCTTCGTCCGGAAGCGCCTTACAGCGATGTAAGGATAACGTCAGTGGCACGGGAAACGATCTTGGCGTATTCACCGGTGCGGAGGCCATGATTCGGAGAGGAAGAATGAACGCACTCGTAGTGTTCGCATGCGCGTACGGCCTGCTCTTTGCCCAGGAGGAGATTGTTTCCCCCCGCGTCTCCGAGGCGCCGAAGATCGACGGAAGCGCCGACGAGCTCTGGCGGGAGGTCCCGGCCCTCGAAATCGCCGTGAGGCGGTCTCTTCCCCCGGACAAGGGGAAGGCGACGCAGGCAATCTTGAAGTCGGTGCACACGGACACGCACCTGTACTTTCTCGTCCGCTGGAAAGATGAGACGAAGGACGACGCCTCGCACAAGCCGTGGGTCTGGAGCGCGGAGAAGAACGCCTACGTCGAGGGGCCGGAGCGAGAGGACATGTTCGCTCTCGCGTTCGAGCGGAGCGGCGAGTTCGATCCCGACATGCTGTCGGGCAAGGAGGCGGTCTGGGACGTCTGGCAATGGAAGGCGTCGCGGACGAATCCCCAAGGCTATGCGATGGACCGTACGCACCGCTACACCCGCGAGAAACCCGCGGGCAAGGCGAAATCCTACAAGGACCGCGGCGGGAAGCAGATCTGGATCGCTCGCCCCGAGGACGTAGGGGACACGGTCGAAGAGAAACAGTCGGCTCCGAAAGCAAGGGGTGAGGCGAGCGTACCGCAGTACCTCCCGGGGACGCCGACCGGAAGTGCCGCCGACGTCCGCGCGAAAGGGACGTGGGCCGACGGGTGGTGGACCCTCGAGCTGGAGCGCAAGCTGAACACCGGACACGACGACGATACGAAGTTCGACCTCTCCCGCACGTTCAAGATGGCGGTTTCCGCGCACGATCGGACGGGAGACATGGACAAGGCGTCCGAGGTGCTGACGCTTCGATTCAGGGGAGAATAGAGGTCCTCGGTCACACGAGAGCGGCCCCGCATTCGGAGCCTTCGTGGTTTTCCGCGCCATTGTCTTTACGCCTCGAGTGCCACGGGAGGGCTTTCCGGCTTTCTGCGGAGGGCGACGTACAGCGTCGGGACGACAAAAAGCGTCAAGAGCGTAGAAGACACCAGGCCGCCGATGACCACGGTGGCCAGAGGCCGTTGGACCTCCGCCCCGACGCCGGACTGGAAGGCCATGGGCAGGAATCCGAGACTCGCTACCAGCGCCGTCATGAGGACCGGGCGCAACCGCTGTACGGCCGCCTGGAGCGCCGCCTCGCGGACCGGGAGCCCGGCGTCGAGATGCTGCCGGATCGTCGAGACCATGACCATGTCGGCCAGCACGGATACGCCCGAGAGCGCGATGAATCCCACCGCGGCGGAGATGCTGAAGGGCATCCCGCGCAGATGGAGCGCCAGGACGCCTCCAACCACCGCGAAGGGAACGCCCGTGAAGACGCGGAGAGAATCGCGAAGATTCCCGTAGGTCGCATAGACCAGGAAGAGAATGAGAAGAAGCGCGATCGGCACGACGTAGGCGAGCGTCTCCGAGGCCCGTACGAGGTTTTCGTACTGACCGCCGAACTCGACGCGGCAACCGGACTGCCGGAGTTCCGACCCGAGATCGGTCTCGATCCGCCGCTTCGCCTCGGCGACGAAGCCCCCCAGGTCTCGGTCGACCACGTTGCAGGTTACGACGGCGCGACGCTTTCCCCACTCTCGGTTGATGACCACCGGCCCGCTCGCGCACTGAATCTTCGCTAGCTTTTCGAGCGGAATACGCTGGCCGTCCGGCGTAGGAACGAGCAGCGTTCCGAAGAGATCGGGGTTCTCTACGTATGCGTCAGGAAGGCGCACGACCAAAGGAAACCGCCGATCTTCGGAACGAATCTCGCCGACGTGTCTTCCGCCCGCGGCCTCGACCAAATCCAAGACGTCCCGCGCTTGAAGGCCGTGCCGGGAGAGCGCCTCGGCGTCGATTTTCACCTGGAGTATGGGCTGGCCGACGATCGGCTCCGTGTTCACCTGCGCGGCCCCCGGAATCGACCTCAGGATCGCCTCCACCTTGGCGGCCTTGTCCTTCAGCACGTCGAAGTCGTTGCCGAAGATCTTCACCCCGACGTCGGTCCGCACCCCCGCGATCATCTCGTTGAAGCGCATCTCGATCGGTTGGGTGAAGGCGTAGTTCATCCCCGGGAGGGGTTTTAGGACCCTGTCGATTTCTTTCTCAAGTTCTTCCTTCGTTCGCGCGTTCTTCCACTGTCTGCGAGGCTTGAGCCGGAGGAAGACGTCGCTCACCTCGATCCCCATCGGGTCGGTCGCGACCTCCGGCGTCCCCGTTCGCGTCCAGATCGAGTCGATCTCGTCCGGGAACCGCTGCTGGAGGAGGCGCTCAATCTCCGTCGAGAATCGCCCCGATTCCTCCACCGACACGCCGGGGAGCCGTACGGTATTGATCACGATCGAGCCCTCGTCGAGCTCCGGCACGAAGATCGTCCCGAGCTTGAGCGCGAGTGGGATCGTACCCAAGACCACGATGAGCGCGCTTCCGAGGATGAGGACGGGGCGTCTCACGGCGAATGCGACCAGGGGACGGTAGAGGCGCTGGAGGGCTCGGAGGATCCAAGGCTCTCGATCGCCCGAGGTCTTTCGCGAGAGAAAGGTGCTCGCGAGAACCGGCATGAGCGTGAGAGAGAGGAGGAGCGAACCCAGGAGCGCGAAAATCACCGTCAGCGCCATCGGCTTGAAGAGCTTTCCTTCGATTCCCTGGAGCGCGAGGATGGGAACGTAGACGATCATGATGATGAGCTCGCCGAAGAGGGTGGGCTTCCGGACTTCTTTGGAGGCTTCCGCCACGATTTCGACGACCGGACGGCCCGTGCGGTCCTCGTGGAGACGGCGGACGGAGTTCTCGACCATGATGACCGAGCTGTCGACGATGAGGCCGAAATCGATCGCGCCGAGGCTCATGAGCGTTCCGGCGATGCCGGCCCGAACCATGAGGTTGAAGGCGAAGAGCATCGAGAGCGGAATGGCCGCCGCCACGATGAGGGCGGCGCGCAACCGTCCGAGGAACAGGAACAGGATCGCGGTGACGAGGATGGCCCCCTCGAAGAGGTTTCTTCGCACGGTGCGAATCACGTGGTCGACGAGCTCGGTGCGGTCGTAGACGACCCGGATGACCCTCCCCTTCGGATCGATCTCCTTCCCCTTGGCTTTCAATCGGCCGGCGACGACGTGGCTGTTCTCTCCCAGGAGCATGAAGCCGAGTCCCAGAACCACCTCTCCCTCGCCCTCGGCCGTCACGATCCCGCGGCGGATCTCGTGTCCCTCTACCACCTCCGCGACGTCCCGGATGCGGATGGGCCTGCCGTCTCGGGTCTGGACGGTAATCCCGGCGATCTCCTCCCGCGTCGTCACGATCCCGAGGCCGTGAACGAGGAGGATTTCGCCGGAGCTCTTCGCGACTCCTCCTCCCACGTTGAGGTTCGATTTCTCGAGCGCCTCGAGGACGTCGCGCAGCGTGAGGCCGTGCTTGATCAGGCGAACGGGGTCGGCCAGAATCTGGAATTGTCTCTCGAGGCCGCCCCAAGAGTTCACCTCCGCCACGCCGGGCACCGATCGGAGTTGCGGCTTCACCACCCAATCCTGAAGGACCCGGCTGTCCGTGAGATCGCCGCCGGGGGCGGTGACGACGTAGTGATAGATCTCGCCCAGGCCGGTGGCGATCGGCCCCATCGTGGGGCGTTCGATTCCGGGGGGCAGCTCCACTCCCTGAAGCCGTTCCAGGACCTGCGCCCGCGCGAAATAGAGGTCCGTTCCGTCCTCGAAGACGATCGTTACCTGCGAAAGACCGAACTTCGACATCGAGCGGACGAGCTTGAGGTTCGGCATCCCGCTCATGGCCTGCTCGACCTTGAAGCCGATCTGTTCCATCTCGAGCGGGCCGAGCGCGGGCGCGACCGTATTGACCTGAACCATGACGTCCGTGACATCCGGAAACGCGTCGATCGGGAGCTGTTGGAGCGAGATCGCTCCCGCGAGGACAGAAAGAAGCGCCACGGCGAGGACGACCTTGCGGTGTCGTAGCGATGCGTCGATGATCCAGTTCAGCATCTTGAGCCGCCCCGCGGCCTCATTTCTCCGGGCATCAGCCCGCACCCATCTGGCCGCGGAGCACCTCGGTCTTGAGGAGGAAGCTACCGCGGGTCACGATCTTCTCGCCGGCCGCCAGGCCGCCGGCGACCTCGTATCCCCCTTCGTAAACGGTCCCGATCTGGATCTTCCTCGCCTGGAAAACGTTCGTCACAGGAGAGACGAAGACGAGGTAGCAGTCCCCGTCGTTCTGGACGGCTTCCTTGGGAACGATGAGTTTCTTCTCCGGCGGCTTGACGGTAACGGTCGCCCTTCCGAACATCTTGGATCGGAGGAGTCCTTGGACGTTTTTCACTTCCGCGAACACCCGAACCGTGCGGGTGCGATCGTCCACCTCTCCTCCGATCGCGACGACCTTACCGGGGAATCTCCGATCGGGTAACCCTTCGACCGTGAAGAAGACCCTCTGGTCCTTCTCGAACTTAGGCAGATCCGGTTCGTAGACGTCGATCGCGATCCAAAGCCGATCCGTGGCGGCGAGTCCGAAGATGGGTTTCTCGGGCGTGGAGGTCTCGCCGGGAACCGCCGAAGTCTCCACGATCATCCCGGCAAAGGGAGCCGTCACTTCCAGAAGCGCGGAGGTGTCTTCTTTCTTCTTCACTCCTTCGATCTGTTCCGCGGAGAGGCCGAGGGTCGCGAGTTTCTGAGCCGCCTGACGCTCGGCAAGTTTGGCTTCCTCGAGGCGGGTCGCGGCCTCGAGAAGCTCCCGGCCGGCCGTGATCTTCTTCTCGTACAGCGCCTTCTCCTGGTCGTGGGTTTTCTGGCGGAGATTCAGAACGGCGATCGCCTGGAGATAGTCCGATTTCGCGCGGCCGAAGTCGGGGGATTCCAGGAGGGCCAGCACGGCGCCCTTCTCCACCTGCTGGCCGAGGATGACTTTCGGTTCGCGGATCACCCCGGGGAGGCGGGGCGCCACCCTCGCGTACCCCGAGGGCGGATACTGCGTTTCCGCATTCGCTCGGATCGTCTCCCCGATCGTGCGGTAGTCGACAGGCTGGGGGTCGAGGCCGACTCGCTCGGCGACGCCCGGGGGCAGGGTGATCCGCACGAGGGTGTTGGGGCACTCCCCCTCCTTGGGCTCGCGTTCCCGGACGACCACGGTGCCGCCCCGCGCCAGCCGGGGGTTGCACTTCTCGCACTTGGAGAGTTCGACCTGGTGCGCGTCGCACCAGTCGGAGCCGTGGGCGGGCGGCCCCACCCACGGGACCTTGAAATCGTTGGCGGCAAAGGCGAAGAGGAGGGCGAGGGTCAGGAGCACCGCCGCCGTCACGATCGTGTCTTTCACGGCTTCCTACTTGTCGCCTGCGCAGTCCGCGCAGAGATCCCGGTCCTTGTTGTCACCGGGTTCGAATCCTCAGGTCTTGCAGAAGTCGTAGGCCACCCACTTGTCGCCCTCCTTGAGTTGGTACTTCGAGACTTCAAGGTACTGTGCCTTGGGGAACTTCCAGCCGAGGAGTTTGATCTCCTTGTCCCGGAGCTTCGTGTCGGTGATGACCGGATGCCCCTTGGCGTTGTCGACGAGGGTCCACATTGTCCCGTCCGACATCAGGAGCCCCTGGGCGTGCTTGGCATGGAGCGTACACTGCGCATCCGCGCCCCCCTCCTGGTTCTCGAGGGTGCAGCCGAGGCACACGATCTTGCCCGCGAACTCCTGGCGGTCCTTGTTGTCGCGCTTCTTGAACTTTTCCTGGGCGACCGCCGCGGTGCCCAGCAGGGCCAGCACAAAGGCGCAGACTTTCATCGCAATCTCCTATCGAATCGGTTCCAGTCGGATTCCCGCAAGCATTTCCAATTCCGTCGCGGCGAGGTTGAGCTCCGCCACTACGGCCGCATCGGCGAACCGGGCGTCGGCCAGCGTCCGCTGCGCATCCAAGAGGTCCAGGTGGCCGAACTTTCCGAGGCGATACCCCTCTTGGGTCTGGTCCAGCGCCTTCTGGGCTTTCGGGAGGATCTCGTCCCTGTAGATTGTCGCGCGTTCCTGCGCGGCCACGAAGGTACGGTAGGCCTCCGTCAATCGAACGAGGAGCCCATTCCGTGCGACTTGGATCTCGAGTTCGGACTTTCGAATGCGGATTTCGGCTCTCGCGATCTTGGCCTGATTGCGGTTGAAGATCGGGAGAGGGATTTCCAGCCCGCCCTCCAGAATGGTGTCGCCTTCCGGATCCCGGCCGGCGGTGAACTCGAAGGCCATGTCCGGGATCCGCTCCGCCTTGGCGAGGTCCAGCTCGAGCTCGGCCGCGGCGCGCCTCATCTTGGCCGCTTCGAGGAGGGGATGGGCTCCCGGTACATGGCCCCGGAGAGCTTCCAGGCTCGGTACCGAGAAGCGTCCGAAGAGTTCTCCCGTGAACTTCTCGTTGGGGAAGTCCGCGTCGCCAAGGAGCGCCTGGAGTGATTTGAGGGATACCGCGATGTCCTTTTCGGCCAGTCTTAGGTCCGCTTCCGCCTTGGCGAGGTTCACCTCCGCCTTTAGGAGTTCCATCTCCGGGACGGCTTGGGCCTTGAACCGCGCGTCCGACACGTCCCGGAGATTCCGGGCGATGTCCCGCGTCCCTCTTGCCAACTCCCCATTGCGCCGCGAGGCGAGCACCCGGAGGAAGGCCCGTTTGACCTCGCCGAGTATTTCGCGCCTCCTCCACACGTACTGGACGGCCGCAATTTCGCGTTCCTTGTCCGCCAGCGTCGAGGCGGCGCCGATTCGGCCGCCGAGCACGATCGGGAACCGGAGTCCGGCGACCCGCTCCATCTTGCCGGTCGTCGCCCCATCCTCGGTCCGGTAGTCTTCTATCCGGAGAAGGAGAGCGGGATTCGGGTAGAGGCGCGCCTCCCAGAGCGCCGCCGTCGCCAGATCCACGTTTTTGCGCTCGGAAGCCAGGCTGGGATTGAGGCCGTCGGCGATCGCGAGCACTTCTTCAAGGGTGAGTTCGGGTTTTCGAAGAAGATCGCGGGTGGCCCCGGTTTCGTCGCGGGGAGAAGGGGCGGCGAAGCGTCTTTCGGCCTCGTCGTATCGCCGCAGATCGAGAGGCTCGTGCGCGCCGCATGCCGTAAGGGCGATGCAGACGATGGGAAAGCACCGGCCCTTCATTCTTTTCCCCTTTTCTGCTCGTATCGGTCGCACTCCTCGATTCGATCGAAGACGTCTTCGAGAAGGTTTTCGGCCGCCTGGAGGATTCGGCCGACCATTCCGGATCGGATCCGGTAGATCGTGAACCTCCCGTGCTCCTCGCGATCCACCAAGCCGCAGCACCAGAGACAGCTGAGGTGCATCGACGCGTTGGGCTGCGTGAGGCCGGTGCGCCGGACGACCTCGGATACGCTTCTCGGACCGTTTCGAAGCGCCTCGAGGATGGAAAGACGGGAGAGGTCGGCCAGTCCGCGGAAGAGCTTCGCCTTCACCTGGAGCGCGTCCCGGGTTCGCGGCATCGAAACCTCGACGTATCAGCCGACTATGATATCAACGAATGCTGATGGTAGGGTATTCATCGGATCGTCGGCGGCCGCGGGGAGGGGGCGCATCATTCCTGGGATACTGGAGTCGACTCCAGGGTCGCATAGTGGGGGAGAAAGGAGCGCGGCGGGCCGGGATCAAGAGCTTCCGATGGCACGACCTCCGGCCTACGTTCGGCTCCCGGCTGGCGCAAAATCCGCTGGTGCTACGCCCAGTGCTACGCAATGCCCAGAACCCCGCTCGGCTGTGATATGATAAGCCGCTTGCATTCAACGATTAGGGCCCATAGCTCAACGGTCAGAGCAGGGGTCTCATAAACCCTTGGTTCCCGGTTCGAATCCGGGTGGGCCCATTCGCCTTCGCCATCGGCTCGCTGCGCTCGCCGAGCGAAGGCGAATGTCCCGCCGTAGCTCCGAAGGAGCGGAGGCGGACCCACCCGATGCGTGCTCGCCCCGCTTCGGCGGAATGGCTGGTTGTTTCTGCTGTAGTAGCCGAAGGCCCACTTCGACTCGGCCGGCTCTCCTTCAACACCTAGAAAGGCGGAGCCCCCCACCCCACTCCGGCCGCCAACTTCGCGATGCCTCGAGGTCGAAGGCGGGAACAGTTCATGTCGACGCATACGGTTGCCCCGCCCTCCACCCCCGCGAGAAAAGGGTTTTGCATGCCCCTTCCGGCGATGACTTCCACTCCCGACCATAACCGCGAGAGTGCGGGAACGATTCTCCAGTGTCGGCCGACGTAACAGCCTCCCAGGAAAACGCGAGCGAGCGGTCGGCGGCTGAAGAGCGGAGACAATCGCACGAGGTCGGCGCGAACTCGGGGATCCGAATTCAGTTCGTACTCTCCGATCCCCTCTCGGCCGATGGCCATCTCGAATTCGTTGCCGTGGCCGAGGATCTCCAAGATTCCGATTCGATCCCCGGTGGAACAGAGCTTTTCGCAGACGCAGACGAGATCGAATAGGGTGTCGATTCGCGGCACGTCGGGATAAAGAACCTGAGCCGCCCTTTCCAGGATCGAGGCCTCATCGACTGGGTTGCGGACGATGAGATGGATGTTCATGAGAACCGACCTCCTTTGGGTTCCTACTTCGATACGATCGCCACATCCCACGTGAGCCCGCCGGACGGCACGGCGGCCGGTACGTCGGGAATGGGCTGGAGCGTTCCGTCTTCCGCGATGGCCATTTGGAGCACGGCGTTTCCCGTCCAGTTGGTGACATAGAGGTGCTCGTCATTCGCATCCGTCACCATGTTGAACGGGGATCCTTCGACCGCCACGGCCGGCGGAGTATTGGGTGCGAGGGTGCCGTCTGCGCGGACGGAGAATTGCGAAATCGTGCGGTCGCCTGCGTTGGCGACGTAGAGGTGTCGGCCGTTGCGGGTGAGGACGATTCCGTTTGGTTGGGTCCCGGTCGCCACGGTCTGCGTGGGCGTGAGCTTCCCGTCGGAGATCCGGTAGAGCGAAATCATACTGTCGTCGGCATTCGTAACGTAGGCGTAGGAGCCGTTCGGCGTTACGGCGATCTGACGCGGGTTCCCGCCCGTCGGTACGGTGGCCGGCGTACGCGGGGTCAACGTGCCGCTCTCGCCGACCGAGTATTGGTTCACTACGTTGGAGGAAAACGAGCAGGCATACGCATATGCACCATCGGGAGTGAGAGTCATCCCGGTCGTATTGCCGGTTGCGGCTATCGAAGAGGGAGTATTGAAGATGAGCCTTCCATCAGTATCGACGACAAGCTGATAAATCGTGGGGGTGTAGGTTGTGACGAAGACGAACCTTCCGTTGGGCGCGATCGCGGCGTAGCCCCCGAATCCGAGGCCGGAAACGGGGAGCCCGTTCGCACTGAGAGTACCGTCGTCGTTGATGACGTACTGGCTCATGGTTCCATCGTTGGAATTCTTGACGTAGAGGTGCTTCCCCCGCGGATCCACGAGAATGCGTGCGGGAAAGGTGCCCGCGGAAACGCTCGGCGGCACATGGGGGGTGAGGGCTCCGTTCGCGCCGACCAAGAATTGGGACAGGGTGTTGTCCCTCCCGTTTCCCACATACAAGTATTGGGGTCGTGGAGTGGGAGCGGGGTCGGCATTGGAAGTAGAGCGATGGTCGTGGCAGGCGACTCCCAGGAAGAGCGGAAGCGCGGCGAACAAGGCGCGAGTCCCCATGGGAAACCTCCGATCCATACGCCAGTTTCCGGATCTTCGTTGACCTCTAGCGGATTCGGAGCCTGCGTATTTAGAGGATTCGACCTCGGAGGGTTACGATCGGGGAGCGGTTCGCCGCGCGCGCTCCAAGAGGAGGCGCAAGATCTGTCGAGCCCGCTGGCCGAGAGACGCGGCCACGTCCCTCCGGCCCGACCGGACCATGGCGTCCGCCCTCCGGAAGCACTGACAGCACTGGTGCCAAAGCCGGAGTTGTTCCTCGGCTTGGATCGGATCGTGAATCTGGTTCATCGGCTAAGAGCTCATTCCTCGTTCCGCCGTGAGAGTTCCTCTTTTTCTGGCGAATTCCTTCCGCCGGACAGGGAATAGGGGGTAGATGGAATCCTTCAAGTCGGTTTCGCCGGGCGAGTGCGTCCCCGGCGGCGCTCCTCCGCGTGTTTTCCCCGGGATGGTCGTTTCGTCCGAGGAACTGGAGTACGCGGCCTTCGTGGATGCGACGGGCCAGGATATCCCGCCCCCTCCTCCCACGATGGAACTCTGGTGCGTCTGCGGCGAACGGAACACCGTCTCCTCTCGATCCTACAATCGAAACCTTTACTGTTCGTACTGCGACGTGCTCCTTCACGTCCGCGTCGGATACGACGTCCGCTACGACGCCTTTCTGCTCATGGCCAGAGTCTTGGCTTCGCCGCGAGAGTCTACTCCGTGAGCCCTACTCGCCTCGTTTGGACGCCTTTTTTTCCCGGAGGGCTTCGGTACAGTGCGTCTCGCCGAGGGAACTGGCCTCCTTGTCGGCGTCTCGCCAGTACTCCCAAGACTGGCTCGATTGCGTCCAGAATTCGACCAATCTCTCCAGCGCCTTGTCTGGGGTCGACCGCTCTTCGTCCTGAATCGCTGCCAAGACAAACCAAGCCAGAACCATGGCACGCTCCTCTCAGCGAACTCATCCCATCATGCGGAAGACTCGTCCGAGGTTGAGCCAAGAAAAGAGGCCCGCCCGGGGGGCGGGCGGGCCACAGGAGGAAGGGACTACCGGGAACGTCGGGAACCGCTCCATTCTTGATATCCGTACGTGTGGCGCTGCCAATCGCGCCGGGGAGGGTCCAGCCGGCGGACAGGATAGCCGGGTGTCCGGATCACGGGGTCGTATGGACGCGGCGGGCAGTAGATCGGATCCCATCGGAACTCGATCCGAAACTCGAACTGGTATGGATACGGATCGCAATACCGCGGGACGGGGTTGCACTCGTATCGATAGGTGTACCCGCAGTCGTTTTCCCAGCCATCTTGTGCCCGCGCCTCTTGAATGACCCCCGCGGCGGCGAAGGCCGCCCCGACCAAGATCAGTTTCTTCATGTTCGTTTCCTTTCGATTCGTACACCTCATCCATTGCAGCAGGAGGCGGGAGGTTTCACGGATCCGGAATCAATCGGATTCTTTGAAAACCCGGCGTTGGAACGGCAATGGAATCATGGATTCCCATGCTCCAATTCGCCCTTCTTCTGTTGGTCCAGCAGGATTCGGATCGACTGCAGACCGTTCGGAAGTTCTTCGAGGCGTATGTCGATCTCGAGGCGATGGAGCGCTGGTACTGGCCGATCTTCTGGGAGGCTTCTACCGCACCAACGAGGCGATCGGCCTTCGGCTCGCCGACAGGAATTTGGCGGTCAAGACCGCCGCGGCGACGAGGAGTCCTCCGGTCAAGCCCCACCAGAGACCGACGACCCTCATCCCTGCGGCATAGGCCATCAAGAGTCCCACGGGCATGGCGACTCCCCAATACGCGACCAGGTTTGCAACGAAGGCCCAGCGGGTCATTCCTGTTCCCCGGAGGGCTCCCGTCGCGACCGCTTGGACGCCATCGAAGATTTGGAACGCAGCGGCGACTCGAATCAGCGCGCAAGCGGATCCGATAACCTGAGGGTCGGAAGAAAAGAGCCCTGCGAGGGCGGACGGGAACATCCACATGATCGTCGCCGCGGCGATCATGAACCCGCTTCCCAACGCCAGCCCGGCCCACCCCGCTCGTTTCACCCCCGGGAGATCTCCGCGTCCCACGGCCCGTCCCACTTCCACCGACGTCGCGGAGCCCACCCCGAGCGGCACCATGAAGGTATAGCTCGCCAACATTATCGCGATTTGGTGCGAAGCCAGGTCTTGGGCGCTGAACGTCCCCGCGAGGATGCCGACGAAGGAGAAGAGTCCCGCCTCGGCCAAGATTTGGAGAGAGATCGGTCCGCCGACGGCGAAGACCTTGCGAATCATCGCAGGATCCGGACGGCGAAACGACTCCTCTCCCGCTCCCGGGTCCATTCGTCGCAGGGCGAGCGCCAAGATGGCCAATTGAACGAGAGTTGCGAGGCTGGTGGCGATGCCGATCCCGGCGACTCCGAGCGCCGGAAGACCGAGCCCGCCCAAGCCGATCGGAGCCAGTCCCGCATCGCCGAACATCAAAACCCAATCGGCACCGAAATTGACGATGTTCGCGGCCAGCGTCGACCAGAGAATGGGACCGATCAACCGGGCCGCCTGGAAATAGCACCGAACCGTGACGATTACCAGGAACGGAAAGAGTCCCGGCAATCGGCCCCAAACGTAGGCGCGTGCCTCGGCCGCGACGGCTGGGACGATGCCGAAGCGCTCGAGATTCAGAATCGCCCCAGCGAGAACCGCCGAGAGAGGAAGCGTCAGAAGGAGCCCTGCATGGATTCCTTGCCAGAGGGCACGCCGGGCCAACCGCGGACGATTCGCTCCGTAGGCTTGGGAAGCGAGAGGGTCCACCCCGAGCATGACCCCCATCCCCAGGATCGCCACGACGAAGAAGACGGTTCCTCCGAGTCCCGTGGCGGCCAGCGCGACGGTCCCCAGCCGCCCCGACAAAAGCGTGTCGACGAGGCTCATGGTCTGTTGGCCGACCTGGACGAGCACCATGGGGCCCGCCAGGCGGAGAAGGACGGACCATTCCGGTCGATGTCCCGGCGAAGACATGGCGCCCACTCTACCGGACGCCCCGCGGAGTAGTTCGCGAAAATCTTGCCCACCCCCTCCGCAAGACGACCCAAATGGAGGCGATTCCAATCTGCGCCGGTGCAGGGGGGAGTTTACGAAGCCCCCTGCTCGCAATGAAGAGCGTCTCGACCGAATCGATCGTGTTT
>Ga0114945_10000165_pt1 | contig 39849 bp, 45 predicted proteins | sample OV2TP3_FD_87194 | JGI IMG/M metagenome (GOLD analysis project Ga0114945, IMG submission 87194) | Hot spring microbial communities from Beatty, Nevada to study Microbial Dark Matter (Phase II) - OV2 TP3 | ecosystem: Environmental > Aquatic > Thermal springs > Hot (42-90C) | place: USA: Beatty... | reverse complement strand
GCGGGCGGGCCGGGCGCGGGTGGCCCCGGTGCCGCGGGGGGACCCGGGGCGGCCGGGCCCGGCGTGGCCGGCGCGACGGGCACGACCATTCCCTCGCTCCCCTCGCCGAAGGAGTTCGTCGAGACCTCGGCGCTGCGCGACGTCCACTTCGACTTCGACCGGTACGAGGTCCGCTCCCAGGACAAGCCGGTCCTCGACGAGAACGCGACGTGGCTCAGGACCAATTCCAACGCCCAGCTCCTCATCGAGGGCCACGCCGACGAGCGCGGGACCAACGAGTACAACCTGGCGCTCGGCGAGCGGCGCGCGAAAGCGACGCGGGACTACCTCGTCTCGGCTGGGATCCAGGGCTCGCGCATCACCGTGATCAGCTACGGTGAGGAGCGGCCGCTCTGCATCGAGCGCACGGAAGCCTGCTGGGCGCAGAACCGGCGCGCGCACTTCCTCGTCAAGCAGTAGCACGCGTGAGGTGGAAGACGGGGTGGGGCCGGGCCCTCGCCGCGGCCGGGCTCGTCCTGGCCGGGTGCGCGTCGGACCCCACCCCACTGCTGAGGGAGGACCTCGCCCGCCTCCGGGGCGATCTCGCGCGGATCGAGCAGTCGCTCCAGCGGTCGCAGGCCGAAATCAAGGTCGACCTGCAGCAGGCTGATCGCCGGTCGGCCCAGACCCTCACCGAGCTCCAGCGGAGCGTCGCCCAGCTCGGGAGCCGTCTGGACGAGCTCGGTCGGGACACCGGGCGGATCCAGGGCCGGCTCGACGAGCTCCGGATGCGGGTGGACGCCCTCGCCCTCCAGTTCGACGCCGCCGGTCCACCCCCCGCCGGGCGCGGGGCCCCAGGCCGCGGCGGGGACCTGGGCCGCACGGGGGGCGCCCCCGCGGAGTCGGCGCCGGCCACGGGCCCGAGCCCCGCCCTCGCGCGCCAGGCGACGGACCTCTACCAGATGGCGTACCTCGACTACACGCGCGGCAACTACAACCTCGCGATCGCCGCGTTCCGGGAGTTCATCCGGCTCTACCCCAGCACGGACGTCACCGAGAAGGCCCAGTACTGGATCGGCGAGTCGCACTACAGCCTGGCCCGCGAGGCCCAGGCGCGGGGCGACCGGGAGCGCGCCACGCGGGAGTTCGAGCGCGCGGTCCAGGAGTTCCGGAAGGTGCTGATCAACTACCCGCGGGGTGACCGCGTGCCGACGGCCCTGTTCAAGGAGGCCCTCACCCTGCTCGAGCTCAGGCAGCCCGAGCTCGCCGCGGCGCGCCTCCAGTACCTCATGGACCAGTTCCCCTCGACCGAGGAGGCCGCGAAGGCCAAGGAAGAGCTCGCCCGGCTGCGCCCCCGCTGACGGGGGCGAGGGTCGCTCCCGTGGGAGGGAGGGCGGGGTGAGGGTGGGTCGCCCTAGCTCTCGGTCCGCTGGAGCCCGAAGACCCAGACGACGTCGGCCTCCGCGCTCGTGAAGACCATGACGGAGGAGTCCGGGTCGGCCGTCTCGACCGACTGGACGACCACCTGCTGGGGAGCGGGGCCCCACGCGATCGTCGGGACGGCGGGCGTCTTCGGCCCCTCCTGCCCGGGCCCCGTGAGGACGAGCGCCGCCACGGCGAGCGCCGCCGCGAGACCCGAGGCGAAGGCGAACCGAGGCCAGCCGACCGGCCCCGAGAGCCAGTCCCAGGACCAGCCCCTGCGGCGCCCCGGCTCCGCAGCGAGCCGCGCGCGGACCTGCGGCCAGAACGCATCCCAGGTCTCGGCCGGCAGCTCCGGCACGTCCGCCGCCAGCGCCACCCGGAGCCGTCCTAGCGCCGCGAGCTCGGCCGCGCATGCCGGGCAGCCCTCCAGGTGGAGGGCAATCCGCGCGCGGGCGGCCGGGCCCAGCTCGCCGTCCCGATAGGCGCCGAGGCGCCGTCGCATGAGCCAGCAGGTGAGTCGCATGATCGTCCGTCCGATCCCTTAGACCCGGGAGTGGGGGGCGGCTATTCAATACGCGTGCCGGGCCGACCCCCGCCTTCCCGGTTCGGAATCATAGACACCCGGCCTCGCGGTGTCAACGTCCGGACACCGCGAGGCCCCGCGGTTTGACCGCCCAGATCGCGTGTGGTAGGGTGCGCCCGCGGGGCCGGCGTAGCTCAGTTGGCGGAGCAGTCGATTCGTAATCGACAGGTCGTCGGTTCAAGTCCGACCGCCGGCTCCAGCTCCCTTCCTCCTCACGCGGCCGGACGGGACTCCGAGGGTGGTTGCGAGGGCGGCCTGGGCAGCAGGAAGGCGACGAGGCGGTCGAGGAGACCCGCGCGCCGCCGGTCGCCGCCCCGTCGATCCGTGGAATCGGGACGCGAGCCGGCCCGGCGCTCTCCGAGGCGACGCTCACCGGCGCGACGGTCCCACGTGACCTGCACCTGGCCGGGGTCCGCGAACCCGTCCTGCAGGGCGAGGTACAGATCGGAGTGACCCTGCTTGACGACGATCACGTAACGCGCGCCTTCAGAGACCGGCTCGGCCATGCGCTGCACGCTACGCGCGGCGGTCGCGGCCGTCAAGGGCCGCCCCGGAGGTCGTAGCGGCCGCGCCAGGCGTTGAGCCGGAACCGGACGAGCTCCCCGAGCATACGGGCCGCGTCGCGGAAGGGCCGGATGTGGCTCTCCGGGTCGTCGCGCCACACGATCGGGACCTCCGCCACCTGGTAGCCGAGCCGCCGGGCGAGCCAGAGCACCTCCACGTCGAACCCGAACCCGTCGAGCTGCTGGCGCTTGAAGATTGCCTCCGCGGCGCCGCGCTCGAAGGCCTTGAAGCCGCACTGGCTGTCGGTGATCCCCCGCAGGAACAGGAGCCGGACCAGCGTGCTGAGTACGCGCCCGGCGAGCCGCTGGAACCAGGACTGCCGGACCTGGACGTCGGATCCGGGCAGGCGCCGGGAGCCGATCGCGACCTGACATCCCTCGGCGAGCTTCGCGCGCAGCTTCGCCGCCTCCTCGATGGGCGCCGAGAGGCCGGCGTCGGTGAAGAGGACGTGCGCCTCGCGGGCGGCGAGGACACCGCGGCGCACGCTCGCGCCCTTGCCGCGGTTCCGGTCGCGGTGGATGAGCCGCAGCTCCTTGTAGCTCCGGGCGAGGTCCATGACGACCTGGGCCGTGTCGTCCGTGCTCCCGTCGTTCACGACGATGATCTCGCCGGGCTCGCCGAGCCCGGCCACGTACTCGTGGAGCCGCGGCAGGGTGTCCCGGAGCCGCCGGGCCTCGTTGTACACCGGGACGATTACCGAGAGGCCCACCGGTCGTCGCCTCGGTCGAGGCCCACGGGGGAAACGTCCGCGGCGGCCCGCAGCACGCGAGTGCCGACGAGGGAGGCGCGGAGCACGAGCGGCGCGCTACTGGCGGCGGGTCCAGCCGCGCCCGCGCATGCAGGCCAGGTACAGCTCCTGGTTCAGCGCGAGGCGACCCGCGCCGATCCCCACGGTGCCGCGCGTCTCCGTCTCGGTGGCCTCGCGGCGGCACCAGGAATCGTCCTGGCGGTAGTCGGCCTCGGTGGCGCCCCGCTTGACCCAGGTGGGCTCGGGCGAGGTCGCGCACCCTGCGAGCCCCAGCGCGGCGACGACGATGACGATCTCGAGTCGCATCCCGGCTACCCCCGCACGTCGATGATGATCTCGCGGTCGCGCGGGCCGTCGCACTCGACGAGCGCGATGCCCTGCCAGGTCCCGAGGAGGAGGCGCCCGTCCCGCACCGGGATGGACTCCGATGGGCCGAGGAACGCCGCCTTGAGGTGGGCCGCGCCGTTGTCGTCCACCCTGTCGTGCTCCCACACCCCATCGGGGTAGAGCTTCTCGAGCGCGGCGATGATGTCCGCGCGGACGCCCGGGTCCGCGTTCTCGTTGATGACGATCGCGGCCGTCGCGTGGCGGACGAAGACCGTGCAGAGCCCCTCCGCCAGCCCGGCGCGCGTCACGGCGTCCGCGACCTCGCGCGTGAGATCCACGACCTCGCGCTTCCGGCGGGTCTTGACGCGGATGGACGCCTGCACGGCGCGGGCTATCCCCAGAGGGGCCGGAGGCGCGCGCGCCGCTGGTCCAGGCGCCAGAGCCCGGCTTCGCGGGCGACTCGCACCGCCGCGGCGTGCTCCTCCCGGCAGAGCTTCCGGTTGATCTCGGGGTACTTCTCCGCCGACACCGCCCCGGCGGGGTAGTACTGGGCCATCACGTTGACGTACGTGTCCGGGGAGAGCTCCCGGGCGAGCCAGCCCATGATCTGCCGCGTCTCCTCGAGCAGGCCCGGCATCACGAGGTGCCGGACCAGGACGCCGCGCCTGGCCAGCCCGTGCTCGTCCATCACGAGCGGTCCGACTTGCCGGTGCATCTCGCGGATCGCGGCCCGCGCGGCCTCGGGGTAGTCGGGCGCCTTGAGGTAGCGCTTCGCGACGGCGCCGTCCCAGACCTTGAAGTCCGGCATGTAGACGTCCACGATGCCGTCCATCCAGCGGAGGCTCTCGAGGCTGTCGTAGGCGCTCGTGTTGTACACGATCGGGAGCCGCAGGCCCCCCCGGATCGCGAGCGGCAGCGCCTCGAGGATCTGCGGCACGACGTGCTCGGGGGTGACGAAATTGATGTTGTGGCAGCCGCGGGCCTGGAGCTCCAGCATCATCGCGGCCAGGCGCTCCGGGGAGACGACGGCGCCCTCGCCCTTCTGGCTGACGTCAAAGTTCTGGCAGTTCCCGACCGCCACAAACGGAGCCAGGTAGGAATGGTCCAGATCGTCCACTTCCAGGTTGTAGACCGGCCCAGCATAAGGTACGCGTTCGATCTTCCGCACTGGCACCAGAAAGGGGCCATTCACGTTTCCCCATCTCGAGTGCCGTCTCCCGGTCAGGCGATCCACCTTCGGGAACTTGACGTAATAGAGCGGCGCCTGGTTGACCGTTCTCCCTTCGATGACCCGCGTGGGTGAAGGGTGCCATCGATGGAAGCTGGGCAGCATCCCCAGCAAGAGACCTACCTCGAAGAGTCCGAACGCAAACTCCTCCGATACGGTATCCACCACGGCATGCGTCCCACGATCGCACCCGTCCCCGTCCAGGACACCCTGCAGGAATGCGCCCAGGACCTCCCCCGTGGCCTGGGCGAGCACGGGCGGTACCCGTTTGCCCCGGGCAGCCTTCCCGCACAGCTCGACAAATATCACCGCCAGCGAGGCCTTCCCGACTTCCACGGTGACCGTCGTCCGGCGCTGAAGCACAGTAGGCTCGACCCCAAACAGGTCGCCCAGTTCCCGCCTCGTGCGATCGATAAGGTGTGATTCATGTCGGCCAAAGGAAAAGATCAGCCGGTGGGAGTTCGGGCGCCCCTTCTGCGAAGTCACGTGCCCTTCGGCGCAGAACACGCCGAGCAACCAGGCCAGCCGTTCATCCAGTAAGACCTTGGCAGGGATGCCGGGACGCTTTTCCGTCTGGAAGCGAACCCGATCTGCCTCTCGGATCACTTCATTCTCGATCCAGGTCCTACCATCAAGACCGGGGAGCATCCCCCGCCGCCACAGCCCGCGGAGCTTGCGCACGTAAGCAGGATGGTAACCGGTTATCGCTCCCAACTCCTGGGAAGTGCGGCGAGTCGAAAACAGGGCCCCGAGCCGCGCCGGTGAAAGACGGACTTCCGGAGACCTGCGATAGCGGCGAGGACTCGACGAGAGCAGCGCCGCTACGTCCAGCTCGACCTTCATCCCTCCAGGGGCGCGCCGCGGAACAAGGAGATAGTGGTCCTTGGTCAGATCGTCTGCGCGCACCTTTACGGCGCCGTCAGGGGCCTTCCTGAGAGCCGCGAAAACCTCGTGGTTCGGCGTCAGGACGACGGGTGGGCAGTTGTAGGGTTTGATCCGGATCAGGTCGCCCGCAAAGTGATGCCGAAAGACTTTGGCCACCGGAGCCCGCGTTCCCGTTCGAGTGACCGCCCCTACCTTCCCGTGGAGCAGCCGTACCTGTCCTCCTTGCCACTCGACCTCGTCCTGTCCCTGCTCGAACAGGTGAGCGATGCGGACCAGGCCTTGGTCGGTCGCGACAAGGGTCTCGGGAAGCAAGCAGAACACGCATCGGAGGTTGCACCACGAGAAGAAGATCGTCCCCGAGCCGTTCCAGCCGCGGAGGCAGTCCTCCTCGCCGAAGTGGGGGAAGTGCGAGCTCACGAGCGCATACCGGCCCGACCGGCACACCGCGGTCTTGTCGTGGAGGCGGTCCACGCGGCAGTTCCGCGGACAGACCTGGCAGGACGCCAGCGCGGTCAGGGCCTCGCCGGCGCGCCGCTCGATCTCCTCGACTTCGAGCCGGAGGTATGCGGGCTCGAACTCCGGCGCCCGGACTCTGAAGGCCGTCTCGGTGAGCATCCTGACCACCCCCGGTCATGATCGCCTCACCGGACGGCGCCGTCAACGTGGCTGGCCGCCCCTCCCCGCGACGGGGGAGAGGGGGGAGAGGGGATCAGAACCGCAGCCGGACGCGGTAGACCAGCTTCGCGGAGGCCTCCTTCGGGACCGGGATCCGGTACCTCAGGGTGTGGGCCTCGATCTTCTCGTACGGGTGGGTCGAGTGGAGGACCTGCCAGTCGCCCGGCACCGGCTCGATCACCGTCACCGTCTGCTCCTCCTTCTTGTGGTTCCGGAGGGCGATCTCCCACTCGACCTCGTAGAGGTTCCGGCCGATCTGCCGCCAGTCCCGCTGGGTCCGCTCGCCGACCACGTCGAAGGCGTTCCCCATCTTGATCTTCACGCGCTCGTCCTTCGGGGTGTGGTCGATCCAGTCCTCGCCGATGAACTGCTGACTGCCCGACCGGTCGGCCTTGTAGACGCGGATCTTCCCCTTCGGGAGCGGGATGCCGAGGCGCTGCTCCCGGCTGTTCTTGACCTCCAGGAAGACGCCGACCTTCTGGTTGGAGATCGGCACGCCGTAGGAGGTCCGGTAGTAGTCCGCCGCGCCGTAGTAGATGAGATGCTTCTGGATCGGAACGTCGGCGGCGGTGAGGAGCGCGAGCTGCTTCGTCTGGTTGTCCTTGATCGTCGTGCGGCCGTCGAGGGTGTAGAGGTGGTACTCGAAGAACCCCTCGGCGGCGAACTCCCGGCTCGCCTCCGGTGCCGCCGCGGCCTTCGACGCGACCTCGAGCAGCCGCGCGTCCCGACGGCGGTCCTGGGCCCGGTGGACGTCGCCGGCGACGAGCTTCAGGGCAGCCTCGGCGTACGTGGCGCCGCTCTTGTTGTCGATGGTCACCCACCCGGTGAGGTCGGCCCGGTCGTCGGTGGCCCCGAGCACCATGACGTAGTCGGCCTTCCAGGTGATCCCGCCGGTGAGGTACGAGGCCTCGACGCGCTGGGGGCCCGCGGCCTGGTTGCGCAGGAGCCAGGCGAGCGTGGGCTTCGACACCAGGTTCTCGGGGAGCGATGGGAGGACGAGCCGGCCGTAGTGGCCGAGGTGGATCAGGCCGTTGATCTCGAAGACGGGCCCCTGCGTCGTGAGCAGCGTCGCCTCGTGGTAGGTCCCGTCCCCCGTGTACAGCCGGACCCGCTTGCCGACGTACTTTTCCATGAGCTTCTGGCTCGAGAGGAGGTCGTACTCGTAGTTCTGCTCGAGGATCCGGAGGCCCGCCGGGTCGGAGAGCGACCGGAGGTGCACGGTCGTCGGGTCGATCTGCGCGGCGACATCCATGAAGTGCACCTCTCTCGTGCCCACGGGCAGGCGCACCTCACGCACGTCCTTCACGAGCCCGAGGTTGCCGTTGTAGATCGTCACCTGGACGTCCCGTTGGACGTCGCGGGTGATGGGGAGCGGCGCCGCCGCGGCGGACGGCGCGGTCGCGAGCAGCGCGGACAGGGTGAGCGCGAGCAGCCGGATGGTCATCGAAGGCCCCTCCCTCGCTTGGGGGATGTCGTCCATCTGCCCGGGTTAGACCGGGCCGGGCCGGAGAAGTTCCCGGCGGGAGAGGGGTGGGGCGGCGGGGACTTCAGTCGGTCAGGCGGACGACGATCCGGACGTCCGTCGGGGACTCGAACACCTCCCGCTCCGGCGTCCACTGGCCGAGGCCGGCGAGCCCCGCCGTGAACTCGGCGTAGGCCGCGCGCGGGATCACGATCTCGACCAGCTCCGCGCCCGGCAGGGTCGGGTCCGGGCGCCGCGCGAGCTCCCGGCCCTCGAGCCGCGCGACGAGGTCGCTGAGCGCGCGCCGCGTGGCCTCCCGGTCCCGGGCCGCCAGGCGGCCGGCAACGTCCACGGTGACCAGCGCGCGCGCGGCGAAGCGGTGGACGCTCGGCACCGGCGGTGCGCCCCTGGCCTGTTCCTTCTCCTCGGGGGCGTCCGGCCGGGCCTCCTGGCGCGCGGCCAGGCCGGACGCGCGCCCCTCGGCAGGCGCGGCGGCGCCGGCGGGCGCCTTCGCCCCCGGGGCCTCGGCGGGCTTCGTCTCCGCCGAGCCCACGGCCGTCGTCGACTCGGCGACCCTCGCGTCCTTCGCCACCGGCCGGTCGGCTTCCCGCTTCGCCGTCGCCGCTTTCTTCCGCGGCGCGGGGGCCGGCGCGGGCACCGGCCCCGTCGTGACGGCCGGCGGGGCGCTCGGCTCGGGGCGCGGCGCGGCGCGGCCCCCCACGGGGTACGACGCCGTGGGGCTCGCCGCCTGCTGGAGGTCGGGTGTCCGCTCGACGAGGTAGACGGCCGCGACCGCCACCAGGAGGGCCGCGGCCGCCCCGACCGGGACCGGCATCGGGAGGGGCGCCAGCAGCCGGCCGAGGAGGCGCCGGCGCCAGGGCACGGGACGCGCCGCCTGCAGGACGCGATCGACGAATCCCGCCGGCGCGCGCGCCGGTTCGACCGCGTGGAGCAGGGCCACGGTCTGCTGGAAGCGCTCGAGCTCGCGCCGGCAGTCGGCGCAGCCGGCGAGGTGCGCCTCCAGGCCGGCGCGCGCCTCCACCCCGAGCGCCTTGTCCACCCAGGCCGAGAACTGCTCGCGGGCGTCGTGGCAGGTCATGGGAAGAACCGCTCCAGCTTCTCCTTCAGGTCCATCCGCGCCCGGTGCAGGCGCGAGCGCACCGTCCCCACCGGCACCTCCAGCGCCTCCGCGATCTCCTCGTAGGCGAGCCCCTCAAGGTCGCGGAGGACGACGACGATCCGGCGCTCCTCGGCGAGCTCCGCGATCGCCCGGTGGAGCGCGGCCTCGAGCTCGCCGCGCTCCGCCTCGGCCGCGGGGTTCGCGTGGCCGTTGGCCAGGCGCACCAGCGTCTCCTCCCCTTCCCGCCCGGCGCGCCGCTCACCGGCGCCGAGCCGGCTGAGACACACGCGCGAGGCGATCGCGTAGAGCCACGTCGAGAGCTTGGCCTCGCCCCGGAACTCGGCGATCGCCCGGTGGACGCGGAGGAACACCTCCTGTGCCACCTCCTCGGCCTCCGCCCGGTTGCCCAGCATCCGGAGCGCCACCCCGAAGACCCGGTGCTGGTACCCCCGCACCAGCTCCTCGAAGGCCCGCGCCTCGCCCGCCCGCAGCCGCTCGAGGAAGCCCGGCGGGTCCCCGGCGCCCTCGTCACGCACGGCGGCACCGGCACACGGCCTGAGCCTACCCCACGCGCAACCGAGCCGCCACCCGCTTAGAGCGCGCGGTCGGTCACCCGGTTCCCCGCGCCCGGAGCCACGGCGCATGACCAGATTCTTGCCACCACACCCTGTGGGAATTGGACCAGGAGCCAAATCTCGCTTGAGGTTAGAGATCGCAAACGGCCTTTGGTTGCAGTAGGTTCGAGTTCTCCCCGCCGGTTGGTACGCCAGTTGCGGAAGCTCACCGCGATGAGGCCTCGGCTGCGGTCCGGGAACCACGTGCGACGACCCGCCGCCTCGGGGGATCTGCTCCTCGCGAGCTCGGACCCCGCGCTGCGGCGCCGCCTCGCGACGCGCCTCCGGCACGCCCCCGGGATCGCGCGCGTCCACATCGCGCGCGACCGCGCCGGCGTGGAACGGGCGCTCGCGGAGCTCCATCCGCCGGTGCTCCTCCTGGATCTCTCGACGCGTGGATTCCGACGGCTGGAGACCGTCCGCGGCATCCGGGCCCTGAGCCCGACCACGGGGACGATCCTCCTCGCGGAGTCGCCCAGCGACGCCGCGGCGCTCCGGGCGGTGAAGGCCGGGGCGCGCGGATACTGCGCCCGCGCGGCCGAGCCGGGTCTCGTGGCCAGGGCGATCCAGCTCGTCCGCCAGGGCGAGATCTGGATCGGGCGAAAGGTCATGCTGCGGCTCATCGAGGAGCTCTCGGCGCTCCACGCCCGGCGGGCGGAAGAGGCGGAGGACCGGCTCGCGCTCCTGACCCGGCGCGAACGACAGGTCAGCCATCTCGTCGCCAGCGGAGCCAGCAACAAGGAGATCGCCGACCGGCTCGCCATCACCGAGAAGACCGTCAAGGCACACCTGACCCACATCTTCCAGAAGCTCGGCTTCCAGAGCCGGCTCCACCTCGCGATCTTCACCCTCCAGGTGGCCTCCGGGGCTACGACCAAAGTCCAATAGACACGGCCCCCCGCGCGGGTGCAAGAGAGGCTACGCACGGCATGTGAGGGGTTCGATGGCTTTCATCACCGTCGTGGTCGCCGCGGAGCCGCGGCACCAGGCCCTGTGCCGGCGCTCCCTCGAGCGCGAGAGCGGGATCGCGGTCGCCGCCGAGGCGCCGCCCGGGGCTGGGGCGCTGGCCCTGGCCGCTCGACTGCGCCCTGACGTCCTGCTCCTCGACTTCACCCGGGCCAGGCTCGACGTCCTGGCGCGCCTGCCGGGCATCCGGCATCGGGCCGCCGGGACGCGGGTACTCCTCCTCACCGCCCCGCGCACCGCGGAGACGCTGATCCTCGAGGCCCTGAACCGGGGCGCCCGCGGCTACCTCGACGACGCGGCCATCCCCGCCCTACTGGGCAGAGCCGTCCGGGCCCTCCATGCGGGGGAGGCGTGGGTGCCGCGGCGGATGGTCTCGAAGCTCCTGGACCGGCTGCTGCGCCTCGCCGAGGCGGAGCGGAAGGCCCGCCGTGCCGCCGCTCCGGGAGCCCGCCGGCGCTCCTCGGCCCACGCCCCGCTGCGCCGCGAGGTCGCGCCGTGACGCCGAGCCAGCCTGTTCGACCGCTGCGCGCGCCGGGGGCGCAGCCCGCCGCTCACGCGGGGGCCTCGACCCCGGTAGGCGGCGACGCACCGGCAACACCCCGCGTGCTCTCGAGCCTGAGCGCGGAGGGGAGCGCCGGCACCGTCGAGGTGCGCGTCCGCGACGCACTGACGGCCCGCACCGCGTTCGCCTTGACGCGCGCCGTCCGCGACCACCTGACCGCCGGCGCCCGCGCGCTCCTCCTCAACCTGGAGGCGGTCAAGGCGACCGACGCGGTCGGGTTGAGCGCCCTCCTCCAGAGCACCCAGCTGGCCGCGCTGCTGGGCGTTCCCGCCTCGATCGCGGCGAGCGCGGTGCTGCACCGCGCGCTTCTCGACGCTGGCCTCTTGGACGAGCTACCGCTCCGCTCCGAGGCGGGCCCGGAGGGGCCGGTTCCCCTGCCCGAAACCGACTGGTTGGCAGCGGCGATGCCCTTTCTGGCGAGTACGGGGCGGCTCCTGCTCCGGCAGCCGACGTGGGACGAGCTCCCGCACTTCGCGCGGTGGGCGAACGAGCCGCTCCTCGACCAGATGGTGGGGAGCGAGTTCCTCTACCGCTGCCGACACCTCGGCCCGTATCACCCGGAGTTCGTTGCGTCAGTCCTCGGCGATGCCACCGCGCTCACCCTTCTCGTGCAGCCGCGGGGCGCCTCGGTGCCGCCGGTGGGATTCGTACGGCTGTACAACATCCGTCTCCTGGAGCAACTCGCCTTCCTCGAGACCGCCGTAGCCGACCTGCACGCGCTGCGAAAGGGCTGGGGGATCGAGGCGTCGCGCCTCCTCATCGCCTGCGGCATGGACCTCCTCGGGCTGCGCCGCGTCGAGGCCAAGGTCTACGCGTACAACCTCCTGAGCATCAACTCGCTCCGCCGGAACGGATTCCGCCAGGAAGGCGTCCTGCGCCGGGCGAAGACCTACGAGGGCCAACACTGGGACATCCTCGTCTTCGCCATCCTCCGCGAGGAGATGGAGGAGCAGCGGAGGCGGGAGCAGTTCCCCTACCTGGGGTTCTGGGGAGAGCGGCCATGACGATCCACAACCTCGTCCCACTCTTCGCGCTGGGGCTGAACCTTCTCCTCCTCGGGAGCGCGCTGGCCTGCGACCGCAAGAACCAGCGCATCCGCCTCTTCGCGTACCTGGTCTCGGCGCTCGCCGTGTGGAACCTCGGGGTGCTCGGCCTCCGCTGGACTGGCGACCCGGACGCGGCCCTGACCTGGGAGCGGTTCCTCCACCTCGGGGTCATTCCGATCCCCGTGCTCTTCTACCACTACGTCCTCGTCTTCCTCGACGCGCCCCGCCGGCGGCCGTCGCTGATGGTGGGCTACGCCCTCTGCGGCTTATTCCTCGCCGTGAGCCCGACCCCGGCGTTCATGCCCGGCGTGCTGGAGACATACTGGGGGTTCGCGCCGGTGGCCGGTCCGCTCTACGCGCCGTTCTTCGTCTACTTCCAGACGTACCTCGTGCTGGGGCTGGTGTGGCTGGCCCGGGCCTATCGGGCGATCGGCTCCAGCTTCCGGCGCAACCGCACGCTCCTGGTCATCGTCGGCGTGACCGTGAGCCTCCTCGGCGGCGTCATCGACTTCATCCGGTTCATCGTCGGCTGGGAGCGGCTCTACCCCGCCGGGATCCCGAGCAACGCCGTCTTCGCGCTGGCCCTGGGGGTGGCCATCGTCCGCTACCGCCTGATGGACATCGGAGCGCTCGCCAAGCGGGTGCTCCTGTACCTGCTCACCTCGGCTGCGCTGGCTCCCATCCTCTTCCTCGGCCTCTACCTCGTCGACCTCTTCACGCCGAACCACCTCATGCCCACCCAGCTCGGGGCGGACCTCCGCTCCCCGCTGATCCTGCTGCTGGCCTTCACGGCGGCGCTGCCCTTCCTGCGGAAGCTCGAGACGGTGCTCGACCGCGTCGTGTTCCAGCGCCAGCACGGGGTGCGTGACGCGCTCGTCACCTTGAGCAAGGAGATGTCCACGGTCCTGGACATCGCGACGCTCGGTCGGACGCTCACCGAGGGCCTCGTGGCCCGCATCCCGGTCACCCAGGCGAGCCTGCACTTCTACGACCCGGCGACCGGGAGCTTCGTCCCGTTCGCCCGCGCGCTCTCCGCCGCGGAGGAGGCCGCGCCGGTGGACACCCGCCTTGCCCTGTGGCTCCGGGTGACGGGCAGGACCCTCGTCGTCGAGGAGGCCGCGTTCCGCGCGGTCGCCGACGTCCGGGTCCCGGCCGTGGTGAAGGAGCTGGAGGAGGCTCGCGTCGCGCTGCTCGTGCCGCTGTTCCTCGACGGGGAGCTGACCGCCGTGCTCGTCCTGGGCGAGAAGCTCTCGGGCGAGATCTTCGACCCTGAGGAGATCGAGCTCCTCGAAGCCCTCATGGGGCACACCGCCATCGCCCTGAAGAACGCGCGGCTCTACGAGGATCTTCGCAACCAGATGGACGAGCTGCGGCGCACCCAGCAGCAGCTCCTCCAGTCGGCGAAGCTCGCGGCGATCGGCGAGCTGGCGGCCACGGTCGCCCACGAGATCAACAACCCCCTCACCGTCATCCTCGGCACGGGCGAGATCCTCCGAGACCGGACACCCTCCGACTCGCCCGTCCACCAGAAGCTCGCGCGGATCGTGGCGGAGGCGGACCGGGCAGGCAAGATCATGCGCGACCTCCTGGACTTCGCCCGCCGTCGCGAGCCCAAGCTGGAGTCGACGACGGTGCACGAACTGGTCCTCCGCTCCCTCGATTTGCTGCAGGTGAAGTTCGCCGCTACCCAGGTGGACGTGGACACGGTCTTCGACCCCGCGGTGCCGCCCATCCTGGCCGACCGCGACCAGCTCATCCAGGTGTTCATCAACCTGATCGCGAACGCGGTGGACGCGATGCCCGGGGGCGGGAGCCTCACGACCCGCACGGAGCTCTGCCAATACCTGGACAGACCCTGCGTGGCGGTCAGCGTGACCGACACCGGGATCGGGATGGACGCGGGTCAGCTCGCCCGGATCTTCGAGCCGTTCTACACGACGAAGCCCGAGGGACGCGGGACCGGCCTCGGCCTCTCGGTGAGCCTCGGGATCGTCAAGAAGCACGGGGGCGTGATCGAGACGGAGAGCGAGCCGGGCAAGGGGACCACGATGGTCGTGAAGCTCCCCCTGCCGGCCCTGGCGGCCTGACCCGCCCCGGCGGCGCGTCAGCGGGCGAGGAGTCCCGCGCGGATGAGAGTGTCCTCCAGCTCGGCCCGCGTCACGTCGTCGAGCGGGCCGCCCGGCGACCGGACGGCGCTCGAGGCGATCGCGCCGCGGAGCCGGAGGGTCTCCTTCCGCAGCGCGAGCCCGATCCCCTGCTGCCCCTCGTAACGGATGACCGAGGCGTAACGGTCGAAGACCGCCGCCGCGCCCGCGACGTCGCCCACGCGAAACCGCCGGTACACCTCGACGAGGATGTCGGGGAAGGCGAAGCCCGTCATGATCCCGACCGCCCCGCGGCGGAGCTCCTCGAAGAAGTACATCGCGTTCTCACGGTCCCCTCACCTCTTCGAGGTCTTCTGGATGAAGTCGACCAGGTCTTCCGCCAGGTCCTCGATGTCCTCTTCCTGGATGTCGCGGTTGCTGAGGTAGCCGCCGACCCACCGCGCCGCACCCGACTCGCCGCGGCGCTTGGCCTCGAACACGAAGACCTGCGTGTCGCCGTCCAGCATCTGGCCGCGCACCTTGATGAGCGGCTGGCCGGCGCCGTAGAGACCCGCGAAGAACCGCGCGGCGCCGCCGCCTTTCGCGTAATCGATGACGGTGTTCTCGAAGCGCAACGTCCGGCTCCCCGGGCGGATCTCCGTGTCGCTCGTGACGACCGCCCGGAAGACCCCGCTCCTCCGGATCTCGTTCGCCAGCTTCTCGCGCAGGACGCCCTTCGCCCACTCGATCGACTCGGCGTCGCCGGGGTCGGGCTTGGCGATGTCCACCTGCGGCGGGGCGATATAGAGCGTGTCGTAACCCGTGAACCTGAAGCCCTCCGCCAGCCAGACGTCCCCGTCCAGGTCGTCGTCCTCCCGGAGCGTGATTCCGCCCGGGCCCGGCCGCGTATCGGGTGTCGAGGCACAGCCGACCAAAGTGAGCAGAGCGAGCAGCACGATCGCGCTGCGCTGAACCATCGCTCACCTCCTCGAGATCTTCTGGACGTACTCCGTGAGGTCCTCCGCGAGGTCCCGGATGTCCTCGCGCTGGATGTCCCGGTTGCTGCGGAACGCGCCCCCCAGCCGCGCGCCGATCGACTCGCCGCGGCGCCGGGCCTCGAAGACGCAGACCTGAGTCGCCCCGTCCTTGAACACGCCGCGCACCTTGACCATCGGCTGGCCGAGCCCGAACTCGCCGCCGAACCAGCGCCCGGCGCCCCCACCCTTCGCGTAGTCGATGATGGCGGTCTCGAAGCGCAAGACGCGACTCCCCGGCCGGATGTCCGACTCGCGGGCGACCACCGCTCGGAAGACGCCGCTCCGTCCCAGCTCGGAGAGCAGCGCGTCCCGCAGGACGCCTTTGGCCCACTCGATCGACTCGGCGTCGCCGGGGTCGGGCTTGGCGATGTCCACCTGCGGCGCGGCGATGTAGAGCGTCGCGTAGCCCCTGAAGCCGAAGCCGGCCGCCAGCCAGACGCCCCCGTCCAGGTCGTCGTCCTCCCGGAGCGTGATCCCGCCTGGGGCGGGCGCCGTGTCGGGCGTCGAGGCCCAGCCGGCGACGATCAACAGGACGAGAAGGCCGAGTCCGCTGGTGCTCCAGCGCGTCATCTTCGCTCCTCCTTTCGGTGGTCGGTGTTCCGAACGCCCCCGCGTGGGTATAATCGGGTCGCGAACTCCATCCCCGAGGAGGCGCCCATGCCGCTGCCACCCGCGCTCGACGCCGTCTGGAGACAGATGGAAGCCGTCCGCGCCGACGTCCTCCGCGAAGCCGAGAGGCTCTCCCAGGCCCAGTCGGAGTGGCGCCCGAGCGACGCCGACTGGTCGGTGGGAGAGATCCTCCATCACCTCACGCTCGCCGAGGTCGCCACCGGCAAGCTCACCTCGAAGCTCCTGAAGGACGCCGGTCCGGGTCTGCCGCCCTTCCCGGCGGACCTCGCGGCCTTCACCCCGCTCCCGGAGTGGCAGGGGCCACGTGAGGCGCCGCCGGTCGTGCGGCCGGAGAAGGGCCACGCGATCGACCAGCTCCGCGCCGACATGAAGGCGGCCCGCGAGCGCACCGGCCAGACGCTCGAGCGGCTCGCCGCCGTGGACCCCCGCCGGCTCACGTGGCGGCACTTCGCCCTGGGCGAGCTCGACCTCGGGCAGTGGTGGATGCTCCAGGCCCGACACGACTCGGACCACCTCCAGCAGCTCCGGCGGGTGAAGGCCGCCCCCGGCTTCCCCGGTAGCTGACCCCCTCACCCTGCCCGCTCCCCCGATGGGGGAGCGGGTGAGTGAGCGTCGAAGATCACGAGCCGGATCGGCGTCGGCCGCCCGCCGCTCGCCGGGTTGTAGACCTGCGGGCAGTTGGAGAGGGCGACCAGCACGTCCGTCTCCGCCCGGAGGTCCACGTAGTCACCCGGGCGCGAGAGGCCTTCCGCGATCGCCATGCGGCCGTCCGGCCCGACCGGCACGTTCATGAAGAAGTTGACGTTCGCCACGATGTCCTTCTTCCCGAGCCCGTGGCGGCCGAGCGCTCGGAGGAAGTTGTCCCGGCAGCTCGGTGTGCCCTCCACGCCGTAGCGGAGCCGGTTCGACTCGGCGCTGCAGCACCCGCCGATCGTGTCGTGGCGGCCGCAGCTGTCCGCGACGATCGTGAAGAGCGCGCGGCCCATGTCCGAGTAGAGGCGGTGGCCGGTCGTGAGAAAGACCGTCCCGGCCAGCTTCATCGTGTCCGCGGCGTTGTAACGTTCGCTCGGATCGGCCGCGCTGTAGCAGAGGAAGTCCACGGCCTGCCGCCCCTCGAGGTCCACGATCCTCAACACCTGGCCGCGCCGGACGGCGCCGGACCACTCGCCGCCGGCCGGAATGGTCCGGTCGTCCACGACGCGGCCGGGGGTCGAGGGGGACGTCGTCGACGCGCTCATCAAGGGCGCCTCACGCGCACGCTAGCAGGGGGCCCTCAGCCGGTCAAGCAGCGCCAGGCGCGCGAATCGTGCGTCCGCCGGAAGCGCTCGGGGTGCAGGATCTCTGCCAGGATCTCCAGGCCGTCCACGATCCGCGGACCGGGGCGGTTGAAATACGCCGAGCCATCCACCGCGTAGACGCGCCCCGCCCGGGTCGCCGGCAGATCGTCCCAGGCCCGGGGCAGGACGGCGTGGCGCAGTTCCTCGAGCGTCCGGGCGAGGTCGAACCCGCAGGGCATCAGCACGATGACCTCCGGCGCGTAGGCCGTGATCTCCGGCCAGGCGACCTCACGCGACGGCGCGGCCTCGCGGCCCAGCCCGTCCGTGCCGCCGGCGAGCCGCATCATCTCCGGCACCCAGTGGCCCCCGACGAACGGCGGGTCGAGCCACTCCAGCGCGAGCACGCGTGGCCGAGCCAAGATCCCGCCGGCCGCGCCAGCGATGCGCGCGATGCGTGCGCGGAGTTGGCGCACAACGTCGCGGGCGCCCTCGGCGACGCCCGCGGCGTCCCCGACGGCCAGCACCGTCTCGAGGATGCCGTCGAGCGACGTCGGCTCGAGCGAGAGGATCCGCGGCGTGCCCTCGAGGCGCCGGACGGCCATCCGGACGGTCGCGTACGAGACGGCACACACGGCGCAAAGCTCCTGGGTCAGGATGAGGTCGGGGGCGAGCTTCCGCAGCAACGCCTCGTCCAACTCGTAGAGGCTGCTCCCGGCGTGGAGGGCCCTCGCGACGTCGGCGTGGGTCTCGCGGCCCCACCGCCCCCCGTGGTCCAGCGCGCTCCGGGTGATCACGGGCAGCCGCGTGACCTCTGGCGGGTGGTCGCATTCGTGGGTGACTGCCACCAGCCGGTCGCCGAGCTCCAGTGCGAACACGATCTCGGTGGCGCTGGGGAGGAGTGAGCAGATCCGCGCAGGCGTGCCAGGCGCCATGCCCTCAGCATAGCACCGGCGCTATAATGCCGGGCTGTGCTCGACCTCAAGATCGAGGGCGCCACGGTGATCGACGGGACCGGCGCGCCGGGCGTCCCGGCGGACGTCGGGGTCCAGGACGACGCGATCGCGGCCGTGGGCGACCTCGCGCGCGAGCCGGCCGGCGTCGTGCTGTCCGCGCGCGGGCGCGTGGTCGCCCCGGGCTTCATCGACATGCAGCACACCAGGAACCTGCCCGGCCGCGTGCTCCGGCGCGGGTGAGGCGGCCGTGGCGGAGCGCGAGCGAATCCCCTTCGGGCTCGACGCGGAGACGCTCCTCGACGTTATGTCGACGTGCTGGCGCGCCCACGACGGCCAGTGGTTTCTCAAGGTCGCGGCGGAGCGGGGACTCGAGGAGGCGATGCGGCAGAACGAGCGGGCGATCGCGAGCGTCGCGCGGATCGAGCTGCGCGAGCTGCGCCGCGCAGCCGGGATCGGCGCCCTCGACACCGTGGCCGAGGTCGCCGAGTGGTATCGGCTCGCCCTCCTCATGTTCGGGGGGCTGCGCCGGCCCCAGGTTCGCGTCACGGCTCAGGACGACGACACGCTCCTCGTCGAGAGCGAGCAGTGCTTCGGCGAGCCGATCGCCGAGCAAAGTGGTTACGGGCACCTGGCCCCCGGCGACTATCCGCCCTGCCGCGGCTGGCTCGAGCGCCAGCGCGCGTGGGGGGAGGGGCTGAGCGACCGCTATCGCTTCACCGTGACGCGCGAGCCGCAGGCGGGCCAGCCCTGCCGCTACGTCGTGCGCCGGGCACCGCGATGACGTCGGGGTCCGAGCGGGTTCCGTACCAGCCGATCGCCGGCCGCCGGCCGCTCCTCCTGCCGGGCGGCGCGCGCGTCGCGGTCTTCTGCGTCCTCAACGTGGAGGAGTGGCCGTTCGACGCGCCGATCCCCCGGCCCGTCATCCCGCCGCCCGCGGGCGGGCCGGGACCCGTCCCCGACGTGCCCAACTGGGCGTGGCACGAGTACGGGATGCGCGTCGGGTTCTGGCGCCTCAAGGCGTGCCTCGAGCGCCATGCGGGCGCCGGCGTGAGCATCGCGCTCAACGCGAACGTCTGCCGGACCTACCCCGTGATCGTGAAGGCGTGCGTGGACGCGGGGTGGGAGCTCATGGGTCACGGTCTGGTCCAGCGCCCGCTCACGCGCGAGTCCGACGAGGCGGGCGCGATCCGCCAGGCGATCGCGCTGATCCGCGAGGCGACGGGGCGGGCGCCGCGCGGCTGGCTCGGCCCCGGCCTCGCCCAGACGCCGGCCACGCCGGACCTCTTGGCCGAGGCGGGCATCGAGTACTGCTGCGACTGGCTCCTCGACGACCAGCCGACCGATATCCGGGTCGCGCGCGGGCGGCTGGTCGCCGTGCCGTACTCGCTCGACGTGAACGACGTCCCCGTCTTCTCCCTCCAGCACCACCCGCCCCAGGAGTTCCTCCGGCGCGTGCGCGAGAGCTTCGACACTCTGTACGCCGAGGGCGCGACGTCGGCCCGGATCCTCCCGATCGGGCTCCACCCCTTCCTGATGGGGGCCGCCCACCGGATCGGCTACCTCGACCAGGCGCTCGCCTACGTCCGCGGGCACCCCGGCGTCGTCTTCTGGCGCGGGAGCGAGATCCTCGACTGGTACCTCGCCACTGAATCCCCCGCTTCCCCCGGTGGGGGGAGAGGGCCGGGGTAAGGGGGCCTCAGCGCCCGAGCGCCGCTCGCAGCTTCCGCACCTGGGTCCGGTGGTCGAGGAGGTGGAGCCGCTGGACCAGCGCGTACTCCTTCCAGCCGAGCTCGGCGTCGAAGACCTCGGGCTCGGTCCGTCCATCCGCGAGCTGACGGTTGACGACGAGGATCGCCCGCACCGTCGGCGCGCCGGCGGCGGGAATGCCGGACCCGGCTTCGAGGACGGCGTCGAGCTCGGCGTTCGCCGAGCGGAGTCCCTCGAGGAGCTCGCCCCAGGGGACGCGAGCGCCCGCCCCCGAGGTCAGCGCCTCGTAGACGGGGGGCGCCGGGGGCCGACGGCCGGCGAAGAGATGGCGCAGCTCGTCGGCCGAGCGGATCTGCGTCTGGGCGACATGGTCCACCACCTGGGCGATGCTCCACTCGCCGGCGATGGGGTGCTGGCGCGCCTCGGGCTCCGTGAGGCCGGCCAGCGCCGCGTCGAGCTCCGCCGCGGCGGCGCGAATCCGCCCGCGGATCCCGGCCGGGTCCAGCGCCGCCGCCCGGCTCCGCAGGTACTCGAGCAGCTTCAGCGCCTCGGGCGAGCGCCCCGCCGCGTCCATCACGCGCCTCCTGGGGGTGAGATGGCCCGGGCCGCGTGGCCTCGGCCAGGGCAGTATCGTCGGAGCCCCCGCCCCCGTCAATCCGCGTCGCCACCCGCGCTATACTTGACGAACCATGACGCCGCTGGAGGGCCTCGCCGTCCTGGACCTCACGCAGAACGTCGCCGGGCCGTTCTGCACCCAGATCCTCGGCGACCTCGGGGCCGACGTTGTCAAGGTCGAGCGACCCGGACGCGGCGACGAGGCGCGTGCCTGGGCGCCGCCGGCCTGGGGGCCCGAGGGCGCGGTCTTCCTCGCGCTCAACCGCAACAAGCGGAGCCTCGCCCTCGACCTCAAGGCCCCCGAGGCACGGCCGGTGCTGGAGCGGCTGGTCCGCCGCGCCGACGTCCTCGTCGAGAGCTTCCGCGCGGGCGGCGCGGACGCCCTCGGGATCGGCCCGGCGGCGACGCGCGCGGCCCACCCCCGGCTGATCTACTGCTCGGTGACGGCCTTCGGCACGCGCGGACCGCTCCGCGACCTGCCCGGCTACGATCCGATGATGCAGGCCTACGCGGGGGTGATGAGCCTCACGGGCTATCCCGGCCAGCCACCGACGCGTGCCGGTACCTCCATCGTGGACATGGGGACCGGCATGTGGGCCGCGCTTGCGATCCTCGCCGCGCTCCGCGAGCGCGACCGGACGGGCGCGGGGTGCGAGCTGACGACGGCGCTCTTCGACACCGCCGTCGCGTGGATTCCCTACCAGCTCCTCGGCTACCTCGGGACGGGCGACGTCCCCGGCCCCCAGGGCTCGGGAACGGCGATGATCGTCCCCTACGAGGCGTTCCCCACGGCCGACGGCTACCTCATGATCGCGGCCCCGACCGACACGCTCTTCCGCCGGCTGTGCGAGGTCCTCGGCTGCCCGGACCTCCTCGCCGACCCGCGCTTCGCCGACAACCCCGGGCGCGTCCGCCACCGGGCCGTTCTCGTGCCGGCCCTCCAGGCGGAGGCGCGCCGCCATCCGACGGCCGCCCTCCTCGAGCGCCTCCGGGCGGCCGGGGTCACGTGCGCGCCGATCCAGACGCTCGACCAGGTCGCCAGGGACCCCCAGACGAAGGCGAGCGAGATGCTGACCCCGACCCCCCATCCCGCCATCCCCGACCTCCTGACGGTCGCCCTGCCGCTCCGCCGGGACGGCGTCCGCGCGACCCCGCGCCGCCCGCCGCCGCGCGTCGGCGAGCACACCGCGGAGATCCTCGGCGAGCTGGGGTTCACGGCCGCAGAGGTCGAGGGGCTCCGGGCGAGCCGCGTCGTCCAGGTCGCCTAGAGAGAGGACCACGCCCATGGCCGTGATGCACGTCACCCTCACCGACGAACAGCGCGCGCTCAAGGCGGGCGTCGCCGAGATCTGCAAGAAGTACCCGGGCGAGTACTGGCGCGAGCTGGACCGCGAGCGCGCCTACCCGGAGGCGTTCGTCACCGAGCTGACCCGCGCCGGCTACCTCGCCGCCCTGATCCCCCAGGAGTACGGCGGCGCCGGGCTCGGGATCCTCGAGGCAGGCCTGATCCTCGAGACGATCAACGCCGCCGGCGGGAACGCCGCCGCCTGCCACGCCCAGATGTACATCATGGGCACGCTCCTCCGCCACGGGAGCGAGGCGCAGAAGCGGCAGTACCTCCCGAAGATCGCGACGGGCGACCTGCGCCTCCAGGCCTTCGCCGTGACCGAGCCGAACGCGGGCTCGGATACGACGAAGCTCCAGACCGCCGCCGTCCGGAAGGGCGACCGCTACGTCGTCAACGGCCAGAAGATCTTCATCTCGCGCGTGCTCCAGTCCGACCTCATGCTCCTCCTCGCGCGGACGACGCCGGTGGACAAGGTCCGGAAGAAGACCGAGGGCCTCTCGGTCTTCCTCGTGGACATCCGCGGGATCAAGGGGCTCGAGGTCCGGCCGCTCCGGATGATGATGAACCACTCGACGAACGCCCTGTTCTTCGACAACATGGAGGTCCCGGCGGAGAGCCTGATCGGCGAGGAGGGGCGCGGGTTCCACTACATCCTCGACGGCATGAACGCCGAGCGGATCCTCGTCGCCTCCGACTCCCTCGGGGACGGCCGCTGGTTCGTCGAGAAGGCGGTCGCCTACTCGAACCAGCGCGTCGTCTTCGGCCGGGCGATCGGGGCGAACCAGGGCGTCCAGTTCGCGATCGCGAAAGCGCACATGGCGGTGGAGGCGGCCGACCTCATGCGCGGGAAGGCGGCGACGCTCTTCGACGCGGGCGAGCCGTGCGGCGCCGAGGCGAACATGGCCAAGTACCTCGCCGCCGAGGCCGCGTGGGAGGCGGCGAACGCGTGCATGGACTGCCACGGCGGCTACGGCTACGCCGAGGAGTACGACGTCGAGCGGAAGTTCCGCGAGGCGCGCCTCTACAAGACCGCCCCGATCAACCAGAACCTCGTCCTCGCCTACGTCGGCGAGCACGTCCTCGGGCTGCCCCGGTCGTACTGACTACCCTACCACTCCCCGCGCGAGTACTCCTTCCTGTCCGGAGGTGCTACCGCGACCCTGTCACGAGATACCCTGCACCTGCTCGACGTCCGGGAGTGGCCGCCCGAGGTTGCACTCAGGACCTTGGCTGGGGACGGAAGAACGGTCGGGGTCGTGAGCGTAGAGCTACGCAGTTTCAGGGTAGAATAGCTTGGATTCCGCGCTGACCAGAGGGAGTGGGCGATGGCGGTCGAGATCCTGAGACGACGCTTCACAGTCGAGGAGTATCGCCGGATGGGGGAGGCGAAGATCCTCCGGGAGGACGACCGTGTGGAGCTGATCGAGGGGGAGGTCGTCCAGATGACGCCCATCGGCAGTCGTCACGCGGCCTGCGTCGCTCGCCTGAACCACCTTCTGGTGAAGGTCGCGGGCGGCCGAGCCGTCGTGTGGGTCCAGAACCCGGTCGTTGTCCCCCCCCACTCCGAGCCGCAACCGGATCTGGCGTTGCTCCGGCCTCGCGACGACTTCTACGCCGGGGGGCACCCTGAGCCCCACGATGTCTTGCTCGTGATCGAGGTGGCGGACACCTCGCTCGACTTCGACCGCTCGGTCAAGCTCCCCCTCTATGCCGAGGCCGGCATCCGCGAGGTCTGGCTCGTGGACCTGCCCGGGGAGGCCGTCGAGGTCCACCGCGTGCCGGAGGGCCGTCGGTACAGACAGGTCCAGCGGATGCGACGAGACCAGCACGTGGACAGCCAGGTTCTCCCCGACCTGCGGGTCTCCGTCGAGCAAGTCCTCGGTTAGCGAGCGTCGGCGGCAGTCGCCGCGCGCTTGACCGCTCTCGGGGCAGTTCCTATACTCGGGCCACCATGCCGGCCCCCCTTGACGGCGTCCGCGTCCTCGACCTCACCGAGAACCTCGCCGGGCCGTTCTGCACGATGATCCTCGCCGATATGGGCGCGGAGGTCGTCAAGGTCGAGCGCCCGGGGGTCGGCGACGAGAGCCGGCGGTTTCCGCCGTTCGTCCACGGCGAGAGCGCCGGGTACCTCACGCTCCACCGGGGGAAGAAGAGCGTCGTGCTGGACCTGAAGGACGACCGGGGGCGGGAGGCGTTCTGGCGCCTCGTCGCGCGCAGCGACGTGCTGGTCGAGGCGTTCCGGCCGGGGACGCTCGGCCGGCTCGGCCTCGCGCCGGCGACCCTCCGGCAGCGCCACCCGCGCCTGATCGTCTGCTCGCTGTCGGGCTTCGGCCAGACAGGGCCGTACCGTCAGCGCGGCGGCTACGACCTGATCGCCCAGGCCATGGGCGGACTCATGAGCGTGACCGGTGAGCCGGACGGGCCCCCGACCAAGTGCGGTTTCCCCGTCACGGACATGGGGTGCGGGATGTGGGCCGCGCTCGGCATCCTCCTCGCCCTCCGCGCCCGCGACCGGACGGGCGAGGGCCAAGGCGTGGACACGTCCCTGTTCGAGGTGCCGGTCGCCTGGGCGATGTGGCACGCCGCCCGCTACTTCGCGACGGGCGAGGTCGTCGGGCGGCTCGGCTCAGCCCACCCCTCGAGCGCCCCGTACCAGGCCTTCCAGGGCGCGGACGGTCAGTGGTTCGTCCTCGCGGCCAACACCCAGCGTCACTGGGAGGCGTTGTGCCGGCTCCTCGGCCGCACGGACCTCGTCGCCGACCCGCGCTTCGCGACGAATGCCGACCGCGTGGCGCACCGCGAGGCCCTGGCCGCAGAGCTCCAGCCGGCCTTCCGCCGGCGGCCGGCCGCCCCGTGGCTCGCCGCGCTCGAGGCCGAGGGGATCGCGGCGGGGCCTGTGAACCGCCTCGATCAGGTCTTCGCGGATCCACAAGCGGTTGCCCGGGAAATGGTCGTGGAGCTGGACCATCCGACCGTCGGCCGCCACCGGGTCCTCGGCATCCCCGTCAAGCTCTCGGCGACGCCGGGCGCGATCCGCGCGCCGGCGCCGGTCCTGGGTCAGCACACGCAAGAGATCCTGCGGGAGCTCGGCTACTCGGCAGAGGAAACCCGCGCGTTCCTGGAACTCACCCGCGAGGCGAGCCCGAAGGCCGCCCGCAGCTGAAGGAGCGAGCGATGCCGCAGGTGCACGACCGCGGGGGCTGGCCCGGCGGGGGGCCCATCGACCGCACCGAGCACGCGCGCTCGGCCTGGGAAACGCAGACGCACGGGCTGCTCAACGTTCTCGCGGCGAAGGACCTCATGCGCGTGGATGAGCTCAGGCGGGCCATCGAGGGACTGGGCCCGGCCGAGTACGAGCAGCTCGGCTACTACGACCGGTGGATCACCGCCATCGAGCAGGTCATGGTGGAGAAGGGGGTTGTCACCCGCGAGGAGATCGACCGGAAGGTACGCGAGCTGGAGGCCGCGAAGCGATGGTGAGCGTGGAGGCGAGCCCCGGGCCGTCCCGGTTCAACCCGGGCGATCGCGTCCGGGTCCGCACGGCGCTCCCCGCCGGCCACTGCCGCACTCCCGTCTACGTCCGCGGCAAGACCGGCACGATCGAGCGGCTCCACGGGCGCTTCCGCAACCCGGAGTCGCTCGCCTACGCCCGGGACGGCCTGCCGCAGCAGCCGCTCTACCTCGTGAGCTTTCCGCAGCGCGACGTCTGGGCGGGCTACCCGGGCCCGTCGCGCGACCGGGTGCTGATGGACCTCTACGAGCACTGGCTGGAGCCGGCCTGACGGCCCCGGAGGGCGCGATGCACGACGGCCACGACCACGACCAGGCACGGGACCACGATCCCCACGCCCCCATCGAGGACACCCACGAGGTCACCCGCTTCGAGAAGCGGGCGGCCGCCATCCAGGCCCTCCTGATCGAGAAGGGCGTGGTCACGGCCGACGAGGTCCGGCGCGCGGTGGAGGACCTGGACGCGCGCACGCCCGCCCAGGGCGCGCGGGTCGTCGCGCGGGCCTGGGTGGACCCCGCCTTCAAGGCCCGACTCCTTTCCGACACGAAGGCGGCGGTCGCCGAGCTCGGCATCGATCTGGGCTCGCTGCCCCCGGTCAAGATCGTCGAGAACACCGAGCGCGTCCACCACGTCATCGTGTGCACGCTCTGCTCCTGCTACCCGATCGCGATCCTGGGGCTGCCGCCGGCCTGGTACAAGAGCCTGAGCTACCGGTCCCGCATGGTCGCCGACCCCCGCGGCGTCCTCCGGGAGTTCGGGCTCGAGCTGGGCCGGGAGGTCGAGGTGCGGGTCGTCGACTCGACCGCCGATCTCCGCTACATGGTCCTGCCCGCGAGGCCGGCCGGCACCGAGCACCTCGGGGAGGCGGAGCTGGCCCGGCTCGTCACGCGCGACAGCATGATCGGCGTGACGCGGGTCCGGGCAGCCCAGGAGCGCTGAGCCCCCGTCGCTGTGTCCCCCCGCGACCTCACGCCCGCGGAGCTCCTCTCCGTCCTCCTCCCCCTGGCCGTCGCGGCCCTCGCCATGGTCTACGCGATGGTCCAGTGGAGCACCGCCCTCCTCGAGGCGGAGCCGCCCGCGACCTCCCGGCGCACGCGGCTCTGGGGCGCCGTCTACGCCGGGCTCTGGGCGGTCCTCGTCGCGCTGTTCCTCCGGCTCTTCCTCCTCGCCGACGGAGGGCTCCGGCCGGGTGCCGTCGGCTGGCTCGCCCTCTTCGTCGGGGGCTGGTGGACCCTCCACGGCCTGATCCTCTGGTTCGGGCGGACGCTCCAGCGGGCCAACGCCCAGGCGGCCGCGGCGGCGCTCGAGCAACCGGCGACCGACGCCGAGACCGAGCCCGCGACAGGCGAGACGGAGCCCGAGGCGGAAGAGGTCGAGCCCCCCGTCACGCGCCGGCGCGCCCGCAGGAAGCCCCCGCGGCTCGTCCGGCGCATCGTGGCCTGGGCCGTCATGATCGGCCTCGTGCTCGTCGCTATGGTCCTCGGCGAGCTGCCACCGCTTCAGGCCCTCGAGCGGTGGACGGAGGCGAACGAGACGCCGCTCGCCGCGGCGGTCGGCGGCCTCGCCGCCCTGGGCTTCGCGCTGTTCATGGGCAGCATCATCCACATGCTCCTCACCGACGGCCGGCCCATGACCCGGGGCGACGTCGAGGAGCTCGTCCGACGGAGCCGGATCTCGCCCGGCGCCCTCTGGTCGGCGGGCGCGTACCGGATCCGGGGGAAGGCCATCGGCGCCCGGGCCGAAGGGCAGGTCTCGTTCGCGGAGCTCAAGGCGGCATGGCGCGCCCGCGCCTGGCGGTACAGCACGCGATGGCGCCGCGTCTTCCTCATGGTGACCGGGGCGCTGACGATGGTCTTCGGCATCCTTGGCCTCTTTGTCGTCGTGGGGCCGGCCTGGGTCAAGGTGCTCGTGGGCGGCGCGGTGGTCTCGACGGCCGTGATGCTCGTCCAGGGCTTCCGCCAGGCCTGAGCCGGGAGCGACCATGCGCACGCTGATCCAGGCCCGCTACGTGGTGGCGTACCGGGACGGCGGCCACCGGATCCTCGAGCACGGCCACGTCGTCATCGAGGGGAACGCGATCGTCTACGTCGGCCGGGACTACCGCGGGCCGGTGGACGCGCGGCTCGACGGCTCGCGCCAGCTCCTCACCCCGGGCCTGATCTCGGTGCACGCGCACCTCACGAACAGCCCCCTCACCAAGAGCCTCCTCGAGGACCGCGGGAACCCGCTCCACTACTTCTCGAACCTCTACGAGTACCTCAACGTCACGGACACGACGCCCGAGGATGGCCTGCTCGCGGCCCGGGCCTCGCTCGTCGAGCTCTTGAAGTCCGGCGTCACCACGGTCGTCGAGCTGGGAAGCCTCGTCCCCGACGGAATCGTCGGGCTGGCGGGGGAGCTCGGGATCCGCGCCTACATCGTCCCCACGTACCGGTCGGGGCACTGGTCCTCCCCCGACGGGCGCCGGGTGGTCTGGGCGTGGCGCGAGGACGGCGGGAGGCCGGGGCTCGAGCGCAACGTCGAGTTCATCCGGAAGCACGACGGGGCGCACGGCGGGAGGATCCGGAGCTTCCTCGGCCCCGCCCAGATCGATACCTGCACCCCAGAGCTCCTGCGGCGGACGGCCGAGCTGGCCGAGTCCCTCGACGTCCCGGTCCAGATCCACGCGGCACAGTCCGTCGTCGAGTTCCAGGAGATCACCCGCCGCCACGGGAAGACGCCCGTGGAGCTCCTCGCCGAGGTCGGCCTCCTGGGCCCCCGGCTCATCATCGGCCACTGCATCTACGTGAGCGGCCACCCCGAGGCCCGCTACCCGAGCGGCCGGGACCTGGAGCTGCTCGCCGCGTCCGGCGCCTCGGTCGCGCACTGCCCCTGGGTCTTCGCCCGGCGGGGGGCCGCGATGCACTCCTACCCCCGCTACCTCCGGGCAGGCGTCAACGTCGCGCTCGGGACCGACACGTTCCCCCAGGACCTCCTCCACGAGATGCGCTGCGCCGCGGTCCTGGGGAAGCTGGTCGAGGGCGATCCGCGCGTCGCGACCGCCGCCGACGTCTTCGCCTCGGCGACGCTCGCCGGGGCGCGGGCGCTGCGGCGCGACGACCTCGGCCGGATCGCGCCGGGCGCCAGGGCGGACCTGCTTCTGTTCGACCTGGAGACCCTCGGGATGGCGCCGGTCCGGGACCCGGTCCGGAACCTCGTCTTCAGCGCGACCCGCCAGGACCTCGACACGGTCATCGTGGACGGCCGGACGGTCGTGACGGGCGGCCGCGTCGCAGGGATCGACGAGGCGCGGCTCGCGCGCGACCTCCAGGCGGCCGCCGAGCGGCTCTGGCCGAAGATCCCCGAGCGCGACTGGGCGAAGCGGCGGGTGGAGGAGATCTCCCCGCCGTCCTTTCCGGAGTGGCGCGACGCCTGAAGGCGTCGCGCACCCGCGTCAGATCGGTGAGTAGCCCGCCCGGCGGCTCCTGGCGAGCCGCGTGCAGACGATGACGTGCGTGGCGATGATGATCGGGACGAGGAACGTCGGCAGAAGCGCGAGCGGCAGGCGCGTCAGCGCCCGCATCGACCCGGGCGAGGGGTCACTCACCGCGCCCCGCGACCGAGGCCTACGCGCCGGGCCGGAGGTGCCTGAAGAGCTCCTCCACCCGCTTCGTCACGAGCTCCTGACCATCGCGGACCGACCAGTCGTAGATCCCGTGACCGCTCGGCAGCCCGCGATGGCCCTGCCGGACGAGCTCTCCCATCGCGGCGGGCGGCTCGGCGCTTCGGTCGAGGCCGGGGAACAGGAATGCGGCGAAGGCGTGGAAGGTGTCGAGCCCACCCAGGTCCGCCGACTCGAGCGGACCCGTGACCGCCAGGCGACGGCCGAAGCTGGTCTTGACCGCGAGGTCGATCGCTTCCGCGGACGCCACCCCAGCCGCCCAGAGCGCCAGGGCCTCGCGCAGCAGGGCGAACTGGAGCCGGTTGCCGATGAACCCGTCGATCTCGCGCTCGAGCACGACGGGCTGCTTCCCGGCTGTCCGGAGCACCTCGCACAGCCACGGCGCCACCTCGGGATCGGTCTCCGGCCCGGGGCACACCTCGACGAGCGGGATGAGCTGCGGCGGGTTCCAGAAGTGGGCGGCGACGACCCGCTCGCGATGCGTGACCCGGGCCACCAGCCGGCTCGCGGGCTGGCCGCTGGACGACGCGAGCACGGCGGGAGGCGGACACGCCCGGTCGAGCCGCTCGAAGATCGCGTGCTTGAGCGAGAGGTCCTCGGTCACCGCCTCGATGACGAGGTCCGCGCCCGCGGCGGCGTCCAGGTCGGTGGCGGTGGTGATTCGCCGGAGCGCCTCACTGGCAGTGGTCGTAGCGAGGAGCCCGTGGGCGTCGAACCGTCCCAGGCTCTCGCGGATCTTTCCCATCGCCGCGTCCAGGCTGTCCTGGCGGCGCCCGATGAGCCGGACCGGCATGCCAGCCACGGCGAAGACCTGCGCCACGCCGTGGCCGATGATGCCGTTGCCGATGACCGCGACGGCGCGGACGCGGTCCGGCGTCGCCATCCTAAGCCCGACCCGGGCGCCGACGCGGCGCGCGGGCGTCGCAGCGCGCGAGGAACTCCAGGACCGCCCGGTTCCAGGCCTCCGGCTGATCGCGGTTCGCGAAGTGGCTCGCCGGCGCGAGGACGACGAGCTTCGAGCCGGGGATCTTCCGGTGCATGACCTTCATCGGGCCCAGCGACGGGTCCCGATCGCCACCGACCAGCAGGACCGGGATGCGGTGCCCGGCGAGTCGGGGGAGCTCGCCGGTGATGTGGTCCATCGCGATCAGGGCGCGGAGCGCGTTCGCGTAGCCGATGGGGCTGAGCCGCCGGTATTCCTCGTAGAACTCGGCCTTCGCGTTCGGGTCCAGGGCCAGGCGGCCGGCGACGTTGGGGTTCGCCGCCATCGCGTACTCCGCCATCGCGTCCATGCCCTGGCCGAGGGTGATCTCGATGCTCTTCGCGCGCATCACGAGGTTCTCGACAGAGAGCGGGAGGCCGGAGGCGGACGAGGAGTTCGTGACAATCAGCGAGCGGACGCGCCGCGGGTGGAGCAGGGCGAACCGCGTCGCGATGCCGCCGCCGAGCGACAGCCCGCCGACGTGCGCCCGCCGGAGGCCGAGGTGGTCCAGCAGGTCCCGGAGGTCAAGGGCCCAGCGGCGGAAGGAGTACTTCGCCGGGTCCTCCGGGCTGTCGGCGCGCGCGTGGCCGCGCGGCTCCCAGAGGACGACGCGATGGCGCGCGGCCAGGGCGGCCGTGTTCGTGTCCCACATGTCGGCGTTGCCGCCGATGCCGTACGCGAGCACCAGCGGCGTGCCGGCGCCGTGCTCCTCGTAGTAGATGCGGACCCGGTCGTCAGTCCTGAAGTAAGCCATCAGCTCCCCCTGGACCCGCCGCGGGTCCTGCCGCCGGGCTCGTCCCGCGCGCCCGGGCTCCGGGCCCCTTTCTCACGCGCCCTCCGCAATTCTCGCGAATTGCGGAAGGAGCGCCGTGAGGGGACCCCCGTCCGCCCGGGACCCCGCGGGCCTCACCCGGCGTCACCCGCGCCGGTCCTCGCCCAGCGGACGACTACTTGCCGTTCTCGTGCTCGTACGTCGTCTTCCACTCCTTGTTCAGGTCCTCCACGCCCGGGATGTACTTGATCGTGCTCCACGTGGCGCGCGCGGCGCCGCGCATCGCGTAGTAGAGCGTCTCGCTGAGCTCGTCGTCCGTGGCGCCGGCTTGCTTCGCAGCCGCGAAGCGTCCCGGCACTCAGGAGGTGCAGCCTGCCGCGGCCATCGCGGCGAGCGCCACGAGCTGCATCGTCTTCGGATCCAGCGCGCCTTCCCGGTAGTACGCCCCGGCAAACTCCTTCATCTGACCCATGTGGCGCCTCCCTGTGCGGGCGTGAGGGTGATGTGCGCCGCCATTGTACGAGAAGATCGGCGGCTGCTCAATCAGTCGGGGACGAGGACGAAGTCGAAATCGAGCGCGGTCTGCCCGGCCTCGGGGTAGAGCTGGGTGACGAGCGGCCGGTGTCCCGGCGCCGCCACCCGCACGTGGAGGTGCGGGCGGCGGAAGAATCCGTAGCCGCCGGGGAAGTCCGTCTCGTAGCGGTAGCGCCCGCCGGCGTCCGCGCGCTGGATCGCCCGGTGTTCGTCGTCGTATCGGCCCTGCGGGTTGGCCGCCCACCACTCCAGCCGCGCACCCGGGATCACCCCGCAGCCCGCGGCTGAGCGCACGGCGCCCGAGACGACGAGCCCGCGCCCGGTGCTGGCGCGCTCGGGGGCGTTCGGCTTGTAAAACGGCCCCTCGGCGTCGGAGCGCGTCGGGGCACACGCGGACTGCGCGATGGCGGGCGGCGCGGACGCGCAGCCGGCGAGCAGGGCCATCGCCGCGACGCGCGCGAACCACCGGACTCCGGTGCTTCTCATGGCCCCGGCACCCTCGGGGTCAGCGGTAACCGCCGAGGCGTACCGCGTAGGGCCGGGACGGAGTCAGCCGCTTCCGCCCGGGATCGACGGCCAAGCCCAGCGCCTCCAGCGCTTCGACGCCCAGGATGGGTTCGTCCACGTTCCCGACCAGGATCGTAGCCGGGGCTTCCCGACCGTCGATCTCGACCACCGCGATGTCCGCGCCGAGGCGAACCCGCCGGCCGTCGGCCAGCCGGACACGGACCGACCGCCGGGGACGTCTGATCCCGAGCCCTCGCGCCAGCCGCGGGGGGATGACCGAGAGGGTGGCACCCGTGTCCACCAGCATCCGAACCGTGAGTGCCTTGGCCGCCCGGAGGCGGACCTTCTGGTGAATGTGACCCATCGCGCCGTCTGCAGATCCCTTCTACGACCGACGCTAGCAGAACGGGCGGGCCCGAGCAAGCGCCGAGGCGCCAGCACACCACCGCGGTCAGCAGGAGCGCCTTGACACCGCGCCGGGCTCACGGGTAGGCTCGCGCCCGTCATGGCGGAGCCGCGCATCTTCGTGACCTGGCCGATGGAGCTCGAGCCCGAGGCGCGGGCGATCCTCGAGCGCGCGGGCCCCGTGGAGACGAGCCCGAGCGAGGACGAGCTGCCCGAGACCGAGCTCGCGCGACGGGTGGCGGGCGTCGAGGCGCTCGTCCCGACGGGCGCCCACCGCGTGCCCGAGTCCGTCATCGCGGCGGCGCCGCGTCTCCGCGTCATCGCGGTGGCCGCGGTCGGCTACAACCTCGTGGACGTCGCCGCGGCCACGCGCCGCGGCATCCCCGTCACCAACACGCCGGGCGTCCTCACCGAGACCACGGCCGACATGGCCTGGGCGCTCATGCTGGCGGTCGCGCGGCGGCTCGGGGAGGGCGAGCGGTTCGTCCGCGCGGGCCGCTGGCGCGGTGTCACGTGGAGCCTCCTCCTCGGGCGGGACGTCCACGGGGCCACGCTCGGGATCATCGGTCTCGGCCGGATCGGGAAGGCGGTGGCGCGGCGGGCCCAGGGGTTCCGGATGCGCGTGCTCTACCACAACCGGCGCCCCGACCCCGAGGCGTCGGCGCTCGGCGCCGAGTACCGGTCGAAGGAGGACCTCCTCCGGGAGGCCGACTTCGTCGTCGTCACGCTGCCCCTCACGCCCGAGACGCGCGGACTGATCGGCGAGGCCGAGCTGCGGCGCATGAAGCCCACGGCGCACCTGATCAACATCGCCCGCGGACCCATCGTGGACGAGGGGGCGCTGGTCCGCGCCCTCCGCGAGGGCCGCATCGCGGGCGCGGGCCTGGACGTCTTCGAGAACGAGCCTGCGATGCACCCGGGGCTCCTCGAGCTCGAGCAGGTCGTCCTCGCCCCCCACATCGGCTCGGCCTCGCGGGCGACGCGCCTGGCGATGGCGACACGGGCGGCCGAGAACTGCGTCGCGGCGCTGGCCGGGACACGCCCGCCGAACCTCGTCAATCCGGACGCCTGGCGCGGGGCCTGAGGGGCAGGCCGCCACCGCGTGACCGTCGAGGAGGTCGTCGCGCGGGTGCCCGCGTGGCGCGGGGCGCGGCAGGTGCGCGTCACCCCCCTCGAGGGCGGCATCACCAATCTCGGCAACCTCGCCGCCAACGGCGAGTTCGGCCCTGCGGAGGAGCGGGCGCTCCTCGAACGCTACGCGGGCCGGGCGACCGGCGAGGCGATCGCCCGGCTCCGGCTCATGCGGCTCGCCTCGGACCTTCGCGAAGCGATGTGGGGGCTCGTCCAGGCCGGCATCTCGCGTCTGGAGATCGACTTCGCCGGCTACGCCGCGCGCCACTTTGCGCGCTTCGCGACGCGCGCCGCGGCCCCCGAAGTCTCCGGGCGGCTCCCGTGATCGCCGACGTCCCCTGATCATGCCGCGCGCGAAAGTTTGACCGACGCGCACCCCTCCTGTACGATGCGACGGTGATGTTCCGCTCCTGGAAGCTCTGGCTGGCGCTCCTGGTCGTCGCGACGCTGGCCGGCGGCTTCGCGCTCTGGCGCCAGCGCCAGCCCGGCGTCACGGCCACGCTCGATCCCGCGTTCGCCGCCCTCGGCCACGGATCGCGCTCGGTCCGGGTGACGCTCCGCGCCCCGTCCGCCCCGCTCGCCTCGCTCCAGGTCCGCGTGACCCACGCCGGCGCCCAGCGGACCGTCCTCGAGGAGGAGTTCGGGGGCGCGGAGCGGCAGGCCGAGCGGCCGCTCGCGCTCGAGGCCGCGGCCCTCGGGCTCACGGAGGGCGCGGCCGAGCTCCAGGTCTTCGCCCGCGACCGGCTCTGGCGCCCGCGCCCGGACCCCGGGCCCCGGCTCGTCCACCGCTTCACCGTGGACCTCACGCCCCCGACCCTCGAGCTGCGGGCGGCGACCGGGTACGTGCGCCACGCGGGCGTCGGCCTCGCGGTCTATCGCGTGGCGGGCGCGACACGCTCGGGAATCCGGGTCGGCTCGGCCTTCTTCCCCGGGGTGCCGGGGCTCGCGTCGGACCCCGGGGTGCACGTCGCGCTGTTCGCGAGCCCCTACAGCGAGCCGCCCGCGGCGCCGTCCGTGGTCGCGGAGGACGAAGCCGGGAACCAGCGCGTGATCGGCGTCCGGGTCACGTTCCTCCCGGCCCGGTTCCCGAAGGACACGATCCGCCTGACCGAGGCGTTTCTCCGGCGCAAGGTCCCCGAGCTCGCCCCGCAGACGCCCGGAACCGCCTCCCCGGCCGAGCTGCTGGAGGCCTTCCTCCGGGTCAACCGCGGGGGGCGGCAGGCGGCGGAGGCGAAGATCCGGGAGGTGGCGCAGGCCGGCAGCGCCCCGCGGCCGCTCTGGCAGGGGGCGTTCCGCCAGCAGCCCAACAGCAAGGTCTTCGCAAACTTCCCGGAGCAGCGCACCTACCTCGCGGACGGTCGCGTCGTGGACACCCAGTGGCACCTCGGCATCGACCTCGCTTCGCACCGGCACACCCCCGTGGAGGCCGCGAACGCCGGGCGCGTCGTCTTCACCGGGGCGAACGGCATTTACGGCAACATAGTCGTCCTCGACCACGGCCTCGGACTCCACACGCTCTACGGCCACCTCTCCGAGATCGGCGTGAAGGTGGGCCAGAGCGTGTCGAAGGGCGAGCCCCTCGGCCGGACCGGGGAGACCGGTCTCGCGGGCGGAGACCACCTGCACTTCGCCGTCCTGGTCCACGGCGTCTACGCGACGCCGCTCGAGTGGTGGGACGCGCAGTGGATCCGGGACCGGATCGCCAGGCCGCTCGCGGAGGCGGGAATCCGGCTCGAGGGCATCGGCGACGGAGCCGCGGTGCCCGACGCCGCGGCGAGCCCGGCACTGACGCCGCCAGCCGTGCAGCCGCGGAAGAAGCGCTGAACCCCTCGCCCCTGCCCCCTCCCCAGAAGGGGAGCGGGGGTCGGGAAGAACTACCAGGACTGAGCGGCGCGCGCCTCCAGGAGGACCGCCGCCGCAGCCCCCGCCACGGCGACCAGCAGGGCGAGGACCATCACGAGGCGCAGCGGGGGGCCGGCCGGTCGGGACGGACGCCGGAGCCCCAGCCAGCCGAGCAGCGCCCCGTAGACCATCAGACCGGCCGCGAGCGCGAGGTAGCCCAGCCGCAGCGACGTCACACGGCTATTCTCGGCGATCGCCGGCGACGCCGCAAGGGCGCTCAGGCGGACCCGGGCCGAGACCCGAGCAGATCCCCACCGGAGGGGCGGGACGCCCGCGAGGCCGCAGGCCGAGCGCGTCCCGGCGAGATCAAGGACGCAGGCCCGAGGGCGGGGGAGGCGTATGCCGCATACGTTGACCCCGCCCGAGGGCCGAGGACGACGAGATGCGACGGGGATCGGCCCGCGGCTCAGCCGGGCCCGAGCACCTGCCGAACCACCCGCCGAACCTCGTCGAGCGCGAAGGGCTTGCCGAGGCCGGGCACGTCCACACGGGCGAAGAACTCACGCGTCTCCGGACCGAGCGCGTCGCCCGTGACGAAGACGAACCGGCAGCGGAGGTGCGGGTAGCGCCGCTCCACCTCCCGGTAGAGCCCGGGCCCGTCGAGCTCCGGCATCCGCACGTCGCTTAGGATCAGGTCGTACGCGCGCTCCGCGAGCCGCGTGAGCGCCGCGATCCCGCTGGGGGCCACGTCCACCCGGTGGCCGTCCTCGGCGAGCAGGTCCGCCAGGATCTGCGCGATCTCCGGCTCGTCGTCCACGACGAGGACCGTCTTGTCCCGGACCGGGCGGCGCTCGGCGCTCGGCCGCGCCTCCGGCAGCAGCACGGGCGGCGCCTCGACGGGCAACTCGATGCGGAAGACCGCCCCCCGCTCCCCGCGACGGCTCTCGATGCCGATGGAGCCCCCGTGCTCCTCGATGGCCCGCTGGCAGAGCGACAGCCCGAGGCCCGTCCCCTCCCCGGGCGCCTTGGTCGTGAAGAACGGCTCGAAGATGTGCGCCTGGACCTCCGGCGGGATGCCGGGCCCGGTGTCGCCGACCGTGAGCGAGACGCGCTTCTGCGGCGCGTGGAAGCGGGTCATGAAGGTGAGCCGCCGTGGCGGCGGCGTCTGGCGCATCGCGTGATGGGCGTTCGTCACCAGGTTGACGATCACCTGGTGGAGCTGGTGGGGATCGGCCCAGAGCTCCGGCAGACCCGGGGCGAGGTCCTGCACCACCTCGACGTCGTCCACGCGGAGCGGGTAGGCGAGGAGCTCGACGGCCTCCTGGACCAGGCGGTTGACCTGCACCCGCTGGCGCTCGGGGGGGCGCTGGCGGGCCAGGGCGAGGAAGTTCCTCACGATGCGCGCGCAGCGCTCCGCGGCCCGCACGATCTTCTCCGCCCGCTCCGCGAGCGGGCTTTCCTGGACGGTGGCGCTGAGGAGCGCGGCCTGGCCGAGGACGACGGACAGCGGGTTGTTCAGCTCGTGGGCGACCCCCGCCAGGAGCGATCCCATGGCCGCCAGCTTCTCGCTCTGCCGGAGCGCCTCCTCGGCGCGGCGGCGCTGGGTCAGATCGGCCATCGCCCCGATCATGCGGATGGGCTTTCCCTTGTCGTCGTGGACCACGTACCCCCGGTCGAAGACGAAGGAGTACGAGCCGTCGCGGCAGCGGAAGCGGTACTCCCCCGACCAGTGCTGCGCCCCGTGGACGACCACGGCGTCCACCTCGGCGAGCACGCGCTCGCGGTCGTCCGGGTGGACCCGCTCTGCCCACCAGGTGAAGTCCGGGCCCACCTCGTCCGCCCCGTAGCCGAAGAGCACCTGGACCCCCTCGCCCCACTCGATCTCGTTGGTCAGCAGGTTCCAGTCCCAGACCGCGTCGTTCGTCGCCAGCGTGACCAGCCGATAGCGCGTCTCCCGTTCCTGCAGGGCATCCTCGGCCCGCCTCCGCGCGATCGCCACCGCCAGGAGGCGGGCCACGCTCTGCAGGAAGCGGACGTCCTCTGCGCTGAAGTCGCGTCGCCGGGCCGTGTGGGCCCCCAGCACCCCGAACGGACGCCCATCGCCCGGGATGACGACGCTCAGCCCGCTGACCACGCCGTGCTCCAGGAGGAGCGGCGGCCCGCTGAACCGGGTCTCGGCGCCGAGGTCCTCGACGACGACCGGCTCGTCCGTGAGCAGGGTATAGCCGGCCTGGGAGTCGCTGCCCATCCCGACCCGCACCCGGCCGACGAGCCCCTCCCGCCAGCCCACGCCCGCGCGCAGGAGCAACGCTTCCTCCTCCGGCAGGAGCTCGAGCACCTTGCAGTACTCCACGCCGAGCGTCGAAGCGACGAGGGCGACCGCCTCCTCGAAGATGGTCGAGAGCTCCGCGCCCCCCAGCGCCCGCTGCCCGAGCGCGGCGACCGCCGCCTGCTGCGCGGCCCGGGTCCGGAGCTCCGCCTCGCCCTGCTTGCGCTCGGTGATGTCACGCGCCACCCCGATGTGCCCGAGGATCCCCGCGTCATTGAGGATGCTGGTGAAGTTGACCTCCACCCACAGCCGGCTGCCGTCCTTGCGGACGACCTCGGTCTCGAGGGAGGGCGCCACGGGCCGGCCCGCGCGGAAGGCCTCGAGGCGGGCCAGGGCGTCCCGGGCGCCTTCGGGGGTCAGCAGCGCGTCGAGCGACCGCCCGCGGAACTCCTCGATCCGGTACCCCGTGATCGTCTCGCCCCGGGCATTCGCGAAGACGAGCCGGCCCTCGGGATCGAGGAGGAAAACGGCGTCGTTGATGTTCTCCGTGATGAGCCGGTAGCGCTCCTCCGACTCTCTGAGCGCGCGGGTCAGCCGGTACTTCTCGATCGCCTTGCCCACGATCGCCACGAGCTGGTCCATCTCGAACGGCTTGACCATGTAAGCGAAGGCGGCCCCGTTGATGGCCTGGAGCGCGGTGGTCAGCGAGGCGTGGCCGGTGATGAAGATGACCTCCGTGTCGGGCGAGGACTGGCGGATCGCCCGCAAGAGCTCGAGGCCGGAGATGTCGGGGAGCTTGATGTCGACGATGACCACGTCGAAGGCGTGACCGCGGAGCTCATCCAGCCCGGCACCGCCGCGCGTGGCCTTCTGGACGGCGTGCCCGCGCGCGTGGAGGACGTCTCCGAGGGTCTCGCACATCCCCTCGTCATCGTCGATGATCAGGATGTTCCCGGGGGTGATCATCGCAACCCCTCCGGCGCGATGTCCGCAAGCGTCTCCACCGTCCCGACGTCGTCGTCCACCACGAGGACCGAGGGCGGCGACACGGCCCTACGCCTCCCCGCCCGGCCGGGCAAACCGCACCACGAACCGGCTGCCCGCCCGGGGACGCTCTCCACCTCGATGGTGCCGCCGTTCGCCTCGGCGAGGTCCCTGGCGACGGCCAGGCCCAGGCCGATGCCCTTCGCCTTGGTGGTGAACAGCGGCTGGAAGATCTTGTCGGGGTGCTCGGGGGCGATGCCGGCGCCGGTGTCCGCGACCGTCACGGCGACGCCGCCGTCGGCCCGTGCGGTCGGCAGGGTCAGCGTGCCGCCGTCGGGCATCGCCTGCACGGCGTTCGTCACCAGGTTGCCCAGCACCTGGCCCACCTGCTCCGGGTCCACGGACACCCGCGGGAGATCCGCGGCAAGGTCCAGCACGACCCGGGTGGTGCCGGCGACGGGCGTCCGTTCCAGGACGTCCCGGACGACCTCGTTGAGGTCGGTCGTGAGCCGCGTCGGTGTCTTGACGCGCGCGAAGTCGAGGAGGTCGGTGACGATCCGGTTCGCCGTGGCGACCTCCCGCTCGAGGATGGCCAGGTGCTTCCGCACCCGGTCCTCCTCGGGCAGGAAGAAGAGACAGTCGGCCGTCACCGGCGCCGCCCGGCCCCCAGGAGCGCCGCGACCCGCGCCCGGAACTCGGTCACGCCGAACGGCTTCGCGAGGAAGTCGTCGGCGCCGCACGCCCGGATCCGCCCCCCGGCGTCCTCCTCGGGGTAGGCCGTCACGGCGAGGATGTGGATCGACCGGGTCTCGGGCCGGGCCTTGAGCCGCCGGCAGACCTCGAAGCCGTCCAGAAGCAGCATCCGGAGGTCGAGGACCAGCAGGTCCGGGCGGAACGCGCCGACCTCGACCAGCGCCTGGTAGCCGTCCGCGGCGACGCGGACGGCCACCCTCGGGAAGGCGGCCCGGATCGCATCCACGAGGAACGCCCGGAGCTCGGCGTCGTCGTCCACGACGAGGACGCGCGGGACGCCCCGGGCGCGCGGCCGGCGGGGCACCGCGAGCCGCGCCTTGAACGCGAGGAGGTCGCGCTCGGGGATGCGGTGGTGGCCCCCGGGTGTGCGCAGGGCGGGCAGCCGTGCCGCGCGGATCCACGCCTTCACCGCGTTGACGCTGACGCCGAGAGCCGCCGCGGACTGCCCCGTCGTGAGGAAGCGCGGCGCGGCCCGATCAGCCGAGCGCTCGTGCTCACCCATGGTGGCGAATGTGACACTTATGACATCCGTGCCCATTTCGCCCATGTTGCTTATCCGGTTGACTCCACATCATACAACTGGCGGTAGGTGGTCGGCGCCCGCTGGGCGCCGAGGCCCAGCAGCGTCTGAAAGGCCGCCATCGGGGTGCGGCGACGGTTGAAGCG
>Ga0114945_10000164_pt1 | contig 39892 bp, 40 predicted proteins | sample OV2TP3_FD_87194 | JGI IMG/M metagenome (GOLD analysis project Ga0114945, IMG submission 87194) | Hot spring microbial communities from Beatty, Nevada to study Microbial Dark Matter (Phase II) - OV2 TP3 | ecosystem: Environmental > Aquatic > Thermal springs > Hot (42-90C) | place: USA: Beatty... | reverse complement strand
GCTCGAGAAGGCCAAGCGACAGGTGGAGCACAAGCGGGATGTCGTGGTCCTGCTGGACAGCATCACCCGGCTGGCCCGGGCCTACAACACCGTGGAGCCGCACAGCGGGCGCGTGCTGACCGGCGGCCTGGACGCCAACGCGCTGCACAAGCCCAAGCGGTTCTTCGGCTCGGCACGCGGCGTCGAGGAGGGCGGCAGCCTGACCATCATCGGCACCTGCCTGATCGACACCGGCTCCCGGATGGACGAGGTGATCTTCGAGGAGTTCAAGGGCACCGGCAACATGGAGCTCACCATGGACCGGAACCTGTTCCAGCGGCGGATCTACCCGGCCCTCGACATCCGGCGCTCGAACACCCGCCGCGAGGAGCTGCTGATCCAGAACGACGAGTTGCAGCGGATCTGGATCTTGCGTAAAGTATTACACGAGATGGACCCGGTGCAGTCGATGGAGCTGTTGATCGACCGGCTCTCGAAGACGAAGTCCAATAAAGACTTCCTGACCACGCTCAGCAAAAACACCTAAGATGAAAGACGGCATCCACCCCGAGTACACCGAGTGCACCATCACCTGCGCCTGCGGCGCGGTCTACCACACCCGCTCCACCCGCAAGACGCTGCACGTCGAGATCTGTGCCAGCTGCCACCCCTTCTTCACGGGCCAGCAGAAGTTCGTGGACACCGCGGGCCGCATCGAGCGGTTCCGCCGCAAGTACACCCGCAAACCGCCCGCCAAGTAAATCCGCCATGGGATCGGACCACGCGTAGGCACGTTAAGAGGATTGCTCTGGGCGCTGGTTCAGGGCTCAGGGCAACGGCCCAGAGCCCACAACCCCGAGCCCAGCGCGCGTTGCGATGCCCCTTCCACGCCAGCACCTGCTCGACCAGCTCGCCAGGCTCGACGAGCGCTACACGGCGCTCGAGCGCCAGGTCGCGGACGCCGCCGCCAACCCGCGCGATGCGCAGGCCTATCAGCGCCCGGCCAAGGAGTTGGCTGACCTGCGGGAGCTGGTGACCAGGTACCGCACGTACCAGCGCCTCGAGCGCGACGCGCAGGAGGCCGAGGCGATGGCCCACGCGCAGGGCGATCGGGAGGTGCGCGAGCTGGCCAAGGAAGAGGCGGTCGCCCTGCGGCTGCAGCAGCGCGAGCTCGCCGAGCAGTTGGAGCGCGAGTGGCTGGCGCGGCAGCAGGCGCCTGAGCGGCCGCTCATCGTGGAGATCCGCGCCGGCACCGGGGGCCTGGAGGCGAGCTTGTTCGCGGCGGACCTCTACCGCCTGTACGCGAAATGGGCTGCGCGGTGCGGCTTGGCGGTCGAGCTGATGCACGGCCAGCGGAGCGAAGCCGGGGGCTTCAAGGAACTGGCGTTCTCCGTCAAGGGGCCGGGCGCGTGGGAGCGGTTCCGGTTTGAGAGCGGGGTCCATCGGGTGCAGCGCATCCCCGCCACCGAAGCGCAAGGGCGCATCCATACCTCAACGGTGACGGTGGCGGTGCTGCCGGAGCCTGAGGATGTGGAGCTGGCGCCGATCCCGTCGAAGGACCTCCAGATCGACGTGTACCGGTCCTCCGGGCCCGGAGGGCAGGGCGTGAACACGACCGACTCGGCGGTGCGCGTCCGCCATCTGCCGACCGGGCTGATCGTGACGTGCCAGGATGAGCGCAGCCAGCTCCGGAACAAGGAAAAAGCGATGCGCGTGCTGCGCGCCAGGCTCCTGGACCGGAGGCGGCACGAACGCCGCCGGCAGCTTGCCTCGGACCGGCGCCAGCAGGTCAAAGGCGCCGAGCGCAGCGAAAAAATCCGCACGTACAATTTCCCGGACCGGCGCGTGACCGACCACCGGATCGGCGTCACCCTCCACAAGTTCGACGCCATCCTGGAGGGCGATCTGCAGGAGCTGGTGGAGGCCCTCACCGCGGCGGACCGGGCGAAGGGGCCGCATGATGGGTGAGGCGGTCGGTCCGCGCACGCCACAGCCGGACCGCCTCTCTTTTCCTTCAGTCGATCGAGCGGAAAATAGAAACGGTCCGGTCTCTCCGAATCCTGCCGGACCCTATCCGGTGGCGCGGATGGTGCGCGAAGGGGCCGCCAGGCTCAAGGCCGCGGGGGTCGCCAACGCATGGCACGAGGCTGAGTGGCTGCTCAGCCGCCTCGTGGGGAGCCGGCCGCTTGAGCTCTATCTCAGCGAGGTGCGGCCATCCGAGGCGCACCGGGAACGGTTCGCGGCCCAGATCGAGGCGCGCGCGTTCGGCACGCCGCTGCAGTACCTGCTCGGGGAAGCCGAGTTCTTCGGCCGGCCGTTCACGGTCGAGCCGGGCGTGTTCATCCCCCGGCCGGAGACGGAAGCGATCGTCGAGGCCCTGCTGGGGACGCTGCAGCGCGACGCCGAGCGGTTGGCGAGACCCCTGCGCGTCCTGGATCTCGGCACCGGCAGCGGCGCAATCGCCGTGACGCTGGCGCTGGAGCTTCCGGCTTGTGCTGTCGTCGGGATTGAGCTATCATGGGAGGCCTTACGGACGGCTTCCGAGAACGTCCGACGCCATGGCGTGGACCGCCGGGTGGCCTTGGTCCGGGGCTGCTGGCTGCAAGCGGTTCGCGGCGAGGTGGATGCCGTGGTGTCCAACCCGCCCTACGTGCCGAGCCGCCAGGTGGAGCGTCTGCCGCTCGACGTCAGGCAGGAGCCCCGCGACAGCCTCGATGGCGGCCGAGGAGGGATGCGCCATCTGAAGCGGCTGCTTGAGGACGCGGCAGCCGTCGTCCGGCCCGGGGGCTGGCTGGCGCTGGAGTGCGGCGAGGACCACGCCGTCGAGCTCGTGGCCCGCTCAGCCGCAGCCGGCTGGGCGCCACCCGGCTGCCCAGTGCATGATCTTGCCGGCCGCCCGCGCGGGGTCCTGTTGCAACGATGATGACGCAGATGGGAAAAGCAGATTGCGCAGATAGCTGGTGATCTGCGAAATCGTCTGAAATCTGCGTAAGCAGTTGGTATGTCCGAGAAATTATTGATTCACCAGAGCGGTCCCTTCCAGGGGACCGTGACCGTCAACGGCGCGAAGAACGCGGCGCTGCCCCTCATGGCCGCGTGCCTGCTGACGGACGAGCCGTCGATCCTTGACAACATTCCGCGCGTGACCGACGTGTTGACCATGGTCGAGATTCTGCGCCGGTTGGGCGCCGCCGTGACCTTCGAGGGCCACCGCCTGACGGTGACGCCGGCGGGGTTCACCGGGACCGTCGCCCCGTACGATCTCGTCAGCCGCATGCGGGCCTCCATCTGCGTGCTGGGCCCCTTGCTCGCGCGGCACGGCAAGGCGCACGTCTCCATGCCGGGCGGGTGCGTGATCGGCCCGCGGCCGATCGACTTGCACCTCAAGGGCCTGGCGGCGCTCGGGGCGACGTTTTCGATCGAGCACGGCTACGTCGTCGGCACCGCCGACCGGCTGCGCGGAGGGCGGCTGTTGTTGAGCGGGGCGTTCGGCTCCTCGGTGCTGGCGACCGCCAACGTGATGATGGCGGCGACCCTCGCCGAGGGGACGACGCTCATCGAGCATGCGGCGTGCGAGCCGGAGGTCATCGACCTCGCGCATGCGCTCGTGGCGATGGGCGCGCGCATCGAGGGCCAGGGCGGCCCGGTCATCCGGATTGACGGCGTCGAGCGGCTGCACGGCGCCCGCCATCGCATCATCGCCGACCGAATCGAGGCCGGCACGCTCATGCTGGCGACGGCGATCGCCGGGGGCGAGGTGACGCTGGAGGGGGCGCAGCCCGAGCATCTGGGCGCGGTTCTCGACAAGCTGGCCGAGGCGAGCGTGTCGGTCGAGAAGCTGAACGGGATGCTGCGCGTGAAGCGCGAGGGGCCCCTGCGCGGGGTCGAGGTGACGACGCTGCCGTTTCCCGGGTTTCCGACCGACCTCCAGGCCCCGATGATGGCGCTCATGACGATCGCCCAGGGGGTCAGCGTGCTGACCGAGCAGGTCTATCCGGAGCGGTTCATGCACATCTCGGAGCTGAACCGGATGGGCGCCTCGATTACGCGGGAGGGCTCCAGCGCGGTCGTCAAAGGGGTCGCTCGGCTCTCCGGCGCGCCGGTGGCCGCGTCCGACCTGCGGGCGTCGGCCGCGCTGATCCTCGCGGGGCTGGCGGCGGAGAACCAAACCGAGCTGGCCGGGGTGGAGCACCTGGAGCGGGGCTATCAAAATTTGGAGCAGCAGTTGGGGCGGGTGGGCGCGAAGATCCGCCGCCTGAGCGAAGCCGAACAATACAAGTGAGGGACCGTTTCTATTTTTCCAATCGGCCCCGCCTGGGAAAAATAGAAGCGGTCCCGGGAGATGCGAACCGCACATGGTTGTGATCCGTTTACAACGACGAGGCACCTTGAAGAAGCCGCATCATCGGATTGTCGCGGCGGACCGGCAACACTCGCAACGGGGCCGGGTGCTGGAGACGCTGGGCACCTACGACCCTTCCTCTGAGCCGCCGCGGCTCACGCTGGACGAAGCCCGCGTCGCCTTTTGGATGTCCAACGGCGCGCAGGTCTCCGAGGCCGTGGCCCAGCTGGTCAAGCGGCTTAAGCGCGCGCCGGCCGCCGCCAACGGTTAGACCCGGTTTCATCCCAACACAGGTTTTGGCTCAGGGCAACAGCAACAGGTGTCAGACACCTCTTGAGCTGTCGTCTCGCATCGGGAGAGGTGTCTGACACCTGGTGCCGGCGTCCAGGGGATGTGTGCGATGCAGATCGACGTCATCACGATTTTTCCGGAGATGTTCCCGCCGGTGCTGGGCGCCTCGATCCTCAAGCGCGCGCAGGCGCGGGGCAGGCTCACCGTGCGCGTGCATGATCTGCGCGACTTCACGCATGACAAGCGGCGCACCGTGGATGACCGGCCGTACGGCGGCGGTCCCGGCATGGTGATGCGAGTTGAGCCCCTCGTCGAGGCGGTCGAGGCGCTCCGGCGCGGATGCGGCCACAGTTCCGGTGCCAGGCACCTCGGCACACGGCCGGTGTCAGGCACTTCGCTATGCAGATCCGATCGCGAAGAGCCAGACACCGGGTGCGAGACGATTCTGCTCTCCCCGGCAGGCGAGCGGCTGACCACGGCGGTCGCCCAGGCGCTCGCGGAGCGTCATCACCTGATCCTGATCTGCGGGCACTATGAGGGCGTGGATGCGCGCGTCCGCCTGGCCGTCGCGGACCGCGAGCTGTCGATCGGAGATTACGTCCTGACCGGCGGCGAGTTGCCGGCGATGGTGCTCGTTGACAGCCTGGCCCGGTTCCTCCCGAACGTCATCGGCCATGCGGAGGCGACCGCGGAAGAGTCGTTCGCGGAGGGGCTGCTGGAATACCCGCACTACACGCGGCCACCGGTCTTCCGCGGCATGGCGGTGCCGGACGTCCTGTTGTCGGGAGACCATGAGCGCATCGCCGCCTGGCGCAAGCTGCAGTCCGTGGCGCGGACGTTCGGGTCCCGTCCCGACCTCGTGACAAAACGCTCAGGGCTCAGGGCCCAGGGCCCAGGGCAATTCCCCGCAGCCCCCAGCCCAGAGCCCAGAGCGAATAGCGTCTTGGAGAACGGATGATGGAGTGGCTCAAGCTGGTGCACGGCGAAGGACCGATGACAACCCCGGCAGCGTTCAAGCCTGGTGATGAGATCCGGGTCTGGTTCCGGATCCTCGAGCAGGGCAAAGAGCGGCTCGGGCAGTTCGAGGGCACCGTGATCCGGCGCCGCGGCTCGGGGCCATCAAAGACGTTTACCGTCAGGCGGGTGACGTACGGGGAGGGGGTGGAGCGCACCTTCCCGGTCGATGCCAAGACGATCGCGAAAGTGGAGGTTCTCCGGCGCGGGAAAACCCGACGCAGCCGCCTGTATTACCTCAGGCGGGTGATCGGCAAGGCCCGCATCGCGTCAGGCCTGCCTGCCGGGCAGGCAGGCGAGGCGGCTGGAGGGGCAGGCGCCGCCGAGGCCTCCGCGGAGAAGACCGTGGTCTCAACGGAGCCGCATCCCGTAAAAGTCGAGTAACCCCGGTGACGCCAGACCGCGCGGCCCGCCAAGCCGGCTTCGCGCGCATCGCGGGGGTTGATGAAGCCGGCCGCGGTCCGTGGGCGGGCCCGGTCGTCGCCGCGGCCGTGGTCCTCCACGCGCGGACGCTCCCGATCCGCATCGATGATTCGAAGCGGCTGACCGCGCGTCAGCGCGAGCGGGCCTTCGACGTCATCCTGCGGCGCGGCGAAGTTGGGTTCGGGATCGCCTCGGCTGACGAGATCGACCGCCGCAACATCCTTCAGGCGACGCTGCTGTCCATGCAGCGGGCCATCCACGAATTGCCGCAGCGGCCCGATCTCGTGCTGGTGGATGGCCACATGACCCCGCTGGCACATGCCCCATGCTGGCCGGTCATCGGGGGAGACCGCCGCAGCTACCTCGTGGCCTGCGCCTCCATCATGGCCAAGGTGTTCCGGGACCGGCTCATGGCGTTCTACCATCGCGTGGCGCCGCGCTACGCCTTCAACCAGCACAAGGGCTACGGGACGGCACTCCATACCAGGCGGCTGGCCCAGTTCGGCCCCTCGTCGTTTCATCGCACCAGCTTCCAGCCGGTCCGGGCCATCTCAACGGCTGATCATGCGCTCCCCGCCATCCTCCCGACATCCCTCCTCGACCTCGCGCCAGCGGCTCGGGCGTGAGAGCGAACAGCTGGCGATCCGCCTGCTGGCCTCCCGCGGCTACCGCGTCGAACGGACGAACGTGCGGGTTCCAGTCGGCGAGATCGATGTGGTCGCCTGGGAGGGCCAGACCCTGTGCTTCGTGGAAGTCCGCTCAACCACCTCGGAACGCTGGGGCGGGGCGCAGGCCTCGATTACCTGGCCGAAACAACGCCGCCTCATCCGCGCCGCCCAGTGGTACCTGAGCCGCCTGCGGCCGCTGCCGGCGCAGGTTCGGTTCGATGTCGTCGCCATCGGCTGGGACGGTCCGCGCGCCCCTCGGGCGGAGCTGATCCCCGGCGCGTTTACGGCCGATGGGATCGATTGAATCTGTGAAAATTTTCACATATAATGAGATGTGGCGTGTCGAAAAGCTACGGCTCCAAGGCAACAGGTGTCAGACACCTTTTCCGATGCGAGACGACCGCTCGACAGGTGTCTGACACCTTTGATGGCCGTCCCAGCAGCTTTTCGAGAGAGCAGTTGCGCCTATTGAGGCTGTGGGGTGCACGGTTCCATTGAGCAGGTCTTAGCCCAGGTGGCCCGTCGAGGGTCCTGGATGGGAGGAGGGAGCGTCGCCGCCTTGGGCGCCGCCCTCTCCGCCGCGCTCCTCGAGAAGCTGCTCTGCGATGCCCGGCTGGCCCGCCGGTTTCGAAGGATTCGCCAGGACTGCCTGCGGCTTTCCCGCGCGGATGCGGAGGCCTTCGCCCGCGTGATCCGTGCCACCCGCACCGGCAACCGCCGGGCGTTTGCGCGATCGCTCAAAGCCGCCATCGAGATCCCTTGCACGGTCTTCACCCATGCCCGGGTCCTCGAGGCGGCCAGCCGAACCGCCCGGCGCACGGTGAGCCCCAGGTGTCGGTCGGACGTGTCATGCGCCCAGGCGTTCGCGCAGGCCTCAGGCGAGGCGGCTCGGGGCTTCATCGAGACCAACCTGGCCTGGTTGCATGACCCCTCCTACACGAGGCGCCTGCGACGCAAGCTCGGCTGGTCCCTCCGACGCAATGGTCGCCGCCGGGATCTCCATGGCACACGCAGTCGTTGTTGACGGGCGGGCGCTGGCGAGCCGCCTCAAGGAGCAGCTCCTCGAGGAGCTGCAGCGGGTGCGGGCGCGCCCAACCCTGGCGATCCTGGCGTTTTCCACGCAGCCGTCCGAGGTGTACCGGAGAGCCCAGCATGCAGAGGCCTCCGCGCTGGGGATCGAGACCGTCGATGAGGTGGTCCCGCCGCGCGTGACCCAGGACGACGTCGAGCGCGTCATCCAGCGGTGGAACGCCGATCCTGCGGTGCACGGGATCTTCGTCCACCAGCCGATGCCGCCGCAGATCGAGCCGCAACGGATTTCGGCGCTGATCGATCCGCGCAAGGATATCGAGGGGATCCACCCGCAGAACTCCGCCAGGCGGTTCTTCGCGAAGGCGCGCATCGGCTCATGCACCGCGCTGGCGGTCATGGAGCTGATCGAGTCCACCCATGTGGAGCTGGCCGGGAAAGAGGCGGTCGTGGTCGGCCACAGCGAGATCGTCGGCCGGCCGGTCAGCATGCTGCTGCTCGATAAGCTGGCCACCACGACGGTCTGCCATCTCGGCACCGACCGGGCCGGCCGGCTGGAGGAGCACGTGCGGCGGGCGGACGTGCTGGTCGTCGCGGTCGGCAGGCCCAGGTTCATCAAGGGCGACTGGATCAAGGCGGGCGCCATTGTCATCGATGTCGGGATCAACGTCGTGGGCAGGCGCGTCGTCGGCGATGTGGAGTTCGAGGCGGCCAGGGAGCGCGCCGGGTACATCACGCCGGTGCCAGGCGGCGTCGGGCCGGTGACGGTCATGATGGTCATGAAGAACACCGTGGAAGCGTTCAAGCTGCAGCACGCCACCCCGGCGTCGGCATGACGCTCCCCGAAGGGGAACGGTTTGACGCGAAGCTGGGCACAAAGCCGTTCCTGGTCACCCTGGAGGTCAACCCGCCCAAGGGGACGGACATCTCGGAGATCCTGGCCGCGGTCGAGCGCGTCCGGGGGCTCGTCGACGCCGTCAACGTCACCGACGGCTCCGGCGCGATCATGCGCGCCTGCTCGCTGGCGGTGGCGAAGGTCGTGCTGGACGCCGGCATCGATCCGATCCTGCAGATGACGTGCCGCGACCGCAACCGCCTCGCCCTGCAGGCGGATCTGTTGGGCGCGTCGATCCTGGACATCCGCAATGTCCTCTTGCTCTACGGCGATGACCCAAAATCCGGCGACCATCCGGACGCCAAGCCCGTGTTCGACCTGACGTCGACCGCCGCGTTCATGCACGTGGTCAAGGGGCTCGCCGAGGGCAAGGACATGGCGGGCAAGCCCCTCACCGGCGCGCCGCGGTTCTGCATCGGCGCCGCGGCGGATCCCGGGGCGAAGGACCTCGCGGTGGAGACGCAGAAGCTCAAGGCAAAAATCGACGGGGGTGCCTCGTTCTTCCAGACCCAAGCGGTGTTTGACGCCGAGAAACTGCGCGCGTTCATGGCACGGGCGAAGCCGCTTGGCGCGCCGGTGCTCGCCGGCATCCTCCTGGTGAAGTCGGCCAAGATGGCCCGCTACATGAACGAGCACGTCTGGGGCATCCAGGTCCCGGAGGAGCTGATGGCCCGGTTTGAGCGCTCCGCCGACAAACGCGCGGAATGCGTGGCGGTGACGGCCGAGCTCATCCGGGCGGCGCGTGACTCCGCCGATGGCGTCCATCTCTACCCGCTGGGCTGGGAAGACCTGGTGCCGGAGATCTTGGCAGAGGCGAAGGTGGCGAAGGGTTAAAAGCCGGACCGCTCGCGGAACAGGCGGAGCGCTTCTATTTTCCCTCAGTCGATCGAGAGGAAAATAGAAACGGTCCGAGACAGAGAAGAAACGCAGGGATTCGCGCACGCATGGAGAAGACGGCGTTGCATGAGCGGCATCGGCGGTTAGGCGCCAAGATGACCGACTTCCACGGCTGGGAGATGCCGCTCTACTACACGAGCGTCCTGGAAGAGCACAGGGCGGTGCGGCAGGCCTTCGGGATCTTTGACATCTCGCATATGGGGCAGGTGCTGGTGAGCGGCCCGGACGCGCTGACGACCTTGAACCAGCTCATGGTCAGCGACCTCAGCCAGGTGGCCGAAGGCCGCGCCTGCTACACCCTGATGCTGAACGAGGACGGCGGCATCCTCGACGACCTGATCGTGTACCGCCTCGGTGACACCGACTACCTGAGCATCATCAACTGCGCCAACCGCGACAGTGACGTGGCGTGGATGACGGCGCACCGGCAGGGGCGCACGATGATGACCGACATCAGCCAGGGCCGGTCCATCCTGGCGGTGCAGGGGCCGCTGGCCTGCCGGACCTTGGAGCGCCTGCTGGATGCGCGCGTGACGAGCCTGGGGCGGTTCGGGATCGCCCCGATCCGCACGATGGGGCCGGATGCCTGCCTCGCGCGCACCGGCTACACCGGCGGCGACGGGTTTGAGCTCTTCGTGCCGGACCATCACGCGCAGCGGCTGTGGGATCTGCTGGTGGAGACCGCCACACCGCTTGGGGGGCGGCCGGTCGGGCTCGGGGCACGGGACACGCTGCGGGTCGAGGCCGGGCTGCGGCTGTACGGCACCGATATGGATGAGAAGACGACGCCGTTCGAGGCGGGGCTGGAATGGACCGTGGTCCTCAACAAACCGGAGTTCATCGGCAAGGCCTCGCTGGTGCGGCAGAAAGCGCAGGGGTTGTCGCGGAAATTCGTCGGCGTGGAGCTGTCGCAGGGGCCGGTGCCGCGCACCGGGGCCGAGCTGAGCGTGGACGGCCGGCGGGTCGGGGTGGTGACCAGCGGGACGTTCAGCCCGATCCTGGAGCGGCCCCTGGGCATGGGGTACGTGGAGCCAGCGTTCGCCACGCCGGGCACGGTCTTGACGCTGACGGTCCGCACGCAGCGCTATCCGGCGGCGGTCGTGAAGCTGCCATTTTGGAAAGGGGAGACCGGGAAAGTGACGGAGTGGCCAAGGGGCCAAGGGGCCAAGCCTGCGCTCGGCCAGCCAGCCACGTAGCCACTTCGCCACTGGCCACGTGGGAGGCGATTGACCCGATGCAGGTTCCAGCAGAGCTGTTCTATACGAAGACGCATGAGTGGGCCCGGCGCGAGGCGCGCGAGGTCGTCGTCGGCATCACCGCGCACGCCCAACAGGAGCTGCGGGACGTGGTGTTCCTGGAGCTGCCGAAGGTCGGCCGGGCGGTGAAGCAAGGCGAGCCGGTGGCGGTGATCGAATCGGTGAAAGCGGCGTTCGACATCTACGCGCCGGTCTCCGGGACCATCATGCGCGTCAACGACGCGGCGGTGAAGGCGCCGCAGCTCGTCAACCAGGATTGCTACGGCGCCGGCTGGCTGTTTGCCATCGCCCCCGACACGTCCGACGACTTTGCCAACCTCCTGCCCGCGGACGCGTATGCGAAACAGATCCAGGCCGCATGACCGGTGCCAGGCACTTTTCTCGCCTCCCGGGCGCCGGTCGAAAAGTGCCAGGCACCGGCGCTGACTAACATGGATTACGCTCCGAACACGCACGAGCAAGTCCAGGAGATGCTGCGCACGATCGGCGTCGGCTCCTTCGAGGAGCTGATCAGTGCGGTGCCGTCCGAGCTGCACCAACGCGCGCTTGACGTCCCGCCTGGCCTCGTGGAGGCGGAGGTGATCGCGCTGGGCGAAGAGCTGGCGTCGCGCAACACCTCGCTCAAGGATCTGCCCTCGTTCCTGGGCGCCGGCGCCTACCACCATCTGGTGCCCACGGTGGTGGACGCCATCGCCTCCCGCGGCGAATGGCTGACGCCGTACACCCCCTATCAGGCGGAGGCGAGCCAGGGCACGCTGCAGGCGATCTACGAGTTCCAGACGATGGTCTGCGAGCTGATGCAGATGGATGTCGCCAATGCCTCGCTGTACGACGGGGCCTCGGCGGTCGCGGAAGCGGTGCTGCTGTCGCTGCGCGCCGCGGATCGGCCCCGCATCCTGATCTCAGAAGCCGTGCATCCGCATGCCCGAGAGACGGTGGCGACCTACCTGATCGGCGCGCAGGCGATCCTGCAGGACATCCCGACGCTCAACGGCGTGACCGACCTCGAGGCGCTTGGCAAGGCGCTCAAGGATGACGTCGCCTGTGTCGTCCTGCAGCAGCCGAACGTCTTTGGCTGCCTTGAGCCGATGGCCCAGGCGAGCCAGTTGACCCATCGTGTCGGCGGCCTGTTCGTCGCCTCGGTGTATCCGGTGAGCCTGGGGCTGCTGGCCCCGCCCGGCGCCTATGACGCGGATCTTGCGGTCGCCGAGGGCCGCTGCCTGGGCAGCCCGCCGGCCTACGGCGGGCCGGGCCTGGGGTTGTTCGCGGCCGCGCAGCAGCTCATGCGCCGCATCCCGGGCCGGTTGGCCGGCTGCACAGTGGACCAGGTCGGCCGCCGGGGCTTCACGCTGACGTTGCAGACACGCGAGCAGCACATCCGGCGCGAGCGCGCGACCTCCAACATCTGCACCAACGAGGGGTGGCTCGCGCTGCGCGCCACGATCTTCATGAGCCTGGTGGGCCCACAGGGGTTGAAAGAGCTGGCGCAACAGAGTTTCGAGAAGGCGCACTATGCCCAGGGCCGGCTGCTGGAGGTGCCGGGGATCAGGGCGGCGTTTGACCAGCCCTTCTTCAACGAGTTCACGCTGCGGCACGAGCCGCCGATGACGATCGAGGCGGTCAACCGCGCGCTCGCCAAGGCCGGCATCGTCGGGGGGCTGCCGCTGAAGCCGTGGTACCCCCTGCTGCCGCAAGAGTCGTTGTGGTGCGTGACGGAGCTCATCAGCCGGGAGGCGATCGATCGGCTGGTGGACGCGTTGGAGAGAATTGTGTGATGGGAACAGCCGGACCGCTGTGCGGGTCCAACCGGACAAGCCGGACCGCTTCTCTTTTCCCTCAGTCCATCGACAGGAAAATAGAAACGGTCCGAGACAGAGAAGAAACGCAGGATTTTTGCTGGGGGTAGAGCCATATGGGAGAACCGCTGATCTTTGAGCGGGGGGTGCCGGGGCGGCGCGGCTATGCGGTGCCGCCGAGCGAAGTCCCGGCCTGCGACCCGACCGACGTGGTGCCGCCGGATCAGCTGCGCCAGGTCCCTCCGCGGTGGCCCGAAGTCACGGAGTTCGACGTCGTCCGCCACTACACGCGGCTGTCGCAGCTGAACTTTGCCGTTGATACGCACACCTATCCGCTCGGCTCGTGCACGATGAAGTACAACCCCAAGCTGAACGAGCGGATCGCCGCACTGCCTGGCTTTTCGTCCCTGCATCCGCTCCAGCCGGCGGCTCAGGTGCAGGGGATGCTGGCGTTGCTCCATGAGCTGGAGCAGCTGCTGTGCGCCATCACCGGCATGGCGGCGTTCACGCTGCAGCCGGCGGCCGGCGCGCAGGGGGAGCTGACCGGGCTGAAAATGATCGCCGCCTACCACCGCCGCAAGCGGCAGCAGCGCCCGACGATCCTGATTCCGGATTCGGCCCACGGCACGAACCCGGCGTCCGCCGCGCTCTCCGGGTTCTCCGTCGTCCAATTGACGTCTGGCCCGGACGGCCTCATCGACCTGAACGAGCTGAAGCGCAAGCTGTCCAAGGACGTGGCGGCGCTCATGCTGACGAACCCCAACACGCTGGGCCTCTTCGAGCGGGACATCAGGACGATCACCGCGATGCTGCATGAGCAGGGCGGGTTGGTCTACATGGACGGCGCGAACATGAACGCGCTTTTGGGGATCTCCCGGCCGGGCGACATGGGCGTGGATCTGCTCCAGTTGAACCTCCACAAGACCTTCTCGACGCCGCACGGCGGCGGCGGGCCGGGAGCCGGGCCGGTCGGGGTCACGAAGAGGCTGGAACCGTTTCTTCCGGCGCCGCGCGTGCGCCGGCGAGGCCGGCGGTACGCGTGGGATGAGGCCGGTCGGTTCAGCGTCGGGCGGGTGCACGGATTCTACGGCAATGTCGGCGTGCTGGTCCGGGCCTACGCCTACATCCGCACGCTGGGGCGCGAGGGGCTGATGCGCTCCAGCGAGCATGCCATCGTCAACGCCAACTACCTGAAGGCCAAGCTGGAAGGCGTGTTCCCGGTGCCGTACGGCGATCACTGCCTGCACGAGTTCGTGGTGACGCTCAAATCGCTGAAGGCGCACGGGGTGAACGCCTGGGACGTGGCGAAGCGGCTGCTGGACTACGGCTGTTATGCCCCGACGGTCTTCTTTCCGCTCATTGTCGAGGAGGCGCTGATGATTGAGCCGACGGAAACCGAGCCCAAGGAAGCGCTCGATCATTTCGCGCAGGCGCTGCTGGGCATCGCGGAGGAGGCCAAGACCGATCCGGAACGGGTCCGTCGGGCGCCCCACCGGTTGCCGGTGGCCAGGCTGGATGAGGCCAAAGCCGCCCGCGAACCCAATCTGCGATACCCCGCAGGGAAACGCCATGCGGACAACCCACTGGCGGACATTCATCGAGCTTGACGGCTGCTCCGCCGCCGGGCAGATGGCGCGGGACGACGCGCTGGCGCGCGAGCCGGTTCCGACGGTCTGCCTCTTCTGCTGGCGCCCCCCGGCGGTCTCCTGGGGGCTGCGACAGGTTCCCCCGTCCTGGCTGGCACAGGTCCTGGCGCCCGCGTCGGAGCTGGAGGGGGTGGAGCGGCCGAGCGGCGGGGGCATCGCCTTCCACGGCAGCGATGTGTCGCTGTCGGTCGTGGTCCCGCGCGAGTCGGGGCTGCCCGTGCAGGAGCTGCTGCGCGCGGTCTGCGCCAGCGGGGCTGAGTTGTGCCGATCCTACGGCGTGGAGGCGCACGCGGCGCTTCACCCCGCCCCAGGGGGCGGGCCCCGCCCTTCAGGGCGGGGCGGGGTTCACCAGGAACGCGCTGCGCGCCTCACCTACTGCTTGGCCGAGCCAAGCCCCTACGCGGTGTTGGTGGCCGGCCGCAAGGTGGCAGGGTATGCGCTGCGGCGGTATGCCGAGACCTGGTTGGTCCAGGGCTCGCTGTTGGTCGGGCCCATTCCGGCGCGGCTGCGATCGGTCATGCCGGAGGGCGTGTCCGCCCGCGTGACGGCGTTCTCGCTCCCCTTGGCTGAGGCGGCAGGTCGGCCCCTTGATCCGGCCGACGTGGCGCGCCGATGGGCGGATCGCTGGGGGACGTGGTGGCCGGTGGTGTCTGGCTCTTCGCTACCGGTGTCTGGCTCTTCGCGATCGGATCTGAATAGCGAAGTGCCTGACACCGGCCGTGCGGTGCCTGACACCGTAGAGCCGTGTCATGCGCTGTGATACCTGCAAGCAGGAAACGCCGGTTGTCAAACGCGTGGTCATCGACAAAGAGTACAACCGCGCCCTGGCACGGCCGCTCTTCAACTGCCCGAGCTGCTACGAGAAGAAGGAGCACTTGAAAAAGCGCTCAGGGCTCGGGGGTGAGGGCTCAGGGCAACTACCCGCAGCCCCCAACCCGGAGCCCGGAGCCAAACGGAGGTCTTGACTGGTATGCTTACGACCGTTGTGGGGAACTACCCGAAAGTCGCAGAGGGCCTCTACAGCACCATCGGCCCCATCGCCAAGTGGGAACGGCAGGAGCTGACCGACGCGCAGTTGGAGGAGGCGTTCCGCGAGGTGACGCGGCAGGTCATCCGCGAGCAGGAGCAGGCTGGGGTGGACCTCGTCACGGACGGCCAGATCCGGTGGGACGACCTGGTCCGGCCGCTGGCGCGCGGCGTCACGGGCTTCGAGGTCAACGGGCTCTCCCGCTGGTTCAATAACAACATCTATTACCGCCGGCCGATCCTCCACAAGGCGCCTGCCCGCCGGAAGCCGATCCTGGTGGAGGACTACCGGTTCGCCGCTGGCGCGGCGACGAGACCGGTGAAGGCGGTGCTGCCCGGCCCGTACACCTTTGCCGTGCTCAGCGAGGACCGACACTTCAAACGGCTGCGCCCGTTCGCGCTGGCGCTGGCGGAGCTCCTGAACGCCGAGGCGCGGGATCTGGAGCGCGCCGGTGCGGCGTTCATCCAGTTCGATGAGCCCGCCATCGGGTGTGGGAAGACGGACGTGAAGCTCGCGGTGGAAGCGCTCAATGTCGCGCTGGGCGGCCTGAAGGGCACCACGGCTGTCGTGGCGTACTTCGGGGCGCTGGATGGGGCGCTGGCGGCGCTCATGAAGTCGAAGGCGGACGTCGTCGGGGTGGACGTGGTGTCTGATCCGAAGAACCTGGCCGCCCTCAGGCGGGCGAAGGTGACCAAGGCATTGGCGCTCGGCTGCGTCGATGCGCGCAACACCAAGCTGGAATCGGTCACGGAGCTCCACGCGCGCTTCAAGGCGGTCCGGAACCTGGTGCCGGCGGACCGGCTCTACGTGAGCCCCAACTGCGGGCTCGAATTCCTGCCGCACACGCAGGCGCAGGCCAAGCTCACGCGGCTCGTGGAAGCGGTCCGCACGTACCGCACCGGAGGGCGCTGATGCTGTTGACCACGTCCGTCGGCAGTTTGCCGAAGCCGGAGTACCTCACCGCTGCCCGGAGCAAGGCGCGCAAGGGCGAGATCGACCGGGCCGAGCTGCGGCGGCTTGAGGAGCAAGCCACGCGCGAGTGGATCGCGATCCAGGAGGAGCTCGGGATCGACATTGTCGTGGATGGCGAGCAGTACCGGGGCGACATGGTGGCGTACTTCGCCGAGCACTTCGGCGGGTTCAAGGAGAGCGAGCTGGTGCGCTCGTACGGCAACCGCTACTACCGCAAGCCGATCATCGTCGGCAAGGTGACGCGCCGCAGGCCGGTGACGGTGGCCTGGTGGCGGTTCGCCCAGTCGCTGACCACGCGGCCGGTGAAGGGGATGCTGACCGGGCCGTACACGATCATGGACTGGTCCTTCAACGAGCACTATCCCTCCCGCCGGGCGGCCACCCTGGCCATCGCGGAGCTGGTGCGGGAGGAGGCGAAGGACCTGGAGCGCGCCGGCGCGCAGTACCTCCAGATCGACGAGCCGGCCATCTCGACGCGTCCCGAGGAGATGGAGTTGGCGATCGAGGCGCTGGGCCGGGTGACCAAGGGGCTGAAGGCCAAGACCCTGACCCACATCTGCTACGGCGATTTCGACACCATCGGCCCGAAGCTCCATCGGCTGCCGGTGGATCAGGTCGATCTGGAGTTCGCCAACCGGAACTTCGAGCTGTTGGAGTTTTTCAGGGGACGGCGGTTCCCGAAGGAGATCGGCCTGGGGGTCGTGGACGTGCACAGCCACCGGATCGAGTCCGTGGACGAAGTCATCGCGAACCTCCACAAGGCGCTGAAGGTCTTTAAGCCCGAGCAGGTCTATGTCGATCCGGACTGCGGCCTGAAGACGCGCACGCCGCAGGAGGCGACGGAGAAGCTGCGCGTGGTCGTCCAGGCGGCCCGCGAAGTCCGCGAGCAGCTCCTCAACGGCCGTCCGCGCCGTCGCGCGTCTGTTGCAACGTCGGCGCGACGGCCGTACAGCTGAGGGGACTGGTCCATTTTGCTGGAGTTGGCGGCGGGCAAAATGGACCTGTCCCCGGAAGATGCGTGACAGTCATGGAGAAAATCTCGATTGCAGATTTGCACGAGCGAAAACAGCACGGCGGCAAGCTGACGATGCTCACCGCCTATGATTACCCGCTCGCCACGCTGCTGGATGCCGCCGGGCTGGACATCATCCTGGTCGGCGATTCGCTGGGGATGGTCGTCTTGGGGTATGAGACGACCACGCCGGTCACGATGGAAGACATGCTGCACCACGCGAAAGCGGTCCGGCGCGGGGTTGCTCGCGCGCTGTTGGTGGCGGACATGCCGTTTCTCTCGTTCCGTGCCTCGACGGCAGAAGCCGTGAAGCATGCCGGCCGCTTCGTGCAAGAAGCCGGGTGCGAAGCCGTGAAGATCGAGTGGAAGCAGGGCATCGAGGACACGGCGAAGGCCATCGTGGATGCCGGCATCCCGGTCATGGGCCATGTGGGGCTGACCCCGCAGACCGCCGCGAGCGAAGGCGGATTTGGTCTGCGAGGGAAGGAGGCAGAGTCGGCGGCCAGGATTCTCGCGCAAGCCGTCTCGCTGCAGGAAGTCGGCTGCTTCGCGATGGTGCTGGAGTGCATCCCGGATGTCCTGGCGCGCGAGATCACCCGGCGGCTGGCCATCCCGACGATCGGGATCGGCTCCGGCCCCTGGTGCGACGGGCAAGTCCTGGTCACGTATGACCTCTTGGGATTGTTCGATCGGTTCACGCCGTCGTTTGTGAAGCGCTATGCGGACCTCTCGCGGACCATCCGGGAAGCGGCGGACGCCTTTCTGCGAGACGTCAAGGCGGGCGTGTTTCCCGGCAAAGAGCACACGCGGACCATGCCGCCTGACGAGTTCGCCAAATTCAAAAAAGGGACCGGGTCTCTTTTTCCGGAGGGCTGACGATGGGAAAAAGAGCCCCGGTGCCTGCTCTGTCGAACAGCCGCGGTTCCAGAGCAAACAGTGTCAGACACGTTTCCCGCTGCGAGACGACCGGTCGAACGGTGTCTGACACCTGTTGCGGTCGTCCCAGCGGCTGTTCGACAGAGCACCCGGCACCAATGTTCTACCCGATGTTTGCGGACCTGGCCGGCCGGCGGTGCGTCGTGGTTGGCGGCGGCCTGGTGGCGCAGCGGAAGGTGGCGACGCTGCTCGGCTACGGCGGGCGGGTGACGGTGGTCAGCCCCACCGCGACCGCTCGGCTGAGAGCCTACGCGAGCTCAGGCCGCATCGACTACCGGCCGCGCCGGTTCCGCCCGAGCGACCTGCAGGGCGCGTGGCTCGTCTATGCCGCCACCGATGACCAGCGGGCGAACGAGCAGGTGTTTCGGACCGCGTCGGAGCGCCGGATCTTCACGAACGTCGTCGATCAGAAACCGCTCTGCTCGTTTATCGCCCCGGCGATTTTCAGGCGCGGGCCGCTGGTCATTGCGGTGAGCACCGGCGGCGGCAGCCCCGCGCTGGCGAAGAAAGTGCGGGACGACCTCGGCAGGGTCCTCGGCCGCTCGTACGTGCCGATGCTGCAGCTGCTGAGCGCCCTGCGCGACCCGGCCAAACGGCGCCTGCAGGGCTCCGCCGCCCGCAAACGGTATTTCGACGCGCTGGTGCGGGGGCGGGTCTTCAAGTTGGTGCGGGCGGGCAAGGTCCGGGCCGCCAGGCAAGAAGCGCTGGAGCGGCTCGCGCGTCAAGCCTGCCTGGCCGGCAGGCAGGCCGGGGTGAACGGCGGCGAGCGCTCGTCCGGGCGAAAGGTGTCTGACACCTGTTGAGGGGCGGTCACGTGATGCACGTCGTGGTGGTAGGATTGAACCATCGGACCGCGCCCATCGAGCTGCGCGAGCGGCTGGCGTTCCGCCGCGAGCAGCTGTCCGAGGCCTTCGCCCGGCTGCGGGAGCAGGTGGGCTTGGAAGAGGCGGCCATCCTGTCGACATGCAACCGCGTGGAGATCTACGCCGGGGTCGGCGCGGTGGATGGGACGGTCCCCAGGCTGTTCCGGTTCCTCAGCGACCACGCCGCCATCGAGCTGCCACAGTTGGCCGAACGGCTCTACAGCTATCAGGAGCCTCAGAGCGTGGCGCATCTGTTCGCCGTCGCCAGCGGCTTGGACTCGATGGTCTTAGGGGAAGGCGAGATCCTGCACCAGGTCAAGCACGCCTACGAGCGGGCCCGGGAGTCCGGTGCGACCGGCAAGGCGTTGAACGGCTTGTTCCAGCGTGCGCTCAATGCGGCCAAGGCGGTCCGCAGCCAGACCGCGATCGGCCAGGGGTGCGTCTCGATCGGGACGGTGGCCGTCGAGCTGGCGGAAAAAATCTTCGGGCGGTTATCCGGAACATCGGTGCTGCTGATCGGCGCCGGGAAGATCGGCGAGCTGACGCTGCGGCGGCTGGCGGACCGCGGGGTGGCCCGCGTCCGCGTGATGAACCGCACGTTCGAGCGGGCCTCCGCGCTCTCCTCGGTCTATGGCGCGGAGGCATGTCTGCTGGCTGAGCTGCCGCAGCGCGTGGCGGAAGCCGACATCGTGATCAGCTCGACGAGCGCGCCATCCGTCCTGTTGCGCCGGGAGGAGGTCGCTTCGGCGATGCGGCAGCGGCACCAGCGGCCCCTCTGCGTCGTGGACCTGGGCGTGCCGCGGAACATTGACCCGTCGGTCGGCGGCCTGGAGAACGTCTACCTCTTCGACGTGGATGATCTGCAGGGCGTGGTGGCGCGCACGCACGCCGCGCGCGAAGAGGCGCTGACGCACTCGCGCGCGATGATCGGCGACAAGGTGGAGCGGTTCCTGGCGTGGTGGCGGCAGGAGGCGCTCGCCGCCCCCTGCCTGAAGGGGTGAGCATGCTTAGAGCCCCTTTCATCACCTCCCGCAGCCTGCGCTGGGCCAAGGCGCGAGCAGCGCGAGGAGCGAGGAGGAAGGCGTACTGATGCCAAGAAGTGCGGCGACGACGAGCGACGCAGCGCTGCGACGCGGATCGGCCCAGCCCATTCAGGAAACGATGGGGTTGCGGCGGCAGGCAGCCATCTGCGGCGTCGCTCCTCCTCGACGTACCGCTCCCTGCTGGTACGCCGTCGTCGTCGCTCCTGGCATCTGGCTGCCTGGCGCTCGCAACGCAGGCGCGCGAGGTGATGAAAGGAGCTCTTATGGCATCCTTCGTGATCGGCACCCGCGGAAGCTCCCTCGCCTTGTGCCAGACCCAGATCGTCCAGGCCAGGCTTGAGGAGCGGTTTCCCCGCCACCGCTTCACGCTGCAAGCCATCACGGCGCAAGCCGACCGGCGACCTGACGTGCCGCTGGTGGCGCTCGGCGGGGAAGGGATCTTTGTCAAGGAACTCGAGACCGCGTTGCAGCGCGGGCGGATTGATCTGGCGGTCCATAGCCTGAAGGATCTGCCGCTGGATCTGCCGCCCAGCCTGCGGATCGCGGCGGTGCTGGCGCGTGACGAACCGCGTGACGCCTTCATCTCCCGCTCAGGGGACGGCGTCGATGCCGTGCCGGCCGGATCCCGCGTGGGCACCTCGAGCCTGCGACGTCGCAGCCAATTGCTGCACCGACGGCGCGATCTGAGCCTGCTCGAGATCCGGGGGAACGTGGACACCCGGCTGCGCAGGCTGGACGAGGGCCAGTACGACGCAATCATCGTGGCCGCCTGCGGGCTCATCCGGCTGGGGCTTGAGGCGCGCATCACGGAGCTGCTTGACTGCTCGGTGATGCTACCGGAACCCGGCCAGGGCGCCATCGCGGTCGAAGCGCGCGCGGATCACGCGGCCGCCTGCGAGGTGGTGAATGCCCTGGAGGACCCAATCAGCCGCGCCTGCGTGGAGGCGGAGCGCGCCTTCCTGCGCGCCCTCGGGGGCGGCTGCCGTGTGCCGATCGCGGCCTACGCGCAGGAGGACCACGGCGAATTGGCGTTGGAGGGCGCGGTCGTCGCCGAGGATGGAGCCAAGAAGCTGACGCAGGCATTGCGCGGGCCGATGACCGAGCCGATCACCCTGGGCCGCCGCCTCGCCCAGACGCTGATCGCCGCCGGCGCCCGCGATCTGTTGCAGCAAAAGGTGTCAGGCACTTTTCAAAGCGGGAAAGGTGTCTGACACCTGTGTGGGACGACGCGCCCGTAGCTCAATTGGATAGAGCGCTGGCCTCCGGAGCCAGAGGTCGTGGGTTCGACCCCCGCCGGGCGCGCCATCTAAAAGTGCCAGGCACTTCGCCGGTTCGAATGTGGCCGAGGCTGTGGAAAACTTGCAGAGGAAAAGGTTGATGTCAGCTTGGAGTGTTGTCGTGAGAGGACTCCTGCTGAGTGCCATGGTGCTGTCCGTGCCGTTGCGCGCCGGCGGCACAGAGCAGGACGCAGCGGTTTGGACTGAGCTGACGCAACAGGTCCATGCGCTCTACCGGCAGGGCCGCTATGCGGAGGCGTCGGAGGCGGCCGAGGAGGCGGTCCACCTGGCTGAGCGCGCATTCGGGCCGGACCATTCGAACACCGCCGTCTCCTGCAACAACCTCGCCCAGATCTACCACGCGCAGGGTCGGGACGAGCAGGCGGAGCAGTTCTTCCTGAAGGCGTTGGAGCTCCATGAGCGCACGCTGGGGCCGACGCACCCGGATCTTGCTCCGAATCTCAACAACCTGGGCGGGCTCTATTTCGCCCAGCGGAAGTACCTCCTGGTCGAGTCGCTGTTGAGGCGGGCCCTGCGCATCGTGGAGTCTCAGTCCGGCGCCGATCACCCCGATCTCGTTGGGTACATCAAAAACCTTGGGGATGTCTATCGGGCTCAGGGCCAGGTCGAGCAGGCCGAGCAGCTCTACCGGCGCGCCGTGGCGATTCTCGAGCGCGCGTTCGGCCCGGACCACCCGCTGCTAGCCGACCCGGTCGATCACTTGGCGGAATTCTATGTGCAGCAGCGGCAGTACACTGAGGCGCAACCGCTCTACCGGCAGGCGCTGCGCATCGTGGAGCAGGCGTTCGGGCCGGAGGACCCGGCGGTGGCCGCTGCCCTCAACAACATGGCGCTGATGCATGTCGAGGAGGGACGCGACGATGAGGCCGAGCCGCTGTTTCAGCGCGCGGTGGCCATCGTCAAGCGCGCCACCGCTCCGGTGCCCGCCGATGTGCTGGCCGTGATGGACAACTACGCCGATCTGTTGCGCCGCCAGGGCAAGAAGGAGGATGCCGAGGTGTTGGAGGCGCGGGCGACACAGCTGCGCCGCTTCAGGCGCTTGACTCGGCATGGCGGGTGAGGGATGATCCCACCACCTGCCGGAGGCGGCGCCTGCCGCCCCCCGCCATCGGAGCGCCGCCGGGCCAGCGGCGCAGCAGACAGCCATGGGGGCTGGCCGTCCCGCCCCGCCATTGGCGGGGCGGGACGGCGGCAGGTGGTGGGATGAGCGCGCGGGGACGCGTGTACCTCGTAGGCGCCGGACCGGGCGACCCGAAGCTGCTGACGATCCGCGGGGATGAGCTGCTGCGCCGGGCGGACGTGGTGGTCTATGACCATCTGGTTTCGCCGCGGCTGGTGACGGCGTGCGCTCCAGGCGCCAGGCGGGTCTATGTCGGCAAGGAGGCGGATCGCCACACGAAACGCCAGGCCGCGATCAACACGCTGCTCATCCGCGCGGCGCGCGCGGGCAAGACCGTCGTCCGGCTGAAAGGGGGCGACCCGTTCCTCTTCGGGCGCGGGGGGGAAGAGGCGCTCGCACTTGCGCGCGCCCGGGTTCCCTTCGAGGTGGTCCCCGGCGTCACCAGCGCGATCGCCGTGCCGGCCTATGCCGGCATCCCGGTGACGCACCGGAACTACGCCTCCTCGGTCGCCATCGTCACCGGGCACGAAGACCCGATGAAGCCGCAGAGCGCCATCCGGTGGCAGGCGTTGGCCTCCGGGTGCGAGACCCTCGTCTTCCTCATGGGGGTCGGCACCTTGGCCGCCACGGCCGAGCGGCTGGTGCGCGAGGGGCGCAGCCCCTCCAACCCCTGTGCCGTGATCGAGTGGGGCACGTGGCCGCGGCAGCGGACGGTCACCGGCACGCTCGCGACGATCGCCGCGCGAGCCCGGCAGACGGCGATCCGTCCGCCCGCCGTGTTCATCGTCGGGCGCGTCGTCTCGCTTCGACGGATGCTGAACTGGTTTGAGCGCAGGCCGCTCTTCGGCAGGCGCCTGCTCGTCACGCGCGCCTCGGACAAGGCTCGGGCGCTGACCGACCACCTGGAAGCCCTCGGCGCCGACGTGGAGGAGCTGCCGGCGATTGCGCTGGGACCCGTGAAGCTGAATGGGCTGTTCCGCGAGACGCTTCAGACGATCCCCCGAACGGATTGGGTGTTTTTCACGAGCCCTGAAGGGGTAGGCTGGTTGACCAAGCTGCTCAAACCGCTCCACAAGGATCTCCGCGTGCTGGCGGGTTGCCATATCGGCGCCATTGGGTCGAAAACAGCGCTGGCGCTTGAGGCGCATGGGCTGCATGTGGACTTCGTCCCGAAACGATTCAGCCAAGAAGGGATGTTGGAGGACCTGCCGCGCCGCGTGCTGCGCGGCAAGCGGGCGCTGCTCTTGAGCGCCAAGGAAAGCCGCGACGTGCTCTCGGCGGGGCTGGCCGCGCGCGGCATGCGCGTGCGGAACCTCCCCATCTATCAAACCGAGATGCCCCGCGCGCTGCGCCAGCAGTTGGCCGAGGTGGTCCGCCGGCCGTTCGACCTGGTCACGGTGACCTCCGCGAGCTGCGTCGAGCACCTCTGTGAGGGTTTGAAGGCCGCAGGCAAGCGGGCGTTTTTCCGCCGATGGCGCTTCGCCTCGATCGGGCCGGTGACGTCCAGCGCGGTGCGGGCCCACGGCGGGCGGGTCGCGGTGGAAGCGAAGACCGCGACGATCGAGGGGCTGGTGGACGCCATCGCGCGGAGCGCACGGCCGGTCGCTCGACGACATCAAAAGGTGTCAGACACTGTTCCCGATGCGAGACGACAGGTCGAAACGTGTCTGACACCTTTTGCCGCTCACCGAACGCGTCGCCTCCCCGCAGCCGGCGCGGGCGCGCAGCAGGCGAGAACATGAGCCCGGCCGTGGTAGCCAGCCAGCTCGGATTGCGCCGGATGCGCCAGCGAGAGACCTGGCGGGCGTTCATCCGGGAGCACCGGCTGTCGGGGGACCAGCTCGTCATGCCGCTCTTTGTGCGGCCGGGCCGGCAGGTGCGCGCGCCGATCCCTTCGATGCCGGGGCAGTTTCAGCTCTCGGTGGACCAGGCCGTCAAGGAATGCCAGGAGCTGGCGCAGCTCGGGGTGCCGGCCGTGTTGCTGTTCGGCCTCTCCGACCGCAAGGACGAGCTGGCCAGCCGCGCCTACGCGAAGGATGGGATCGTCCAGCAAGCCGTGCAGGCCATCAAGGCGCAGCGCCCGAAGCTGGCGGTGATCACGGACGTCTGCCTGTGCGCCTACGCGACGCACGGCCATTGCGGCATCGTGAAGTGGGCTCGGGGCTCAGGGCTTAGGGCTCAGGGCAAACGGCGTCGAAAGAAAGTGCGGCCCACAGCCCAGAGCCCCCAGCCCAGGGCTGAGGAGGAGTTCTGGGTTGACAACGACGCGACGTTGACGCTCCTGGCCAAAACCGCCGTGTCGCACGCCAGGGCCGGCGCGGACATGGTGGCTCCCTCCGACATGATGGATGGCACCGTCGGGGCGATCCGCCGAGCCCTGAACGATGCGGGGGATGACCGCGTGCCGATCCTGGCCTACTCTGTCAAGTACGCCTCGAGCTTCTATGGGCCGTTCCGGGAAGCGGTGGATTCCGCCCCGCAATTCGGAGATCGCCGGGCCTATCAGATGGATGTCGCCAATTCCGATGAGGCGCTGCGCAAGGCCCGGCGGGATCTCGCGGAGGGGGCGGACCTGCTCATGGTCAAGCCCGCGCTCGCCTCTCTCGACATCATCCGGCGCCTGAAGCAGGAGCTGCGCCATCCGGTGGCGGCGTTCAGCGTCAGCGGAGAATACGCCATGGTGAAAGCGGCCGCGGCGCGCGGGTGGTTGAGCGAGCGAGCGGCATGGATGGAAATCCTGCTCAGCCTCAAGCGGGCCGGGGCGGATGTGCTGGTGACCTATTGGGCCAAAGACGCGGCGAAGGCTCTGCGAGAGCGCTGATCCCACGACCTGTCGCCGGCGGTGCCGCATGAGGCACAGGCAGGGGTTCCCAACGGGTCGAGGCGGGTTCGGCACCGCCGAGGCCGGCCGAGTGGCAAGCGCCCCCGGAGGGGGCGGCCAGGACCCCGCTGGCTGGCGGGGTCCGCGACAGGTCGTGGGATGATGGCGATGCCGGTGGCGCGACAACGGATGAGGGCGCAGCGCCAGGCCGGCCCGCCTGCCACGCCGAGGACCAGTCGTCCCGGCCGTCATGGCGCGGCGCCGGCAGGGTCGATGCGCCGGCCCCTCGACTCGGGCCCGGGACGTGGCCGTAGGGCCCTCGTTCGGGGTCGTCCCGAGCGAGCGAAGCAAGTCGAGGGACGGTTGTGGGACGAGGCACAGGCGGTGCTCGTCGGCGGCGTCGACAGCCCGGTCCGCGCCTTTCGGCACACCGACCGCGATCCCCTTATGCTGGTTAAGGGCCGCGGAGCCACCGTGGTCGACGCCAATGGCCGCGCCTGGACGGACTTCATCATGGGCTGGGGCGCCTTGGTGCTGGGCCATCAGCCGCCAGCCGTCATCCGCGCGCTGCGAGCCACCGCGGCCCACAGCACGCTGCTGGGGCTGACCCATCCGGCTGAGGTGGCGTTGGCGTCGCTGATCGCGCGCTGCGTGCCCTCGGTGGAGCAGGTGCGGTTCACCGTCTCAGGGACCGAGGCATGCATGATCGCCGTGCGGCTGGCCCGGGCGCATACGGGGCGGACGAAGCTGCTGGTGTTTGACGGCGGCTACCACGGCCACGGCGATACCCTCATGGCCGGCCGGCCTGCCGCGCCGCTGATCCGTCCGACCGGGCGTCATGGCGCGGCGCAGGCAGGCCAGACCGCGGGCTTGCCGCACACACTGATCCAGAGCACCATCGTGGTTCCGTGGAACGATCCTCACGCGTTCGATCAGGCGATGACGCAGCATGGGGAGCAGCTTGCCTGCGTGATCCTTGAGCCGGTCGCCGCGAACATGGGGGTCATCCCGCCTGAGGCAGGATACCTGCAGCAGATCCGGCAGGCGACTGCATCGCGCGGCGTGCTGCTGATCTTTGATGAGGTGGTGACCGGATTCCGCCTCGGGCTCGGGGGGGCGCAGGGGCTGTTTGGGATCCGGCCCGACCTGACGACCTTCGGGAAAATCATCGGCGGCGGGCTGCCCATTGGGGCCGTGGGCGGGCCGACACGGCTGATGCAACGGCTGGCGCCTGAAGGGGACGTGTACCACGCCGGCACGTTCGCCGGCCATCCGCTGAGCATGGCGTGCGGAGCTGCGGTGCTCCATGAGCTGATCGCGCAGCCCCCCTACGCGTCATTGGAGGCGAAGGCCCGTCGCGTGGAGCAGGCGTTGCAGCAGGCGGCCGAGCGCGCTCGTGTGCCGGTGCAGATCAACCGAGTCGGCTCGATGCTGACGGTGTTCTTTACCGAGCAGCCAGTCAGACAGCTGGCCCAGGCCCAGGCGAGCCAGCGCTCTCGCTTCGCCCGATGGGCGCACGCGCTGCGGCAGCGGGGGATCTTGATTCCCCCGTCACCGTTTGAAGCGTGTTTCCTGTCCACCGCGCACACCGCGCGCCATCTGGACCGGTTCGAGCGCGCAGCGATGGCCGCCTTCCTGGCGGTGGCCGAACACTGATGCCGCGAACGAATCACCGAACCAACCATCGATCCGTCGCGCCGCGCACCGCCCCCGAGGCGTGCGTGGCCCGGCTGTCGCTGTACGTCAGGGAGCTGACGCGGCTGGGCGCGCAGCGCGTGCCGTTCGTGTCTTCGCGCCGGCTGGCGCAGCAGCTCGGCTTGACCGACGCGCAGGTCCGCCGGGACCTGAGCACGTTCGGCCAGTTCGGCACCAGCGGCCGCGGCTACGAAGTCGCGCGGCTGCATGGCCGGCTGACCGGCATCCTGGGGGTGGCCGGCCGCACCTGGAATGTCGCGCTCATCGGCGTGGGCAACCTCGGCTCGGCACTCTTGGCCTATCGCGGCTTCCAGGAGCGCGGGTTTCTCTTCCGTGTGGCTGTGGACGACGACCCGCAGAAGGTCGGGCGCACCGTCCAGGGCCTGACGGTGGCGAGCGCGCAGCAGCTCGCCTCGCTGGTCAGGACGCACGACATCCAGATCGGCGTGATCGCCGTGCCGGTGGCGTCGGCCCAGGCGGTGTGCGACCAGCTCGTGCGCAGCGGCATCCGCGCGATCGTCAACTTCGCGCCGGTTCACCTGAAGGTGCCGCCATCGGTGTGGCTGCGGGTCGTCGACCTGGCGACCGAGCTGGAACGCCTGGCGTTCTACCTCGCCCGGACCGCGCGATGACGGCGGACTGGGCCAACACGCGCGACGTTCCCGACAAGCGCATCTTCGTGCAGCGGCTCTTCAGCCGGATCGCGCGGCGGTACGACTGGTTTAACCGGCTGGCAAGCTGCGGCTTGGATCAGCGCTGGCGCCGCGCGGCGATCCATGCGGGCGATATCCAGCCAGGCCACCGCGTCTTGGATCTCTGCACCGGTACCGGCGATCTGGCGCTGCTGTGCGCCGCGCGCCAGCAGGCGCGCCGGCTGGCGCTTGGCGGAGGCGGGCGGGTGGGTGGACAGGTCGTCGGCCTCGACATGAACCGGGACATGCTGAGGCTCGCGCAGCGCAAGCCGCTCGCAGACCGCGCAGGGCTCGCCTGGGTGCAGGCCGATGCGGAGCAGCTGCCGTTCGACGAGGCCGCATTCGATCGCGTGGCGATTGGGTTTTCCACGAGAAACCTCACGGATCTCTCGGCGGGCGTTCATGAAATGGTCCGGGTGCTCAAGCCGGGCGGGCGGCTGCTCATCCTGGAGACCGGCTACCCCCCGCATCCCCTGGTGCGGGCCGGCTACCGCGTCTTCCTGTCCACCATCGCCCGGCTCATCGGGTGGGCGCTGACCGGCCGCATCTGGCCGTTCACGTACCTGGCGCGGTCTGTGAGACAGTTCCTGACGCCGGCCGCCTTCCTGGAGCTGTTGCGACGGCAGTGCGCGCAGGTCCGCTACGTGCCACTTTCAGGAGGGCTGGCGAGCTTGTTCATCGCGATCAAACAGGACGCGATGACGGACCCCTCACCGTCGTTGCCGCTGGAGGCGAGCCGCTTGCGATGACGCCACAGGCGCGCTTGACGCAGGCCCTGGCGCCGATCCGCCGACAGCTGGCGGTGTCGGCCGACCGGATGCTGTCCGCGCTGGCGGACCCCGTCGCGCGCAAGGTCGTGTACCTGATCACCGCAGGCGGCAAGCGGCTGCGCCCCGCGCTCGTCTTGCTCGCCGGCGCGACCGGGCCCGCTCCCCGATGGGCCGAGCTCATTGACACGGCCGCCGCGGTCGAGCTCATCCACACCGCCACGCTCATTCACGATGACATCATCGACCAGTCGGCGCTGCGGCGCTCCCGCCCCACCTTCCATCACCGCTGGGGCGCCGAGCGCGCCCTGCTCATGGGGGACTACCTCTACGCGACCGCCTTCACGCTGCTCACGCGCCTGCCGACGCCCGGCGTGATGGGCATCCTGGCCCAGGTGTGCCAGCAGCTCTGCCGCGGGGAGCTGCGCGAGGTTGAGGCGCGCGACCGGCTGGATCTTACGGAGGCGGAGTACCTGGCGATCATCCGCGACAAGACCGCCTCGCTCATCGGCGGCTGCTGCCAGAGCGGCGCGCTGCTGGGCGGCAGCCCCCCGGAGCTGGTGCAGCGGTTGACGGCGTTCGGGGTGCATTTCGGCCTCGCGTTCCAGATGATCGATGACTGCCTGGACTTAACCGGCGATCCGCAGCAGCTTGGCAAATCCATCCACACGGACGCGGATAAGGGCGCGTTGTCGCTGCCGCTCATCTACCTGACCCGGACGCTCTCCCGGCGGCAGCGCCGGCGGCTCTTCGCGCCGCTGCGGAGGCGGCCCAACGATCCGGTCTTTCGGACCCGGATCGCCCGGGCGGCGGCCGCCTGCGGGGCGATTACGACCGCGCAGGCCAAGGCCCAGGCGCAGATCGCGCTGGCCCAACAGGCGCTGGCCGACATCCCCCTGAACGGGTGTGCGGGCACGTATCAGCTGTTGGCGGACTACGCCGTCTCTCGGAGGAGGTGAGCGACCTTGCGGTTCGGGTGGGGTGAGATTGCGCTCGTGCTCGTCATCGCGCTGTTGGTGTTCGGCGCGAAACGGCTGCCGGCGATCGGTCGCGCGCTGGGGGAGGCGATCCGCGAGTTCCAGCAGGCCCTTCGGGGCAAGCATGATCGCTAGCGGAACAGCCGGACCGTCGCTGGTCCCACGGTACAAGCCGGACCGCTTCTCTTTTCCCGCAGTGGATCGACCTGCCGGCAGGCAGGTAGGGAAAAGAGAAACGGTCCGATAGCGAGAAGGAACGCAGGGATTCATGCAGGGAGGTCACAGGGGAGGATTGTCGAGTGCTCCAGAGGCGACGAGCCACGCAACGCGTCGCGACCTCTGGGGCGCGTTGGAGGAGCAGCTCGGCCGAAGAGAGTTTCTCCTGAAAGCGGGCTGGGGCTGCTTCTGGGTCTTCCTGGGCGGGTGGCTGCTCTCCAACCTGCGGTACCTGTTCCCGAACGTCCTGTATGAGCCGACCCTCGCCTTCAAGGCGGGCAAGCCCGAGGACTATCCGCTGGGGGTGAGCGAGAAGTGGAAGAAGACGCAACGGGTGTGGGTCGTGCGGGAGGAGCAGGGGTTCTATTGCTTCTGGGCCCGGTGCACGCACTTGGGCTGCACGCCCAACTGGTTCGATGCCGAAGCGCGGTTCAAGTGTCCGTGCCACGGCTCCAACTTCAACAAAGGCGGCGACGTGGTTGCCGGCCCGGCGCCCAAGCCGCTGTGGCGGTGCGCCATCCAGCTGGCGGATGACGGCCAGCTCATGATCGATAAGGGACGTCTGGAAAACCGGCCTGGCCCGCGCGAGCAAGGGGAGTTCTTTCTCCCCTACACGGCTGCATGAGCACAGCCGGACCATGCGCGGAACAGCCGGACGCCAAGAACAGCCGGACCGCGCGCAACAGCCGGACCGCTTCTATTTTCGCCATCGATTGGCTGTAGCGAAAATAGAAACGGTCCGCTTTTTCCGAATCATGCGCTCTCAAACCAATGCCGATTAAACAATATCTCAAGAAAACCAAGATCTGGAGATCGATCTTTCGGCACGACTTTCAGGACACCCCGCGCACGCGCCTGCAGCGCATTTTCGGCAACGTCTTCCTCCACCTGCATCCGGTCCGCATCGCGCAGGACGCGCTCAAGGTCACCTACACGTGGGGCCTGGGCGGCATCTCCTTCTACCTCTTCCTCGTGCTGACCGTGACCGGCATCCTGCTTATGTTCTACTACCGGCCGGCCAGCACCCTCGCGTTCCAGGACATCAAGGACCTGACTTTCGCGGTGACCCTGGGGCGGCTGCTGCGGAACATGCACCGCTGGGCGGCGCACCTCATGGTCGTGGTCGTGATCCTCCACATGGTGCGCGTCTTCCTGACCGGCGCCTACAAGCCGCCGCGGGAGTACAACTGGGTCGTGGGCGTGCTCCTGCTCGTCATGACCCTGTTCCTCAGCTACACCGGCTACCTGCTGCCGTGGGATCAGCTGGCGCTGTGGGCGGTGACCGTGGGCGCGCAGATGGCGGCGAACTCGCCGCTGGTCGGCAATGAGGGGCCGTTTAAGCTGCCGTTCATCACCACGGCCAACGACGCGCGCTTCGGGCTCATCGGCGGCACCGTCATCGGCGATGCGACCCTCATCCGCTTCTACGTCCTGCACTGCATCGCGGTGCCGTTTGTCTTCTCCATCTTCCTCTGCGTTCATCTCTGGCGGGTCCGGAAGGACAGCTTCTCCAAGCAGACTGGCGCGAAGGTGGATGTCTGGCCCCACCTGGTCTCCCGGGAGTTCCTGGCGGCGCTGTTGGTCACGGTGATCCTCTTCGTCTGGTCGCTGGTCATGGAGGCGCCGCTGGAGGCCGAGGCGAACCTCAACGTCACCCCGAACCCGTCGAAAGCCCCCTGGTATTTCCTGGGGCTGCAGGAGCTGTTGGTTTACTTCGACCCCTGGATCGCGGGCGTGGTGCTGCCGACGCTGATCATCCTCGGCCTGCTGGCGATCCCGTACGTGGATGTCAACCCCAAGGGGGTCGGCTATTGGGCCAGGATGCGTTGGAAGCGGGTGGGGTCGGTGCCGATCTGGTATGCCGAGGAGCGGCCGTTTGCGGTCTCGGTCTTCATGCTCGGGATCCTCCTGTGGTTCGTCCTCATCTTCATCGGGACGTACTGCCGGGGGCCGAACTGGGAATGGTACTGGCCGTGGGAGGCGTGGAGCCACCGCCGGATCAGCCAGCTGACGCTGCACAATCTCCCGAATGTCTGGGGGACGGTGCTGCTGGCGGGCTACGGCCTGCTGGGCGTGCCGTTTCCCAAGGCGCTCAGGGAGCGCCTGGCCGCCCAGGCCGGGCCGGCCGCTCCGGCGGACCTCTCGGCCAGGCTGCACGGCGTGTTGGGGCTGCTGATGGCCGTGGCGCTGTTCGTCCCCTTCCTCACCGACCCGGCACTCTTGGAGGGGCTTGGCCGTTCCCGAAACGCCCCGGTGGTCTCGCTGCTGTACGAGCTGATGCGCCAGGCCGGCCCCGTCCTCGGCTACCCCGTGATCGCCTCGTTCATCGTCCTGGTGGGACTGGTGATCGGGTGGGTCGGGGGGCAGTGCGCCCGGTTCAAGGACCGGATGCTGGACGAGCTGGGGCTCATCAAGTACGCCATCGTCATCTCGCTCTTCCTCATGATGATGGGGGTGTTGGCGAAAATCATGCTGCGGCTGGCGTTCGGCATCAAGTACCTCATCAGCCTGCCGGGCTTCAACTTCAACATCTGATGCTGCGCCTGTCAGGACATACACCCCTCGCCAGCTGCGGGGCTGGCTCGCCTGCGGGGCGCGGCATCGCTCCGGCCGCCCAGCGTGCGGCCGGTCGCTCAAAAGGTCAAAAGGTGTCAGACACCTTTCCCGATGCGAGACGAGCGGTCGAAAGGTGTCTGACACTTTTTGCGATGCGCAGCGGCCTGCCTGCCGGGCAGGCAGGACCTGGCGGGCGATCACAGACTCGCAGCGGGTGGTGAGATGAAGCGCGTGGTGTTTCTCGTCTTCACCTGGTCGTTGGCGGCGCTGTTTGTGATCTCGTGGTGGGTGGATGCGACGCGGGAGTGGACCCGGATCCAGGCGGCGTTTTTCAAGACGCTGGCGAAGGCGGAACGGCGGGGGCTGACCGGCGGCATCAAGCAGCTGTTGGTGACGGACCTCAAGCGCGTGGACCGATGCACGACCTGCCACCTGGCGATTGACAAGCCGCAGCTGGCGCTGGCGGAGGAGCCGTTCACCGCCCACCCGGGGAAGTTCCTGGAGTGGCATCCGGTGGAGAAGTTCGGCTGCACCGTGTGCCACGGCGGGCAGGGGCTGGCGACGGAGGCCGCCGCCGCGCACGGCGATGTGCCCCACTGGGAAGAGCCGCTGCTGCGCGGCGCGCTCGTCCAAGCCGCCTGCGCCCAGTGCCATGGGGATCTGGCGCCGATCGCCAGGCACGTCCCCGCGTTGATCCAGGGCCACGCGCTGTTCAAGGCCAAGGGCTGCTCTGGCTGCCATGCGGTGCGCGACGTCGGCCAAACCGTCTCGCAGGATCTGACCGAGGTGGGCTCAAAGTCCTACCTGCTGCTGGAGGCGGATTTCGAGATGATCCCACCACCGGCGGCGTCGCCTAAGGCGACTCGCCGTCCTCCGGACGGCGACCGCCGCCATGCGGCGGAGCCGACAGGTGGTGGGATGATGGGCCCGCCGCACAACCGGATCCACTGGTTCATGAGCAAGCTGGGGCATCCGCGCGCGCTCAATCCGGGCGTGCGGGCCGACAAGCTGCCGCCCGGCGAAGAGGAGGTCTTCCCCAGCGCGATGCCGCATTTTGGGCTGCGGCCCGATGAGGTGCATGCCGTGACCGTCTACCTCTTGAGCCTCACCAGCGCCAACCCGCCGGCGTCGTATGTCACCAAGGCTCCGCCTGAGCCGGCTCGGACCTACGCCTCGCCCGTGGAGCAGGGCAAGGCGGTCTTCGAGCGCCTGGGTTGCGCCGGCTGCCACGGCCCCGGCGGCTTCGGCGGACGGCACAACTGGAACGCCGGATCGGGCGAAGAGGTGCCGCCGCTGCTCTACGTCAAGGCCTATTACGGCTCCGATGTCGACAGCCTGAAGGCGCTCATCCGCAACGGCCGGCAGCCGGTCCCGCGGGCCGACCCCGTCCGCCCGAACCCGTCCCTCTATATGCCGGCGTGGAAGGACCGTCTGACCGATGAGGAGCTGGACGCGCTCATCGCCTACCTCTTCTCGCTGGCAGATGACTTGCCCCCACCCGCCTCGTCGCCCGCCCCCGCCAGCTAACGGCCGGTGTCAGGCACTTCGCTATGCCCATCCGACCGCGAGGAGCCAGACACCGGTAGCGGGCGGTGTGCTAGAATACCTCAATGGAACAGCCGGACCGCTTCCATTTTCCCCCAGTCGATCGACCTGCCTGCCGGCAGGCAGGTAGGAAAATGGAACCGGTCCGCGCTTTCCGAATCATTAAGCGGTGCTTGCAGCGATGAGGCGTGAGCGGATTGTGGTCGCCATGAGCGGCGGGGTGGACAGCTCCGTGGCCGCTGCGTTGCTCCGGGACCAGGGCTTTGAGGTCCTCGGGGTGACCATGCAGCTCTGGGGCAAGGACGTCTGCGTCTCGGCGGGCAGCCGGCTGTGCTGCTCGGTCCGTGACGCGCTGGACGCCAAAGCCGTCGCCCGCCGGCTGGGGGTCCGGCACGAGGTGTTGGAGCTTGCCCAGACGTTCCGGGCGACCGTCATCGACTACTTCGTGGGCAGCTACCGCGAGGGCCTCACGCCGAACCCCTGCATTGCGTGCAACGACCACCTGAAGTTCGGCGCGCTCCTTACGCGGGCGCAGGCGTGGCAGGCGCGGTGGGTGGCGACCGGCCATTACGCCCGCGTCGGGTATGACGAGCCCTCCGGCCGCTCGACGCTCCGGCGGGCGGCGCATCACGAGAAGGACCAGTCGTACGTGCTGTTCAACCTGCGGCAGGAGCAGTTGGCGCAGGCGCGGTTTCCGCTCGGCGAGCTGACGAAGCCGCAGGTGCGCGCCGCCGCGCGCGAGCTGGGGTTGGCCACGGCCGACAAGCCGGACAGCCAGGACGTGTGCTTCGTCCGGGACCGGGATAAGAACGGTTTTCTGCGGCGCGAGCTCGTCGCCGACGCCGAGCCGGGGCCGATCACGGACCCGCAGGGCACCGTGCTCGGCACGCACCAGGGGCTGCTCGGCTACACGATTGGGCAGCGCGAGGGGCTGGGCCTGGCCGTTGGTCACCCCCTGTACGTCGTGGCGATGGACCGGCCAAACAACCGCCTCATCGTCGGCACGCGGGCGGATCTGCTGCGGGGCGCCTGTCTCGTGGAGCGGGTCAATTGGGTGTCGATCGCGCCTCCGGAGCAGCCGATCCATTCCCACGTCAAAATCCGCTCCCGCCATGAGGCGGCCGCAGCGGTTCTCACGCCGCGCGGCGCGGGATGCGTCGAGGTGGCGTTTGCCGCCCCGCAGTCGGCCGTCACGCCGGGCCAGGCGGCGGTGTTCTACGACGGCGACCTCGTGCTCGGCGGGGGATGGATTGCGCGCGATGAGCCCTGACTTCAATTCAGAGCTCGATGGCAAGCTGCGCCGCGTCGAAGCAGCGCTCGCGACATTTGGCCGGGTCCTCGTGGCGTTTTCCGGCGGGGTGGACTCGACGCTGCTGGCCAAGCTCGCGCGCGACGTGCTGGGTCGCGCGAACGTCGTGGCGGTGACCGCCGATTCCCCCTCGCTGGCCCGAGAAGAGTTGGCCGAGGCGGTGCGGCTGGCCAGCCGGCTGGATCTCGACCACCGCGTGATCGCGACCCACGAGGTCGAGCAGGCCGGCTATCAAGCGAACAGCCCCGCGCGCTGCTATGTCTGCAAGCGGGAGCTCTTTCACGTGTTGGAGCCGCTGGCGGCGGCCGAGGGCATCCCCGTCGTGCTCTATGGCGCGATCGGCGATGACCGGCCGGAGGAACGGCCCGGACAACGGGCCGCGCGACAGTTCCGGGTTCGGGCGCCGCTGCAGGAGGCGGGCCTGGCCAAGCGGGAGGTGCGGGCGCTGGCCCGGCAGCTCGGGCTGCCGAATTGGGACCGGCCGCAGAACGCGTGCCTGGCTTCGCGGGTCCCCCACGGGCAACCCGTGACGGAGGAGAAGCTCCGCCAGGTCGAGCAGGCGGAGGCGTTTCTTCGCGCCCAGGGATTTCGTCAGGTCCGGGTGCGGCACCTCGGCGCGCATGCCCGCATCGAGGTCGGCCCGGACGAAGTCAGGCGGTTCCATGATCCGGCGCTGGGCCTTGCGGTTGCCAAGCACTTGGAGGTTCTGGGGTTTGAGACGGTGGGGGTCGACCGGACCGGCTACCGTCCAGGCGGCGCGTCCCGCGACTGTGCCGACGAACTCCTCCTGTCCGCTATCGGAGTGTTAGGATCGGATGGCATCACGAGGCGGTGTAGCTCAGTTGGCAGAGCAGCGGACTCATAAGCCGCGGGTCACAGGTTCGAGCCCTGTCACCGCCAGTGTTTCTCATTGCGTGACAGGGCTCGAAGGGAGGCCCGACTGCTCTTGATGGGCGAGCCGCGACGGACAGGAGCGGCGACTTCCACGGGAGGGCCGGGAGGCGACCGGAGTCCCGCCGCAGGCGGGACGGCGGCGCCGAGCCCTGTCGCCGCCAGCTTTAGCCCCACACCCACAAATGGGGTGTGGGGGTTTACCCTCGTTGAGCTGCTGGTGGTGATCGTGATCGTCGCGACGATCGGGGCGATTGGGATTCCGAACCTGATCCGCTCCCGGACGACCGCGAACGAATCGTCGGCCGTGGGCAATGTCCGCGCGTTGGGCAACGCGCTCGCCATGTACCGGTCTGCGAACAACGCCTTCCCCGCGGATTGGCAGGCCGACCTGTTCACGGCGGCCGATCCCGACTACGCGCCTCAGGTCTTTCATGCCGACATGCAGAGCGTCTGGCTCACGCGTCAGGGCTATCAATACCGCTACCGGGCCCCGACCGGCCCCACGGACCTCACGTACGTCATCAATGCCCACCCCGCCGCCGCCCTCACCGGCACCCGAACGTTCTGGATTGATGAGAGCGAGGTCATTCACCATTGCGTGGGGATCAACACCTCGCTCACGATTCCCGCCGGCGCACCCAGCCTCAAGGATCCCCCCGGCGCGTGTTCATGACGCCGCCGCCCCCCGATGCTGCTCGTGCGGAAGCTTGTCTTCTATCTGTTCGTCGTCGCCTACGTCGTGATCTGCCCGCTGACCATCGCCTATGCGCTGGGCTACCTCGTCCGGCCGGGGGCGGAGCAGGGGCTGGTGAAGACCGGCCTCATCTATCTCTCGACGAGCCCCCCCGGCGCGTCCGTCTATGTCGGCAGGCGACGCTACACCCAGCGGACGCCCACCTCCCTCCGCGGCGTGCTGCCCGGCACCTACCCCATCACCGTGGCCCTCAAGGGTCATCGCGTCTGGAAACGCAGGGTAGCCGTTGAGGCGGGGCACGCCACGGCGTTCGACCATATCCTGCTGTTGCCTGACGTGCTGCGGCAGCACGTCCTCGTCTCCGACCGCTGCGAGGAGCTGCTGGCGAGCACCGATGCCCACCTGCTCGTGGTCCGCTGCGGGCCGTTGCTGCGGGATCTTCGCCTCTACCATCGTCGGGAGGCGACGCTCCTGCCGCTGCGGGTGCCAGGCGTCGCCTGGCAGGACGCGCGGATCCGCGAAGCCGTCACGATGCGGGACGGGGCGGGGCTGGTCCTCTCCGTGGCCAGCCGCGAGGGGCCTCGGTGGGTGTGGGTGGACGCGGAGAGGGCCCCTGAGGTCTTCCTGGATCTGACCCCCCTGGTCCCTGATCCGGTCGCGGAGATCCAGTGGGATCCGCGGGAGAGCCATCTGCTCTTCGTGCGTTCACCCGATCGCCTCATCCGCGTCGATGTCGAACGCGGCACGAGCACGCTCGTGGCCGCCGAGGCGCTCCGGGGCGTTGGGATGTTCCGGAAGTGGCTCTACGTGGTCAGCCGCGAGGGCACCATCGAGCGCCGCGATGCGGGGGGCAAGACCGTCGAGGTCGTGCTGGATGACCCCGCCGCCCGGGCGCTCTTTCAGCAGGGCCGCTTCCGGGTCGTCGTGTGCGATGAAGACACGATCTTCTTCATCGGCGAGCGCGGTGAGCTGCTGTCGACGCAGCCGCCGTATCTGCTGCTCAAGCACGGGGTGCGCGATGTCGCGTGGGATCCGCTCCAGGAGCGGCTGCTGGTGCGGCAGCGCGAGAGGCTTGGCGTCCTCGAGCCTCCAGACCGGGGCCTGCCCAAGGACGTGCTGGCGCGCCCCGGGATTCGCTGGATCTTCACGGACGGCAGCGATCTCCGGCAGGCCTTCTGGGTGTATGACGGGTCCCATGTGCTCATCCGTGATGGGGAAGAGGTGGCGCTCCTGGAGCGGCCGATCGGGGATCACCCGCCGGTGATCCAGACGCTGGTCCGCGTCCAGCCACGGAGCGATGTGCGCGTGGTCGAGCCCGCCGGGACGCTGTATTATCTGGACCACCCGAGCGGCCACCTGCGGGCCCTCGAGGTGTTTCCCACACACGAAGTGGTCACCCTGCCGTTTCGGGAGCCTTGAGGAATGAGGTTTCAGTTTTCCCGCCAAGGACTGGAGGGGACCGAGCGGATCCGCGAACGGATCTTTGAGTGCCTGCCGGGCGCGACGAGCTGGACCCTGTTGGCGGGCATGCTCGTCCTCTCCTTTTGGAAGCCGTTCCTGGCTGCGGTCCTCGTGATCGCGATCGATCTCTACTGGCTGCTCAAGCTGCTGTACCTGACGCTGTTCCTCGTCCTGTCGTATCTCCGGTTGTCCCTTGAGCGGCAGACCGACTGGATGGCGCGGGTGGAGGCGATCGGCCGGTGGCCCACCGTGGAACTCACGCCGCCCCTCCCGCACGCCGCCCCGGCGCAGCGGCTGTCGCACTGGATCTTCCAGCGCCGGATGCTGGCGCTGGCCGCCAGCGGTCGCCCCCCGCCGCCGCTTGCGCAGATCCACCACCTGGTCATCATCCCCATGTCCACGGAGACGCAGGAGATCGTGGAGCCCGGCGTGACGAGCCTCTCGCGGCAGCGGTTTCCGCCCTCCCGCATCCTGGTCGTGCTGGCGGTCGAAGGGCGCGCCAGCGACGAGGTGAAAGCCGGCGCGGCACGGATCCAAGCGCACTCGTGCGCCCAGTTTCTCGACGTCATGGTCGTGGAGCACCCGGACGGCCTGCCGGGCGAGGCGCGCGTCAAGGGGGCCAATGTGACCTGGGCCGCGAAGGCGGCCGCGCGCGTGTTCCAGGAGCGGGGCGTTCCGTTCGAGCGCGTGGTCGCCTCGTGCTTCGACGCGGACACGGTGGTGAGCGAGCAGTACATGGCGTGCCTGACCTACCATTTCATGATGTGTCCGCAGCGCACGCGGGCGAGCTTCCAGCCGATCCCGGTCTACCACAACAACATTTGGGAGGCCCCCGCCTTCGCGCGGGTGCTCGACATCGGCTCGTCCTTCTTCCAGTTGATCGAGCTGACCAACCCCCAGACGCTGGTGACCTTCTCCAGCCACAGCATGAGCTTCAAGGCCCTCGTGGACGTGGGCTACTGGCCGATCGACCTGATCTCGGACGATTCCGCGATCTTCTGGAAGGCGCTCGTGCACTTCGACGGCGACTACCGCGGCGTGCCGATGTACATCACCCTGTCGATGGATGTGGTCAACGCCGGGACCTGGCGGCGGACCGCCCTGCATGTGTACCGGCAGAAACGCCGGTGGGCGTGGGGGGTGGAGAACTTCCCGCTCGTCATGCGGGCATTCTCGCAGCGCAACGCCATCCCGCTCCTCGACAAGATCCGCTACAGCGTGAAGCTGTTTGAAGGGCATGTGGGCTGGGCCACCTGGCCGTTTTTGCTGAATGTGATCGGCTGGTTGCCGGCGATCCTGGTGGGGCGCGAGTTTCCCAACTCGGTCCTCTACTACAGCGCCCCGCGGATCACGGCGCTCATCTTCGGCCTGGCGTCGGTGTCGCTGCTGACGAGCATCGTCTTGAGCTGCGGCTTCCTCCCGCGGCCCCCGGACGGCCGGCCCTGGTGGACGCGCGTCCGGTACCTGTTCGAGTGGCTGCTGGTGCCGCTGATCAGCATGTGCTGGGGGGCGTTGCCGGCGCTGGACGCCCAGACCCGCCTGCTGCTGGGCCGCTATATGGAGTTTTGGGTCACCGAGAAGCGCCGCGCACCGATGCCGGTCCCTGTGGTATGATGGAGCGCTGATGCGCCCTTCGCAAACGCTCATGCGCATTCGCGGCAGGTCTGCGCTGGAGGCGGGTCCTGGCCAGGCCTCCGCGCGCCGCTCAGCGAATGTGGCTGCGCTCCGCACCAGGCGACGGCTCGCAACATTCGAATT
>Ga0114945_10000163_pt1 | contig 39956 bp, 40 predicted proteins | sample OV2TP3_FD_87194 | JGI IMG/M metagenome (GOLD analysis project Ga0114945, IMG submission 87194) | Hot spring microbial communities from Beatty, Nevada to study Microbial Dark Matter (Phase II) - OV2 TP3 | ecosystem: Environmental > Aquatic > Thermal springs > Hot (42-90C) | place: USA: Beatty... | reverse complement strand
TGACTTCGGGGCCTTCGATGCGCTTGATGACGCAGTTGACCAGCTCGCCCATCCGGCCGCTGTACTCGGCGACGATGATGTCGCGCTCGGCCTCGCGGACTTTCTGGAAGATAACCTGCTTGGCGGTCTGGGCGGCGATGCGGCCCAGCACGTCGGTGGACTTGGGGAAGTGGACTTCGCCGCCGACTTCCACCTTGGGGTCGTGTTGGCGGGCCTCCTCGAGGGTCATCTCCAGCGCCGGGTCAGTGACGGGGTCGGCGACTTTCTTGACGCCGTAGACGCTGAGGTTGCCGCTCTTCCGGTCGAACTGCGCCCGCAGCTCCTCGCCGGTCTTGTAGTACTTGCGGGCGGCCACCACCATGGCGTCCTCGAGCGCGGCGATGATGATCTCCGGATCGACACCCTTCTCGCGGCTCAACTGGTCGATGGTCTGTGCCAACAGGCTCATGGGCATGATGGGGTCGCCTCAAAGCTCCACCACAAGATTCACCGCTTCAATGTCGTCGTAGGGCACCTGCACCGCTCGCCCGTCCAGCTCAAAGCTGACCACGCCACCCGCCAGCCCGTCCAGCCGGGCCGGGAACTTGCGCCCCAGGCCGGGGAGGGGCTGCCTGAGCTTCACCTTGACGCGGCGGCCGCGGAAGCGCTCGAAGTCGGCGGGCTTGTAGAGCCTGCGGTCGAGCCCCGGGGAGGCTACCTCCAGCGTGTAGCGGCCTTCCACCAGGTCCTCCACGTCCAGCAGCGTGCCCAACTGCCGGCTGATGGCCTCGCAGTCGCGATGGCTGACGGCGCCCTCGGGCCGGTCGATGGTGAGCCGGAGCACCCCGTGGCCCGCCGGCCCGGCCCACTCCAGGTTGACCAGCTCGAGGCCTTCCGAGCCGGCCACGCCTTCGGCCATTTGGCGGATGCGGTCGAGATCCACGGCGCCAATCCACTCCAACAAAAAAGTGGGCTCGCGCCCACTGGTCTCGTCGTCCTCTCGCGTGCAACTTCAACTATACCAGCAGATTCCGGCCTGGGCAAGGGGAAAATCCCTTGCTCTGGCGCCGGTACCCGGAGCTACTGGTTGGGCTTGCGGGGCGGCGGCGGATTGGAGCGGGCGGCGGGCGGGTTCGAGCCGGTGGCGCCGGCCTGCACCGGATGGGTCTGGTCGTAGAGCTTGACCACGTCCTGGGTGATGTCGACGGCCGGGGTGGCAAAGACCACGGTGTTGGTGCCGTCGCCGTAGTTGAGGATGAGGTTGAGGTTCTTCTCCTGGGCGTAGCGGTTGACGATCTGCTCCATCTTGCCGCTGATGGTGGCGATGTACTCGTCGCGGGCCACCTGCAAGTCGTCCTGGAGGTCCTGCTGGGCGCGGGTGAGGGCCTTGCGCTTCACCTCCGCCTGGCGGACCAGTTGCGCCTGGGCGTCCTGGCTGAGGGTGCGCTCCTGGGTGCGGAGCTGGTTTTCGAGGTCGCGGATCTCGTCGGTCAGCTTCTGCAGCTCGTTCTGCCGGGGGGAGAAGCGGGCCTGCAAATCCTCGATGGCCTTGCGGCCTTCCTGGGTGCTGGCCATGGCGAACTGGTAGTTGATGACGGCCGCGCGCACGCCGGCGGCTGCGGGCTGCGGCTGGGCCGGCTGGGCCTGGGGCACGTTCTCAAACTGTTGGGCCGCCAGCGGGGCCGCCAGACACAGTGCCAGCGCCGCGACTGCTAGTGTGAATCCGTTCCTTGACATTGGTCCCACTCCTCGTTTCTTGTCGGTCTCGAAACCCATCAATTATAAGTTTGACGCCGCAAAACGGTCAATGGTTATCCCGCCACGACCTTACCTATGGGTAAGGTCGTGTTATCCCGCTGTGGGGCGGGGCGGGCCGACCGAGGCGTACTTTCTGAGAGCGGCCAGGAGAAAGAAGAGCAGCCAGATGGCGGTGACGAAGTAGATGACGTCCACCCACACCAGCCAGGCGTACATGGCCAGCGCCGCCACAGCCAAGGCTCCAAGGGAGATGGCGACCAGAAGGCCAAGGAGTTCTCGAGCTCCGGTCCCCTGCGCGACCAGGGCCGTGAGGAGATAGGAAAAGACGAGAATCGCGAGAAAGCCGGACCACCAGGAGGTTCGCTCGATGAAACAGTTCTGGAGGAGGGATAGCGTGGCGTAGGCATGAATCTTCACGCCCGGGAGGTCTCCGAACGGAGTCTGGGCCCTGTCGGTTTCGCCTTCTTCTCCGACCAGGATGAATTGGTCCCGCAGAATCATGCGCTGCCGGGGATCGGCCAGCAAGTCCTCGAAGCGAGCGGTCGTGAGCGGATTCTCCGACGCCACGAACTGCAGCAGAGCATTGCGGGGTTCGGAGATCTTGCTCTCGGGACCAGCCATCAGCTTCGCCATCCTCAGACTCAGGGCCGGCAGGGCCGGGTCTCCCTTGAAATGAAGCGGGACGTATCGAACGAGTTCGTCCCACTCCTGGACGCCTACCAGATGACCGTGGCTTTCGAGAGGGAGACAGGGTTGCAACGCCGGTGCAGTCTCAACCCGGTGAATGCTTCCCCCAATCCGCTCAAACGTATAGCCAATCAGCACCGGTACGTTGTTGCTCTTCGCGGCGGCAATCTCCTCGCAGAGGGATGCGTCCAACTGCGGCACCGCTGCGTTTCTTTTGAGGTAGAAATCGAGCACAATCCCTCTTGCCCCGGTCATCCGGGACATTCTTATCAGAGACCGCAACGTGGCCCGCCCTTCCTCGACCGTTTCGGCGCGTTTCATGGTCAGGAGGGTGAAGTTCTGCGGAGCGGGCTTTTTCCGAACGAGAGCGTAGCGCCAGTCGCCCAGCCAATTGAGCGACAGGAAGTTGCGCGATACGCCGTGCTCGTATCCGGCCAGTGTTGTCCGCTTTCCCTCCAGAAGGCTGGAGCCAGCGGCAATGGAGAAAATCAGGACATAACAGACAAAGAAGGCCATGAAGGGCCCGCGGAGGACGAATTGCTTCCTCGCTTTGACGACTTGCCAGAGAATCCAGGTCAGCACGGCGAGAGGGATGAGAAAGTAGATTCCGTGCCAGGGTTGGGAGGTGAACCTGGCCAACAGCCACATTATGAGCAGGTTTACCACGGCCGGGACGGGCGCCATCAGGACCAGTTCGATGAGGCGCTTGCGAAGCCCCAAGAGGTCCTTGGAGACAGCGGACTGACCGTTATCGGGAGGCGAGGATTGCACGGCAGGCTCGGATTTCCTGCAAGGAGAGCTCGGGGCGCGCCCGGTTGAGGTCAAGCGCCTTGCGGGCGTAGGGAATGGCCTCCTCGCGGCGGTTTAGATTGTACAAAGCGAGGGCGAGAGCGCAATTCTCCCACGGGCTTTCATCCAGGTGTTCCGTGTGCGTGCGGAAGACGTCGAGGACTTCGAGGAACTGTCGTGTTTCGAGCAGGCGCGAAAGGCGAGCGTGGACGTCTTCCTCGGGTTCCATTGTCCGAGTGCGGGCGTCCGGGTCGATTCGAGGGCGGAGGTCCGGGTTGATTCGTCGTATCTGGTCGGGGTCAATCTCGTACTTCCGCAGCACCTCGGGTTTCAAGATGTCCGGATCGAGAGTCTGGGCCTTGTTCAACTGTTGTCGGGCTTGCTGGGCGTCGCCGCGCTGCTGGAAGAGGGCCGCCTTGGTGACGGCGATTCCCGCCTGCTGCTGGGTGTCTTCCCGGGGAACGGAGAGCTCGGCACGGTCGAGGTGGTACAAGGCTTCGTCCCCGATACCGTATTTCACCTGCTGGACGGCGAGTTGCACGCGCGCGTCGGACCCTTGGGGATTGGTCAGGACTTGAGCGTAGAGGCGGCTGAGCTGCAAACGAAGCTCGGGCAGGTCCGGCACCGACGCGCCCGAAGCCACGGCTTTGCTTATGTTGATCCGGGCGAAGAGGTCGGCGGTGCGCTCGATGTCGCCGGGCGCCAGCGGGTTTTGGGTCAGTTGGCCATCCGAGGTGAAGGTCGCTTTTTGGCCGGCGCCGAGCTGGATTCCGCGCTGGGTAGCGCGGTACTGTACACTCACCGCGCCGTCGTAGACCAGGCATTCGACCTGAGCCTCTTCTCGCGCCGGGCGGACGCGGAGCCCATAGACCGTTCTCTCGGATGACAGAGTCACTTCGCCAAAGGTCATCCCTGTGGGGTTGTCGGATATGACGTTGCCTTCCCCGCTGAGCAGGTTGGCGGCGCAATCCTGACCCTCGGCCGGCCTCAGGATTAGGACCAGGAAACGGCCAGCAAAGGTGAGGAGCGAGCCGCCGGAGCATTTCAGTTGAATGCGCCCGGCCCCGGACGAGAAAAGCTGGTCGTCAACGTCCAGGACGGCTCCGACTCGGGCATCTTCGAACATCACGGTTTCGCCGCGAAGAATCCTCATGGGGTCGCGGTCGCTTTCCAGGACCACGACCTCCGCCTGGGCATGCAGAAGGGCGGCCGGGACGGAGAGGAAGACCACAAGGGAAAGGCCCACCACTACCACTACCCGGGGGACACCGAAAGGCATGGCGGCGCGAAAAGACCAAGGGAAAAGCTGCATGGTTACCTCTTGGCGAATGCGACGCGTCGGATCGCCGAACCTGGGAAGGATTCTGCTCTCCCGCTTAGAAGGTGTCAAGGTGTATTCGAGGGTTTGAGCAGCCCGCAGGCGCAGCCGGACGGCGAGCCTGACCCCACAACCGGGCAGGGCGCGCGCTAGAAGGTGCGGCTGACGGTGAAGCGGAAGGTCTTGGAGGGCTCGTCGAAGCGGACGAAACGCTCCTGGAAGGCCACGCCCAGGCTGGGGAGGATCTGGTTTTCGAACACGCCCGGGGGCAGGACGACGTCTTCGGGGACCTCGAACTGGGCGGCGGGGATGCGGATGGATTCGGTGAGGCGGAGGGCGTTGTAGGCCCAGTAGATGCGGAAGGGAACGTTCAGGACGGGGACGAAGACAACCAGCTCGAGCCCGGTGGAGGCCCGGGGCCGGAAGTTGGTGTCGGAGACGAGCTCGAGCTGCTCGCTGAACACCACGTTGGGGAAAACCTCCTGGAGAGCCTCAATGCCTTCCGGGTTGAGCCGCAACTGGCTGCGCCGCCAGACGCCGTTCCAGCCGAAGTCGACGAAGGGGGCGATCTGGACGGGCCCGGCGATGGGGATGCGGTATTCGAAGTTGGCCAGGAGCTGGGTGTCGCCGCCGGGGAAGCTGATGGTCTGGCTGAGGACTTCGACGGTGGTGAAGCGCAGGGTGGGGTTGCCGTTCTGGTCGAGGCGGGTGGGGTCGAGGAAAAAGAAGGGGACGGTGGCGCGCACGGGGACGTAGGCCATGGGGCTGATGGAGCGGATGTCGAAGCCGCGGATGGAATCCTCGCCGCCGGTGTAGTAGCGGGCGGTGGGCGCGGGGGCGCGGTCGCCGTAGCCGGTGAGGAAGGCGGCCTGGAGGCGGAAGGCCAGGGTGTTGCGGCGCTTGTTGATGGGGCGGAAGTGCTTGATCTCGAAGGTCGGCCGGAAGCTCTTCTGGTTGCCGAGGAAAGGGCCCTCCAGAGTGAAGGCGGCGAAGACGCTGGTGCCGCCGGTGGGGAAAATGGTGTGGTTCACGGTGCTGTAGTAGTAGCTGGGAGTGATGCGGCTGGAGCTGATGCCCTCGAGGGCATCGGGGCCGGCAAAGGAGCGGAAGCGCAGGCGCTCGAACAGAGTCTCGCAGGCCTCGGTGACGCAGGTGAGGTCGCTGACGTCGTAGGCGTAGGTCAGCCCCAGGCGGGTCCAGCGCAGGCGCTTGGGGGCGTAGCTGGCAAAGACGCTGAAGCCGACCGTGTCCTGGGTGTAGTTGACCAGGCTGGAGGCGAAGAACTCGTTGCCGCGGAAGCCGGTGACCAGAGCGGTTTCGCGGGCCTGGTCGAACTCGAAGCGGCGGAGGAAGAAGGTGAAGCCGGCATTGAGGGGCCGGTCGAAGAGGTAGGGCTCGGTGAAGCCGAACAGGAAGCCCTGCTGGCGGTCGCCATACTCGATGCTGACGGTGAGGGTTTCGCCGAGGCCGAGGAAGTTGTTGGTCTCGTAGTTGAGGCCGATGAAGCTGCCCAGGACGCCGCTGGCGCCGCCGGTGAGGCCGATGGTGTTCTTGCCGCGCTCCTTGACCTTGAGGGTGAGGTCGACTTCGCCGGCCTCGGCGTTCTGCTGGACGTCGGCGTGCTCGGGGCGCAGCTCCTCGAAATAGCCGAGCTGGTTGAGGCGGAGGATGCTGTTCTCCCAGGCGCGGGAGTTGAAGATGTGGCCCTCCTCGACCAGGAGCTCGCGGCGTATGACCTTGTCGCGGGTGGTGGTGTTGCCGACGAACTCGATGCGGTTGACGAAGAACTGCTTGCCCTCGTCGATCTCCAGCTCCATGTCGATGACGCGGGTGTTGTCATCGATGTCGGTGTTGGGGATGGTAGTCATGTTGATGAAGCCGAACTCGCCGTAGATTTTGGTGTAGTTCTGGAGGGCGTCGCGGACCCTCTTGGCGTTGAAGATGTCGCCTTCCAGCAGCGGGAAGGCGGCCTGGAGGAATTCGGGCCGGAAGAAGAGGGGTTTGACGTCGGAGGTGCTTTTGACGGTGAGCTTGCCCATGCGGTAGCGGCCGCCCTCGTCCACGTGGATGCGCATGTCGACGGCTTTGCCGGGCTTGAAGAACCAGGGGAGCATGTCGCCCAGGGGCCACTGGGGCTCGGTGTCGCGGATGCGCTCGTCGGGGGGCTGGACGATGACGCGGAAGTAGCCGTACTCCTGGTAGAGCTCGCGGACGCGCTCGAGGTCGTCGTTGATCTTGCCGGCGTGGTAGGTCTTGGACACCAGCGGCAGCACCATGGGGATGCCGTAGGGGCGGGAGTTCTTCATGGCGCGGACCAGGCGGCGGTCGGAGAAGTGGCGGTTGCCTTGGAAGGCGACCTTGCCGACCTTGACCTTGGGGCCTTCCTCGACGACGAAGGTGAGGATGACGGCGTTGGGGGGGACGCGGCGGGGGACGTGGCCGACCTTGGCGAAGTGGCGGCCGCGCTCGGAGAGCAGCTCCTTGAGGCAGACTTCGGCGCGGCGGATGCGGGTGGGGTCGTACTGCATCTCGACGGTGAGGCCGACGCGGCACTCGCGGAAGCGCTCGAGGATTTCCGACTGCTGGACGGACTTGACGCCCTCGTACTCGATGCGACGGATGAGGGGGCGCTCGACGACGATGAAGTAGACGATCTTGCCGCGCTCGCCGTCCTCGACCTCGAGGCGCACGTCCTCGAAGAAGTTGGTGTTCCAGACGGCCTGGAAGTCGCGCTTGAGGACGTCTTCGTTGAAGACGTCGCCGGCCTTGGAGAGGATGCGGGCGTTCATGGTGTCGCGGGGGATGCGGCGCAGGCCTTCCCAGCGGATTTCCTGGATGCGGACGATCTGAGCGAAGGCGGGAAGGGAGGAAAGCAGCAGCACGGCTGCGGCGAGCAGCGCGAGCGCGCCGCGGCGAAGGAGCGGGCGCCTCTCCCTGGTTGGGAACCCCATCCGGTCGTCTACCTGCCCCACGAGCCTGCGGGATGAATCAGATGCGAAGCACGCACCTGGTGTTGCCCCTCTCCATGTGCCCAGTGCCGCCCCGCTCCTAGGAGCCGTTGGCGGCAAGCTTGATTGTACACAATCCAGCCCGCGCGGTCTCGCCCTACGTTGTCGGAAGGGCGCTAATGCAGCAGGGGAGTGGGTTCCAGCACGGGGCGGAACCCGAGCCGGTCGTTTTCGACGATGACTTCCAAAGTCGCGGGGGGCTGCACGGAGCCGGTGATGAGGGCCTCGGAGAGCGGGTCCTCAATGTGCTTCTGGAGGGCGCGGCGGAGCGGGCGGGCGCCGTAGGAGCGGTCGGTGCAGGTCTTTTCCATGACCCAGACGCGGGCCTCGGGGGACATCTGGAGGGAGACGCCGCGGTGGGCGACGGTGGCGTTGATCTGCTCGACGAGGAGGTCGATGATCTTGAGCAGGTCGTCGTCGGTGAGGGGGTTGAAGATGATGACCTCGTCGAGGCGGTTGAGGAACTCGGGGTTGAAGACGCGCTTGACCTCGCTGGTGATCATCTCGTCGGTCTTGCGCTGGGTCTCCTCTTCGCCCGGGGCGGTGAAGCCCAGGCCGGACTTCTTCTGCAGGTGGCGGGCGCCGATGTTGGAGGTCATGATGAGGATGGCGTTCTTGAAATCGACGGTGTTGCCGAGGCCGTCGGTGAGCTGGCCGTCCTCGAAGACCTGGAGGAGGATGTTGAAGATGTCGGGGTGGGCCTTCTCGATCTCATCGAGCAGGATGACGGCGTAGGGGGTGCGGCGGACACGCTCGGTGAGCTGGCCGCCCTCCTCGTAGCCGACGTAGCCCGGGGGCGAGCCGATGAGCTTGCTGACGGCGTGCTTCTCCATGTACTCGGACATGTCGAAGCGGATGAGGGCCTTGTCGCTGCCGAAGAGGAACTGGGCGAGGCGGCGGGCGACTTCGGTCTTGCCGACGCCGGTGGGGCCGAGGAAGAGGAAGGAGCCGACGGGGCGGCCGGGGGCCTTGAGGCCGGCGCGGGTGCGGCGGATGGCGCGGGCCATGGCGCTCAAGGCCTGGTCCTGGCTGATGATGGACTTGTGGAGCTCCTCCTCGATGCGCATCAGCTTGGCCATCTCCTCTTCCTTGATGGAGGTGACGGGGATGCCGGTCCAGCGGGCGACGACCTCTTCGATGTCTGCGCGGTCGACCACGCCCATGACGGAGTCGTCGAGGTTGAGGCGCTCGCGGACGAGGCGGAGCTTTTCGCGCTCCTTGCGCTCCTCGTCGGAGTAGAAGCGCGCCTTCTCGAACTCGTGGTTGGCGATGGCGGTTTCCATGCGGTGGGTGATGAACTTGATGCGCTTCTGGATTTCGGTGACCTCTTCGGGGACGGAGGACTGCTGGAGCTTGACGCGGGCGCCGGCTTCGTCGACGAGGTCGATGGCCTTGTCGGGGAGGTAGCGGTCGGGGATGTAGCGGGCGGAGTGGAAGACGGCGTAGCGGACGGCCTCGTCGGTGTAGCTGACGGCGTGGAACTTTTCGTAGCGCTCCTTGATGCCCTTGAGGACTTCGATGGCCTGCTCCTCGTTGGGCGGGGCGACCTTGACGGCCTGGAAGCGGCGCTCGAGGGAGCGGTCGCGCTCGATGGACTTGCGGTACTCCGAGGGGGTGGTGGCGCCGATGCACTGGATTTCGCCGCGGGAGAGGGCGGGCTTGAGGATGTTGGCGGCGTCGAGGGAGCCTTCGGCGGAGCCGGCGCCGACCAGGGTGTGGAGCTCGTCGATGAAGATGACGGCGTTCTGGGCCTCCATCAATTCCTTCATGATGGTCTTGAGGCGCTCCTCGAACTGGCCGCGGTACTTGGTGCCGGCGACGATGAGGGAGAGGTCGAGCTGGAGGATGCGCTTGTCGGCGAGCAGGGAGGGGACGTCGCCGTCGGCGATGCGCTGGGCGAGGCCCTCGACGATGGCGGTCTTGCCCACGCCGGGCTCGCCGATGAGCACGGGGTTGTTCTTGGTGCGGCGGCAGAGAATCTGGACGACGCGCTCGAGCTCGTTCTCGCGTCCGACCAGCGGGTCGAGCTGGCCGTCGAGGGCGGCCTGGGTGAGGTCGCGGGAGAACTCGGAGAGGAGCGAGGTTTCCTTGGAGCGCGCAGGGGCCATTTTTTCACCATGGGACCGGGTGAGCTCTTCCCGCACGGTGGCGAGGCGGAGGCCGCGCTCGTGCAGGATTTCAGCGGCGAGAGATTTTTCCTCACTGAGGATGCCCAGCAGGAGGTGCTCGGTGCCGATGTGCTTGTGCGCCATGCGCTCGGCCTGCTCGATGGCGTGGCGGAGAATCTGCTTCACCTCTTCGCTGAAGGGGAGCTCGACCGAGGTGGAGACGCGCTCGCGGATGACGGTGCGGCCTTCGACCTGCTTGCGGATGGACTCGATGGAGCCGTGGCCGCGGAGGAAGCGGTTGGCGAGGGCCTTGTCTTCGCGGAGCAGGCCGAGGAGCAGGTGTTCGCTCTCGATGTACGGGCTGCCGTACTGGGAGGCCTCGTAGCGGGCGAAGAAGATCACCCGCCGCGCCTTCTCCGTGTAGCGTTCAAACACAGGCCCGCTCCTCCTCTTTCTCCTGCTACAACCCCTCGGTGCCTGGTGCGGCGGCTGCCGGGGCCAGACGCCCATGTTCCAGCCGCCACTGGCGGTCGCAACGGGCCGCCATAGGCAGATTATGCGTAGCCAGCAGGGAAGTCAAGCCGTGCGCGCGGTGCAAGTGCTGCAAAAGGCCGAAGATTTGCTCGCCGGCGGCCTCGTCGAGGTTGCCGGTGGGCTCGTCGGCGAGAAGAACTTTGGGCTCGGTAACCAGGGCGCGGGCCAGGGACACGCGCTGCTGCTCACCGCCGGAGAGCTCGCCAGCGAGGTGGGCGGCGCGGGCGCTCAAGCCCACTTCGCCGAGCCAGCGGTCGGCGGCGCGGGCGGCGTCGGCGGCGGAGTCGCCGCGGACCAGCCGGGGGAGCATGACGTTTTCGCGCGCGGTGAAGTCGGGGAGAAGATTGGAGAGCTGCCAGACAAAGCCGACGCGGGAGTTGCGGTGCGCGGCCAGCCGGTCGGGGCCGAGGGAATGCAGCGGCTCGCTTTCGAAGAAGACTTCGCCGGAAGTCGGGCGGTCGAGGCCGGCGAGGAGGTAGAGCAGGGTGGTTTTTCCGGAGCCGGAGGGGCCGGTGATGGCGGCCATCTCGCCGCGCTGAAGGTTGAAGGTGAGGCCGTCCAGCACCGTTAGCTCCCCGGCGGCGCTGGGAAATTTCTTGACGAGTTGTCTCGCGGCCAGCGCCGCGCTCTCACTTAGCATAGATGCGGATGGGGGCGGTTGAGAAGCCGTACTTTGGTTCTAGTACGCGTATCGCGTTGGGGAATAAGGCGATTATTCGTGGGGAGCGACTGGCGAAAGGCGTGACTCGTGGCCTGTGGCCCGTGAAAAACAGAGACTTACCGCAGAGGACGCAGAGGAACGCAGAGTACGGAGAGGACAAGCAAAGAAAAAGCTGGCTCACCACAGAGGCACGGAGGACACCCTTCGTCCGACTCCGTCGGGCCTCAGGGCAAGCAGAGGAAGCACAGAGAAAGCAGGTCCCTCGACTCCGCCTTAGCGGCCCCGCCGTTGGCGGGGCCAGGGCTTCGCTCGGGATGACAAACGGTTTCCCAGCGGCAGGAGCCGCTGGGCTGGACTTCGTGCAACGAGCTTTGGAGAATCTCAGATTTGAGATTTCAGATTTGAAAGGCGGCAGACAGGAATGTCTGCCCCACTGATCGGTCTTGCAATCCCCAGCGGCAGGGGCCGCCCCGCTAGAAAACGCGGGGCAGGCTGGGCTGAACGGGAGAGGTGGACGCGGGGGGTTATTCATAGCGGAGGATCCGCCTTCGCCCTTCGGACTTCGGCAGGCGGGCGCGGACGGGGCGCGGCGGTCACTCATAGCGCAGCACTTCGACGGGGAGGATGCGGGTGGCGCGGCGGGCGGGGTAAAGCGTGGCGGCGAAGCTGATGAGCAGCGCGACGGCGGCGATGGCCAGGGCGTCGGGCCAACTGGTCTGGAAGGGGACGAACGAGATGCCGTAAACCTGCGGGTCGAGCGGGAAGAGCTGCCAGCGCGCGCCCGCCACGGCGACGCCGTAGCCGAGCGCCAGGCCCACCAGCGTGCCCAGCGCGCCGATGGCGACGCCGTGAAGGATGAAGATGCGCTGCACCTGCGCGGTGCGGGCGCCGAAGCTCAAGAGCACGGCGATGTCGCGGCGCTTTTCCAGCACCAGCATGACGAGCAGGATGAGGATGTTGAGGCCGGCGACGAAGACGATGAGGCCGATGATGAGCGCGGTGACGAGTTTTTCCAGGCGCAGGGCGCGGAAGAGGCTCTTGTGGTGCTCCATCCAGGTGGAGGCGACATGGCCCTTGCCGGCGGCGGCTTCGGCGGCGGGGCTGACTTCGCCGGCGGCGTAGACGTCTTCGACGCGCAGCTCGATCACCGAGGCCATGCCGCCGAGGCTGAACAGTTCCTGCGTGACCTCGAGGCGGGTGAAAGCCCAGCCGGCGTCGTAGTCCCAGAAACCGGACTCGAAGATGCCGACGACCTCGAAAGTGCGGTAGCGCGGGACAAGGCCGAAGGGGGTGAGGCGGCCCTGGGGGCTGGTGATGAGGACGGTGTCGCCGGCTTCGACGCCCAGCTCTTTGGCGAGCTCCCAGCCGATGAGGAGCGGCGGGGCTTTTTCTTCTTCGGATGCTTCGAGGCGCAGGCTGCCTTCGCGCCAGCGGGAGAAGAGGTTGGCCTGCGCGGCGGCGTCGCGGGGCTCGATGCCCTTGAGGACGATGCCGCGGGCGCGGGAGCCGCTGGAGATGAGCACGGTTTCGTAGAGCGCGGGGGTGGCGGAGAGGACGCCGGGGAGCCGGCGGAGCTTGGCGGCGAGCGCGCGGTAGTCGCGGATGCCGGAGGCGTCGGCGCGGGTGACGGTGAGGTGGGCGGTGGCGCCGAGGAGGCGCTCTTCAAAGGTTTCGCGGAAGCCGGCGTTGATGGCGAGGGCGAGGACGAGGGCGGTGACGCCGGCGGCCACGGCGGCGACGGCGATGGCGGTGATGGCGGAGAGGAAGCGGTCTTTGCGGGCGGCGCGGCCCCCGGCAAGGTAACGGCGGGCGACAAACCATTCGAAGCTCATGGCGGGGAGCATTGTAACTGGTAACTCGTAACTGGTAACTGGTGAAAGGGCCGTGCAACGAGCCTCGGGAAAGAACTGTTCACCACAGAGGCACAGAGGGCACAGAGGACGCACAGAGAAAGGCAGGACGTCGGGGGCCCGCCTGCGCCAAGGCTGCGGCAGGTTGGGAGGAGGCGCCGAAGCCTGTGGCTAGTCCGTACTCTCTGACTGTTGTAGATGGAGAGGTCGTAGCAAGGGGAAGAGGATGACGTCGCGGATGGAGCGGGAGTCGGTGAGGAGCATGACGAGGCGGTCGATGCCGACGCCTTCGCCGGCGGCGGGGGGGAGGGCGTAGGCGAGGGCGCGGACGTAGTCGTCGTCCATGACGTGGGCTTCGAGGTCGCCGCCTTCGCGGCGGGCGGCCTGGCCGAGGAAGCGCCGGCGCTGCTCGAGGGGGTCGTTGAGCTCGGAGAAGGCGTTGCCGAGCTCGAGGCCGCCGGCGAAGATTTCAAAGCGCTCGGAGAGGGAGGGGTCGTCGGGGCGGGCCTTGGAGAGCGGGGAGATTTCGGTGGGGAAGTCGTAGATGAGCGTGGGTTGAAGGAGGCGGCGCTCGACGACGGCTTCGAAGAGGTGTTGCACGGCGATGGCGGCGGAGGCGGAGGAGGGGACGTCGGCGGTACGGGCGTGGTCGGGGTGGGCGGCGGCCCACTTGTCGTGGTGGGCGGCGAAGCGGCGGGCTTTGTCGGGGTCGGCGAGGTCCTCGGGCTTGGGCTTGGGGCTGCCCGCCAACCAGTACTCGCAGATGGACTCGCGCATGGAGAGGCGCTGCCACTTGGAGAAGTCGACGCTCTGTCCCTGATAGGTGAGCTGGGTCGAGCCGCGGATTTCGGTGACGAGCTGGGTGAGCATTTCTTCGGTGAGTTGCATCAGGTCGCGGTAGTCGGCGTAGGCCTGGTAGAACTCGAGCATGGTGAACTCAGGGTTGTTGCGAATGGAGATGCCTTCGTTGCGGAAGTTGCGGTTGATTTCGTAGACGCGGTCGAGGCCGCCGACGACGAGGCGCTTGAGGTAAAGCTCGGGGGCGATGCGGAGGAAGAGGTCGATGTCGAGGGCGTTGTGGTGGGTGACGAAGGGGCGGGCGACGGCGCCGCCGGCGATGGGCTGCATCATGGGGGTTTCGACTTCGAGGAAGCCGCGGGCTTCGAGGAAGCGGCGCAGGGAGGCGATGATGCGGGCGCGGGTGTGGAAGATTTCGCGGACGCCGGAGTTGACCAGCAGGTCGAGGTAGCGCTGGCGGTAGCGCTGCTCGACGTCGGCGAGGCCGTGCCACTTTTCGGGGAGCGGGAGGAGAGCTTTGGAGAGGAGTTGGAGGGCGGAGACGAAGACGGTGAGCTCGCCGGTTTTGGTGCGGCCGACGCGGCCTTCGACGCCGATGACGTCGCCGAGGTCGAGGAGCTCGAAGAGGCGGAAGCCTGGGTCGCCGACGGCGTCGCGGCGGACGTAGGTCTGGAGGCGGGCGCCGGAACCGTGGAGGTCGGCGAAGCCGGTCTTGCCGTGGAAGCGGAGGGAGTGGATGCGGCCGGGGAGGCGGACGCGGGGCTGGTCGGCGGCGAGCTTGTCGGCGGAAGCGTCGGCGAACTGGGCGACGACTTCGGCGGGAGTGTGGGTGAAGTCGAAGCGGTGGGGCCAGGGGTCGAGGCCGAGGGCCTGGATTTCGCCGAGCTTGCGGCGGCGCTCGAGGTACTGATCTTCGGGCTCGAAGAGAGGAGGGATGTCGGGGCGTTCGTCGGGTGTCATCGGGCCGCGATTATAGCAAAGGCAAGTGGAACCACGGATGAACACGGATGGACACGGATGAAGAAACGTGACACGTGGCTCGTGGCCTGCGACCCGTGAAAGCAACGCGCCGAAGGCAGAAGGCACCCTTCGACTCGCTGCGCTCGCTCAGGGTCTCCGCTCGGCTGCGCCTCGCTGCGAGAAGGCACCCTTCGGCTCGCTCCGCTCGCTCAGGGCAGGCAGGACAAGCCGGAGTGGCTTCGCACGCGGGCGGAAGGCTGTGCGAATGGCGCGGAATGAGGGCGAATCCACGTTCAAGGCAGGTGGGAGAACGGCGCCAGAGGGGTTGAGCTCGAATGAACGGCGGAGCTTGACCGGGCGCGGGTCGGCGGGTAGACTCGGAATCGCCCCCAACGGTCCCACGGTCACGCAGCGCATCGGGTGATTCCCAATTCCATCGTTCGCCGGTATTCTGTTCCACCTGCGTGCGCCGGCCGGCTCCGAGGCGACGACCCCAGCCGTCGGGGCGGGTCGCGCTCAGGACAAGTGGAAGCGGAGAGGTTGTGAGCCCACGCAAGGCACGCGCAGAGGAGATGACGGAGGCGGAGGCCATCCGCCGCGCCCAGCGCGGCGACAGCGAAGCCTTCGAGCGGCTCTACCACCTGCACAAGGGCCGCGTCTACTCGCTCTGCCTGCGCATGCTGGGCAACACCGCCGAAGCGGAAGAGATGGCGCAGGAGGCCTTCCTGCAGCTCTTCCGCAAGATTCAGACCTTCCGCGGCGAGTCGGCGTTTTCGACCTGGCTGCACCGGCTGTCGGTGAACGTGGTGCTGATGCACCTGCGCAAGAAGCAGCTCCCGCTGGTGTCGCTCGATGAAACCGTGGACCCCGACGAGGCCGTCGAAGGCCCCAAGCGCGACATCGGCGAGGAAGACCCGCTGCTGGTCGGCGCCCTCGACCGCGTCACCCTCGAGGACGCCATCGCCCAGCTCCCCCCCGGCTACCGCCAGGTCTTCCTGCTTCACGACGTCGACGGCTACGAGCACAACGAAATCGCCGAGATGATGGACTGCTCCATCGGCAACTCCAAATCCCAGCTTCACAAGGCCCGCCTGCGCCTCCGGGAGCTCCTCAAGCACGCCCGAAGGAGGAAGCTGGAGGGCGGGCAAACCCCTGGGGGTGTTTTGCCATCCAAGTAGGTGGGTATCGGGGGGTGCCCGCAAGGGCTTGCTCCCCGTATCCGCGAAAGGTAGAATTCGATGGGTTGGACGAACATGGAGTGCAAAGAGTTTCATCGGCTGAGCGAGGGTGTTCTGGAGGGTGAGGCCGACCCTCGCGCCTACCAGCATCTCGAGGCCTGCCCGCGATGTCGGGCCTTGATTAGCGACCTGGTCGCCGTCACCCAGGCGGCCCATTCGCTTCCGTTGTACGAGCCCAGTCCTCGCCTGTGGGCTCAAATTCAAGCCGCGGCTGAGCAGGAGGGGTTGTGGTCGCCCGCCGGCGCCTGGCGCTGGCGGGACTGGCTCGGCCCCGCCAGCGTGTATCTGCCCGCGCGACCCGCGTTTGCCGCCGCCCTGGCGCTGGTCCTGCTTTTCGGCGGGGCCCTGGTCGGCTCCAACGTGCTAGAATCGCCCCAGCCGACCCTGGAGTTGAGCCGCATCGAGGAGGTGGCGTGGGCGGAACTGGTCACCGAGCCCGGCTACGGCCAGCGCTACCAGCTCCATCTGCAGCAGGTGGAGAAGCGCGTGCTGGAGGCCGAGCCCGCCGACGGCGACATCGCCGGCCTGGCTGCGGGCCCGCTGAACGACCTCGACACCGCCATTACCCAGACCCAGTCCCGCGTCGATCAGTATCCGGAGGATTCCCTCGCCCGGGAGGAGTTGAACCGCCTCTATCAGCAGAAGGCCACCGTGCTCCAGGCCATCAACGTTCCGGCCTGGTAGAATCCAGCCCGCGTTGGGCTAGACGCTAGAACATGATCCGCTCACTTCGACCCGTCGCTCTCGCCGCCGCCACGCTGCTCCTGGCAGTGGGCGCGCAGGCGCAGCGCATTGAGAAGTCCTTCCCCGCCGACCCGGAAACCCTGCTCGAAGTCCGCAACCAGGTGGGTCACGTCCGCGTCCACGGCTGGAGCCAGCCGCTGGTGAAGGTGGTGGCGGTGCGCAGCAGCCGCGCCGTCGAAGCGCACCTGGAGAAGCGCACCAACAGCGTCCACGTCCACACCCATCCCCTGGATCGCAATGCCCCGGCCAGTGAGCGCGTGGTCGACTACGAAATCTGGGCCCCGCCTGACGCCGAGATCAGCATCTATCTGGAGAGCGGCTCGGTGCTGGTGGAGAACTTCACCCAGGACGTGCGCGTCGACGCCCCCGCCGCCGATGTCCGCCTCTCCCGCCTCGACGGCCGCGCCACCGTCAACACCCTCAGCGGCAGCGTCGAGGTCGAGCACTGCGCCGGTCGCTTGGTGGTCACCTCCGTCAGCGGCTCTCTCCGCTTCCGCGACAACGAGAGCCGCTACCTCATCGCCGGCAACACCTCCGGCGACATCTTCTACGACGGCGACCTCCAGCGCGGCGGCAGCTACGAGTTCCGCAACAACAACGGCGCCATCGAGCTCGTCCTCCCCGCCTCCGCCTCCTTCGAGCTCAACGCTCAGTCCTCCGAGGGCGAAGTCACCAACGAGTTTCCCTTCACCCCTCGCGCCCACGGCCGCCCCCCCCGCGGCCCCTACCGCAGCCTGCTCGGCACCGTGCAGTCCGGCGACGCCGTCGTCCGCGCCACCTCCCTCAGTGGCCGCATCCGCGTCCGCAAGCGTTAGCCCCCGCCTCTGTGTCCTAACTTGTTCAGCCCAGCGGCCCCTGCCGCTGGGTACAATGACTACGTATGCCGGAGCCGATTCCCATCCGCCGTCTGGTGTTCCTGCTCGGCTTCATGGGCTGCGGCAAGACCACCGTCGGCCGCCTGCTCGGCCGCCGCCTGGGCTGGAGCTTCGTGGACGTGGACGAAGAGCTCGAGCGCCGGCAGGGCCGCACCATCCGCCAGATTTTCGAGCAGGACGGCGAGCCCTTCTTCCGCCGCATCGAGAGCGACCTGCTGGAGGAAATCCTGACCCGCGGGCAAACGGAGAGTCTGGTCGCCGCCCTCGGCGGCGGCACCGTCGCCCAGCCCGGCGCCTTCGACCGCATCCGCGCCACCGGCGCCCTCACCTTCTGGCTCGACTGCCCCCTCGAAGAGCTTCGCCGCCGCTGCCGCGGCTTCACCCACCGCCCGCTCTTCCGCGACCCCGCCGCCTTCGACCTCCTCTTCGCCCAGCGCCTCCCCTTCTACCGGCAGGCCGACTTCCGGGTTGACGCCAACCGCTCCAACCCTGAAGATGTGGTGGCGGAGATTCTGCAATGCGGCGTGCTCTGATTCTCGCGGCGGCAGCGGCTGTGGTTTTGGCGCCCCCGCTCGTCCCGGTTGTGTCGGGGCAGGGCGGCTCGCAGACCCAGAAGGGCCGCCTGCGCGTCCTCCGCCACGGCCAGCCCATCGGCACCGAGAGCTACGAGATTACCGCCACCGCCACCGAGATGCAGGCGCGCGGCCAGCTCGAAATCCAGGTCGAGGGCCACACCATCCGCCAGTCCGCCCTGCAGCTTCTCTCCGCCGACTTGAGCCCCCGCCAGTACGAGCTGCGCATGGACGCTCCGGAAAAAACCTGGCGCCGCGTCGACTTCTCCGGCGGCAAGGCCACGGCCCGCTACCCGCTGCCCGACGGCAAGGAGGACACCCAGGAGTTCGAGTTTCCCGACGGCCGCGTCACTGTCCTGGGGCTCTACCACGACTTCCTGCTGCTGGTGCGGCGCTACGACTTCGCCCAGGGCGGCCCGCAGACCGTCCGCGTCTTCGTTCCCTGGGGGCTGCAGCCGGGCGAGGCCACGCTGGAATTGAAGGGCGTGAAAACCGAGGCCGTGGACGGCGCCGATCAACCCGTGCGCGAGATGCTCATCACCACGCCCGACAACCAGATCCAGCTCTGGGTGACCGAATCCGGCCGGCTGGTCCGCCTCACCGCCCCGCTCGAAGGCATCGAAATCCTCCCCGACCACTGACCCGCAGTCAGCCTTCCGCCCTCAACTTTCGGCTCTCAGCCACGCGCCCACAAAGTTGTTCAGTAGGGCAGACATTCCCGTCTGCCGCCGCGAGCTCACTTGAGAGGGGTGTCAAAAAGGAGGGCGTTAGCCCCGGGGGCCCGTTTCTAGGATGCCCTCGGCTGCGTTGCAACGCGTTGTGCACGCATTTCGCTCCGAGAGGCAGGGGAGAACCCCTCCCCCGGTTTCCAGCGTCCAGCTTCTAGACCACCCGGACGCTCGCAATCCCCCGAAAGTCGGCGTCGCTGGTAACCAGTTCCGCGCCGCGCATCCGCGCCGTGGCCAGCACAAAGGCGTCGGCCATCGGCAGCGAGAGCTCCAGGCTCAGGTCGGCGGCCAGCAGCGCTGTCGGCTGGTCCAACGCCACCAGCTCGGTTTTGCTCAGTTGGCTCAGGCAGAGAAAGGCCAGCTCCTCCCCGCGTTCGCGCTTGATCTTCTTGTACACCTCGTAGACCACCACGGTGGGGGTCAGGATGGGCTCCTGGCCTTCCAGGTACCGCGCGTAGGCTCCCGCCTTGGGCCCGTCGGTGAAGTACTCAATCCATCCCGAGGAGTCGACAACCACCACTAGAGCCGCTCCGTTTTCTCGCGCACCCCGCCCCGGGGCATGCCTTTGAGAATCCCGCGGAACTTCCGCGTCGGCTGATCGGGGATGGCGGTGATGACCCCTGCCCGTTCGATCAGGGTCACCCGCTGGCCGGGCCGCAGGCCCAGTCGCCGCCGGATCTCCCGGGGGATGACGATCTGGTACTTGGGGGAAACCGTCACTTGGGCCATGTAATACGATTCTCCTATCGATAATAGAATCGTATTACAAAAGGGCTGCCCAGTCAACCCGTCAAGCTAGGCTAGAGAGACTCCGGGCGGTATGCTTATTCGGGCTTTGCAGTATGGCACGTGCCGGGCTAGATGATTTCCTGCGCGCGCTTCATCTCCTGGTAGCGCCGCTCCATCTCCCGCATCTGCTTCTGGAACTCCTGCGACTCGAACTGCTGCTGGAGCTGCCTCTCCTGCTCGCGCAGTTGCTCGTCCAGCCGGCGCATCTGCTCCTGGACCTGACTCTCAATGTGCTGCCGGTATTGCCCTTCCGCTTCGCGCAACTGCTCTTCGAGCAACCGCATCTGCTCCTGCACCTCCTGCGACGCTTGCGCCTGCTGCTCCAGGGCCTCGAGCTGCGCCCGCCGCGCCAGCTCCTGCTCCCGCTCCATCATCTCGTCCAGCCAGGCGGTGCGCCGCGGGGTGCGCCGCTGCGGCTCGTCGAGCGTCACCTTGAGGGTCTGCTCGCGGCGGTCGCGCACCACCGTCACCGTTACCTCCTTGCTCTCCGCCCGGTTGAGCGCCTGCCGCAGGTCGCCCACGTCGTTCACCGCGTCGTCGTTGATGCGGACGATGACGTCGCCGGCCTTGAGCCCGGCCTTGGCCGCCGCCGAGCCCTCCATCACCTCTTTCACCAGAACGCCCTGGCCTTGCTTGACCCCAAAATACTCCGCCAGTTGCCCGTCGATTTCATCCGTCATCACCCCCAGCCGCGGCCCGCGGCCGCTCCAGGCGAACGCCTCCGGCATGGGCGTGACCTCGACGCGCGGCATGGGATGCACTTCGAAACGCGGCGCCACCCGGCCCAGGGCAATCTCGGGCGTGGTAAACCGCATCCGCCGTGCTTCCAGCGCCACTTCCAGTGTCCGGCTCTGCCCGCCCCGCACCAGCTCCAGGCTCATCTTGCGGCCCGCCGGCGTCTCCCGCACCAGCCGCGTCAACTGCGCCACGCTGCGCACCCGCTCGCCCCCGAAGCCGGTGATGACGTCGCCCTTCTCGATGCCGGCCTTGGCCGCCGGGCTCTCTTCGACCACGCTCTCCACCAGCGCGCCGTACTCGCCCGCCAGCTTCAGCTCACGCGCCTTCTCGGCGGTGATGTCCGACAGCGTCACCCCCAGCCACGCGCGCCCGTCTTCGATGAAGATGAACTCCTCGCCCGGCTCCGGTGGCTCCGGCGCCAGCGCGGGCATGGCCACTGCGCGCGGCGCCGGGGGCGCCGGCGGTGCCGCCGGGGCTCTCTGCCCGGCCGTCGCCACCATCACCGCTCCTGCGAGAAGAATTCCCGCCAGCAGCATCAACCACATCCCTTTCCGCTTGCTTGTCATTGCCTTCTCCTCCATTCCTTCGATTGCTGCTCCATCTCGTTGTCGCGCTCAGTACACGTCCTGGTTCTGCCCTAGGCGGATGTTGCCGCGCACCGTGCGCAGCCTCATTGTCGGCCCGCCCCGGCCCAGCTGCACCCGGCGGACGCTTTCCCCCGAGTCGCTGGCCGCCAGCACCAGTTGGTTCTCGATTCGCCCCGCCACCGTGCTCAGCTCCAGGTCGGCGTTGGTCCGGGGCGGCAGCAGCACCAGCAGGTCGCCGTTCACCGTCTCCAGGCTCAGCTCCGCGCCCCGTCCCGGCAGGGCCCGCAGCGCCAGGCGGACGCTGCCGTTGAGCGCCCGAGCGACCACGCTGCCGGAGATGCGCTCCTGCTCGATGTCGCCGTTGAGCGTGCGCGCCACCACGCGCCCGTCCACGTCGCGCACCCGCACCCGCCCGTTGACCGTCAGCAGCTCGTCGAGCTCCACCTGGCGCGGCACGCGCAGGTAGTAGTCCACCTGCACCGGCGCGCTCCCGTCAGCGGGATAGAGCGTGCGCAGCGAAATCCAATTCGGCCCGCGGTCAACTCCGACCACGGGCTCCCCGCCCTCGGTGGAGGTGGCCCGTTGCACCGCCGTGACTTCCACCTCCGAGCGGTCCCAGCCCTCCACGGTGATGGACCCTTGCACGTTGGCCACCTGCACCGTCCCGCCCGGCTCGAGCGCATAGGTGGCGCTCCACACTCTCTCTTCCGGCCGCGCCTGGGCGGCCGGGCTCAGGAGCGCCGTCATCGCCAGGAGAACCAGACCGCTCAGCGTCGCTCGCTTCATGGCTTCCTCTTCGCCTCCGGAGCCGCGGCCCGGAGAATCAGGATGTTGCCCATGGTGGTGCGGATGCGCAGCGTCTCGCCGCCGCCGTTCAGCTCCCCGCGCGCCTCCACCGTGCGCGGGCCGTAGCCGCTGCTCGGGGTCACCTGCAGGGGAAAGTCGGTCTTGATGGTATGGCCCATGGCCTGGAGGATTTCCGCGTCGATGGTCAGCGGCAGGTCGGCCGGCAGATAGACCACCACGTCGCCGAACGAAGTCTCCAGCAGCGAGGGCTGGAAGCTCTCCCGCGTGGCGGCAATCTGCGCCTGCACCCGCCCGGCGGTGGTCACTGCCCGCACCCCGCTCAGGATGCGCAGCAACTCGATACTCCCGCCCGCCGTCTGCACCTGCACCGGCCCGGTGGCGGTTTCGAGGAAAATGCTGCCGCCGGCCGTCTCGGCGCGCACGCGCCCGCCGACGTCGCCCAGGCGGATTTTCCCGCCCGCGGTCAGCGCCACCACGTCGCGGGTGGCGCCGCCAACCACGATGTCGCCCCCGGCGGTGCCGGCGCGGAGAGCGCCGGCTACGCGCCCGGTGAGGATCTTCCCGCCGCTGGTCTCAAGCACGGCGTCGCCTTGGACGTCCCCGATGCGGATGTGCCCGCCGGCGGTGCGCGCTTCCAGCCGCCCGCCGATGTTCTCCACCTCGATGTTCCCGCCCGCCGTCTCCACCCGTGTCGCCCCGCCGATGCTCCCGGTGCGGATGGAACCCGCGGCGGTTACGGCCCGGAGTTCGCCCTCCAGCCGTTCAACCGTTACGGAACCGCCGCGGGTTTCCACATCCACGTTGAAGCGCGCCGGTACCTTGATGTCGAAGTTCACGCCGATGGAGAGGTTGCGCACGTGCCGGTCCAACAACGCGCGCGGGAACCGCCCGGTGAGATAGAGTGAGCCGTCGTCGTTGACCCGCATCCAGGACTCGTGCCTCTCCTTCAACTGCTCGGCCAGCGCCTCGTCGGGGGAAACGATCTCCACCCGGATGCGGCACTCGACCTTGTCGTTCGCTCCCGGCGTGACGGTCACGCTGCCCAGGTCGGCGCGCACCGTCAGCCGCCCGCCCTCGCGCGCTGCGGCGGTGCAGGTGCTCTCCCGCACCCAGGCCCGGCCTTTCTTCTCGGCCTTGCCCTCCCGGATATCCAGCCGTTGCGCCGCCAGCGGCGCTGCCGCCGCCAGCCAGGCCGCCGCCAGCAGGAGAATCGTGGTGCGAATCGGTCTCTTCATCTACTGCTCCCGCCCCGCCCGCTCGCGCAGCTCCTTGGTGCACTTGTAGCGCACGTAGGGGTTCTGGTGCTCGCGCGCCAGCTCGGTCAGCACCGGCACGTCCTCGTCGTCGGCGTGCTCGAGCAGGATGTCGATGGCGGCCACGCGCACGCCGGGGTTGTCGTCGTTGCGCAGGACGTCGAGCAGCGCCTCGCGCACGTCCGCCTGCCCCGCCGAGCCGCGCAGCGCCTCCAGCGCCTCCAGCCGCACGCCCGGGTTGGGGTCGTGCCGGGCGGCGTGGATGAGCGCCTCGCGCACCGCCGGATGCTGGCTCCGCGGCCGCAGCGCCTCCGCCGTGTCGTGCCGGATGCCGGCGTTGTCGTTGTTCTTCATCGCGTAGACCAGGACGCCCTGGATGCGCGGGTCGTCGAGCGAGCCTTCCAGCGTCACCTGGCGCTCGGCGTTCAGCGTCAGCCGCACCTCGCCCGTCTGCGGGTCGGGCGCCACCTGCGAGATGCCGTTGATGCGTACGCCCGTCATGTCGGCCCCGATCCAGGGCCGCTCCGTTTGGTTATTGACCGGCGTGACCGGGCCGGTCTGTCCCTGCATTGTCCAGCCGACCGAGAAGCCCACCACCAGAATCGCCAGCGCCGAGGCCCAGCGCAGCGCCGGCTGTCCCGGCGCCTGGCCGAACCAGCCGCGCACCAGGGCGCGCCAGCCGGTCTGCTCGCGGTCGAGCGCTTCTTCGAGGTCGGAGCGGCAGTGGACCAGAAGTGCGGGTGAGGGTTCGATCACCGGACGCTCGTCGAGCGCGGCGCGCAGGCGGCCGAACTCCGCCGCCACCTCCGCGCAGCGCGCGCACTCGGCCAGATGGCCTTCCACCCCGGCGCGTTCCTCCGCGCTCAGCTCGTCGTAGAAGTAGAGAGGAAGTTTCTCCTCAGCTTGATGGCAGTTCATCGTCGTTCTCCTTCACAGAATCCCGGCCAGGTCCGCGCGCAGCTTCTGCGTGGCGCGGAACAGGCAGTTCTTGGCGGTCTCTTCGCTGGTGCCGCAGTAATCTCCGATGGTGCGCAGCTTCAACCCTTGGTAGTGGCGCAGCTCGAACACCAGCCGCTCCCGCGGGCTCAGCCGCTCCAGCGCCTTCTTCAGCCGCCCGGCGATCTCCCGCGCCCGCAGCGCCCGGTCGGGGTCGAGCTCCGGCCGCTCTTCCGGCAGCGTCTGGAACAGGTCACCCCGCCCCTCGGCGTCGGGCGTGGGAGAAACCTCGCGGCGGCGCTTGGTCTTGCGCAGGTGGTCGAGGCAGACGTTCATCACCACCCGGTACACCCAGGTGGAAAAGCGCGACTGGAAGCGGAAGCGCCCCAGCGAGCGGTAAATCTTGAGGAAGGATTCCTGGTAGAGGTCGCGCGCCTCGTCTTCCGACCGCACCAGCTGCATCGCCAGCCGCAGCACCGTTTGCTCGTACATCCTCACCAGTTCCTCGAAGGCCGCCCGGTCGCCGCGCTGCGCCCGCAGCACCAGTGTCCGCTCGTGCGCGCTCTCGTCGTTTGAGCCGGCCGCGGGCACTGGGCGTGCGAGCTCCAAGCAGGCGCCATCCATATCGGGTTTCTTACCCTCTTCCTGTTTCATACCCTTAGACGCCTCGGGGGGTGAAAGGTGAGCCGGGGTCAGCGCCTGGCCAGGGCCTCCTGGCAGCGCCGGACCAGCGCCTCAGCTTCTTTCTGCGTACTGCCGTCGCCCTTGGCCTGCGCGAGCTGGGCGGCGTGGCGGGCCAGTCCGGCGGCGCGTTCGTGGTAGAGCCGGGTCATCTGCGTTTCATCCAACCGCTTGGGGTCGTAGAGATCGACGGCTTCGACCAGCTCGCGCGCGACGCCCAGGAACAAGACCGCCGGCTCGACCGCGGCTCCCGTCCCGCCCATCGCCCTCGCTGTCGCGTCAATTCCCTCCCAGATTTCCGCTCGCTCGGACTGGGCGCGCTGGACATCGTCAATCGCCTTCCCTGTCCGCACCTGGTAGACGAAGGTGACGGTCTGGCGCGGCAGAGGCCGGGCGTCGAGGCGGAAGGCCCCGGCCGCCGGCTGCTTCATCAGCCATTCGGCGCTCTCCATCATCTCGATGGACTCGCCGCGGGCGCGGCCGAAGTAGTCCATGCCCACGGCCCGCAGGCGCACGGTCTGCTTCGACCCCGCCAGGTAGGCGTCGCCCATGGACCGGTAGCCCCGCGCCAGGCCGCCCTCGAGCACGATGTGGAGCGCGGCGGCCTGGCGACCCTGCTCGGTGGTCGGGAATTCGCGCGAGAGGCGCTTGAGCGTGTCGGTGGCGGCGCGGAACTGCGAGTTGGCCAGTTGCTGCTGCGCCAGCGAATAGAGCGCCTCGGGGCTGCGCGGCACAATGGGGCCGTCGCACGCCGCCAGCGCCACCAGCAGCAGCCCGGCCAGCGCCGCGACACCGCGGCGCGGGAGTCTTGGAGCCATTCTCGAATCCTACTGCCCCCTCCGCCGCGAGTCAAACCACCGCAGCAAAAGGTAGAGACCGAGGCAGACCAGGAAGTCCAGCCCCAGGCCGGGGTCGAGCGCGAACGGCCGTTGCTGCCAGCGCTCCGGCAGCCACGGAAACAGGAGGAGGAAGTAGGCCGCGTTGCCCGCCAGTACCGCCCCGACGACCGGGAGCAGAGCCCGCCGCCACGCCGCGGGAAAACGGTTGTCACCTTGGCCCCGCACAGCTAGAATTCCCTCCACTCCCGGGAAACCATTCTGCCAGGGGAGAGAGCGCTTTCGCCGTGTTTCTCGACGACCAACTTCGCGGGCTGGAAGAAGAAACCGCCATGCTGGACGCCGTCGCCCGGCTGACGGTGGCGGTGCTGGCCGAGCTGGTCCGCTCCCAGCCGCCCCAGCCGCGCCTCGACCAGGTGCAGGGACTGCTGCGCTCGGCGCGCGAGCTGGCCGCGCGCGGCGACACCAACGGCGCCGAGAAGGCGCTCGAGCAGGTGAGCGACGCGCTCGTCCACGCCCGGCAGTTGCTCGCCGTCAGCGATCTCGGCGTCAGCCCCTTCGCCCTCCGCAGCCACCTGGAGCGCAAGCCCCTGCCGCGTCCCGACCAGCGCGCCCTCATCCGCTACTTCCTCTCCAAGGAAGTCCACGCCGAGAACGACCGCGACAAGCTCGACTACCTGCTCACCAACCACTTCCGCTCGGAAGCCGGTGCGGCGCCATCGGAGAACCTGGAGGCGGCCTGCGCCGAGCTCTGCCAGGGGCTGCCGCCGGGCCACCTGCGGCAGTCGGACGAAGTGATGCGGCACGAGCTCGAGTCGCTCATCGCCCGGGTGGACGACTTCACCGAGTTCGACCAGTTGGTGCAGGCGCGCATGGTCGAGCGCGTGCGCGCCCTCAAGACCAACCTCGGCGACGCCTTCTTTCATCCCCGCATTCTTCCTACGCTCATCCGCTTCAACCTCGCCTTCCGCAAGCGCTTCGACCGGCTCTTCGACCAGCAGGTCGCCGCGGCCCGGCGCGACACTCGCCAGCGGCTCGAGCAAGCCTGGGAGCTGGTGCGGCAGATCGAGTCGGCCTACGAGAGCCTGGCCTTCCCCGAAGGCGGCGAGCGCGTGGGCGCCGCCATTGTGCCGGAGGCCGGCGGCACGGCGACGCGCGTCGGTCGGCTGGAATCGCCCGACGAGCGGCCCGCGCTCGACCGCTTGATGCGCCCGGCGGAAACCCATCTGCGCGAAAAAGAGAGCGAGCTGCGCGGCATCATCGGCCGGCTGGCACGTTACGTCGAGAAGCTGCCGCACGAGCAGATGATGGCGGAGAAGGTCGTCTTCCCGCTGCGCCACGCGCAGCTCGAGCTGGTGCGCTGGGAGCGCGAGGCCTTTGTGCCCGCCTCGGCCGCCGCGGCGCCGGAGAGCGCGCGCTGCGTCCAGACGGCGCTGGGCATCGTGGCGTGGATTGAAGAAGAGTTGGCGCAGTACAACCAGTGCCGCGAGCAGCGCTACCTCTGGAAGCCGCACTTCGACGGCCTGAGCCACGCCGTGGCCCGCTCGGGCGAGCTGCTGGCCGCCGTCCACCGGTTGATGCGTCCGGACGCGCCCGAAGAGGAATCGGCCTGGTTCGGCCCGCTGCTCCACACTTCGGTTCGCCTCGGCATCGCCCTCAACCACGCCGGCCCCGTCTTCGAAGACGCCTCCGCCTAGTCTGAGGCCCGGTCCCCGGAGCCCTGTGGGGTCGCGGCTTTAGCCGCGACATTCAAGGGCAGCAAAAAAGGCAGGGGCTTCAGCCCCAGAGGCGGCTGCAATCGTCGTGCTATAGTTCCGCGCTGATGGCTCTTGCGCTCGACTCCTCCGTCTCCTCGCTCTCCGGCGTCGGCCCCGCGCGCGCCCGCGAGCTGGCCGCCAAAGGCGTCGCCAGCATCGAAGACCTGCTCTACTACCTGCCCTTCCGCTACGAAGACCGCACGCGCTTCGTTTCCCTCGGCGACCTGCGGCCCGGCGAGGTGGCCTGTGTGCGTGGCGAAGTGAAGGTCGCGCAACTGGTGCGGCTGCGCGGGCGCCCCGGCGGCCTCTTCCACCTCGTCATCGGTGACGCGACCGGACTGCTCTATGCCAAGTGGTTCCACAGCCCCTACCTGCAGCGGGTTTTCCGCCACGGGCAGACGGTCGTCCTCTACGGCAAAGTGGAAGAGGACACGCACCGGCCGGGGCAGCTCCAGATGATCCAGCCGCAGCACGAAGTGCTCTCGGGCACGCGCGAGGATTCGACCGAGGCTGGGCGCATCGTGCCCATCTACGAGGCCGCCGGCGGGGTGAGTTCACGCGTCCTGCGCCGGCTGGTCTACGAAGCGCTGCAGCGCCTCGACGCGCGCCTGCCCGACCCGCTGCCGGAGGCGCTGCGGAGCGCGCACAACCTTCCCGAGCGACGCGCGGCTCTGGCCGAAACCCACTTCCCGCCTAAAGAGGTTGACCTCGATCGGCTGGCCGCCTTCCGCACCGCGGCCCAGGAGCGGCTCATCTACGAAGAATTTTTCTTCCTCCAGCTCGGCCTGGCCCTCCGCCGCCGCAACGCCCGCCGGCTTCCGGGCTACGGCTTCGAAATCACCGACGCCGTGCGTGAGAGCATCAAGAAGATTCTGCCGTTCCATCCCACCGAGGCGCAGAAGCGCGTGCTGAAGGAAATCGCCGGCGACCTGCAGAAGCCCGCGCCCATGAACCGCCTGCTGCAGGGCGACGTGGGCTCCGGCAAGACCATCGTGGCCTTCGAGGCCGCCGTCATCGCCATGGAAAGCGGCGCGCAGGTGGCGCTGATGGCCCCGACGGAAATCTTGGCCACGCAGCACTACCTCCAGGCGCTGCAACGCTTCGCGCGCACGCCCTACCGCATCGGGTTGCTCATCAGCGAGCTGCCGGCGCGCGAGAAGAAGCAGACGCGGGCGGACCTCGCCGGTGGCGACCTCGACCTCGTCGTCGGCACGCACGCGCTGCTCGAAAAAGACGTCGAGTTCCACCGCCTCGGCCTGGTCATCGTCGACGAACAGCACCGCTTCGGCGTGCTGCAGCGCCTCGAGCTCATCCGCAAAGGCCGCGAAGGCCTGAACCCGCACGTGCTGGTGATGACCGCCACGCCCATCCCGCGCACGCTGGCGCTGGCCCTCTACAGCGACCTCGAGATGTCGGTGCTGGACGAGCTGCCGCCCGGCCGCACGCCCATCGAGACGCGCTGGGTGAAGGAGTCAGCTGCGACGGGCGTTTGGAAGTTCATCCGCAAGCAGGTGGCCGCCGGCCGCCAGGCCTACATCGTCTACCCGGTGATTGACGAGTCGAAGCAGGAGCTCAAGGCGGCGACCAAAGAATACGAGCGGTTTTCACGCGAGGTGTTTCAGAAGCTGCGCGTGGGCTTGCTGCACGGACGGCTGAAGGGGGAAGAGAAAGAGGCAGTGATGCGCGAGTTCGCCGCCGGGAAGATTCAGATTCTCGTCGCCACCAGCGTGGTCGAGGTCGGCGTCGACGTCCCCAACGCCACCGTGATGGTCATCGAACACGCCGAGCGCTTCGGCCTCTCCCAGCTCCACCAGTTGCGCGGGCGCATCGGGCGCGGCCGCCACGCCTCTACCTGCGTGCTGATGACGCCCGGCGAAGTCGGTGAAGAGGCGCAGCAGCGCCTGGAAACGCTGGTCGCGACCCAGGACGGGTTCAAGATTGCCGAGCTCGACCTCAAGCTGCGCGGCCCGGGCGAGTTCGTCGGCACGCGCCAGCACGGCTACGTCGGGCTGCGCATCGCCAACCTGCTGCGTGACGCCGAGTGGCTGGAGCGCGCCAAGCGCGACGCCTTCGAGTACGTGGCCGCGCAGCCGCCGGGCTTCGACGCTACGGTCGAGTACCTGCGGCAGCTCTGGCGCCGCCGCTACCGCCTCGCCGACGTCGCCTAGGTTTTGTTTTGTCATGGGGCTCAGAATGACGACGCAGAACAATACCGCCGAGCCCGGTGGCACCTGCCACCGGGTGCACACGGCTCTACCGATGGGGTCGCCACTTTAGTGGCGACATGACGGGCTTGTTTTTTCCTGTGGGGCTTTTCGAAGCGAGCCCCGATGCAATCGGGGCGAGCGAAGATCCCGCTTGCCCTGAGCGGAGTCGAAGGAAGCGAAGCCGAAGGAAGCCCCTGAGGTAGCTTGTAAGGCGGGTCAACCCTTTAGGGTTGACATTCTCAGAGGCCAGAACAAGAAAGGGGCTTTAGCCCCTGAGAGACGCAAATGCGTATCATCGCGGGTGAATTCAAGAGCCGGCGGCTGAAGACGCTGCCGGGCGCGAAGACGCGGCCAACCTCCGACAAGCTGCGCGAGACGCTCTTCAACGTGCTGGGCGCGTCGGTGCAGGGCGCGGTCTTTGCCGATTGCTACGCCGGCTCGGGCGCGGTCGGGCTGGAAGCCCTCAGCCGCGGCGCCGAGTTCGTTTACCTTCTGGAGAACCACCGCCCCGCCGTCCGCGTCATCGAGCAGAACCTCAAGTCGCTCGGCCTCGAAGAGGGCTACCAGGTGCTCGCGCTCGACGTCTGTGCCGGCTTGCGTCTCCTCGAGCGGGACGGTGCCCGCCTCGACCTCGTTTTTCTCGACCCGCCCTACAAGGCGGCGGAAGAGTACGCCCGCGCTCTCGCGCTGCTGGGGGATTCGAAGCTGCTCGCGCCCGCCGCCCGCGTCATTGCCGAGCACCACCCCAGGCTGCCGCTCGAAGAGCGCTACGGCGCGCTCGCTCGCACCCGCACCCTCCGCCACGGCGACTCCGCCCTCAGCTTCTACACCATCGCTTAACCCTGGTAGCGCGGGTTCCCTGAGCGGAGGCCGACGCCGGTCGGCCGCAGTCGAAGGGTCCCCGCGGCTCTCCAAACCGCAGGTAGCTCGTCCCACGGACAAGGACTCGCAACCCGCGCTACCCCAGCCGTTGGTTGCTATAATGCGGCGGGCAAGCACAACCACTGCGAATCCTTGACTTCTGGCGAGGGAGAACGGCGATGAGACGACGTTTGGCGAGTGTGATTCTGCTGAGCGCGGCGCTGGTTGCCCTGGCGGCCGGCGCGCAGGACGATGAGCGAATCGAGGATTTGCTCAACGCGGCCTCGGATGGCGACACCGAAACGGTCAAGTCCCTGCTGGCCGCCGGCGTTGACGTCAACGCGGCCAGCGAAATCGGGACGACCGCGTTGATGCTGGCGGCCTACGGCGGGCACACGGAAACGGCCAAGGTCCTGTTGGAGGCGGGCGCGGAGGTTAACGCCGCCGACGACTACGGCGCCACGGCGCTGATCAACGCCGCGGGCGCCGGGTCGACGGAGACCGTGAAGCTGCTGCTGGAGGCGGGCGCCGAGGTCAACGTCGCCGACCGCAACGGCCGGACGGCGCTCATCGCCGCGGCGGAAAGCGGGCACGCGGAAGTGATCAAGGCCCTGCTGGAAGCCGGCGCCGAGGTCGACGCCGTCGATGACACCGACGAGACGGCCCTGATCCATGCCGCGGGCGCCGGGCGCCTGGAGGCGGTGAAACTTCTGCTCGCCGCCGGCGCCGACGTCAACAAGGCGGCGCAGGACGGCATGACGGCTTTGTTGCTGGCGACGATGCCGCCCAACCCCGAAATGGTGGAGTTCCTGCTCGGCGCCGGGGCCGACGTGAACGCGGCCAGTGAGAAGGGCGTAACGGCGCTGATCGCCGCGGCCGCCCAAGGGAATGCGGAGACAGTGAAACTGCTGCTGGCGAAAGGCGCCAACCTCAATGCCCGCATGCCCGACGGCGAGACCGCGCTGAGCCTGGCCAAGAAGGAAGGCCACAACCAGATCGTCGAGCTGCTGAAGAAGGCGGGCGCCAAGGAGTAGCCCCCGGCAAGCGGGTCAAGAAGCGACGGCCAACACAAGTTCAGCAACGCACTTCTAAACCAGAGGGAGGAATGTCGATGAGACTGCGGCTGGCGATTGTGGCTTTGCTGGGAGTGGCGCTGGTGGGTGTGCTGGCGGCGGCGCCGCCGCCGAAGGCTTCGAAGCCCGTGCAGCGCGGGGAGGCGGCCATCACGCCCGAGCTGCTGCGGGCCCACGTCGAGTTCCTCTCCGACGACCTGCTGGAAGGCCGCGGGCCGGGCGGGCGCGGCATCGTGCTGGCCTCGAACTACATCGCGGCGCAGTTCCGCCGCTTGGGCCTGAAGCCTGTGGGCGACGATGGCAGCTACTTCCAGAAGGTGACGCTGCTGGGCAAAAAGGTCGAGCCCACGGCCGAGCTGCGCGCCGCGCGCGGCGCCGAGTCGGCCAGCTTCAAGTTCTTCGACGACTGGGTGCCGATGAGCGACTCCGAGCAGGAGCGCGTCAAGGTCGAGGGCGAGCTGGTGTTCGCCGGCTACGGCGTCACCGCGCCCGAGTTCCGCTGGGACGACTTCAAAGGCATGGACATGAAAGGCAAGGTGCTGCTGCTGGTGGTGAACGACCCGCCGGCCACAGCCGAAGAGCCCGAGCTTTTCGGCGGCAAGGCGCTCACTTACTACGGCCGCTGGAGCTACAAGTACGAGGAAGCCGCGCGCCAGGGCGCCGCCGGCGCCATCCTCATCCACACCACCGAGTCGGCGGGCTATCCCTTCCAGGTGGTGCAGTCGTCGTGGACCACGGAGCGCTTCGTGCTGCCGCGGAAAGCGGGGGACGAGCCGCCGCTGAACCTCAAGGCGTGGGTCAGCCAGGAGGCGGCGAAGAACATTCTCTCCCTGGCGGGGCAGGACCTGGCGACGTTGCAGAAGACGGCCATCTCGCGCGACTTCAAGCCCGTGCCGCTGGGCGTGACGGTTTCCACCGAGCTGGAACAGAAGCTGCGGCGGCTCGAGTCGCCCAACGTGGTCGGCGTGCTGCCGGGCAGCGACCCCAAGGGCAAGGACGAGTACGTCATCTACACCGCGCACCACGACCACCTCGGCATCTGCAAGGAGAAGGACGGCGACAACATTTGCAACGGCGCGCTCGACAACGCCACCGGCGTGGCCGGGCTGCTGGCCATCGCCGAGGCCATGGTCGAAGCCGCAAAAGTCACGCCGCCCAAGCGCTCGCAAGTCTTCCTCGCTGTGACGGCGGAGGAGCAGGGCTTACTGGGCGCGCTCTACTACGCCCGCAACCCCATCTTCCCGCCGGCGCAGACCGTGGCCAACATCAACATGGACGGGCTGAACACCGTCGGGCCCACGCGCGACATGGCGCAAGTGGGCAACGGCAAGTCGGAGCTCGACGCGGTGGCGCAGGCGGTGGCGCGCGCGCGCGGCCTCGCGCTCAAGCCCGACCAGTTCCCCGAGCAGGGCTTCTTCTACCGCAGCGACCAGTTCGCCTTCGCCCAGGTCGGCATCCCCGCGCTCTACTTCGACAACGGGCTCGAGGTCATCGGCAAGCCCGAGGGCTACGGCAAAAAGAAGGCCGACGAGTACGTGGCCAACGACTACCACCAGCCCTCGGACGAGATCAAGCCCGACTGGGACTGGCGCGGCGCCGAGCAGATGGTCGAGTACCTGTTCGCCGTCGGCTGGGAAGTCACCAACTCCGGCCGCTGGTACGAGTGGAGCCCGACCGCCGAGTTCCGCGCCGCCCGCGAAGCCTCGCGCAAGAAACAGTAGCGCGGGTTCCCTGAGCGGAGGCCCCGACTATGTCGGGGCCGCAGTCGAAGGGTACCCCCGGCTTGCTTTGGCAGTTTGGGGTCGTGCCTTCAGGCACGACAGTAACGGCGTCCCCCAACACGCGGGGCTTTAGCCCCGTCAGAGGATTTCCTGAATCTCCGGCAGAAGCGCGAGGTGGGAGTAATCGAAGCCGTTGATGGTGTAGACGGGTGAGCCGCCGGGACGCGTCTCGCTTTCCGCGTCGGTCGAAAGCGTGAGGTGGAAGAAGCGGCTGATCTGGTAGTCCTCCTCGTAGGCGGAGAGCTCGCGCTCCAGCTCGTCCTTGCGCAGGCCCAGCTCGGAGAGATGAATGGTGCGGCCGAAGCCGCCCGCCTGCTCCAGGTACCGGTCCACCAGCTCCCGCAGGGTCATGCCGCGCTCCCTTGAGCAAACTATAGACGCCGGCAGCGGCGCGGGACAAGATGAAAAGCGAAGAGCACACCTCAGGGGCTAAAGCCCGCTGGTGTTGGTCCTCATTGCGGCACGGCTCCCTTCGGCTTCGCTCAGGGTCTTCGAGAAGCCGTGCCCGGACGAAACCAACCCCACAACGGTTGTCATTCTGAGCCCGAAGGGCGAAGAATCTCGGCGTTGAGATCCTCCGCTGCGTTCAGGATGACAGAGGTGATGGCGCGCGGATCGATGTGCGGTCAGCGGAGGCTTTTCAGCGCGGCGAGGATTTCGTCGACGTCGGGCTTGGTGGGGAGGTCGTACACCTTCTTCCAGGCCACCTTGCCGGCCTTGTCGACCACAATCACGGCGCGGTTGGAGATGCCCGGGATGGGCGGGCCTTCGCGCAGCAGCCCGTAGCGGCCGATGACCTCGGCGTGCGGGTAGAAGTCGCTGGCCAGCGGATAGCTGAGCGTGCCCACCTTGTGCTTCTGCCAGGCGACGTGCGAGGGGATGGAGTCGACGCTGATGCCCACGACCTGGGCATGGAGCCGGGCGAAGTCGGCGGCGGCCGATTCCAGGTCCGGCATCTCCGCGCTTCAAGTGGGGGTCCAGTCGAGCGCGTAGAAGCACAAGACCACGGCGCGCTGGCCGCGGTGGGCGGAGAGCTTGAAGCTGCCCTTCTCTTCGCCGGTCACGCAGGGCAGCTCGAAGTCCGGCGCTTCCTGGCCGACTTCGATCTCGGTCATGGCAGCGTCCTTTCAGTTGCGAACGAAGCGAATCTCTCCGGCTTTCACCACCTCGAGGACCTTCCTCAAGTTGGGCACTAGCGGCAGAAGGAACTCCAGTTTGTTCCGGCTGGCCACAAGTACTACCACGGCCAGCGCCAGCCTGGAAACATCCTGCTGAAGCCCGAACCGCTGATCCGTGGTGACCAGCACGTCGAAGCTGCCGGAAGCCGCAGCGAGGAGCGCTCCGTTCTCGAACGAGGCCCAGCCCATCTTCGGAACCGTCCGAACCTCGTGCTCTGGGAGTTCTCGGCGCAAGCGGCGCGGGACACACTCATCCAGAAGGATTCGCATGCGCGAAAACCGATTTCTTGGCCAACTCCAGAACCGCGACCGCGTGCTCGCGGCTCACGGTTGGAAAGTCCTCCAAGAAATGGTCGAGTGTATCTCCCTCCTCCAGGTAGTCAAGAAGGGTTTGCACCGGAACGCGCGTGCCGGCAAACACCACGGCGCCGCTCAATACCTCATCCGATCGCGTCACCAGTGGTTCCGGTAGAGCCATCTCCACCCCAGTCTACTGCAATTGCAGCCCAGGCCGCCAGAGTCAAGACCCTGAAGATGCCGCGACCGGTTGTGCGGACGGTTGGCGGGGTGGAGGACATTTGCTATTCTGGATTGCTTCCCCCATTCGAAAGCCAGGAGAGTCGCGATGCCACCGATTGCCGTCGGCCAAAAGGCCCCGGAGTTCACCCTCAAGAACCAGGACATGCAGGAGGTCACGCTGGCCAGCCTGAAAGGGCAGCCGGCGGTGCTGGCCTTTTACTCGCTGGATTTTTCGCCCGTCTGCTCCAACGAGCACGCCTGCTTCACCAACGACCTGAAACAGTTCGAGGGGCTGAAGGCGCGCGTGCTCGGCATCAGCGTCGACAGTCCCTTCGCCCACAAAGCCTTCGCCGAGAAGCTCCGCATCAGCTACCCGCTCCTGGCCGACTTTCACCCCAAAGGCGACGTGGCCAGGAAGTTCGGCTTGTTCATCGAAGAGAAAGGCATCGCCAACCGCGCCACCGTGATTTTCGACGCCGACGGCGTGGTGCGCTACGTCAAGGTCTACGACATTCCCACCGCGCGCGACAACGCGGAAATCCTCGAAGCGTTGAAGAAACTGGGCTAGACCGTCACGAAGAGCGCCGTCACGTACATGACGGCGAGGCCGAGGGCGAAGCCGGCCACGCTGGGGCCGCTGAACACTAACGGAGAGCCGCCCTGGCGATTCATGTGTCGGGTTATCTCAATCACCACCTGAAAGACGGCGCCGGCGCCGATGGCGAGAAACAGCACCGCCCAGACGGCGGTGTAGGCGAAGGCGCCCAGCAGCGTCCCGGCAATCGTCGGCGCGCCGGCCAGCAGTCCCAGCCAGAGCAGGTGAATCCACTTGAACTCCGAGCGCACCACGGGCGCAACCACGGCGATTCCTTCGGTAAGGTTGTGCACCATGAAGCCGACAATGAGCAGCAGGGTGGTGGCGAACTCGCCCAGGGCGTAGGCGCCGCCGATGGCCAGGCCTTCGCCCAGGTTGTGCACGCCGATGCCGAAGGCGATCGTGTAGGCGAGCAGGAGCGGCGTTGACAGGCTGGTCTCCTGCCCCGCTTTGGACGCGGCCTGCCGTTTCTGTTTCAACCAACTCGAGATGGCGTAGAGACCGAGCAGGCTCAAGCTCAAGCCGATGAGTATTAGCGCCACACCCTGAAACGGTCCCGGGACGCGCGCGGCGTTTTCCAGCGCGTCTTCGAGCGCGTCCACGCCGAGAAAAACCAGCAGGCCCGCCGTCAAACTGAGCAGGAAGTAGTAAGCGCGCGGCGGCAGCCGCCGCAGGAACGGCAGCCAGAGAATCCCCAGAAAAACCGGAATCACCCCCACGTAGACGCCGAGCAGCGCAAACGTCCCCAGCAGGCCGCCGCCGGGTGTGGGGGTTTCCTGCGCGACTTCGATGTCGTGGGTGAAGAGCAGGCCGTTGGTGGTGATGAGCACAACTTCGTACGGCTCGCCGGGTGTCCAGGGATAGGGAATCGTGACCGTGGCGCGGCCCAGGCGCGGGATGGTCGGGTCGGGCGCCACCTCGAACTGCCAACTGGCGCGGTTCAGCCAGCCCACTTGCACCTGGGCGATGGTGACGGGCTCGGGGCCGGTGTTGATGACGTGGGCGGCTATCCGGCCGGGCTGGAGCACGACACGCTCGAACTCGACCTTCTCGATGGGCGCGGGCGCTTCAAGCTCCAAGCCGGTGCCGCGCGCGAAGAGCAGGTAGAGGATGCCGGCCAGCAGCAGCACGGGCATCACCGCGCTCGCCCAGACCAGAGCGCGCGGCAATGGTTTGTGCGAGGTTTCGCTCACGGCCTAGTGGTGCGAGCGCGCTTCGGTCTTTTCGTCAACGACCTTGAACCAGCCCATCAGCCCTTGCTCCATGTGCTCGGTGACGTGGCACTGGAACATGTAGGTGCCGGGGAAGTCGTAGCTGAACTCGAGGATGGCGCGTTCGGCGATGTTGAGCGTCTTGACGTCGGTGTACTCGGTGGGCGTGAGCGAGGTGCCCGACGGATAGAGCTGGTAGAGGGTGCCGTGCATATGCGGCACCATGGCCTCTTCGAAAATGTTCATCACGTACATGCGCACCGGCTCGCCGCGCTTCAGCTCGATGGGGTGGTCGGTGTACTGGAAGGCGCGGCCGTTCCAGGCGTAGAAGTCGGCCTCGCCGTCGCGGTCGAGGTCGAAGGCGCTCATCACCATGGCCAGCTCGCGCATGGGCTTGCGGCCGCCCTTGGGGTCGATGATGAGCATGCCGTAGAGCCCGTTGTGGATGTGCTGGCTGGTGGGCATCGAGTGGCAGTGGTAGGGCATGATGCCGTAGGGCCGAGCGACAAACTCGTAGGTGTACTCACCGCCCGGCGGGATGAGCTCGAACACGCCGTCCATGTTGGCCGGGTGGATGCCGTGGAAGTGGATGGTGTGGGGGAGCGAGCCGTTGTTGACCACGGTGATGCGGACGGTGTCGCCTTCGGTGGCGCGCAGCACCGGCCCGGGCACGGTGCGGTTGAAGGTCCACGCGGGGAGCTTGATGCCGGGAGCGACTTCGTGCTCGACGTCTTCCTGGATCACCAGCGTGTACTCGCGGAGGCCGTTGGGCGCCGGCTCGAACGGCGGGGGCGCGGGGTCGAAGACCTGCGCGGCATCAAAGCGGCGGCCGACGGGCAGGTCGTATTGATAGAGCCCGCTGCCCTGCGTCGGGGGCAGGTGAGCGCGGTGCGCGGCCTCGACGGAGGCGGCGCGCGCGGCGGCGTCGCTCTCGGCCGTAGCTCGCTCGGCGGGCACGAAGAGCAGCGCGCCCGCAGCCAGCGCCAGCAGGATGAAAACAACCAGAAACACTCGAGACTTCATGGCAATTCACTCCCCGGCGGTAAACCGCTCAAGTTAACTATGGTTAACATCTATAATGAATATCACTTAACCCAGCAGGCGTCAAGGGGGTAGTGTGCAGCAGGGAAAGCGAAAAAGCAGATTCCTCGTCTGCCCCTGACGCGTCGGGGACAGGCTCGGAATGACACTTGTACCTCAATTGCCGAAGAGGGGCGCTAGCTCGAACTGCACCTGGAGAATGACGCCCCAGTCGGCGGAGTCGCGGGTCAGCCCGACGGGGAAGGCGACGCCGATTTCGGTGAGCGAGCCCCAGCCGCTCAGGTAGCCGTAGCGGAAGCCGGGCGAAAAGAAGACCTCGGTGACGCGGGTGCGGGCGCCGGCATCGATGAAGTCGGCGCGCACGCCGCCGATTTCAAAGAGCGCGTGGATGTCGTGGTGGGCGTCGCCGGCGGGGCGCTCGAGGGCGCGCCAGCCCAGCGCTGTGCTCCACTCCACGCTGCTCAAGTCGAGCTCGGGGCTGGAGCCGTCGGGGAAGGCGGGCACGTTGGGCGTGAGGCCGAGGTTGGCCGACGCGACGAGAAAAACCGGCCCGCCCCAGTCCTTGGCGGCGGCGATGTCCCAGGCGTAGCCGACCTCGCCGGTGCCGAGACCGCGGCGGCGGCTGGCGACGGGCGCGATGACCTGTGGGCCCATCGTCAGCGTGAAGGGCGCGGAGCCTTCGCGCAGCAGTCGGTAGCGGACGCCGAAGAGCAGGTCGGCAGCGCTGTGCTCGGCGAAGGTAGTCAGCCCGGCCTCGCGCTGCTTGAGCGCCAGGGCGCCGAACTCGAAATCGAGCTCCCAGCGGTCGGTGATCCCCCACTCGGCGCGCCCGGCGCCGACGTAGGCGCGGGCGGAGGCGTCGCCGTTCCGATCGCGGAACCACTGGTTGGCCCAGATGGTCTGCGGGGAAGTCTTCTTCTGGGTGTAGGGGCCGCCGGTGAGGAAGAAAAAGTCGGGCTCTTCGGGTTCTTCGTCCTGGGCGCGGGCCGCTGGCACGAGGAGGAGGAGGAGGAAGAAGAGCAGTCCGACGACCGATGCCGAGCGAGTGAGCCAGCCGCGCACCAATCCCCCCCCTCCCTTAAGACAGGTTAAGGGCGGAGATTAATACAGGTTAACTCGCCGGCGTCAAGCAAAAACTGCGCCTACTTCACTACCCGGGCGGCCTTCTTGGCGTTGGAGACGCCCAGCACGATGGCGGCGCGGTTGGAGCCGCGGCCCACGGTGGCGTAAGCATAGTTGATGTTGACGCCGCGCTGGGCCAGCTTGCGGGCAATGCGCGCCAGCTGCCCGGGGCGGTCGCTGGCGCTGACGACCACGGCCTCCTCGACGCGAGTGTTCCAGCCGCCCTTCTGCAGGACCTTCTGCGCACGGGCGGTGTTGTTGACCAGCAGGCGGATTTGCCGGTTGGAGCCGGAGGCGTCCACTCCGGTGATGTTCACTTTGTTCTGGGCCAGCGACTCGCAGATGCGGGCGAGCTGCCCGGGACGGTTGGGGGCGGTGACCGAAAGCTGCTTGATGATGGGCATAGCGACCTCCTTGCCGGGGGAGCCAAAGGGCTGTACGGCGGTGACTTCATCTTGCCACAGGCAGGGGTTGTGGCACAATATTTCTTGCGCCCGGCGGCGCAGTTGCGCTATAGAAAGCAATTCGTGTTTGGACAGGTTGACCCAACGGCGATGAAGACGAACGGCCACAACGGGAACGGCAGCGGCGACGGTCACGAGCGGCTGGAAGCGCTGGAGCCGCCGCAGCGGGAAGCGGCCTACTTCTACGGGCTGTTCCTCCGCGGGCACTCGCTCGACCAGTTGCGGCGCGACATCGACGTTCCGGGCGAAGTGGTGAGCCGCTGGCAGCGCTTGTGGCGGCGCGAGCCCGGCTCGCGGCCGCAGTACGAAGAGATGCTGCTTTACCGCCGCCAGGTGCTGGCTATCTTCAACACTCTGGTCAGCCTGGAAGTCGCCCTCTCCCACCTGAGACAATAAAGAAAGTCACAGAGTCTAAGAGTCAAAAGCCCGGATTACCCTGGCCATCAGCCGGAGTTTTTCGTTTCAGCGGGCGGCGGGGGCGGGTTTGGCTTTGGGCGCGGGCGGGTCGGCGGCGGGAGCGAGGCCGCGCTCCTGGATGCCGACGTAGTCGCGCTTGTCGTAGCCGGTGAAGACCTGGCGCGGGCGCGCGATCTTCTGTTCCTTGTCTTCAAGCATCTCCTGCCACTGCGCCAGCCAGCCGGGCATGCGCCCGATGGCGAACAGCACCGGGTACATCTCGACCGGGAAGCCCATGGCCTGGTAGATGATGCCGGAGTAGAAGTCGACGTTGGGGTAGAGCTTGCGGCTGACGAAGTAGTCGTCGTGGAGCGCGATGCGCTCGAGCTCGAGCGCGATGTCGAGCAGCGGGTTGCGCCCGGTGACGTCGAAGACTTCGTCGGCGACGCGCTTGATGATGCGCGCGCGCGGGTCGTAGTTTTTGTAGACGCGGTGGCCGAAGCCCATCAGGCGCATC
>Ga0114945_10000162_pt1 | contig 39960 bp, 12 predicted proteins | sample OV2TP3_FD_87194 | JGI IMG/M metagenome (GOLD analysis project Ga0114945, IMG submission 87194) | Hot spring microbial communities from Beatty, Nevada to study Microbial Dark Matter (Phase II) - OV2 TP3 | ecosystem: Environmental > Aquatic > Thermal springs > Hot (42-90C) | place: USA: Beatty... | reverse complement strand
AGATTCAAGAGGTGGAAGGTAAATTAGCGTATGGCCGCATGAAACAAACAGTGAAACCACGTGCGCCTCCAAAATCCAAACGGAATCTCAAGGGTGGTTTAGGAACGGCGTTACTGGTGTTAGTAACATTTGTCGGTGGCTTGAAGGCGTGGGCGAATAGGTCAGTGATGAAACCTTTTCCAACCTACGTGGTTGGTGCACAGATAGAACCTGACACCTTCGAAAGATTTGAATTCATCGCCCCATTTACAACGACCCGAAGCAGCTCTTACCGACGGCGCGGAAAAGAAAAGCCGCGCTCCCAAAAGGCAAAACAGACTATTCAGGAATTGATGATGCGGATTTCAGCGACGAAGAAATTGAAACACGCCATGAGGCTCGAGGAGGCAGATCCAGCCAAGTCCAGAACGATCCTTAAGACTCTTTCAGCCGAGCAACGTGCCTTTCTTGAAGAAGATGAGCCATTTAAGAGTTGGTTACGGGAACTGGAGACTCGCATCTCGAAAGGGTCAAATATTGACCAACCACGCCATAAAGGCCCATCGAACACGATGCTCGGCCTGGCGCTTTTGGTAGCGGGGGCGATTAGTGCATTTGGTCGGCTAGCATTATCAGGAGTCGACCTATTTCACGCATCAGCAAACAGACCAGTCGCCGAACGCGTTGTCCATCATCACCGACGACGGTCGATGAGAAAGAAGAATACCGAAACCAAAAATCCAAACCCTGTCTTGCCGGCCCGCTTCGCCGATGGCTCATCGAGGCGAGCAGGCAGGTCAGATGTTGGAAAGCCAGTATCAAGCGGTCGTTCTAGCAAGCACAAAATAGGGTTAACGTGGGAGGACATTGAGAAGCTTTTGCCACGTCTGGTTGGCACACAAGGGTACCTGATGGAGGTGAAGCTGAATCGTTTGAAAGAAAACGGCACACATGTGAACCTGCACTATGCGGTCAAGAGACCTGAAGAAGAGCGAATCCGCTCAATTCAGTCGATGAAGAGATGGCCGCGGCCAAGTCTTTCGAAAGCTCGGCTTCCAAGAGTCGTGACCATCACTGTAGCACGTGATGCGAGACCTGAGGATGTCCTACGCGCCGTGCTCTTAACGCAAAATCTCCCAGAGGATGTCAGAAACAGTATACGGCCATTTTTTGTCGGACTCGCGAAAGCTAAGGCCTCACACCTGTTGCAGGAAAGTCCCAGGGACCGAGTGTTACGGGACCTCGAGAGGATTTTCGATGAGGAACTCGTCAGCCCGCCTCAGGGAAATCTTTTAGAGGACATCACCTTTGGTCAGGTAGAAGCCGATGAGTTTGACTTGATTGAGATTGCCGCCAGGCTTGGGGAAGAAAACTTGGTTGAGATCCCTGTTCAACTGATGTCATCGACCTCAAAGATTGCCGAGTTAGTTTCGTTTTTGGTTCGACACCGAGAGAAAACTCAGCTCTCGGCTTCCAAACCAAAAGATTCCTCATTGGAGAAACCACGACCTTCAGATCCGTCCCGTTCATCTGGAAGTACGACACTCTCCATGCGTTTTGATTTTGGGTTGGGGACGTTGTTATTCAAAGCGGTGCGATGGATTATTGGTGGAGTGGCAGGTTGGATTAGCGCCGTTGTCCGTCGGTTCCACGGCCCACCGCAAGTCTCAAAACTTACGCCATCCGAATCTGATTCCAAATCGACTCTTTATGTCATTCGTCCATCGAGGTATGACGTGCTGTACAGTATTAATGTGCATATGGATAAAGAGCGTCGGCTAAACAAGAGGCGCGCACGAAGACAATGGAATAAGATGATTAGGGCATTGAAGCGTCAGGGCGCTAGGATCATTCAATTTGATCAACGAAGTGCAAAACCAGATGTTGTTCCCGACTTTGTCTTTACGGCCAATGCAGGATTAGTGGTACACACCGCTCAAGGAAAATATTTTATCCCTCGTCGCTTTCGCAATACAGAGCGCAAGAAAGAGATTCCGCATAACATTAAACATTTTGAAAGTATGGGATATAAGATTGCCGACGTGGTGAGCGAAGATTTAGCGTGGGAAGGCGAAGGTGATATGTTATTCCTCGGCGAGAAAATTTTTGGAGGGTACAGTCTCCATGAAGAGCATCGTCGGTCGGATAAGGCTGCTCATGAACAAGTGGCCGAAGCCTTGGGCAAAAGTCAAGATCTGGTTACGCTCGAATTAGTTGATCCGCGTTTCTATCATCTGGATACGGCCTTCTTCCCTGTGGATGATGAAATAGTTTTGTATTTCCCTGGCGCATTTACACCGGAAGGAGTAGCGGCCATTGAACGACACGCGAAACGAACGATCCCCATTTCCGAGGCTGATGCTAAGCGTTTCGCCAGTAACGCTATTACGATTGGCAAGACCATAATCGTTAACGACGGATTAGGTTCGGGCTTGAAGGCCCGCTTGGCGGAATTTGGGTTCAGTGTTGTGGAGACGCCGATGTCGGAATTCTTAAAAGCCGGCGGTAGTGTGAAATGCTGTGTCTTGAAGTTGCCGGCCTTTGAATCGCCAACGTTGGATTTGAGGAGGTATGAAGGCAAGAAAAAGGCCGAAACCGATTTCGCTTATGCGGTTGGGACTTCGTTGCTTGGAACAACTCCTCGCCAGCGACAAGAGAGCGGTATAATTCAAGAAACATTATATAAGTTTCTAAGAAAAAGATTGTCGTGGCTCTCGAAGTTAGGTTTTATTCGCGCCTTCCTTCATTCAGCCATCGTTGACAGTTTTCAAGAAACCTTAGATATAGATGAAAAAGAAAACATTTGGTGGTTTTCATCAACATACAGGTTAACAAGATTATTTATTAAAATTAACAATAAATATGCTGTTCGCGTTGTAGAGGAATTGTTAGCGACAGTTAATAAATCCCAGAAGAGGGCTATTTGGTCTGCTCTTTTAATCAATCTATCTCAACCTCTGATTCCTATCCCAGGTGCTTATCAACATGCTACCAGCAATCCATTCATGCGAGATTACATATATAAACATTTTGTTGAAAATCCAGACGCAATTGCACTATATCGTTCTATTCTGCAAGATCCAACAATCCATACCGAAGTTAAAGAGGGTATTGTGTGGGCATTGATTCTTTTAGATACGGAGCGTTCAGTTGAAATTCTCCAAGGATTATTAATAGATACGGATGAAAATAGACAAAGTGTTCCCGGGATGCGTTATGGAAACATAGTCAACCTTGTTTTAAGTCATCTTAATCAAGCTGTGCTAAAGAGGAATTTCCCGAGAAGCCGAGAGTATTATTACGCCAACTTTGTCCAAGAAAGCGCCTCTATTCAAGAAGCATGGGAAATGCTACGTGATAAGCCTGCTGGCTTTATGGTTGTTACAAGTAAGCAACCTACTTTAGATGATTTAAGGGCGCACGGAAATTTGCCTCAAGAACGTTCTGTCAGTTATGTTCCAGCAAATAGAAAATTTTATATTATTCAAGGAATCGAATCGCGTGTGGGCCGCTATTTTGAATTGGAGAAAACAGTCATTGATATTCATAACCATGACCAGGATATATTACCGAGTCATTTTGATTTGGATGCGACGTTCAAGTCAGGACCAAATTATATTGTTTCTCCTTCTGGTGTCACAAAATACATGTATTTTAGTTCTAAGAATAAGCATGTTTTGAATAAAGATTTACCAATTATTAAAGGGCCAGTGGCTGAGCCAAAAGAAAGTTTTCGTGGAGTGATATTGCTTGAAGGTTATGAGCATATGGCGGTAATCCCTGATTGGTTTGAAGTAGAATTTCAAACGTGGGAAGATTTAAAGCGTATGGATAAGGCATCCCTTGCTTCTTTTATAGATTTTGTTGAAGAGGCGGGTGATGATGCAGCAGATATAGCTGACACCACAGAAAAAATGGACAGTCCCCATTTTCTAACGGGCATACCTCTTGCCGAAGCAGCTCTCAAAGAGCGAAATCTTAATGGGCAAAATGTCCTGGTGCGAGCGAATTTGAATGTTCCTTTTTCCACCGACGGAGAGATTTCTGATGACGCCCGTTTGCAGCAGATTTTACCTGTGGCACGTTTATTATGGCAGGAAGGGGCCAACGTAATTCTTATAGGACACCTCGGTGGTATTGAAAAAGGAAAAGATGACCGTAAATCAGCGGAACGGATAGTCCAGTCCTTAAGGAAGTTATTCCAACAGGATGAGGAATTGCGAGAGATCCCAACCGACTTAATCATCTTCCATCCGGAAAGTATTTCGAAAGAAGGGCTGAAGATACAAAAGTCAGAATTAAGTACGCGGGGTATTCATATTTTAGAGAATGTTCGTTTTGCCTGGAATTTTGAAAGAGGCGAAACGGAAAGTCTGCAAAGAAAGGCATTCGCCAAAGGCTTAGTTGCACTTTCCGACGGAATATTTATCTTTGATGCGTTTGGGGATATTGGTTCTAAGGGCGCTTCGGTGGAGGATGTCCCCTCCTATGCGCGAGAAGTTTATATAGGGCCGGCCATGGCCAAAGAATTTGGTGTCCTGCAGGAAGTTTTGCAAGGGTTTGATGCCTTGGTTTTTGGTGGAGCCAAATTAGAAAAGGTCGATTTGTTAAAAGGTCTGGTCACAAAATCATTAAGTCCACAAGGGTTCGCTCTCATTGGGAGTGGCCCGTCGGCAGAACTCAATGAAAATCAACAAAAGCTGCTTGAGGAACTGCGGGGGAGTTCCCCTGATCGGATTTTAACCGCTATTGATTACAGTGATCACAACAAATTTGATATAGGTCCTCAAACATTAGAAAGATTTTTAGCAAAACTTGAAACACTAAAGTCCGGCCAGACGGTTTTATTAAATGGGACCATGGGGTACATGGAGCATGAAAGTGGTTTATATAAAGTAGGAACAGAGGCCGTATTAAATAAATTAAAGGAGTTAGCGAAACGCGGGGTAAGAATAGTTGTTGTTGGCGGTAATGCCAGTGAAACCGCACGCAGTTACAGTTTGGCTCAAGAGCCAAATGTTATTTTATTTACCGGCGGTGGTGTGCCATTAAAGATTTTGGCCGGTGAGGAACTGGTTGGCTTAAAGGCTTTACGTTTGGCGATAGAGAGAAATTTAGAGAAAAAGGACGCTGTCCCTGATTCTCACGCCATCACCCCCCGCGCGATGTATGAGGCCAGTCGGCGATTTCAATTTCGATATCTTGATACAGAGCCATACATCCCACACGGATTTAAGATGTTGGGTGATATTCTTTTGCGTGTGGTGGTGTATGAGTATTTAGCAAAAGCGGGACGGCTAACAGGTCCACCAGAAACTATTCGTCAACAAGTCGAAGATTATATCATCACAACTTTAGAAAGGGATTCACCGGAAACGACAAACTTACGAAGAAAAATGTTAGGCTTAGAATTTATTCGTTTCCTATTTTCTTCAGAAGAGTTGGTGAAGCTTTACAACACACCCATCACCACCACAACCACTTGGACACCCGCCCGCAATAAAGCCATCCGCAACATTTTAAAAGCATTAGGTTATCATCCGGACATTATCGAATGGGTGATTGGGCATATCGACACCCATGAGAAGGCCTCCAGCGAATCCCAAGCGATTTCGCAACAAATGCGTAAACTCCGTCGAGCATCTATAGACAAAAGTGAAAGGCACCCCAAAGACAACCAGCCACCTACCAATTTGTCTACTCAGGGAGGGCTGGCTGCTTTATCTCTTCATCCTCACTTGATCCTATTTAGTACAATTGCTTTTTGGCAGATGGCCGGCCTTCCAACGGCCGTATGGGCAAGTATTATCATTGGGCTGATTAATACGGTAGTGATTGTTTTTAGCAAGTATCTGCCGCGCAGTTATCGATTTAATTCCGTTGTTATTCTTGCACTAGTTGTGATGGCGTATTTTATGAATTTAATCCCCAGCGGGACGGCCTTGGAAGCGACGGGATGGTTCGCGACATGGACGGAAGTCATTGAAAAAACTATTTTAGACTGGGAAATTGTCTGGCGCACATTTGTTGTCCTTATTTTATTCGGTACATTAGCGGATACGTTGGCCAAGCGCAGTATCAACGAAAAAATTTCGACCAAAGGAATTTGGGGAGCCCTCAAAGCGGTAACACCGCAAGGGGTCAATGACTTTATCTGGATTATTATTCTGGCTCCGTTTCCTTATCTTATTCAGGTCATTGTCCATACCTTTATAGCCGTAGCCATTAATACCCGTATTTTAGCGAAGAACTATTATAGCCAGCGTAAAGAAGAGGCTGGTTTCTCTGTTGAAAAAAGACGTTATGAAATGTTTAGATTAAACCGCGGCTGGTCGCTGGTCAAAAGTTTCATCATTTATGCCCTGCCAGCCGAATTAAGGGGGATCATTAATCCCATGCTGCAGGCCTTATTTAGATTGTTTAACCGCTGGGGCCTGCATGAGCCACCAGGCACGCTGGTTAGTCAGATGTGGCTGCTTAGGAGGATACAGTATTCGTTCTTTGGCCGCATGATTGATTGGTTACAAAAGAAATTTCATCGTCTGATAAGCAAGTTCAATCAGACAAAAATTTGGTTAAGGACCTATCAATCTTTGTTGAGATTATGGGGTGTAAGAGAGGTTATAAAATTTCTCGAGGATGTTGTTTATGACCCGTGGGCCTACTCTGTGGCCATCATGATGTATGGATTGGTATGGCCATTCATTAAATTTTGGCGGTGGATCATAGGGGCCGCAGATCGTAACACAACGCATAATTTCAATCTCACCGAACAGTTGAACGCTGCCAAGCGGTTTAAACATGAGCCGTTAGTCGCCACAGAGTTTAAATTCAATGCCGAAACGGGATTGGCTGTCAATCAATATCTGAAAGACGCCGGCCTTATCACCGGCCCGCCGGGAGAATTTGCTCTTGCTTCTCTTCGAGAAGGAAAGCTCATCTGGAATATTAAAGGCGGTGAGGAAGAATTACGCCGTATACTTACCCTTGAATTGCGACTTGATCTCACCCAAGCAGAAAGATTTATCGAGCAAATTAAAATCCATGAGGCCAGGCCCACGGAAGAAGAAGGTATCCAGGCCCAGCGGGTGGCTGTCATCGAAAGAGCGAAAAGAATGCTGGCTGCTGAAATAGCAGAAAGAGAAGGTCGGATTTTGACGGGACCGGAATTGAAAAGGTTGATAGAGTTAGTAAGAACAATCGGCATGAAGATGCAGCAAAAAGACATGGCTACGGCTGTAGGTATCTCTCAGTGTTCCTTTAGTGCCGCTTTGTATGCGGGGGGAAAGAGGATGTTAAAAATACGTATAAAAATTCAAAGGTATTTAAGATCCTTAGCAGCGAAAGCTCTCGGTCAGCCACCAGTAGGTGATGTTGATACACCTGCAAAATCCGTCAAGCAGAGAGAGCACATAGCCCGACCACATGCACCTGCCCCGTCTGAAGCTATTACTAAAAGAAGTCTACTTGAAGAAGCAAATGACTTAAAAGCTAAATTTGCTGAATTAAAATCAGAAGGCGGTGAAAAAATCGGAGTGAGACATCTTATTGATCTGTCAGTTAAGTTATTTGTACGGGCTGTTGAGGAGGCCTTAGCTGATCCGCGGATTCATCCTCAAATCAAAGAGTTGATTGGCGGTGTGCCGACAATCCAGCAGATAGACGCAGCCATCTTGTTGTTGGAAAATAAAAATATGGTCGGTATGCTGCCCAGCGAGGGAAAGACCTTGGTGGTCGGGCTGGCGGCGTATCTAAAAGCGCTGATGGGACAAAGGGTAGAAGTTCATGGATGGAGTGTGGCTTTATCCGCCCGCGACGCGCAAGTCATTGCTGCCATCCTTGAGCGGTTGGGTATAAAGGTTGGACTTCTGGCCAATCAGGCCGCCTATAAGTTTTCGTATTTAAATGGGACCATGCCGCAACCGGCCTGGCCACATTTAACACCTTTTGCCACCAATTATAAGGATACTGGTATTAAACGAAGAATGTTCCACCAGAACGACATCATTTACGGCGCTTATAACGAGATGATATTTTTGTGGATGCTGGATTGGTCCAAGTTTACCGACCAGTTTTTGTTGCATGCAACCCCTATGCCATCATGGGTCATATTGGAGGAGTCAGATACACCACTTCTAGACGGTATGGATGAGCCTTTGGCTATCTTTAGCCGATTGTTGCGGCTGGCGGGGCTTCGCGAGAAGATTTATCGGCGAATTTATGAGTTTTCTCTCACACTGTTAGTCGATGAGGATTATCAAATACATAAGGGAGGCGTTATCTTTCTTAAGGGCGGCGAAGAAGAAATAGTTCAAAAGTTAAAGAAGAATTTAAAGGCGTCAGACATCAGTCTGCCAGCGCTTCATATTTTCTTCAGGACCAATCACCTTGGCGATCTTCTCAAAGCGGCCTTAGAGGCAAGATGGTTATTCCATCGTGACAAAAATTATTATCTTAAAGAAGGCGTTGTCATTATCCGTGATGAACAGACGGGCGAAGGGAAAGAAACCCATCGCTGGGCGCGCGGCATTCACACGTTCATTGAAATCAAGGAGAATGTCTCCTTAAGAGAAGAGACAATCATCGATAGTGTCATGACGCCGTACTATTTCTATAAAAACATTCCTTCCTTGAGCGCCGTTATAGGTATTGTTAATGAGCAGGAGAAAAACCTGCTTCAAACACTTTATGGCGTTAAGATTTATATTCTTCCACCGGCCCATATAAACAATCGCCGCGATCTCCCAGAAAAATATTTCCTCGCACAGGAAGAAAAACATACCTATCTTGTCCGTTTGATTGCCGCGGTTCATAAGTATCAATATCCGATATTGGTCAATGCGCAAGACCCGATAGAAGCAAAGAGGGTTCACGAACTTCTTATTGAACAGCATCCTGAAATGACCGCCCAGATACGGATAATTTATGGCCGGGGAAATGAAGAAGAAAGTCGTTTTTGGAACAGCATGGGGCAGGCCGGAGTTATTACGATTGCGGCTCAGGTTGCCAGCCGTGGGTTAGAGATTAAATTGGAAGAAGCCCTGTATCGGGTAAGATTGGACATCGAACCCATCGATGATATCGCCATAAGCCCTGTCGCCGGACTTTTTGTTATCAGTACACACCACAACGGCAGTGAACGTGTCGAGCAGCAGGTACGCGGCCGCGCCGGACGTCGCGGAAAACCAGGCGTTGTCCAAGTCATAGACCATCTTGTGGACAATGAATTCTTGAGACGATATGCTCCAGAGGAATTGGATGAATTTTTAAAAGGAGACCTTGTGAATGCGCCCAATCCCTTAAGAGTTGCCGCCATCAAGGATTTATTTACTTTAGCCAGAAACCGCCGGTCACTATCAGCGCATATCAATCACGCTTTTCTTGAGCCGTTATTTAGACGGCTCATTGAAGCCCAGTTGGCTTATGTTAAGGCGGCAAGAAGAGAGGTTAATCCTGATGACAGAGCCACCATTCGACAGCATCGAAAGATACTTTCGGAGTATGTGCACAAAGTTTATCAGGCCATTGCCCGTCAGGAAAAAGAAGGTGCGGTTAAATTATTAAGCGAATTAGAAAGCACGATTCATGATCTCTTCTCCGGAACAACGGAAAAAAGAAATGGTCCAGACCTTCCGTCCGGCAGGATTCCTGCGATAAGTTTTGTCTTAGAGCGGCTGAAAATTAATCCCAAACACCAAGCCTGGCTCGAACAGGTTTTGTTCTGGTCGATTAACCTGGCGCTGATGGCGGTCTGGCCGAGTTGGTTGGCGACACTGGTGACGTGGTCGGCTTTCTTCTTCCTGCATTTTGTGCGTACCAACCACATGCCCAAACCGCCGCCATTAAGCGGCCTTATCGTCCTTGTCCTTGTCAATACCCTGCCTTTCCTGTTCTTCTCTAAAATATATGCGCTTTTAGTCAGCTTTGTCCTCACAACCATTTTCCATCATTGGCTCAATAAACAATTGCCTCTTCAACCCTATGAGGGTGGAGTGCGGGATGTTCAGCCAATTTCAACGGTTTTACAACAAAAGCGTGCGGATATCGATGTTCATGATCCGCTTAAAGAGACGCCGCCTACCTACGCATCATCAGAGGGAATTTCCGATGAAGAGCTTCGGGAAGCCGAGCGGCAGTTGGCCGAAGCACCAGAAGAGCCGCTGACGGAAGAACAAATTGAAGATATCGTTGGAAGTGTTCTGTTTAAGACATCGTGGTTGGCAGCGGAATTGCGTGACTGCCCCAATTGCGTGCTGAAACTGCTCTCGGAAAATCGCGCCTTGGAACTTTATCATTTTATGACATCGTATCCCACCCTTTTTGTAAGAAATAAAAATAATCATCCTTATATCAATGTCAAAGAGTTGATTAATTTTGTCACACCGGAGGAACTCGAACGAATCTTCATCGAACCTGACCCGACCTTCGGCCCCAATGGTTGGCATGCGACGAATCGCAATACGGGACGACGATTGACGGATATTCTGGCTCCCAAAAACGCCTGGGTGGGGGCGAAGGAAGGAAAGAGCCAAAACAAAGATCTTCAAAAAGAATTGGTACTCACCCAACAAATCCTCACTTTAATAACTCAACAATTGTCCAAAAGGATTACACAAAATAATCTGAGGCCGTTGAGTCGGATATTTTTACCTCTCTTTAGGTTACGTGCTCGAAAAAAGCGAATGTCCTTAGCCAACTACTTTCAATTTTTGCGCAAGGGTATTCCCCAGAATAAATCTGAACAAGCCTATCTGTTGTCCACCTTTGAGGAGTCTTTCATAGGTCGAATTGAACACACCTCCTTCTTTAGATATGTTCAAGAATGGGAACTAATATCATTTTTAGAATATTTGATCGATAGTAAATGGAAGAATCAAGACTTGAAGATCCGAGCCCGCTCGATTGGGGCCTCAACCGGTCAAGAACCCTATTCTATTGCGATTCTTCTCTATTGGTCTTTAGAAAAATTTTATAAAAAATTAAAAAAGCAAAGAGAAGTTCAAGAATCATTTCCTGATTGGCTTAAGCGTTGGTCGATAGTCATTCATGCCTATGATGTTAATTTAGAGAATTTGTTATCCATTCACAAAGCTATTTATAAGACAAATCATCCAACTATTTTTATTGGGGAGTTTGATTCGGATAGAAGTCCAAACAAAATGTTCTCCGGTCTTCGCATCAAACAGTTATTTGAGAGACATTCAGCCGGTTACAGAATCAGGAAACCGTTGCGTCAATGGGTCCGTCCGATATTTGTTGATTTGTACGATTCTAATCAATGGGAATTGTTAGCTGACGGTGTTTATGAGATAAATTTTGCAATGAACATATTTGATTATGTGGGGAATGAAGTGACGCTGGCTGTTTTACAACTATTTTATCGTCAGCGTAGTCCAAAATATTCTTCTTTAGTCGTCATCAATGAGTCACTTGATGATCAGCCGCTGGCAGTGCGATTACAACCCCACGGTGATTATGCCTTTTCAGAAAGTAAAGGAGAAGAGTTTTTCTCTACACGCAAAGTCCTATCAGAATTATTTTATACAATTGTCTTCGAACATCTCGATAGCAATTGTCTTGTCAAATTGTTATCGTTGCCACAACAAAAATACTTAACAGACGAACTGGAACTTGAGAGATTCGCAATCCCTCAAAATATTCGGTTTTTTGAAGGGCAACTGTACTTCAATGTCAATGGCGACGTTCTGCGTAATCTTCTAGCAGAGTTCCCAGAGCTGAAGGAAATTTACATTGAGCAAAGAGCTGTTGATGGCAAAACTGTTTATCACGCAACCCACCGAGAGACTAACCTGCGTTTAGGGAGTATCCCTTATCGGGAACCCGCTTGGATTGGCACTCACAACGCTTCCGTTGCTTTTACGGATGTTATGGCCAGGCGCCATGATTTAGTGAAGAAGTTTTATGCCAAACCAAAAATCAAATCACGCGATAGTCGTGTCAAAAGATTGGTATTTGAGAATGAAGATGATCTGTTTGACCGCTCTTATGAGCCGCGGGATTTTGTGAAAAGTCGCAAATTAGGGTTAGTCGCCTGGGCGAGCATAGGAGAGGTCGTTCTTATGGAATTAGGTAAGAAAGAACAAGGGTTAGTTTATTCTCTAGGGCATTTCTATTGTATCTCCTGTGCCATTCGCGCTCATCGGGGAAATAAGGAGGTTATTGGCCATGCGCATATTTATCCTGAGACCGATTCTCAAGGTGGTATTCCAGGCTTGACTTTAGAGCGATACAAAATGCTTTTACAATACTTAACCGATCCATCGAATGGCTATTCGGATATTCAGATTATTTTAGGGGCCGGCACAAGAATCTTACGATCGTCATTAGAACATCAAATGTTTCAAGAGGCAACGAGAAATTTTGGTATTAGATTAGAAATAATCCAAAGAGGAGATGGGACTGTGGCCAGCACATTCACTACCAAAGGCTGGACCGCCCAGACGATTTATACGCCTGATGTGGCTCAACCATCATTTTTATGGGGAGACAAGTATGAAGTGGTAATGGAGGATTGGGGGGGCATGGAAAAACCACCGACTGAGCGTCCTTTGGCCAGCTGTCAAAATTGTTTAACAAAAGTATTGCCTGCTGGAATTGCCTCAGAGCTAGTACGTATCTTGATAATTAATAAGGAAGAGAATATCCGTTATTTTAGCGGCATAAAAGATCCGACCTTCAACGTGGCGGTAGTGACAAGGATTCTTCCGGCAGAATATTTACAGAGAATTTATGTTAAGGAAACAGCGGTTGACGGTGATCAAAAGATTTATCACGTGGTCAGCGAAGAGGAATCAGCACAAGCCAACGGCGGGAAACCATTATCATTAGTTAGTATTGAGAATCAAGAACAGGCATGGGTGGGGGCGAGACAATTGCACCGATTTGATTTGGAGGCGACCATTAAATATATTATTGCCTTCTTTGAAAGAGAAAAAGATCATCGAAAGCTTCCAACGCAGCGGGAGTTATCTGAGGCTTTAGGACCACATCAATTTGTATTTTCCTATCACTCTGATGAGATTTTAAGAAATTTAAGGAGACGTATTAAGGAGAAAGGTTTTGATGCGAGCTTGCGGAAAAGAATCGAGCGAGCTGTTAATTTATGGGAAGATCTTATCGGTACCACAGGAGAATACATTATTGGACTTTTTAAACAAAACGTTGGCCGTAAGAAATTCCCAACGAGACGAGAATTATCGAAAGCCTTAGGACCTCATCAATTTGTCTTCTGGTATCACTCACAGGCCATTTTAGAATATTTAAAGCGACGTATGGGAGAAGGGAATTTTGATACGAAGTTGAAAGACAGAATTCAGTTGGCGATTAATCTACGGGAAGATGTTGCTTCAACGACAGCCCAGTATATTATTGAACTTTTTGAAAAAGAGAAAGAGCGCCAGAAACTTCCTTCTCAAAACGAATTAGCTAAAGCCTTAGGGCCAAGTCAAAATGCTTTTTCAAGACGTTTTGAAAGGATTATAAGGGAGCTCAGAGAGCGCATCCATGCACAAGGATTTGAGGTTAAGTTGAAGGAGAGGATAGAGCGAGCGATTGAACAGAAAAGGAAGAAAAATCAAGGAATCAAATTTCATTTAGAGTCTGCGGTCCTATATATCCGTTTGTTATTTGCCGAAGATAATGAACGTCGCCAATTGCCGACATCGGGCCAGTTGGCGGCCGCGTTAAGAATAAACTCAAGGATTTTATCTGGACATTTTGAGGAGATGATAGAAATTTTAAAGGAACATATTCACGTCGAAGGTTTTGATACAACTTTAAGAGAGAGGATAACAAGGGCCATGCAATTAAGAGAGAATCTCGTTGCCGTAACAGTAGCCTATATCATTGAGCTTTTTGCGACAGAAGTCAAGCGGCGCAAGCTGCCAACACTGGCCGGGTTGTCGCAAGCTTTAGGACCGGGTCAAAAGACGTTCGCTAAACATCTTGAAAAGATTATAGAAAATTTAACGAAACGTATTGGCGCAAAAGGCTTTGATGTAAGTTTGGGAAAGAGAATGAAGAGGGCTATTAATGCGCGAAGGAGAAATGTCATCCAGCTAACTGCCAAACATATTGTTAAGCTTTTTGAAAACGAAAATGATCGTAAAGAACTACCATGCTTGAAGGATTTATCAAAAGTTTTAGGCTTAAGTCAAGAGATTCTTTCGAGACATTTTGACAGGATTTTAAATTCTTTGTTACAAAAAACTAGGCGACATCTGAGAGATCTGAAGGAACGTATAGAGGAGGCGATATGGGTTTGGAAAGTCCGCTATCGGCATGCCAGCCGATTTATAGCGGGGATTCATCAAGTGGAGTTTGTAAGAGGGCGACGGGTCGTCGGAGTTCGGCGATCAAAGGGCCCGGCCGAAAAGATCATAGAACAGGAACGCGTTGAGGGTGTTAACGCGACGATAAAGGAATTGTCCATCGAAGAACAGAAATTGATTCGTGAGGTCATGGATATTTTAGTCGAAGAAGACATTGAGATTGACGATGGCTGGATAGAGAAAGTCGCCAAGCGGCAAAATCTCCCACCGGAAAAGGTGCATCAGATTTTTGAAAAAATACGGCATCAGGAGGCGATTATCAAACAACGAGAAGAATTTCTCTGTCAAAATTGTTTAGTTCGTGCGGAAGCCGAAAGCATGTGGAAAACGATCAAGGCTGTGGCTCACGAATATAACGAGAAAATTAATGCGAAGGAGTTACTCATTGTCAGGGGTAAAGTTCTCATGAAATTGATTTGGGCATTAGAAGTGATGAAGGCCAAATTTGGCACTCAGATGGAAGTTTATAAAATAAAAGGAAAGGATGATTTTATTGTTCAATTGTTAGGAGACGGCAATATTTTATTTGAATTCCAACCAATAAAATTATCCGATGGGAATATGCTCACCAATTATCATGCGGGTGTCTTGGTTAGTATTCCTCGTAATCTAAAAAATCGTTTAGGGAAATATGATTTTGTTCAATTCCTTCGCGGCATTCCTGATCGTGCCTGGGTGGGGGCGGAAGTCTCGCCCGCCTCAGCCGGCGAGGCTAGGCCCCCTGACCCATCAGATAGTGAAGGAGAGAAGAAAGGGCCCGCAATCGATTCAGAGACTATTGAAAGATTACTCGAATCGAATCTCCCGTATACTTTAAGAGAGTTGGCCTCGGCGTTTAAGGTCTCTTTAGACGATGCACAATTTAAAGAAGCGTTGCTGGCCTTTGTGCGCACCATCCCGAAATCGATTTTGCATGAACACGCCTCAGGTCTTATCTATGCGGAACATCTCTTGGAATATCTATTGGATGATGAAAATGAATATGATAAGACCTTAGAATCATCGGAAAGGATAAGACGAAAGGCGGCCCATCAAGAAGCTCGACGACGATTTGTTCTAACCGTCACCCAAGGCCATTCGGCCTCAAGTCTGCAGGAGCATCCTATTAATCCCTCTCTTATTAACCAGTCAGAAGCGGATCGTGTGTTTAAAAATATTCTTGGCATCCCCCAGCAAACGCCATTGACACGGGCCGCTATTTCATTTGGTGAGGCGGCTGAAAGACTTCGCACGTATCTCATATATCCCCGTTTCCTATGGGGAAGTGAAAGATTGGAAAGAATTTTTGCTGTAATCAGGGCCGTGACTGATAGCCATCCTTCGTTTCGCTTTGAGTTGATTAAAAGAGGCATTCTCAAACAATTCCAGGAAGATAACCTGCGGGATATTGAAATCACCAGTTTCCATGGGCATTTATTACGCCGGCTCATTGAACAATTGGTGGAAGCTGAGAGGGAAGTGAACAATCAAATCAACGTTTCGGTGTTAAAGGCCTTTCGACGGGATCAGCTACGAAAGATCATCGAAAGGGCTAAGAATGATAGAGAACGCAAAAAGATTTTACGGTTTTATAGCGGTTTATCGTTAGAGAAAGTTAAAGAAAGAATTCTCAAAAAAATTATTAAATCCGATTATCAATTATATGGTCTCGATGCAACAACGGTACGACGAGAATTTGAAGAAGCCCTAGACGATATAACCCATCAGCTTCGACGAGAAAAGGAGGATAGGGTTACTATTGAAGACATTCGCGAGCGGTTGATATTTGCCTATGAGGCCAGGAAACTAGCCCGAAAAGAAATTGACGAATTTGAGAAAGAGTTAAATGCCCTTGAGGCCAGTCATCCCCTTTACCGTAAACGTGTGGGAGGCATTGTCACTATCGGTGATGAGACCGACTACATCAGTTGGATTAGTACGCCAATTTTGCGCAAGGCCCACTTGATGGGCTTAAAACGTTCATCTTATGTGGGTGGGATACGCAATGGCGGAGATTCTCTCAGGATATTGCAACGTATCAAAAGAGAAATCCTTTTAGGGGTGGAACGACTTGTCGACGTGGCTATTCTTAGCGAAGATTTTGAGGAAAATGGTTCGTTAGATGAAACAACGCGTCTTCAAGCCAAAGAATTGCAAGATGAAATCTTTTCTCTTCTTCGTGAAAAAGGCATTCATGTGGCCATCAACCTAACGAATCCCCTCATCAATGTTTTCTATCATCACTATCGATCGCATATGGTAGGAAAATTGTTAGAGAAAAAGGTTAGTTCTTCTATCAACCCTGGCATGAGCAGTGTTTTCATGACAAGTCCATCGATGGAGATAACGGAAGTTTGGTTGGCAAATCCTGATATTCCTTATTTTAAATTGCGCCAAATTATGCGTGAGGTCAAACACAATCGTTTCTATCAATCCATAGATGAGGTCAAGAGACGTTTGGAAGAGGAACGCCAGAAAGTCTTGATTGCTCAGGAAGGATTTAAAGTGCCGGCGGTGACGGTTTTTGGCAGTGCCCGTATCCCTGAAGGACACCCACAATATGAACTGAGTCTTAAGTTAGGGGCGATGGCCTGGGAGCGGCGCCTAACGCTTCGTACCGGTGCTGGGCCGTCAGTTATGGAGTGGCCTCTGAAAGGGTATATTGAAGCTCGGGAAAAATTTATTCAAAGTTTAAAAGATGAAAAAGAGAGAGAAGCCTATCGAACAAATTTACCTGAGGTAATGAAAACACAAGGTATCAGAATATTGCTTCCCTTTGAGCAGGAAACGAATCCCTTTGTTGAAAAGGTTTATCATTTCTGGCATTTTGTGTTTCGCAAATTGGCCCTTCATCTAAGAAGCTTAGGGGTTATTGCGATGCACGGCGGCTTAGGGACAATCGATGAAATTTTTGAAACGTGGCGACGAGAACGTTCGGTTGCCTTAGTTGGGAAGCAATTTTATGAGCCTCTTCTGGAGGCGTGGTATGTCAGTTGGGAGAAGGCCGGTTTAACCAGTTTCATTAAGACCCAACCTTATGTGACCGATTCGCTAGAGGAGGCCTTGGAAGGAATGGTCAAACCTTCTCAGGAAAGTTACACAGAAACAATCGATAAGACCAGTACTCAAAAAGCGATTGAGCAAACGAATGTGGGATTAAGCAAATTAAGTCAATTACCACGGGCAGTGGTGATTATAGGGCATGTGGAGAACAACGTTTATGGTCGACAGATACTGGAAACGCTTACGAAAACGGTCAGTCAATTATTTCAGATGGGCGTGCCGGTGAGGGTCAGCAGCCGGGCACTCATTTTTGATACGGTGTTAAGGGTCGCTCGTAAGATGCGCGCGGAAGACAAATTGCAAACGGTTTTGTATCATTGGGCCAAGGATAAATCCTGGACACCGGACGAAAATTATTTAGCGCATAATTATCCCAATAATACGATTCTAGTGGATGATGATTCGACCCACCAATTGCTTTTAAGTTACGATGCGCGTGGATATATTTTTCTTCCTGGTGGTGTGGGGACCAGCTATAAACTTTTTGATATTGTCTGTGCCATGCAAACAGGTAAAATCCGTCGAAAACCAATTGTTTTGATGGGGCGAAGTTTTTGGGGAAGGATTATGAGGACACTGAAACAAATTCTCGAGGGGCATGATCCTCCAACGGTTTCCCCTGGCGATCTTGAAATCATGCGTGTGGCAGATAGCGTGAGAGAGATCTTAAAGATTTTGTCTTTGAATAAGGTGGAAAAAGCAACGCACCGCAAGGAACGCGAGGCTGATGATAGTGGTTTTATTCGACAAGGGGGAAGGGCATGGACGATATTTAAAGAGATGCTTCCACAGATGAGGAATCGTCCGTATGTTTACTTTCACCGTCTTGAAAAAGTTTATAAACAGAGAATTCTTGACCAACTTACACGGCTTTTGGAGAAAGACATGTCCTTTTATCTTTCTCAAGAAGAAAAAAGCAGATTGCAAAAGTTTATAAAAGATTTTGATGATTATAAAATTTATGGTTTTCTTTCTATGGTGATGGCCAAAGATGATTTTCTTTTCGATTGGTTGAATCAGCAGGGCAAAGAATTATTTCTGGCGATTGATGTGATAAGTCTTTTAAAGACACGTGGGCCACCAAGCCTTCTAGATGAATATTTGGTCCATCCCATTTTATGTTCTCTTTTTGGTCATTATGCGGCTATTAGTATTCAACAGCATTTATTCCCTCAACACTATCCGAATAAAAAGAAACTTGCAGAACAGGATCTTAAAAATCCCTATAAAGGCAAACTGGGTCGGGTCTTGCGTGAGATTATTAATCGTAAGACGGAAAATATCCTTATCAGTTTGGTGAAATTTTTGAGGTCGTGGGATAAGGGAGGGTTGCCAGACAATGCGAAAGATTTGAGAAAACAGATGTGGGAGGAAACTGTAAGCCTATCATTTTCAGGGAAAGAAAATATTCAATATGTAGAGCGCAACCGATTGCCAGCGAAAGTAAACTATGTTGATATTAAAAAATTAGGTCATGTTGTCATCAAGGGGAGACTATCCAGTATCGGTCGTCTCGAGTTGGGCCGCCCGTGGCCGACATTTAGTCAGTATAAAGGCGCTGACTATGAAGTGGAAATGAAGGACGGCTGGCCATTGAGAATTTTTTTGTTATCTGATTATTCGGCCAGAGATTTTTTTCCTATCATCGATAATAAATCAGGAGAGCAAATGGGTGTACATATTGGCGATATTGTCTCAAAAAAATTTAGTCAATATGAGGATGTGACAATTTTTGACGAAACCGGCAAAGATGGCTCTCTTAATATTGGCGGTGGTCGGCCGGGGATCAATGGCGAACGCAAAGGAAATAGGCCGTGGGCCAAATTAACTGAGCATCCGGATGAGAGGGTGAATATCCTTGTTAAGGGAGGTATCATCCATGAATGCTTTTTATTGGAATCAGATTTAAATTTAGAATTTTCTTTGGTTTTTAGTAAAACAAAAAAACGATACACAACTTCATTCTGGGGGAGTTTATTAGAAGATGAGATTAATCAATTAAATGAGGAACATCAAGTTGACTATCTTCGTACCAATAGCCAGGGATTAGTTTATTTTGGTGGTTTACAGCCGCGCGTCTCCTTTGGTCGTTCCTATACCCATAAAAGAGTGAAGTTGACGGACATTGAGAATCCCACTGGCCAAAAGGCCATTTTTACAGCTGCCGAGGTCATTGAAAATGATAAGGTATTGGTACGAAAGGAACTTTCGCTAATTTACGAGGTAAAAGAAGGGAGCCCGCCTGATTCGTTTGAGAAGGGTCTCCTTTTTGACGCTTTTGAAAAATTTGGCCCAGCGACTGTGCGTCGGCCTGATGGTACTTACTTGAATACTTTTATTCTGACTCGCCTTAAGACATCAAAGAAAGATGGAGTTTTAGGTGTCGGTGGCGTTTGGGGACACTTTAGTCGTTTTCCTGGTGCAAAAGTTGAGGCTACGGTTATTGATGGGGAAAAGGGGTTGTGAAGTTTATGGAAGATAAAGAAGGAAGACCCATTATTGATGAAGATAATCGATCATTGGTGATCGATTTAAGGAGGAGTGTAAAAAAACAAATGTTGGCCTTTAAAATAGCTAAAGTTAAAAAAACAGTTGTGCCAAAACCCACCCCAAGCCCAGCGGTAAAAGAGTTGATTGAGAGGGCTTCGCGATTAGTACAGAAAGGTAAAAGGGATCAGCGACTAGAAGATAAACTAGCAGCCTTTGCGGAGGCACTAAAGATTATTCGAGGTATTCATAAGCGGGAAGAGAACGCGTTTTATCCTTTAAGGTTTGATTTTAACGATCCCGAAGATATAGCAAATAGGTGTTGTGCCATTAAATTAAGATATTTCAGGTTCAAATTGCCACGTCTGGTTACGCAACTGCGTGGCATCCTTAGATTGTTAAAGAAAGTTGGTGTTGAGGAAGAGCGGGTAGAGCGGGCTGAGGGAAGAGATGTTGATGAAGAATTACGCGAGCTTGGAGAAATGTCAGAGGACGAGTAGTTCTATCACCCCAAGGGTGTTAAGTGCGCAGAAACTGTTTATCCAAGAATTTTTCCGACATTTCTATGACCGTCGGTCTTCCGTGCGGACAGGTAAAGGGGTCACGGCATCTCATCAATTGGTCTCTTTGGAATTCCGCCTTTTCTTTGTTCAGATAATCTCCGGCCATAACCGAGGAACGACACGCCCGACGAGCAATGGTGGCATGATCACAATGCGCAATGCTTTCTCCTGATAAAAGATAGCGCACCGCCGGTTCCGGATTTTTCAAAAGTATTGGGTAGGAATGAAGCGCCAACGTTTCCCCATCAAACATCGTGCTTGAGAGGCCAATCTGTTCTAATTTTTCTTTGGCCTCTTCAAAGGCCATGATTTCTTGCGGCGAAAGTTTAATCAAGATAGGACTTAATAAATTTTGAACCTCGATATGTCCGCTTTCCATCTGTTCCATGAATTTCTCAAAGGCAATCCGTTCTTGAGCTGCATGCTGGTCGATGACCAAAAGCGATTTATCAGATTCGAATAATAGAAATTTATTAATAAAGGAGCCAATGAATCGAGCTCGTGCCAGTTTGGCTTGAAGATTTTCTTTTTGAGCAGGAAAAAAGGTTTGTTGAGTTTCAGCCGAAGGCTGACCCGCCTCTGGCGGGCGTTGCGTTTTTTGTGGGAAGGCGTAGGGATCATAAAAAGGCGGCGTAGCCACACCCACGGCTTCTTCTGTAATAGGTGTTTCAAAACTAAGTTCGGAGGCACGAGTACTCACAATTGCTTTTTCAACAAGATTTTCGCTGGTCGCTCGGTCACTTTGTCCCTTGGTCGCTTGCAAAGGTTGTCCCGACGTCATCAAGGCTGTTTCACACATTTGACGCAAGACAGAAGTCAGCTGATATTCATTCTTGATTTTCACTTCACGTTTGGTGGGATGGATATTCACATCAATATTGGGGGTGGGAAGATTGATCTTAACCGCAAAGAAAGGATAGGTGTGCGGTGGAAAAATGAGTTGATACACTTGATTCATGTGAAAGGTGATGGACTTACTTTGTACAGGACGACCATTCACGCAAACAAACTGAATGTCTTTTTGAGGACGCTTGATATTGATATCCCCTAAAATCATATGCACAGTGATTTGTTGGTTTTCATCGCTATGCACAGTCTCGAGAAGATATTTTTCATCTAAATGGAGTGTCGCGGCTATGCGCGTTTTGCGAGAAGAGGTTGGCTTGAGGTCTAATAATTCTTTGTTTTGATGTTTGACTAAAAATCGACAATCATAATGAAAGAGTACATAAGGGATAATGATATTGAGGATTTGGTTGAGCTCGGTTGTGTTCGATTTAAGGAATTTCCGACGGGCAGGAGTATTAAAAAATAATTCTTGTATCGCTACTTCGGTGCCGTTATTCATGGTTACGGGTTTGAAATCTATTTTTTCACCGCCCCGTAGATGAATAGCCCAGCCAGAATCGTTTCCTTTTGTTTTACTTTTTAATGTTACATCGGAAATGGCCGCAATGCTGTAAAGTGCCTCTCCGCGAAATCCCAACGATTGAATGGCATTCAGATCATCAAGATTTTTGATTTTGCTAGTAGCATGGCGTAAGAAAATTTTTTCGATATCGTCTTTTTCGATGCCTGTACCGGTATCTTTGATATGAATAAGTGTTTTTCCTGCTTCGTTAAGATGAATTTCAATATTTTTGGTTTCAGCATCCAGGGCATTTTCGATGAGCTCTTTGACGGCCGACGCTGGCCGTTCAATCACTTCGCCAGCAGCGATTTTGCTGATGACATCGGGAGGTAAGATATTTACTTTAGACATATTTTTGAGAAGCCAGATATAAAGAAGTCAGAGGTCAGAAAAATCTTTGCCTTTTCTGGCTTCTTACCTCTGACCTCTGGCCTCTAGTTTTTCTTTCAGTTCCTGTATCTTATTCAACGCCTCCAGCGGCGTCAAGTTATTGATATCCAGCGATTCAATGGTGGCCTTGATTTCTTTCATGATCGTATCATCAGTTGGCGTAAATAGCGACAGTTGTTCTTCCCTCGATTTGTTTTCAATAATTTTGTCACGTAAATTGCTGTTTAATTCCAGTTGAGTGAGAATTTGTTTGGAGCGATCCAAGACCGGTTTTGGAATGCCAGCCAATTTCGCGACATAAATCCCATAACTATCATCGGTTGAGCCAGGGATAATTTTATGCAAAAAAATAATTTCATCCTTCCATTCCTTGACCGCCACGTTGTAATTTTTGATACCTGGAAATTGATCCGCGAGAGTCGTGAGTTCATGGTAATGGGTGGCAAAAAGCGTGCGGGCCTTGGTTTTTTGGAAGTATTCCGCTATAGCCCAGGCAAGGCTCAAGCCATCGAAGGTGCTTGTGCCGCGGCCGATTTCATCGAGGATGACGAGACTACGCTCTGATAAATTATTGAGGATATCAGCGGCTTCGCTCATTTCTACCATAAAGGTGCTTTGACCTTTCGTGATATCATCGTGTGCGCCGATGCGCGTAAAGATTTTATCAACTAGTCCGACATGAGCCGAAGCGGCAGGGATGTAACTTCCCATCTGCGCTAAAATCACTAACAACGCAATCTGGCGAATGTAGGTGGACTTACCCGCCATGTTGGGGCCGGTCAAAATAATTAAATGATTTTCCTCCGCATCCAAATAGGCGTCATTAGAGACAAAGGCTTCGGCTGAGGTTTTTTCAACGACTGGGTGGCGTCCTTCTTTAATATCAATGATAGTATTCTCGGCAATTTCAGGGGCTACATAATGACTGGACTGCGCCAAAAGGCTTAAAGAATAGAGGGCATCTAAGGTAGCGATGGCGCTACAAAATTCATGCAAGACCAGTGAATGATCCAGGATTTCTTTTTGAAATTGGACGAGAATTTCATTTTCTATTTTTATGATCTTATCGCGGGCGGTTAAGATTTTTTCTTCGTATTCTTTGAGTTGTGGCGTGATGTAGCGCTCACCATTAATCAGCGTTTGTTTGCGAATATAGTCGGACGGCACTAAATTTTTGTTAGCGTTGGTGACCTCAATGTAATAACCAAATACGTTGGTGAATCCCACCTTTAGAGAATTAATACCGGTGCGCTTGATTTCTTGTTCCTGAAGATTTTTAAGCCATTGACGGCCGCTCTCCTGAATATGACGAAGCGCGTCCAGTTCTTGATGATAACCTTCACATACGATTTTCCCTTCGGGATTGGCCAGGGGGATATCGGGATTGATGGCTGTCTCCAAATGTTGGCGCAACTCCTCGATATCCTCAACAGAAAATAAAGCATTCTGATTGGCCAAAGGCCTCACCACTTTCTGTATGTCTGGGATACGAGCGAGGCTATTACGAATCGCCAAGATATCCTTGGCCTGAACAATACCACCACTTAAACGCGAGATACTTTTTTCAATATCCGGAATATGGCTTAAGTAAATTTTTAATCCTTGCTCAATGGCAGGATTGTTTTTTAAAAGCGTAACGGCTTCTTGGCGTTGACGGATGGCCTCGATGTTTTTCAAAGGATGATACAACCAAAAACGCAGCTGGCGTTTACCCAAAGGCGAAAGGGTAAAATCGATTGTTTTGAAAAGAGTCTCTAACTCCAGTCCATAATGGGCAGCGGGTGAAATAAAAACAAAATCATCGTCGGTATAAAGCGAAATCTTATCAATATGCCGAAGCGGCTGTTTATTCATCTGCCGAAGGTATTCCAAGAGAGCGCCGCTACTGGCCACAGCCGCTTGAGATTCTTCGATCCCAAAACCTTTTAAGGTATGAACGCCAAAATGTTCACATAAAGTTTTTTTGGCCATGTCGGCATTAAAGCACCAATCCTCAACAGAACTTAAGGTAATATTTTTTAAACGCAGCAAAGGATGCTTGAATGTCTCTTTGATTTGTTCTTCGAAAGTTGACGGAAAAATGCATTCACACACAGGAAGTTTCGCCAAAAGTTCAACAATGCGTTGGGTAGTCGAGAACTGATTGGTCTGGATGGTGCCTGTCGCTGGATCGATAAAAGAAAAACCCATGATTTTTCCATTGGGGCTAAGACAGGCCAGATAACGGGCTTCGACCGAATTTTCATCTAAAAATGTTCCTGAGGTAATAATGCGAATGACATCCCGCTTGACAATGCCTTTGGCCAAGGAGGGGTCCTCCATCTGTTCGCAGATGGCGATCTTTTTGCCGGCTTTAATTAGCTTGGCGATGTAACCGTCCGCGGCATGAAAAGGAATGCCGCACATGGGGATTTTGCCGGAGGTATCTTTGCCGCGTGAGGTTAAGACTAAATCAAGGATTGGGGACGCTTCTTTGGCATCTTCATAAAACATTTCGTAAAAGTCACCTAAACGGAAGAACAGAATACAATCCCTGTGTTTGGCCTTAATGGTGTGATACTGCTTAAGCATGGGGGTGTCGTTGACTGGCGTAGGCGTTGGATGTTCAACAAAGGTACGCATGAAAAAAGTTTAAGGTTGGGGATTAATTTTGGGTTGTGACATTTATAGTGTTGTCTCAATTATAGGGACAATCGCATGCACAGTCAAGTGACAGAATAAAATATATCTTAGGGACAGACAACAAAAATAGAAAATCTCCTTCATGTCTATAAATGAAGAAGTCGAGATTTCAAAGGGGAGTTTCTTAAGTGTTGAAAATTTTTAATAAGTAATCTTGCAGAAGGTAGGCCTCAGTGTTATAATCGCTTTAGTTTCTATGGGTTATAAATTTTTCGCCAAATAGATTTTTTTATTTGGAAGGAGGTTTATTTTTAATTTAATAACTGTCAAATGAAAAAAAACAATCCCTTACTTGTATTACTTTTACTTGTTTTTATGTTTTTAGCTAATTATCACACGGCTTATGCCTTTCTATCATTGGCTTCAGGATTTTTTACGGAAAAGGGAAAACAATTTTATAAAGAAGGTAAGGAGGACGACGCCATTAAAGAGTTTAGCAAGGCCATCCAATCAGATCCCACTAATGAAGAGGCCAGGAAATATTTAGAGAAGATGGGTGTTTCTTCAGCTGTCTATGATTTACCCGAATCCAATCAAGTCAAGCTCGCCAAGCTGGCCCAAGAGAGCAAGGTTTATCAAGATAAGCTAAACGACACCGAAAAGGTTTATAAAGCAGAACGTGCTAAGGCCAATCAACTCGCAGCCGAGAAGCAGCAACTCTGCGATATCTTGGAATTAAAAAATGAGGAAGTGGACATCTTGAATATTCGCACCGGCCTTCTGAAGGATAGTTTAGCCAAGAGCGGCGAGCGTTACCAAAAACGGCTGAATCATTTTAAGTCGCTCAGTGAGGTCCAAAATGAGGAACTAGGATTTTTAGAACGGATGCTCCATCAGCATAAATATTTGGTTGAGCAAAAAGAGAATCAATTGACCCAAAAGGATAGGACCATTAGGGAGTTCGATGATAAATTAGTCTTGGTAAAGAATATTTCTGAACAGGAAATTTTTAAGACAGAAGACCAGCGGTTTAAAGAACAAGCGGAATATCAACAGACGATTACGGATTTAAGAGAAGATATCGCAATGTTAAAGAAAATGCCAGAGACTCCTGTCGCTCGTGCCGAGTTGGAGGAGAAAATCCGTTTAATCAAAGAGAAAGACGAGGATATGACGCGCCTAAAGGAAAAATTGTTGGCGGCGCGCGAGCACATCCGTGAACTCGAAGAAATGACCAAAGGGGCTGCGGATACCAAACGCCTTGAAGAACTCAAACAACGCATTGAACAAATTCAGGAAGAGTTAAATCAGAAAAACATTTCTCTCGAAGCGCAAGAGAGCGATATCGGTCTTTTAGAGGCCCGTTTAAGTGATGCCCAAGAGCAATTGGGTTTTGTCCAAGCCATGGTCGATGAGAAAGAGAGTCAGATCCAAGCCTTGGAAGACGAGCTCAAAGAAATTCGTCAACGGTGTCAGTGAAACTCGAGGTCACAGAGCCTGCCTGACGGCAGACAGGTCACAGGGTCACAGGTTACAGGTCACAAGCAAAATCTTGTACCTGTGACTTTGTGACGTTGTGACTGTGTGACTTAGCACTATGTCCCTCACCCGATCAGAAGCCCTACAAGTCCTCAACGATTTTCTCAACGATAAAATTTCCCAAGTAAAAGTGTATGAGTGGGCCTTGGTCCAGGCTGTTGCGAAGGACTATGAGATGGTCGCCCAAAATGACCCTCTTCTGGGTGAGACCATTCAAGCCTTCCTTGACATGAGTCATCAGCAGGGGGACTATATTCCTACCCGCGACGACATTAGTTATTATCAACGATGTCTTCAAGGACAGGCTTCCTTCGAGCCTTTGTCCATCCGTTTGGAGAAAATGAAGGAGGCCCAAAAAAAGATGGTCCAAGAAGAGAAAGTCAAGGCCCGCCAATCCGTGATTGTCCATAAAACTTTTTCTCGGACGGTCATGCGGGTTTACGTTATTATGTTTGCCTTAACTTCCCTGACGGTCAATATCATTGAGATTATTAAACCGGGATTTTTTAAAGTCGGTGAAGCACTGACCCATGGACAAGCCTTTCGTGAGGCCCTCCCCCATTTCGGCTATGTGATTTTTCTTTTAATACCGCCGTATATTGTCGTGAATGGTTTTCTCTACTACTTAACTTTGCCTGTCTTGTTCATGGGAGTGATTTTTTATTTTTATATCACCGTCTCCATCGTCCTTCAGCTTAAGTTAAATCCCTTACTCATTGTGTGTTTTGCTCCCTTTGCTCTTGTTCCGGCCTTGTTGGCATTGTGGTTAGTGATGACGCAAAAGAAAAACTAAACTTCTTGTGAATGTTTACCAGAAAATATTATCTGTTGATAGTTTTAATAGGTTTCGCCATTTTTTATTTTTCGATAACAACTCCCACGAGCCAGAGTGAGGACTTTTTTATGACCCAGCGGCAGAAAATGGTTGACGAGCAGATTATCCGTCGGGGTGTTGATGATGAGAGTGTGATAAAGGCTATGCGTAAAGTGGAGCGACATCTTTTTGTCCCGCAACATGAACGCCTTATGGCCTACGGCGATCATCCCCTACCCATCGGTTTTGACCAAACGATTTCGCAGCCCTATATTGTGGCCTATATGACGCAAATGGCTCGTTTAACACCAGAGGATAAAGTTTTGGAAATCGGAACAGGGTCGGGTTATCAGGCCGCTATCTTAGCCGAGATAGTGAAAGAGGTTTATACGATTGAAATTGTCAAGGGTTTGGCTGAAACCGCCGAGCAACGACTAAAAGACATGGGATATAAAAATATTTTTGTGAAATGGGGCGATGGTTACGAAGGCTGGCCAGAGCACGCGCCTTATGATGCGATTATTGTCACCGCGGCGCCCGATGAGGTGCCACAAAAATTAGTTGAACAGTTAAGCGTTGGCGGACGCATGGTTGTCCCTATAGGTTCGGTCTTTCAAGAACTGTATTTGATTACCAAAACCAAGGAGGGCATTATCAAGAAAAGTTTAATCCCTGTCCGTTTTGTGCCCATGGTAGAGGATAATTCCTCGAAGAATTAGGGGAAAGGAGTTGGACATGCTTAAAAAAATAGTAGGATATGGTGTTGTTATTTTTTGTCTTTTTCTTTTTCCCTTCGCTGGTTTAGCGCAGCGCGAAGCCGTCAGCCAAGAAGTATCAACCAAAAGTACAACGGAGGATCAGAAAAATATCGAGGTGACGGTTTACAACAGTAATTTGGCCTTGGTGAAAGACACCCGCGTTATCAGTTTGCCAGCGGGGCGAGGCGAATTAAGATTTATGGATGTCGCTGCCCACATTATGCCGGTTACGGTTCTCATTAAGTCGCTGAATCATCCCGATGATCTCATGGTCCTCGAGCAGAATTATGAATATGACTTGATGAGTCCGCGTAAATTGATGGACAAGTTTGTGGGGAAAAAGGTCAAAATCATTGACTATAATCCTTATCAGGATAAAAAAGAGATTCTGGAAGCTATCCTTTTAAGTAACAATGAGGGCGAGATTTATCGCATCAACAATGAAATTTATTTAGGGCACGCGGGTTATAAGGTCTTACCAGAAATCCCAGCCAACTTGATAGCGAAGCCAACTCTTATGTGGCTTTATAATAACAACACTAACAGCCCGCATGAGCTTGAGGTCTCTTATCTGACGAATAACTTAACATGGAAAGCGGATTATGTGATGTCGGTTAATCAAGAGGATAATAGGGCGGATCTTTCCGGTTGGGTGACATTGGATAATAAGAGCGGGGCGACCTATGAGAATGCCAAATTGAAATTAGTGGCAGGGGAGGTGCATCGGGCTGAACGGGCTGATACGAGGATGTGGGCTAAACAAGCCATGAAGGCGCCTACCGCTGAGGCAGGCTTCGTTGAGAAAGCTTTCTTTGAATATCACATTTATGATCTGCAGCGACGGACAACCATCAAAGACAATCAAACCAAGCAGGTGAGTCTTTTGGAGGCCACGGGCGTCAATGTGCAAAAAGAGATGTTGGTGCGTGGCAATCAATATTATTTTTATTCCTCGTATCGGGATCAGGATATCAAGACGCCGGTGGAGGTTTTTATCAAATTTAAAAATTCACAAAGTAATAATATGGGGATGCCGCTTCCGGCCGGGATTATGCGTCTTTATAAGGCCGACACCGATGGGAGTTTACAATTTATTGGAGAAGATTCCATTAAGCACACGCCAAAGGATGAAGAGGTGAGACTTAAAATCGGTGAGGCCTTTGATGTGGTGGCTGAACGAAAGCAGACCGATTATCAGGTGCTATCTCCACATCTTTATGAGTCGGCCTGGGAAATTTCTTTGCGCAATCATAAGAAAGAGGATATTATGGTTGGAGTTAGCGAACCCTTAACCAGTGATTGGGAGATTATTAACGCGAGCCATGACTATACAAAGGTGGATGCCTTCACGATTCGTTTTGATGTCCCGGTTCGGAAAGATGAAGAGGTGAAAGTCAAATATAGGGTGCGCGTGAGATACTAAAAATTTTTGCTTTTTTATTTGTTTTAGAAACTTTTATCATTATAATGAAGTCAATTTACAGACGATAACCCAAAAATTTAAAAAGGAAAGTAAAATGACTCAAGGGGAAAGAATAGTGGTTTGCGTTTTGATAAGTGTATTTTTCTTTTCGGCTAAAAGTTTTGCCAACGGTGAAGAATATGCCAAGGCTGTCGAAGAAGGATGGGTGAAGGAATATCCACAACTCGCTTTGACCACAAAACCGCCCAATGTGGATTCTCAAGCGGTGGTCAACAGTGAGCTTTGCCATTTTATTGAAAAAAAAGTGGCGGCGGGAGAAGCCACGGACAGTGTCGAGATGATTCAAATTCTTTCTCATTCTGTTTCCTCAGATGCGGAAAAGACATTTAAATCGTACATTGCTGATCCCATTCCGCAAAGTGTTACACTGGTTGAGGGCCAGAGCGTTCATTGGCACGGTTTTTCCGCCGCTCTGATTTTTAAGACCGATAAGAATACATTTGAAAGACTTAAGCGAGGGTATAGCCGTATCGCCTTTGAGCGCCTTAAACCTATTGTCAAAGAATGGTTTAAGGAGGACATTACCGCTATTCCAGAGATTCTTTGCTATTTCCGGAATGATACGTTTAACAAGTATTATCTATTTTGGGACCCTCAATCCGGCCAAGTGTTTTTTAAGGGGATAGAAGGATAACCAAATCCTAAATCCGAAACTCTAAACAAATCCAAAATTAAAATGACCAAAATTCCAAATAAGAGCTAACTTACTTTATCATGTGTTGTTTTGAGCATTTGAGTTTAGGATCTTGTGCTTATTTAGAATTTAGTATTTAGAGTTTGGTATTTTGATTCATAACCATTTGTAATATATAAAGTTATGATTCCACGACCCTTCTTGCTTTCGTAAGAAAGCAGAGGGGATTTTTTTTAGAAAAAGACATTCCCCACCCATTTGTTTGTTGTCCCAAAATATGGCATACTTTAAGTAAGAACGCGGTGGAGAAGGAGGTGGTTCGAATGAAGAGAGCCATCAGTCTATTTTTTGTTTGTGCTTTTGTTGTGACTGTAACAGCTCCATCATTTGCCGCCCTCCCAGCGCCGATTGACAAGTCGTTCCACAAGATCAAGGATGGGGTATGGGATCTTGCCACAATCCCCTATGATCTTGGTAAAGGGACGTACGATGAGACAATGTCCTCCAGCTTTAAGCCATTTGGCTTGCTGGGTGGCGTTGTCAAACACTCGGCTCTTGGGATTAAGAAAGCTGTAACGACGGCAATCGACATTGCTACTTTTCCGCTGGAAGCAGTAAAGAAGTAGCCCACCCTGGACAAGCCGCAGTAAGGATTTGGGGCGGGAGTCAATACTAAAGGATTGGCTCCCGCCCCAGTTTTTTTAATGAAGGCATAACTTAATGGTGCCATGACCTTGCCATCTATATATAAATATGTTATCTTTTAATCAGCTTCCCGAAGAATATTAATATTTATCAAAACGCATGTCTAAATACCTAAAAAAATATCAAAAGAATCTTTTTTACCGTACCTCATTATTTTTATTGATTCTCTCCTTTTTAAACTTAACGTTATCTCCAGCTATTTACGCTCAAAGTTTTCCCTATTTACCCCAGCCCGGAACAATGGTTCCAGTCAGTCCAGGATTTACCCCAGCCCTCCTTAAGGGCATAAAGGTTTTTCCGGACAATCCGCTCCAATTTGATTTTTTTGTTGACCGCGGGGATTCGGGATTGGAAATCGCTCAAATCCAGCAGGAGTCTTTGAAGCTCATCAAATATTTTCTGGCCTCCTTGACGATTCCTGAAGAAGAGCTCTGGGTTAACCTTTCGCCTTATGAAAAGGGGCGTATTATCCCTGAGCGTTTCGGCCAAACGGAAATGGGGCGCGACCTTCTGGCGCAAGATTATCTTTTAAAGCAGCTGACCGCCTCGCTTATGTATCCCGAAGATGGTTTAGGCAAAAAATTTTGGGACCGTGTCTACAAGAAAACGAATGAATTATATGGCACAACCGATATCCCCATCAACACTTTTAATAAAGTCTGGATTGTGCCGGATAAAGCCACGGTCTTTGAGGACGGTGATACGGCGTTTGTGGTGGAAAGTCATCTTAAAGTCATGTTAGAAGAAGATTACATGTCCTTAATGCATAATTTGAATGACAAACAGCGTGGTACCAATCAGCTGAAGGAAGAGGACGTGCGGGTTATAAGCAATGTCTCCTCGCAGGTGGTCAAAGAGGTCTTGATTCCTGAAATCGAAAAAGAAATCAATGAAGGAAGAAGTTTTGCAAATTTACGGCAGATTTATAATTCTATGATTTTAGCCACGTGGTTTAAGCAAAATTTGAAACAAAGTTTGCTGGGACAAGTTTATGTGGACCAAAACAAAACGAAAGGTGTGGAGACGGATGACCCGCAGAGCAAACAAAAGATTTATGAGCAATATTTGGAGGCGTTTAAGAAAGGGGTCTATAACTTCATCAAGGAAGACTACGATACAGCTATCCAAGAGGTTATTACTCGTAGGTATTTTTCGGGAGGAGCTGATTGGACTAAATTCACAAAAGAGGCCTATAGGGCTGTTAAGCGTGCACAACTTACACAACCAAGGGGCTTTCGTGACCTGGCCATGCTTTCTGATGTCGCGCGCTCCACCATTATGGCCTTGCCAGAAGTTGCGAATGAGGGCAATCTTTTGAGAGTCCACACACTCATTATTGAACGGGGCATTGGTGCGGATGAAGAATATGCCCGAACCATACCTTTGCGCTCACCTGGTTATGTGGCAGAAACACCCGACGCGGCGATGATGGCGTCGTCTATTGAGCCGATGGTCCGTAGAACGCTCGAGACCAGAGCCCCAAGGATGCTGGGAGAGCTAAGGGCGGCAGTTGGTTTAGATAAAGTGAGGGATTCTTCTTTAGTTGGTAACAAATTTGCCAGCATTGGTTTTGATGACAAAGATAATCGTTTAGGGTGGACGGTGGCACATTTAGAGGAAATATTAAGTAAACCAGAGACGACCATCGAAAAAGTCTTAACGGATGCACAAACTATTCGTGATAAATATAAATATGTGATTTTTAGTGGCATGGGTGGATCAGGCTTAAGCGTGCAGGCGGTCAAGACCACTTTTGGGACTGGTGTCGGACCGGAAATTTATAGTTTAAGAACAACCGATCCAGCCGCTGTCCATGACATTTTAGAAGATATAGTCCGACGAGAAAAAGGATCTTGGGCTGACATATTAAAGAAGGCATTGGTGGTGGTGATTAGTAAATCCGGAACAACGCAAGAAACCAAATCGCACCAGGATTATTTTGAACGGTTATACAGCCTTGAGCGATTATATACCGGGAAGAAAGTTGATCCAAAAGATCATTTTTGGTTAGTGACAGACCCTGGCTCACCGATGGAGAAGGAGGCTAAAGATAAGGGTTATCAATTGCGTTATATTCAGCTGAATGGGAAAACCGACATTGGTGGTCGTTTTACTGCGCCTCTAACCAATGTTTTCTTATTACCGATGGCATTGACCGCCCCGCGGAAAATCACGACCATTTTGCAAAAAGCGAAAACCATGAATGATGTCACAGATTTGAATCAAGATCAATTTTTACGTCTAGGGTCTTACCTCTATCACATGGCGACAGACCTAAGGAAGGATAAAGTGACGTTCTTGGTGCCGGAAGAATTTAGGGATTTACCGATGTGGGCCGAACAATTGTTTGAAGAGTCTCTCGGCAAAGACGGTAAAGGCGTGACGATTTTTTACGGAGAAGATTTGGACTTAAAGAGCCTAAAGGGGGTAAAAACCAATGACCGTGTTTTTGTGAGGGTCAATGTTGGTGGCAAACAAACACAAGAAAAATTTGCCACAGATTTAAAGAAAAAAAATTATCCTGTTTTTGATATTAATGTTGATAGTGTTGATGCAATCGGCGGGCTGATGTTGGGATTTCAACGGGCCGTGGCCACGATCGCTTATCTGTGGGATATCAATTTTGTGAATCAACCAGGGGTAGAAGCGTACAAAAGGCAAAGTCGTTCGGTTATGGCACAACTGAAGCCCGGCGAAAAGGTCGAAGTTCCGAAGGAATGGAAATCGGTGTCGTATATTGGGCGTTTAAATATTTACTATACGCCTTTGATTGAAGCCGGAATCATGACTGAGGAAGAATTGAGAAAAGAGGTTGAGGAAGGATTGGGCTCGGAGATGAGCGATGCCGCCGCGGTGTATGCGGCCATTATTAATATCAGTCGAAGAAAAGAGGGGGATCCCTCATCCCAGAGCAAGTTCGAAGTTGCAGAAATCGCTTCCTACGGCAAGATGGACCCTCAATTTCGCCAAGCCATGCAACAAGCACGGACAAATATTTTTACACGAGGATTAAAGATACCTTCGAAACTCGGTGAAGGGCCTGATAAAAATCATTCGTACCAACAGAATCTCGCGCAAGGGAAGGATATGTTTTTCTCGACGTATCTTATGCCGCTGACCACCCTTCAACCAGCGGAGTTGGCTTTTGATGAAAATGCCCTCCGTGCACAAACCATCGGGACGGTTAACTCGTTAGTGGAGGCCAAACGCAAAGTTGTGCTCATTACGGTGAGTGGGGAGAGGGTATATTGGGGCAATGTGGTGACGGACTTTTTTAAGGAAGTGCAGGATTATCTGAAGCGATCACCTCCTCGCGATCTTGCGATGATGGCCACAGTAGAATTGGAAGAATTAAAAAGAACACGACCAACTTGGAATTGGGAAAAGGCATTGGAAGTTCCTTGGGCTGAGGTCGTGCGTTATGAGAAGCAGGAAGTCCCAGGGGCCGGCGATACTAATCGTCAAAATTATTATGCCAACCAGAAGGAAGTACGTATAGAAGTTTTAAGACTTTTGTATGATATAGCAAACGGAAAGGTGGCGGATGTTGATACCTTTAAGGAACGTTTTTCACGGCTAAACAGAATTACCTTAACAGGTCTTGATGGTAATAGAGTTTATATGACAATATTAAGTCAAGTTGCGGGATTTTCCACCAAAGATATAAGAGAGGGAGCTGGTCGATATATACGAGATGATGAAACTACCCAAAAGAAGTTAGAATCCTTATTTACTTCTTTAAGAGAAATGACGCAACTGGAGGTTGGTCGTGTAAGTCTGGAAGAACTCACAGACACCATAGCTAAATTTTATACGAAATTTTTTGAAGAGGATTTCGTTTTTTCTTTCGGTAACAATTCATTAGCGATGAATATCGTGAATGCGACGCTACGACTTCATGATTTTAATGGCATATCGCATGGAATGCTGGATGTTGCTCCAGCGGAAAAGGTTCGAGACTTATTTTTGGTTCAAGTTAGGCGCAGTAATGTAGTTGATGCCGCGATGATGGGCGAGGGCAGTAGAGAGATAAAGCAACCGACTATTCTTTTGGCAGAAGATGATGAGAGACTTCGGTTGGCTTTAAGGGAAGTATTAGAAGCAGAAGGATATCGGATTGTTGAGGCTGGAGATGGCAATCAAGTACTCCAAGTGTTAAGAAGAGAGGTCACTGGAATTCAATTGATTATAAGTGATGTGCAAATGCCAGTGGGGTGGCTGGAAATGGCACCTTGGATTGGAAGAGAATTCCGAAGTATTCCAGTGATTCTGGCTACGGGTACAGGAGAGGAAGGATTGGGCGATGATGTCCTTCGTAATAGTGCCCCCAATGTCATGGAAGTATTAAGAAAACCATTGGACTTGAGTTTTATTTCAACGGTCCACAAAGTTTTCACACAAAGTCTCGGTGATTCCGCCATGTTGGCGGCACAGCCTGAAATTGCCAGCCGGGATCAACTTGGTGGTATTGACTTAAATCCGGCGCTGTTGGATTTGCAAATCAAGCGCGATGACAAAGGCATTCCTTTACCGCTTCCCATGCAGCCGATTCAGGATATGAAGATTGAAGGATTCCTTCCTGTGATTATCAATATCACGCCCGTGACCAGCCTGCCAATATTATTGGGTGTCGATGAACTGCAAAAGCAAGAGAAACTCGAAGCCCGAAATCCGAAACTCGAAACAATATCGAAATTATAAGCAGTAATATCTAAACCGTATTAATTTTTTGAAGAACTAGTTTGAGCATTGAGACATTCGGATTTAGAATTTGTTTCGTATTTCGATATTGAGATTTTGGATTTAAAATCCTCTAAATTTTTTAGAGGATTTTTTATTGGTTTTTTATGATAAGATTATTTCCATGATTGGCCTTTCTCGAATCTTGGACAAACCATGGGTTGTCTGGATAATCTTGTGTATCGTGGCATTTCTTGCTTATGGACATATCTTACACGCCCCTTTTCAATTTGATGATTTAGGGATCTTGATTGGGAATCCTAACATCGAAAGTATCCCCCATTTCTTTAAAACTTGGCAAAAGTTAGAGCGCAAGGCCTTAACATTTCTGACCTTTGCCCTCAATTACCAAATAGGAAAACATGACCCTTTTGGGTATCATCTGGTTAATGTCCTTTTGCATACCACGACCGCCATTTTTCTTTTTTATATTATCTTAAGGTTGCTTTCCACAGCGGGCTGGAATTGTTCCATCCTTCCCCAAGAAAGAAGATGGTTTGCCCTCTGTGCATCGCTTATTTTTTTAATTCATCCTTTACAGACACAATCCGTGACCTACATCTGGCAGCGCTCGGAAGTTTTGTCAGGATTTTTTTATTTATTATCTTATCTTTTTTACTTAAAAGGGCGAGTGCAAAAAAAATTAGTCTATTATTTTTTAGCCGCTTTGATTTTTTATATCGGAATTTTTGCGAAAGGGACCATTGTGAGCCTGCCTGTCTTGGTTGTCTTGACGGAATTTTACTTTTTTGGGACAAAACAAAGTCGAAAAATTATTGGCTGGATGTCCTTTACTTTTGTATTGACATTTTTTGTGAGCGTCTTATTTCCTCACCCTTTTCGTATTTTTTTAGAGAAATTTCACTTGGGATTTTTGGTGCGCAATTACGAGGAAATGAAAGTCGATTATTTCTGGACGCAATTCAAGGCGTTAATGGTCTATATACGTCTCTGTTTTCTACCTATCAATCAAAATGTGGATTATTATTTCCCGATTGTGCGTCCTTGGCCGGATTGGAAGGTTGCTTTGTCATTTTTAGCGCTAATTTTTATATTTACCATGGCTGTCCGCTTATATTGTAGTAATCGCCTTATGTCTTTTGGCATTTTCTGGTTTTTTATTTATTTGATGCCAACCTCGATGATGTATCTATTGGTAGATTTAATTTTCGAACATCGCGTGTATATTTCGATGGCGGGCTTCGGGATTTTTCTTATGACTTTTTTGTTTACTTCAATCAACGATATTCGATGGCGCTATAGCGTAATGATTGTAATTTTCTTGTCCTTAGGGACATTGACTATCTTGCGTAACAATCTCTGGCGTTCGCCGGTGGCCTTGATGGAGGATACCATTAAAAAATCGCCCCTTAATCCGCGGCCGTATCTGAATTTGGGAACCTATTATTATCGTCAAGGCGAACTGGATAAGGCGGCCATTTACTATGAAAAGGCTATCGCCCTAAAGCCGTTTTATATCGAGTTATATAATAATTTGGGTTTGATTTATCGCGATAAAGGAGAGCGGGATCGAGCGCGGACGATGTTTGAAAAAACTATCAGCACCAACGACAAATTTGTTTTGGGGTATCTTAACCTGGCGTATACTTATATGGATGAAGGCAATTTGAGCAAGGCCGAAGAATTATTAGAAAGAGCGTTGAGCATCGAGAAATCAGATAAGGTCTATACAGCGCTTGGCTTTTTGCATTTTTCAAAGCGTGATTATGGCCAAGCCCAAGATTATTTCTTCCAGGCGATGGAATTCAATCCCAATAATCCCAAGGCCTTTTATGGGGCTGGCAATGTTTTTTTTGCTCGTCGTTACTATAAGGATGCCATTCAAATGTATCAGAAAACCTTGACGATTGAACCAAATTTCGCCCAAGCCTATGAGAATATGATGCGCGTTTATTATGAGATGGGGGATTTTGAGAATTATCGCAAGCTATCCGACGGATTACGAAGGGAGACCCTCAAACGGCAAACCCTCCAAGAGTCATCATGAAGAAAAAGATTTGACGAACAGGGGTTGTTTCCAATAATATCTTAAGACATGACTTAAGGTCATCTCGTCCCTGTAGCTCAGCCGGATAGAGCATCTGCCTTCTAAGCAGAGGGTCGCACGTTCGACTCGTGCCAGGGACGCCAGATTTTAAAATAGAGTGGTTATGAAGTTCATTCGCGTGATCGGTGTTAGTCTTTTCCTCATAGTTGTCTTTGCCTTGTTGGGCGTTTATATTTTTTTTCGACTGCACGGCAAAGAGCTTTGCGAACAGAAATTGAGTAGGGCTCTTAAGCGCGATGTGACGATCACTCAGGTCCGCTTTGTATTCCCTTTAGGCCTACGCCTGGATGAGGTTACGGTACAAGGAGTTCTCAAGGCCAAAGAGCTGCGTGCCTATCTTGGACTTGCTTCGTTTGTAGGGAAGGAAATTGTTCTGAGCCATTTGACAATCAATGAACCTTTGTTTGCCCTTATTAAGCGGCAGGGGAGTGCATTGAGTATTTGTGATATAGGTGCAGCGAATCAGCCTGTTGAAGCAACAGCCGCGTTAGCTATTCCGCTTTCCCATAAATTTGATAATAGTTCTTCAACAGGACCATCAAAAAAGGGAGGTCGAGCTTTTTTGATTGAGGACATGACAGTCTCTCGCGGTCGCGTGGATTTTTTTGATTTCTCCAAAGAGGAACCGTTTCAGGCGACGTTAGATCAAATTGAGGCAAAGGCGTCCGCGATTCCTTATCCCTTGCGCTCGATGGATACAAAGTTTCATCTGACGGCCTTTCTGAAAGGTGCCAAGATCCCTTTTGCGGGAGGCCGCCTGGAAACAAAAGGGTGGGTCAATATCCTTGAGCACAATATGAAGGGAACATTAGAGATTGCTGAAGGAAGCGGACGTGTTCAATTATCCGCTGACGTGGAGGCTGTAAACAACGACATGACTATTCAAGGCAGGGTGGACTTGTCGCATCTGCGGACCTCTCCCCAAGAAGATACAAATACAACAAGTAAATCCGTTGATGAATTGATTTTAGGGGCTCTAACTAACAGCGGCATTAGTTTGACAGCGAATTTTAATATTAAGACAAAATTAGATGATATTCAGTTGAATACCATTTCTTTTGGCGGCGAGGTGGGGACCCAGAAAGAAGGGACGTTACAGGAAAGTCTTAAAAATATCGGCAAACAGTTTGAGGATCTGGGTAAGAAATTAAGCGAACCCCAAGAAGCGCCAGCGCCCGAGGAGCCTTCTGTGAACGCTGTTGCCCCATAAGGATTTTTTGGTAGAATAGAAAGTCCGTTGATTCATCTGATCATCTGATATTCTGATTCTCTGATAATCTGATGTGTGGTGGGTGCCCCGATGTTCCCTGGATAAATATTAAGGAAATCGGGACAACTCCACCATGTTTTCTGGATAAAGATATTAAGGTACATGGTGGGTGTAGCTCAGTGGTTAGAGCATCTGACTGTGGCTCAGAGGGTCGAGGGTTCAAATCCCTTCACCCACCCCTTGCTTGTCGCCACTGCGAAACCGAGCCTGTAGAGGCCACGGTGGAGCAGTCGGCGGACTTTAAACCCTCATCCTGGCATTCGGTCAGGGTGGGGGTTTTTTCTTTTTCGGCCAGAAAAGGCGCAAATCCTTCCGTTTGGATATAAACGTTCATCACGATTTTGTTGTCATGGATCACAATGCTCTGGATCATGGCATGGAGGAGGTCTTTCTGGATTTGGGGAGGAAGATGGTCGATCTGTTCCATCAGGGCCTGGATATTCCGGTAGATATGTTCGCCGGAGTGGGCGCTTATCTGTGCGATTTTCCGTTCATTTTCGAGCCGTTTGGTTTCTTCCTCCAGGGTTATAATTTCCTCTTCCATGGCGGTCAGTTGGCTTTTGAAGGTCGGGCCCTGGGCGATATCGTTTTTCATCGCTATATTGAGGAGGTTATCGGCTTCATGGCGCAGGGTGTTGAGCCGGATCCGTTTTTCGTTTAGAGTTACGTCTATTTCCTCGCACTTGATCTGGGATTCCCGGATCGCCTCGCCGATCGCCCGGACAATGACGTCTTGGTTCTTGGCCGCGCGCCGGAAGTAATCGAGGATCGCTTTGTCGAACACGGTTGCGGACATGCGCTTGCGGGTGCATCCCAATCCCTGGCGTGACCGGCCGCATTCATAGTAATAAAATTTCTTGTCTCCTCTCCCGTTAGAGTGGACTCCCACCAGACTGCTTCCACAGTTTCCGCATTTGATAAGACCGGCCAGAAGATGTTCGTAGTCGGGTTTAGTTTTCCAGACCCGGCGTCCGGGCGTCTTTGAGCTCATAATCTTGTTTGCTTTATTCCACATCTTTTCCTCCACGAGCGGTTCATGTTTGCCGCGATGTGTCTCCCCGTTGTACTGAATATATCCCTTATAAAACTGATTCTTGACGATGT
>Ga0114945_10000161_pt1 | contig 40188 bp, 35 predicted proteins | sample OV2TP3_FD_87194 | JGI IMG/M metagenome (GOLD analysis project Ga0114945, IMG submission 87194) | Hot spring microbial communities from Beatty, Nevada to study Microbial Dark Matter (Phase II) - OV2 TP3 | ecosystem: Environmental > Aquatic > Thermal springs > Hot (42-90C) | place: USA: Beatty... | reverse complement strand
CGTGAACGCGTGCGAGAAGTCCGCGCCGCCGAGCGCCGCGCCGGCGAAGCGGGCGCGCGCGATGTTCGAGTGGCGGAACGTGGCGCCCGAAAGATCCGCCCGGTCGAACACCGAACGCCCGAAGTCCCCCTTGGAAAGATTGACCCCCTTCAACATGGCGCGCGCCAGGTTGCTGCGCTGGAATTCCGCCTTTTCGAGATTCGCGCCGCCGAACCGCGCGCCTGAAAAATTCGTTCGCACCGCGACCGCCTTTTCGAACGTCGCCTCTTCCAGGACCGCATCGCGGAACGACGCATGGTTGATCTCCGCGGACAGGAAATTTGCCCGGGTGAGATCGGTCGACGCGAAATTGATGCCGACCAGCACGGCGCGCGCGAAATTGCCCTCCCGCAGCGCCTTGTCCTTCAGCATGAGACGCTCCTTGGAGCAGCCGGACCAGTCGACTTTCGGCCCCGGGGCGTCATTGCAGCCCGCCTGCAGTGGCGGAGTGGCAAGCACCAGTGCCGCAGCACAGAAAATGATCCTCATACAGCGAGCATAAACGAAAACGGCGCCTGCGGCGCCGTTCCGGATTTCAGGCCCGTTCGCTACTTCAACGCGTCGGCGCCGGCCTTGGCGACCACACCGTCCTGGTCCGACGCGACGCCCGATACGCCGATTCCCCCTGCAATCTTCCCGCCGATCACGATCGGCAACCCGCCCTCGACCGTGCTCGCGCCTCGCAGGTTCATGACGCGCGTGCCTTCGCCACCCTTGGCGACCAAATCCTGAAACACCTTGGTCGGCCGGCGGTAGATCGCCGCGGAAGCCGCCTTGTCGATCGCCACCTGTACGCTTGCCGTCTGTGTATTGTCCATCTTTTCGTAGGCCACCAGAAATCCGTGGTTGTCCACCACCGCGATCGCGACCGGCCAGCCATTCTTGCGCGCCTCGGCCTGGCCCGCGGCAACGGCCCTCTTCGCCTGCTCCAGACTGATGTCCGCACCGTACTGCGGCATCTGGGCGAATGCCCCGCATGCGACGAGCGCGAGCAGAACGGCGGTAAAGGATCTCAACATGGTCTCTCCTCCTAAAGTGGGGCAATCCCCCGGAGGCGAACGATACGCGATCGATGGATATTCCGCTACGACACGCCGAGCGCGTCCCTGATTTGCTGCAGTGCGCCGGGATCCTCGATGGTCGTGAGATCTCCCGGATCGCGGCCTTCGGCGAGCGCCTGGATCGAGCGACGCAGCGTCTTGCCCGAGCGCGTCTTGGGAAGCAGCGTCACGAAATGCACCGCCTTGGGCCGCGCGATGGCGCCGAGCTGGCGGTCGACCGTCTCCATCACTTCCTTCTCCAGCTGCCTGCGACCATCGAGTGCGCCGAGCTTGGAGGTGTCCTTGGCGACGGCGAACGCAAGCGGCATCTGGCCCTTGAGCGGATCGGCCACGCCCACCACCGCACATTCGGCGATATTGACGTGCATGTTGACTGCCTCCTCGATTTCGCGCGTGCCGATCCGGTGCCCGGCGACGTTGATCACGTCGTCGGTGCGGCCCAGGATGAAGTAGTACCCGTCCTTGTCGCGGATGCCCCAGTCGAAGGTTGCATAGGCGAGCTTCGTCTTGAACGTCGTGAAATAGGTCTGCACGTAGCGCTCGTCGTCGCCCCACACGGTCGTCATGAACCCGGGCGGCAGCGGCGGCTCGATCATGACCACCGCCTTCTCGTCCGGTCCCGCCTCGCTCGCATCGGCCTCGCGCAGGAGCCTGATGTCGTAGCCGTACACCGGAAACGAGGGGCTGCCGAACTTGATCTTCGTCTTCTCGACCCCGGGCACCGCGGAGAGCAGCGGCCAGCCGGATTCCGTCTGCCAGTAGTGATCGATGACCGGCCGGCCAAGGCCCTCGGTGATCCAGACGTGCGTCGGTTCGTCGAGCGGCTCGCCGGCGAGGAACAGGTGCTTGAGCGAGCCGAGGTCGTATTTCTTCAGGAACGCCGGATCCTGCTTCTTCAGCACGCGGATCGCGGTCGGCGCCGAGAACATCACGCTCACCTTGTGGTCGTGCACGATCTTCCACCAGATGCCGGCGTCCGGCCTCACCGGGACGCCCTCGTACAGGATCGTGGTCATCCCGGCGATGAGCGGGCCGTAGATGATGTACGAGTGCCCCACCACCCAGCCGATGTCCGACGTGGTGAACATCGTTTCGCCGGCCTCGCCGCAGAAGATGTACTTCATCGACGCCGCGAGCGCCACCGCGTAGCCGCCGACGTCGCGCTGCACGCCCTTGGGCTGCCCGGTCGTGCCCGAGGTGTACAAGATGTAGGACGGCTCGTTCGACTCGAGCCACTCGCAGGAAATGGACGGACGGGCATGCTGCCTGCTCAGTTCCTCCCAATCGACGTCCCGGCCGGGAACTACCGGCATGCCGGAATCCAATCCCCTGCGGAAGATCAGGACTTTCGCGGGCGGCGACTTGGCCAGCTTCAGCGATTCGTCGACCAGCGACTTGTACAGCACCACCTTGCCCATGCGGCTGCCCCCGTCAGCGGTGATCATGAGCTTCGGCCTCGCGTCGTCGATGCGCGCGGCGAGGCTGTGCGCCGCGAACCCTCCGAACACCACCGAGTGGATCGCGCCGATGCGGGCGCAGGCGAGGATCGCGAAACACGCTTCGGGAATCATCGGCATGTAGATGATGACGCGGTCGCCGCGCTTCACGCCAAGCGACTGCATCATGGCGGCGGCGCGCTGCACCTCGGCGTGGAGCTCCCGGTAGGTGAACGCCCTCTGCTGATCCACTTCGGTCGAGATCCAGACCAGCGCCTTCTGCTCGCCGCGCGAGGCCAGGTGCCGGTCCACGGCGTTGTAGCAGAGGTTGGTTTCGCCGCCGACGAACCACTTCGCGAAAGGCGGCCTCGAATAGTCGAGCACCTGGCCAAACGGCTTGTGCCAGTGCACGAGTTTCGCCTCTTCCTTCCAGAACGCCTCGCGCTCCTCGATCGAGCGGCGGTGGAACTCCTTGTAGCTTGCCATGCAGATCCTCCTCTCCCTAGGCGGGGGCGAGAATCGTCCGCCCCTGCGCGTACGCGACCTTTACGGGCTCAGGTCGACCACGGTCCGGCCCCGGACGCGGGCCGCGATGAAATCGTCGAACGCCTTCGGCAGCTCGTCGAACGGAATCGTGCGCGCCAGCTCCTTCAGGTGAGCGGGGCGCATGTCGGTCGCGAGGCGCTTCCAGACCTGCTCGCGCAGCGGCATCGGGCAATTCACCGAATCGATTCCGAGCAGCGAGACGCCCCTCAGGATGAACGGCATCACGGTCGTGCTCAGCGTGTGGCCGGCGGCAAGCCCGATCGACGCGATGGTGCCGCCGACTTTCATCGTGCTCGCCATCCATGCCAGCACTTCGCCGCCGAGATTGTCCACCGCGCCCGCCCATGTCGCGCGGTCGAGCGGCTTGATCTTCGCGAGGTCGAGTTCGCTGCGCAATTTCACCTCTTTCGCCCCGATTCTCAGCAGGTACTCCGTTTCGGCTGCCTTGCCGGTCAGCGCCACGACGTGATACCCGAGGCGCGCCAGCGAATCTATCGCGACCGAGCCCACGCCGCCTGTCGCCCCGGAGACAATTACCGGCCCGTTCCGCGGATCGAGGCCGTTCGCCTCCATGCGCACGATGCCGAGCCCGGCGGTGAAGCCCGCGGTGCCGAATGCCATCGCCTCCCACAGCGACATCCCCTGCGGGATCCGGACCAGCCAGTCGGCCGGCACGCGCGCGTACTCCGCGTAGCCGCCGTGATGCTTGACCCCGAGGTCGTAGCCCGTGGCGAGCACGGCGTCGCCCTTGGCAAAGCGCGCGTCGCTCGAGGCCACGACCGTGCCGGAAAAGTCGATCCCGCCGACGCACGCCGGCCGCAGCAGGATCCTGCCCTTGCCGGTCGCGGCGAGCGCGTCCTTGTAGTTGACGTCGGAATAGGCGACGCGCACCACGACCTCCCCGGGGTCGAGCGCATCGAGCGACAGGTCGACGAATTCTGCCTGTACGCCCTTTTCCTGCTGCGTGATGCGGTATGCCTTGAACTTATCCATGCTCGCTCCTGCGTTCCGAGCGCAAGTAGTCCGCGCTCTGCATCTCGTGCAGCCGGCTCCCGCGAGCCACGCGAAGCGTCGCGCCGCATCGGCCTGATCCTCGCGGACTACAGCTCCAGATAGACATTGCCCTTCTCAACGCCATGTGCGAGCGCCCTGGTGTGCTTGCTCCTCGCCTCGAAATAAATGCGCCTCTTTTCGGCGTCCCAGCGCATGGGCTTCAGGGTGTACGGGTCGCGCAGCCGTTCGGCAGTTGCCGCGAGTGCCAGCGGCACTTGCTCGGGCGCGACGCCGGCGGCGAGCAGCTCGACGCGCAGCGCAACCAGACGATGGAGCGCCACCAGATCGTGAGCGCGATACGGGTAATCCCTCCAGCCGGGGTTCCCGCTCTCGAGCATGACTTTTCCCGCGGGGTTGTAGAGGAAATCCCACAACGGACGATCGAGCCACGCCTTCGAAAACGCCTCCCAACCCGTCTCCACCCGATGCGCAGGCTGTTCGAATACCGAAGCCGAGAGAAACGCAAAATGCTGAGCCGCACGATTCAGCGTCGCGTTGCGTTTGAAGAATAGCGCGATCACGATGCGCTCGGGGAACGATGTGAGCTCGCTGCGGCCGGAGGCCAGTTCGTCGAACGCCGCCTTGGCGAACCCGAATTCGATCTCGAGAACGGCCTGCGTCTTCACCACCCCATCGAGCGGCGCGAGCAATGCCTGCAATCGTGCCGCGAACGGCCGCATCTCCGCGGGTCTCGCCTGGACCAGTTCGGCGATGAACATCAGGTCCCGCCAGGTGCTCGCCACCGCAACCATCTTGCCGATCAACAGCCGGGTTCCGCTCAGAAACGCGCGCTGCCACGCCAGTTCGCGTTCCAGCGCGGCAAGCGCTTCCTCGTACCGGCCCGCCTCGACGGCAAGCGCGGTTCGCAGAAGGTAGGCCCGCTGCGCCTGCACCGCCGCGCCGTACGGCGGGAACACGGAATCGGTCCGCAGGCGATAATCGAGCACTTCCTCGTAGCGCCCGTAGGCAAGCAGCTTTTCGTAGCGGGCAAGGTCCTCCTTGAACGCTTCAAGCTGCTGCTCGGCTTCGGCGCGGTTGCTCAACGCGTAGGCGAAGCACCGCGTAGTCCTCGGGTCGCACAATGTCGGACGCTGCGCCCGCTGGGTCGCCGGAGGCTTCTGCGGACGATCCTCCCGGGCCGCACTGCGCGCTTCCGCGATCCACGCCCTGGCGTAGGCCATCGCGTCCGCGCCGTCGGAAGCGTTCAGCGCCAGCAGCGCGTAGTGGCCGTTCTCCGCTTCGGGCAGCGACGGCGCTCTCGGCTCGCCGTAGGCCGCGACCCCGGGTGCGAGGTCCTCGTCGGGAAGGTTGATCGCGATGGCGACGAGAAGCGGTGCCGCCACCAGTACCGCGAGCGCGATCCCGATCCATGTCAGTGCTTTCCTCACGGCAACTTGGGTGTCGAGCAGCGCGGGTCTTACGGTTGTGGGACAGCCGTGTTCGGGTGCGCCGACCGGTTACTTGCGCGCTTCCCGGGCTGCTTTCTCCGCCTGCGCTGCGCGCACGCGCGCGACATCGCTCTGCAGTGTCCTGAGCCCGGCCTCGGTGTAGCCGTAGTTCACCCGCTCGTGCAGCCACCACTTCATCTGCCCGTCCTGCACCGATCGCGTGTACGTCAGCAGCACGATGCGTTGCGGGTTGATCGGCGGCTCGAAGCGCTTGCTGCGCCGGCTCTCTTCGATGAATTCCACCGTCTGCCCGGGCTTGAAATCGCCCTGCACGGTGCTGCGTACCGTCGCGGTGTGCGTGGCGCTCAGGTTGCCGCGGCCGCGGTCGAACGGCGCCGTCTTCTGGATCTCGACATGCAGCAAGGTGTTGTTCGCGGAGCGCAGCAGGTAATCGGGCACGTGCATCTCGCCCGTCAGCAGCTCGGCCTTGCGCCGGAACTCGGCAAGTTGCCGCACCAGCGCATCGCGCGCCGTGGGCGAGAAGTCCGCATCGAGCAGCGTGCCGCGATCGCCGTCGCGCCGGAGCAGCACGAGGCGCTGGCTCACGGCAGGTTTGACGTATTCGCCCTCGACGCGCTGCGTGTAGGCGATCCATTCGCCTGCGGCGTAGTCTCCAAACAACACGTCGACGATCTTCGCACCGACTTCCGCTACCGGACCGCTGCTGGTGATGCCCGTCACGCGGCCGGTCTGCACGTCCACGTGCAGCGCGGCACTTGCCTGCTTCAGCAATTCATCGGTCAGAGCGGGCAACCCCTGCGCGCCGAGCGAACCGGCGGCCATGGCTGAAGCGAGGAACGCCGCAGTGGTTGTCATCGCGATTCCCCGAGAGGACTTGTTCGTGGATATCGACCTCTCCAAGGATGCGTCGCCGTGTCGAATGGACTGGATCCGCTTCAGTTCAGGCCGGGACATGCGCTCTCCCGTTTCACGTTTCGATTCGTCAGGAAACCCGCCTCAGAGCTTACCTTCGTTTTCGGAACGGATGTGACAAACCTCGCTTCGAGTCAGATCGCCAGACGCAGCAGTGAATCTGCCCACCCCGGTCGCGATGTGCAGGATCTGGCGTGGCGCATCGAGTCCCGGCGCGGGAATGCCGATCGCCTGCACGAACTGCGCGCCCCGTTGCCGTCTTACGAGGAGCGGATCCATCAACATTTTTTGCTCAGCTTCCCCCGCCGCTTTGTCGGACGCAGACCGGCCGGAGCGCGAGAAACAAGGGTTCGCCCGGCGTCAGCGCGGGGTCACCGCCCGTAGCGCTCGATCCGCTGGCGCAGACGCTCCGCCAGCAACGCACTCGCTGCGCCGAGAGTGTCGGCGATCAGGATTGCCTCCCCGCGGTATGCCGAAACCTTCTCCGCCGTCCACTGGGGCGGCGGTGGCGCGAGGTTGGTGATCCGGTCGGCGAGCTTCACCATCGCGACTTCGGCCGGCTGGCGCAGGATCCGCTCGAGGCTGTCCCGCATCGCCGCCGGCTTGCCGAGCGTTGGATTCTTCGTCAGCGCCGACACACCGTCGGCCACGTGCCGACCGAACGCGGCCTCCAGCTCGCTCGGGGTTGTGCTCGTGTCCTCGACCACGTCGTGGAGCAGCGCGCACACGAGCGCCAGATCCTCATCGCCGCCCGGCTCCGCTCGCAGGGCCACCATCACCTCCATCGCGACCGACGAGACATGAACGATGTAGGGATGGCCGAACGGCGTCTTCTGCTCGCCATGCGCGCGCGCCGCGAAGGTGAGCGCCTTCAAGTACAGATCCTGGGAGAACGACATGGCCAAGCTCATCCTACCGTAGGTTTCCACCTTCATGCAGAACGCGAACGAGATCGTTCAGGCGCCGGTTGTCGCCTTCGGTCGTGACATCTGCGCCCATGACAATGCCTCCCCCATCCTACCAGCTCGAGCTTGCGCCGCCGCCGCCAGAGCTGCCACCGCCGGAAGAGCTCGACGACGAACTCGACGAGGAGCTCGATTCTGCGCGACTGCGTTCACTCTCGTAATAGGCCTCGGTGAAGGCGTATCGTCCGTCGGGTTGGCGCGCGGCGTGACCGATTTCGACGAGGCGTTTCATGCGCGCTTCGTATTTTGCCGCTTCCTCGGCGAGAACTTTTCGGAACACCTCCAGGCTCGCGTACTTCTTGGTGGCGAGCCAGTAGATGAAGCCCAAGAACACGGGAACGCCGACGGCGAACGGAATATCCAGTACCGGGCCGATCACTCCGATCATCGCCAAGAGAAAGATGAAAATGCCGGGATTCACGATCAAGAACAGCTTGACCGGCCAGCCGGCGATGAACGCCTTGAACAACGACCGTTCCGATGGCGCGAGCGAAACGTTCGAACCGAGCTTCGGATCGGCGGCGATCAGTTTCATTTTGTTTCTGCCCACCGAGCGAGCCCAGAACGGATGGACTCCAAGCACCATGAACGCGAACACGCCCCACCAGACGAACCCGCGCGCGAGATCTGTTGGTTCCTCATCGGGAGTTTCCACGGCGGGCAGGGCCGGCGCCTGAAACTCCGCGCCCGCTACGTAATCCTTGTTTCTCTGTTGAGCGAGGGCGACGAGCGCACTCACGAGCCCGTTCTTGATTTGATTCATTCGCAAAAACGGCCGCAGCTGTTCATCGAGGACACGGAGTGCCGCGACATCGGGAATGTCGCCCTCGAGACCGTACCCCGTTTCGATGCGCATCTTGCGGTCGTCCATCGCGAGAACGATGAGAAGACCGTTGTCCTTGCCGGCCTGACCGAGAGCCCACTTCCTGAATGTGCGCTCGGCGAGAGCCTCGATGCTTTCATCGCCGAGCGCCGGCAGGAGGTAGACGGCGGCATGGATGTCGGCACGCGCGCGCACATCCTGAATGAGTCGATTGACTTCGTCTTTTTCCGCCTCCGTCAGGTAGGAATTCGGATCGACGACATTGGGCGTGAACGCCGGGATGTCGGTTGCGGCATGCGCCAACGCGACGAGAATCGCCAGCCAGAGCACGCGCAGAAATCCTGTTTTCATCTACGCCCGGGACCGCAGGACCCTAGAGAGCGACCGGCGCGTCGGCCAGTTCGTCCGGATTGGCGCCGGTCGGGGGAAAGTGCCGCGCCAGCAGCGCGGTGATCTCACGGATGCCTTCGATCGCGCCGGCCTCATAGCGTTGCGCACGAAACTCCGTTTGCATGCGGCCGGCGATCGCGTCCCATTGCCGCTGCTCCACTTTCGCGTTGATGCCGCGATCGGCGACGATTTCGATGTGGCGGTCCACCGCCTGCACGTAGATCAGCACGCCGCTGTTGCGTTCGGTGTCCCACACCCTGAGCTGCGCGAACAACTCGATCGCCCGCGCCCGCGGCGTCCGTTCGTGCAGCAGCAACCAGAGCTTCAGGCCGCCCTCGACGGCGAAGCGCAGCTCGCCGTCATGCGAGCGCTCCGATTCGCGGATCGCGTTCTCGATCGCTTTCATGGCCGCCGCGGGGAACATGCGGGTGACGGCCCAACGCGGAGCAACCAGATGCTTGATGATGCGCTTGATCTCCATAGGCCTCGAACCCCCTTGTGCGTGCTCTGTTCCCTTTGCACCCCTGGCGTCGCGCATTGCAGCTACCAGCTGCTCGATGCGCCGCCGCCGCCGAAATCGCCACCGCCGCCGCTGAAGCCGCCGCCCGAGCCGCCGCCGGACCAGCCTCGCCCGGACGACGAGCCGCCGCTGAAGGCGCCTCTCAAGGCGCCGCTGAAGCCACCCATGCCCAAGATGAAGCCGACGATCGCGAAGAAAATGCCGGCCTCCACCGCTTGAGTGATCGCCCAGGCGGCGCCGCCGATGGCGCCTCCGAGCCCCACGGAGGCGCCGAAACGGCCGAGCCAGGCCCACGACCATCCGCTGCCGCTGCCGCCGTCGCCGCGGAGCGCACCGCCAAATAGGGCCAAGAAGAGGGTGACGATCGCGAGCAAGATGCCGTAATCCACCGCTTCGGTAATCGCCCAGACGGTGCCACCGGCAGCGCCCGCGAGCACCGCGGAGCCTGCCGCACAGCCGAAAAGGCCGATCCTGGCGCGCAGAAAGCCGCCGATCACCATCGCCGTGATCGCGGTGACCACGACCAGGCCGATGGCGATCGAATCGGAGTCCTCCCATTTGCGCCTTGGGGGTTGGGATTTGCCCGCCGGCTCGGGCAGCGGCTCGCCCTCCACGACCTTGATCAGGCGCTCGACGCCGGCGCTGATGCCGCCCGCGAAATCGCCCTTCTTGAAGTAAGGGGCGATGATGTCGGCAGTGATGCGCTTCGCCACCGCGTCGGGCACGGCGCCTTCCAGACCCCGCCCGACTTCGAGCCGCATCTTGCGGTCGTCCTTGGCGACGAGCAGCAGCGCGCCGTCGTCCACTCCCTTGCGACCCAGTTTCCACTGCTCGACTACGCGAATCGAATACTGCTCGATCGCTTCCGGCTGCGTGGTCGGCACGATCAGAACGGCGATCTGGCCGCCCTTGGCCGCTTCGAACGCGGCGAGCTTCTGCTCGAGCGCGTCGCGCTGCTGTGGACTGAGTGTGTTGGTGAGATCGGTGACGCGCGCTTTCAGCGGCGGTACTGCGACTTCAGCACCCGCCCCTGCAAGCAGCAGGGACGCCAGGAGGAGAACGACCGGGAAAAACCATCTTCTCCAGGCCGGGGGCCGGGTGGAAGAAACAAAGCTCACCGCGTTACTTTTCCGCCGGCGCCGGTTTGCTGAAATCGACCTTTGGCGGCTTGCTGATCGCTTTCTCGTTCTCGACCGTGAACTGGGCCTTCTCCTTGAAACCGAACAGCATCGCGGTCAGGTTGCTGGGGAACTGGCGCACGACGACGTTGTACTCGCGCACCGCCTTGATGAAACGGTTGCGCGCCACCGCGATCCGGTTTTCCGTGCCTTCGAGTTGCGCCTGCAGATCGCGGAAATTCTTATCCGACTTGAGCTGCGGATAGTTCTCGGCCACCAGCAGCAGCCTTGAGAGCGCCGAGGACAAGGCGCCCTGCGCTTCCTGGAAGCGGGCAAACGCCTGAGGGTCGTTGACGAGTTCCGGCGTCGCCTGGATCGACCCCACGCGGGAGCGCGCCTGTGTCACACCGAGCAGCACCTGCTGCTCCTGCGCTGCAAAGCCCTTCACCGTCTCGACGAGATTCGGGATCAGATCTACGCGGCGCTGGTACTGGTTGAGCACTTCCGCCCACGCCGCCTTGATCTGCTCGTCGGTCGATTGCAGGTCGTTGTAGCCGCACCCCTGCAGCAACGCCGTCAACGCAAACGCCATTGTCGCGAAAACTTTCCTGCCCATGATCGCTCTCCGTCCGCTTCTGCGCCGTTTCAGTCGCTGCCGGCAGCGGGTGCGTCGCTCAGATACTGCTCTTTCGTGATCACCCTGCCCGCCGAGATGGCTTCGTTGAAATGCGCGTTGCCACAATGCGTTCCTGAACCCGCCAACGCGGTAAAGCCTGCAGCCGCCGACTCGCCTATCCGTTCAAGCTGCGCTTGTCCACCGCGAGCGCCGCCTCGCGCATCACTTCCGACATCGACGGGTGCGCGTGGCAGATGCGCGCGATGTCCTCCGAGGACGCGCCGAATTCGATCGCCACCACGGCCTCCGCGATCAGTTCGGATGCGAGGCTGCCGATCGCGTGGACGCCGAGAATTCGGTCGGTCCGGGCATCGGCCAGGATCTTGATGAAGCCCTCGGCCTCGTCGCGGCCGAGGGCGCGGCCGTTGTAGGCGAACGGAAAGCGCCCGGCGCGGTACGCGACGCCCTCGGCCCTGAGCTGCTGCTCGGTCTTTCCGACCCACGCGATCTCGGGCATGGTGTACATGACCCAGGGAATCGCGTCGTAGTTCACATGCCCGTGCTGGCCGGCGATGATCTCGGCGACCATCACGCCCTCGTCCTCGCCTTTGTGCGCGAGCATCGGCCCGCGCACCACGTCGCCCACCGCGTACACCCGCGGCAGGCTGGCGCGGCAGTTCTTGTCCACCTCGACGAAGCCCCGTTCGTCGATCCGCAGGCCGACGTTTTCGGCGCCGAGCCCTTCGGTGTTCGGCGCGCGGCCGATCGAGACGATGAGCCGGTCGCACTCGAGCGTCGCCGCCTTTCCGTTGGCGGTTTCGTAGGCGACCGAGACTCCCTTGCGGGTGCGGGTCACGGCACCGACCCTTGCGCCCAGTTCGATCGAAAGGCCACGCTCGCCGGTGAAGATCCGCCAGGCTTCCTTCGCCACCGACTCGTCCGCGACGCCGAGGAAATCCGGCAGCGCTTCCAGGATCTTCACTTCGGACCCCAGGCGGCGCCAGACGCTGCCCAGCTCCAGGCCGATCACCCCGGCGCCGATCACGCCGAGCCGCGCCGGAACCGAATCGAAGGCGAGCGCGCCTTCGTTGTCGCACACGATGCGGTTGTCCACCGGCACGTCCGGCAAGTGCCGCGCGCACGAGCCGGTGGCGATGATGACGTTCCTCGCCTCGAGCGCTTCGGTGCCCTGTTCGCCTTTCACTTCGAGCTTCCACGTGGTGCCGCCGGAGACGAACCGGCCATGGCCCTGCAGCCACGTGACCTTGTTCTTCTTGAACAGCCCGGCGATCCCCGCAGTCATCTTGCGCACGATCTGGTCCTTGCGCTCGAGCATCTGCCGCAGGTCGAACCCGACCCCGCTCACCTGGATCCCGTGCGCCTTCAGCTTGTGCTGCGCGCGCTCGTAGTTTTCCGAGGATTCGAGCAGCGCCTTGGAGGGGATGCAGCCGACATTGAGGCAGGTCCCGCCGAGCGCGTATTGCCCGTCCGGGTTCTTCCATTTCTCGATGCACGCGGTCGCGAGCCCCAGCTGCGCGGCCCGGATCGCCGCCACGTAGCCCGCAGGGCCGGCGCCGATCACCGCGACGTCGAACGATCGCGCCATCAGATCTCCAGCACGAGCCGCGCCGGATCCTCGAGCGCTTCCTTGATCGCGACCAGGAACAGCACCGCCTCGCGGCCGTCGATGATCCGGTGATCGTACGAAAGCGCGAGGTAATTCATCGGCCGGATCACGATCTGGCCGTCCTCCACCACCGCGCGGTCCTTGGTCGCGTGCACGCCCAGGATCGCCGACTGCGGCGGATTGATGATCGGCGTCGAGAGCATCGAGCCGAACACGCCGCCGTTCGAGATCGAGAACGTGCCGCCGGTGAGTTCCTCGATCGCGAGCTTGCCGTCCTGCGCGCGCTTGCCGAAATCCGCGATCTGTTTCTCGATCGCCGCGAACGAAAGCTGGTCGCAGTTGCGCAGCACCGGCACCACCAGCCCGCGCGGGCTGCCCACGGCGACCCCGATATCGAAATAGCCGTGATAGACGATGTCGGTGCCGTCCACCGATGCATTGACGATCGGAAAACGCTTGAGCGCGTGCACCACCGCCTTGACGAAGAACGACATGAACCCGAGGCGCACGCCGTGTTCTTTTTCGAACCGCTCCTGGTACTTCCTGCGCAATGCCATGACCGGCTGCATGTTGACTTCGTTGAACGTAGTCAGGATCGCGGCCGTCGCCTGCGATTCGACGAGCCGTTCGGCGACGCGCTGGCGCAGGCGCGACATCGGCACCCGCTGCTCGGGGCGACCCGCGAGCAGTTCCTCGATATTCACCGGCGCGCGCGGCTGCGGCAGCGCCGGTTTTGCCGCCGGCGGCGGCGCCGGGGGCGGCGGCACTGCCGCGTAGGAGCCGGGCCTTGCCATGTGTTCGAGCACATCGGCCTTGGTGACCCGCCCGTCGCGTCCCGAGCCCTGGATCTTGGCCGGATCGATCCCCTTCTCGGCGGCGAGCTTCTGCGCCGCGGGCATCACGGGAGGAGCAGACCGCGCCACGCGAACGTCCTGTTTCGGAGCCGTGGCAGGAACGGCCACGGCCGCGATCGATGAAACTCCGGCTTTGGCCTCGGTGTCGATCGTGGCAATGACCTCGCCGGACACGACCGTCGCGCGGCTGTTCTTGATCACTTTGACCAGGACGCCGTCGGCGGGAGCGGGCAGCTCGAGCACCACCTTGTCGGTTTCGATGTCGATCAGGTTTTCGTCGCGCGTTACCGGCTCGCCTTCCTGCTTGTGCCATTCGAGCAGCGTCGCTTCGGCGACCGACTCCGAGAGCTGCGGTATCCTGACTTCGACCAGCATGGTCTATGACTGCCCCGCGGGGTGCAGCATTTCGTCCTTGCGGATCTTGTCGCGGAACGCGGCCGCGACGAGCGCTTTCTGCTGCTCGACGTGGAGCGCCATGTAGCCGACCGCGGGGGACGAGGACGACGGTCGCAGCGCATAGCTCAGGATCTGGTCCGGCCGCATGTGGCGCAGCAGGTAATGCTGGATGCGATGCCACGCGCCCTGGTTCCCGGGCTCTTCCTGGCACCACACCACCTCCTTTGCCCTGGGATAGCGGTTGAGTTCCTCCTCGAAGCGCCGGTGCGGGAACGGATAGAGCTGCTCCAGGCGCAGGATCGCAACGTCGCTGGCGCGCCTTTCGCTGCGGGCTGCAGCGAGGTCGTAGTAGACCTTGCCGCTGCACACCACCACGCGGCGCACCCGGGCCGGGTCCAGCTTCCCGACGTCGCCGATCACCGTCTCGAATTCCCCGGAAACGAGATCCGCGAGCCGCGAGGCGGCGTCCTTTGCCCGCAGCAACGATTTCGGCGTCATGACGACAAGCGGCTTGCGCAACGGCCGCAGCATCTGACGCCGCAGCAGGTGGAAGATCTGCGCCGCATTCGAGGGCGCGCACACCTGGATGTTGTATTCGGCGCAGAGCTGCATGAACCGCTCGAGCCGCGCCGAGGAATGCTCCGGTCCCTGGCCTTCGTAGCCGTGCGGGAGCAGCATCACCAGCCCGCAGATGCGGCCCCATTTCTGCTCGCCCGAGCTGATGAACTGGTCGATCACTACCTGGGCGCCGTTGGCGAAGTCGCCGAACTGCGCTTCCCAGACGACGAGTGCGTTCGGTTCCGCGGTCGAGAACCCGTATTCGAACGCGAGCACCGCCTCCTCCGAAAGCACCGAATCGATGATCAGAAAACTCCCCTGGTCCCTGCCGAGGTGCTGCAGCGGGACATAGATTCCCTGGTCCCACCGCTCCCGATCCTGGTCGTGCAGCACGGCGTGCCGGTGCGCGAACGTGCCGCGGCCGCAATCCTGGCCCGAGATGCGCACGTCGAAGCCGTTCGCGAGCAGCGTCCCGTAGGCGAGCGACTCGGCCATGCCCCAGTCCACGGCGATCTTGCCCTGCGCCATCTGCCTGCGGTTCTCGATCACGCGCGCCACGCTCGGATGAAGCCGGAAGTCCTCGGGAATGCCGGTCAGCCGTTCGCCGAGGCGCTGCAGTTCGGCCGCCGGCACCCGCGTGTCCGCGCTGTCGGTCCATTTCGCGCCGAGAAACGGCGCCCAGTCGACGGCGAACTTGTTCTTGAAGTTGGAGATGACCGGGTTCACCGTGTGGCGACCCGCGTCCAGGGCGGCGCGAAAGCTCTTGATCATCGCGTCCGGCTCGCCCGCCTCGACCACACCCTGCGCGACCAGCCGGTCGGCATAGAGCTTGCGGGTCCCCGGATGCTGCGCAATCTTCTTGTACATCAGCGGCTGCGTCACCAGCGGCTCGTCCTGCTCGTTGTGGCCGAGCTTGCGGAAGCACACGATGTCGACGACCACGTCCTTGTGGAACTGCCGCCGGAAGTCGAGCGCGAGCTGCGTCACGTAGAGCACCGCTTCCGGGTCGTCGCCGTTGACGTGAAAGATCGGCGCCTCGACCATCTTCGCCACGTCGCTGCAGTAGATCGTCGAGCGCGTGTCGCGCGGATCCGAGGTGGTGAAGCCGATCTGGTTGTTGACGATGAGGTGCACCGTCCCGCCGGTCCCGTAGCCGCGGGTGCCGGAAAGGTTGAGCGTCTCCATCACCACCCCCTGTCCGGAGAACGCCGCGTCGCCGTGCACCAGGATCGGCAGCACCTGGTCGCCCGTCTTGTCGTCGCGCCGGCGCTGGCGCGCCCGCACCGAGCCCTCCACCACCGGATTCACGATCTCCAGGTGCGACGGATTGAAGGCGAGCGAGATGTGCACCGGACCGCCCGCGGTGGAGATGTCGGAGGAGAACCCGTTGTGATACTTCACGTCCCCGGAGGGCAAGGCCTGCGCGTGCTTGCCCTCGAATTCGAGAAACAGGTCCTTGGGCAGCTTGCCGAGGACGTTCACCAGCACGTTCAGGCGCCCGCGATGCGCCATGCCGATCACGATCTCCTGCACGCCGCCCGCCCCCGCGCGCTGGATCAGCTCGTCGATCGCGGGAATCAGGCTCTCGCCGCCCTCGAGCGAAAAGCGCTTCTGCCCGACGTACCGGGTGTGGAGGTACCGTTCGAGATGCTCGGCCTCGGTGAGCTTCTGCAGCAGGCGTTTCTGCTGGTCGACGGCAAGCCGGGGCACCGCGCGGCACGGCTCGATCCGCTCCTGGATCCAGAGGCGCTGCGCGCGCTCGCTGATGAACATGAATTCGAAGCCGATGTTGCGGCAGTAGGTCTCCTGCAGCGCCTGCAGCAGGCCGCGCAGCGACGTGCGGTCCAGTCCGACGAACGAGCCGGCGTTCACCTCGCGGTCGAGGTCGGACTCGGTGAGATCGTAGTAGCCGGGCTCGAGCTCCGGCGCCGGGTTGCGCGGCAGGCGCTTGAGCGGATCGAGCGTCGCCCAGCGCGCCCCCGTGATGCGGTAGGAGGTGACCAGCAGCAGCGCCGCCACCTGCAGCCGCTCGTCGCTGCCGGGCATCGCCGGCGCCCGCGCACCCAGCTCGCCCGCCTTCGCGCGTTGCACGAACGACTGCACGATCGGCGCGTGCGCCACGTCCTTGCCGTCGCCCGCGCCCGGCAACTGCTGCACGGCGTCGAAGTACTCGCGCCACTCGCCGGGCACCGCCGCGGGGTCGGCGAGGTACTGCTCGTACAGCTCCTCGATGAACGGTGCGTTGCCGCCGAACAGGTACGAGTTCGCGAGCAGCTGCTTGAGCATTGCGCGCTACCTCTTGTCGATCGGCTTCACCTCGCGGCGCGTGGCGCCCTTGTAGAGCTGGCGCGGCCGCCCGATCTTGTACTCGGGATCCGAGATCATTTCCTGCCACTGCGCGATCCAGCCCACGGTGCGCGCCAGCGCGAAGATGCAGGTGAACATCGACACCGGGATGCCGAGCGCCCGCTGCACGATCCCCGAATAGAAGTCCACGTTCGGGTAGAGCTTGCGGCTGACGAAGTAGTCGTCCTCGAGCGCGATTTTCTCCAGCGCGATCGCGAGCTTGAACAGCCGGTCGTTGCCCAGCCCCAGTTCGTTCAGCACCTCGTGGCAGGTCTCGCGCATGAGCTTGGCGCGCGGATCGTAGTTCTTGTACACGCGGTGCCCGAAGCCCATCAGCCGCACGCCCGAATTCTTGTCCTTGGCGCGCTTGATGAATTCGCCCACCTTGGAGGCGTCACCGATTTCATCCAGCATCTGCAGGCAGGCCTCGTTGGCGCCGCCGTGCGCCGGCCCCCACAGGCACGCGATCCCCGCGGCGATGCAGGCGAACGGATTGGCGCCCGAAGATCCCGAGAGCCGCACCGTCGAAGTGGACGCGTTCTGCTCGTGGTCGGCGTGCAGGATGAAGATGCGGTCGAGCGCGCGCACCAGCACGGCGTTCAGCTTGTACTCCTCCGCCGGCACCGCGAACATCATGCGCATGAAGTTCGCGGTGTAGCCAAGATCGTTCTTCGGGTACACGAAGGGCTGGCCGACCGAATACTTGTAGGCCATGGCGACGATCGTCGGCAGCTTGGCGATGAGACGGAACGCCGCGATCTTGCGGTGCTCGGGATCGTTGATGTCGAGCGAATCGTGGTAGAACGCCGACAGTGCTCCGACCACCCCGACCATGGTCGCCATCGGGTGCGCGTCGCGCCGGAACCCGGTGAAGAAGCGGTTGAGCTGGTCGTGCACCATCGTGTGCCGCGTCACCGTGCCGACGAATTTCTGCTTCTCCGCCTGGTTCGGCAGCTCGCCGTTCAGCAGCAGGTAGCACACTTCGAGAAAGTCGCAGTGCTGGGCGAGCTGCTCGATCGGGTAGCCGCGGTAGAGCAGCACGCCGGCGTCGCCGTCGATGTAGGTGATGGTGGAGCTGCAGCTCGCGGTCGAAAGGTAGCCCGGGTCGTAGGTGAAGAGCCCGGCCTTGCCGTAGAGCGTGCGGATGTCGACGACCTCGGGTCCGATCGAGCCTTCGAGCACGGGAAACTCGTACGCCCGCCCGTCGGTCAGCGTCAGTGTCGCTTTCTTGTCCATGTCCGTTTCCTCGTCAGGTTGCCGATTCGGTGCGCAGCAGTGAGACGATGCCGCTCTGCCGGGGATCGTAGCGCTCGCTGCGACCGCTGACGATGTCCCACAGCTCGGGATCCGCGCGCTCGAGCAGCTCTGCGAGCCGCTCGAGCTGTTCCTCGCCCAGGTCCGGCAGGTGCCTGCGCAGGAAGCTGTCCAGCACGAGGTCGAGTTCGAGCATGCCTCGCCGGCATCTCCATTTCAGCCGTTCCCGCGCCGCACGGTCCATCACACCGCCCGCCTGACCATCAGCTCCTTGATCCTGCCGATCGCCGCCGTGGGGTTGAGGCCCTTGGGGCAGACATCCACGCAGTTCATGATCGTATGGCAGCGGAACAGCCGGTACGGATCCTCGAGATCGTCGAGCCGCTCGCTCGCGGCCTGGTCGCGCGTGTCGGCAAGGAAACGGTAGGCCTGCAGCAGGCCCGCCGGGCCGACGAACTTGTCCGGGTTCCACCAGAACGACGGGCAGGCGGTCGAGCAGCAGGCGCACAGGATGCATTCGTAGAGTCCGTTGAGCTCATCGCGCTCCGCGGGCGACTGCAGGCGCTCGTGCTCGGGCGGAGCGTCGTGGTTGATCAGGTACGGCCTGACCGAATGATACTGCTTGAAGAACTGCGTCATGTCCACGATCAGGTCGCGGATCACCGGCAGGCCGGGCAGCGGCCGCAGCGTGACATGATCCGGGAGATCGGCGATCTTGGTGATGCAGGCGAGCCCGTTTCTGCCGTTGATGTTGATCGCGTCCGAGCCGCACACGCCCTCGCGGCAGGAGCGCCGGAAGGCGAGCGACTCGTCCTGGGCCTTGATCCGGACCATCGCGTCGAGCAGCATGCGATCGGCGGGATCGAGGCGGATGTCGTAATCCTTCAGGTAGGGACGCTCGTCCTTGTCCGGGTCGTAGCGGTAGATCGAGAAACGCATGGCTCAGTAGGTCCTCGCCTTGGGCTCGAACGGCTCGACCGTCATCGGCCGCAGATGCACCGGCTTGTACCCGATGCGGTTGCCCTCCTTATACCAGAGGGTGTGCTTGAGCCACGCCCGGTCGTCGCGCGCCGGGAAATCGCTGCGCGCCTGCGCGCCGCGGCTTTCCTTGCGCGCCTCCGCCGAGACGATGGTGGCGAGCGCCGTGTCGACCAGGTTGTCGAGTTCGAGCGCCTCGATGCGCGCCGTGTTGAAGACCTTGGAGCGGTCGCTGACGTAGGTGTGGGCCGCCCGCTGGGCGATCGCCTTGACCTTGGCAGCCCCGTCGACGAGCAGCTCGGGAAACCGGAAAACGCCGCAATGCGCCTGCATCGTGCGGCGCAGGTCGTCCGCCACCTCGGCCACGCGCTCGCCGGAGATCGCGACATCGAGCCGCGCCAGCCGGGCACGGGTAAGCTCGCCCGCGCCCTTGGGCAGGTTGCGGTGCGGCCTGGGGAGCGCGCGCACGTCCTTGATCATCTGCTCGCCCGCGGCCTTGCCGAACACGAGCAGATCGAGGAGCGAGTTGGTGCCCAGGCGATTCGCCCCATGCACCGAGACGCAGGCACATTCGCCCGAGGCGTACAGCCCCGGGACGATGCTTTCCGGGCTGGCGCCTTCGGGCACCACCACCTGCCCGAGGTAGTTGGTCGGAATCCCTCCCATCTGGTAATGCGCCGTGGGCACCACCGGAATGGGATCGCGCACCGGATCGGCATTGGCGAACTTGATCGAGATCTCGCGGATACCGGGCAGGCGCTGGTTGATCACCTCGGGTCCGAGATGATCGAGCTTGAGCAGCAGGTGATCGGCTTGCGGGCCGCAGCCGCGCCCGTCCTTGATTTCGGTGGTCATGGCGCGCGAAACCACGTCGCGGCTCGCGAGGTCCCTGGCGTTCGGTGCATAGCGCTCCATGAAGCGCTCGCCGTTCTTGTTGAGCAGGTAGCCGCCCTCGCCGCGCACCCCTTCGGTGATCAGGATGCCCGCGCCGGCAACGCCGGTCGGGTGAAACTGCCAGAACTCCAGGTCCTGGAGCGGGATCCCGGCGCGCGCCGCCATCCCGAGACCGTCGCCGGTGTTGATGAAGGCGTTGGTCGTGGCCCAGAAAATCCTCCCTGCGCCGCCCGTGGCGAGGAGCGTCGCCTTTCCCTGCAGCAGGGAAACCTCCCCGGTCTCCATCTCGAGCGCGGTGACGCCCGCGACCGCGCCGTCGGGATCGCGGATCAGGTCGAGCGCCATCCACTCGACGAAGAACTGCGTGTTGGCGCGCACGTTCTGCTGGTACAGCGTGTGCAGCATCGCGTGGCCGGTGCGGTCCGCCACGGCGCAGGAGCGCAACGCCATCTTGCTGCTGCCGTAGTCCTGCGTATGGCCGCCGAACGGGCGCTGGTAGATCCTGCCGTTCTCGAGGCGATCGAACGGCATTCCCATGTGCTCGAGCTCGATCACCACTTCGTTCGCCCGGCGGCACATGTACTCGATCGCATCCTGGTCGCCGAGGTAGTCCGACCCCTTGACCGTGTCGTACATGTGCCAGTGCCAGCTGTCCTCGCTCGAATTGCCGAGCGGCGCCGCGATGCCGCCCTGCGCGGCGACGGTGTGCGAGCGCGTCGGAAACACCTTCGAGAGCACGGCGACCTTGAGGCCTGCGCGGGCGAGCTCGAGCGCCGCGCGCAGACCCGAGCCGCCGGCGCCGACCACCAGCGCATCGAACCTGCGGACCGCCAGCGATGCGCTCATCGCCAGAGAATCTGGATTGTCCAGCCGAGGTACGCGGCGATTGTCACCAGCACGAGCACCTGGAGCGCGAGGCGCGCGCCGTCCGGCCTGACGTAGTCCATGAGAATGTCGCGCACGCCGACCCACATGTGCCAGGCGACGCTCACCGCGAAAAGCAGCGTCGCCACCCGCATCCAGCCCTGCGCAAACAGGTCGCGCCATACGGCGAACGAAAGCGGCGGCCCGGGGAGGAGCACCGCGCCCGCGATCACGGTGTAGATCGCCATGATTACCGCGGTGATCCGCTGCGCGAGCCAGTCGCGCAGCCCGTAATGGGCGCCCACCACGATCCGCTTCACCATATCCGTGCCCCGAGCAGGGCTGTTGCGGCGAGCCCCGCGACGATCGCCACGATGCCCGTGATGCGCGCCGTGTCCTTGTCCACGCCCTTGTGCAGGTCGAGGGCGAGGAACCGGACCCCGGCGAAGAAATGGTGGCAATATGCCCAGATCAGCACCAGCAGGGACACCTTCACGAGCGGCACTCCGAGGTAGCGCTTCACGGATTCGAACCCGGCCGCCGAGGAAAGACTGCGGTCGAGCAGGAACAGCAGCCAGAGCACGGCGAAGAACAGCAGCGCACCGCTCACCCGGTGCAGGATCGAAACCCAGCCCGCAAGCGGAAGACGGATCTCGAACAAAAGCGCAGCGAGATTCAGATACTTGGGGCGGGGTTTTCGAATCGCTGCGTTCGCCATGGAGGGAGGGAGCAGCACCCGGGCGCTCGCCGTACCTGCGACGATTATAGCGCCGCGAAGTGTTGATCCAACGCATGAGCGGCGCACGTTTCGCATCGGTCCGGCGCAATCGCTACGGTAAAATTCGGCTCAATTCATCCCTCCGCGGAGCCCGTGATGGCCAAGTCTCCCGTACGCGTAGCCGTTACCGGTGCCGCCGGCCAGATCGGCTACGCACTGCTGTTTCGCATCGCGAGCGGCGCGATGCTCGGCAACGATCAGCCGATCGTCCTGCAACTGCTCGAGATCCCGGACGAAAAGGCGCAGAAAGCCCTCGCGGGCGTGATGATGGAGCTCGACGACTGCGCCTTCCCGCTGCTGCACGCAATGATCGCCACTGCCGACCCGATGGCCGCGTTCAAGGACGCGCAGATCGCGCTTCTGGTCGGGGCGAGGCCGCGCGGGCCCGGCATGGAACGCAAGGACCTGCTCGAGGCGAACGGCAAGATCTTCGCGCCGCAAGGCAAGGCGCTCGATGCGGTCGCGAACCGGGATGTCCGGGTCCTCGTCGTGGGCAATCCGGCAAACACCAACGCGCTCATTGCGATGAAGAGCGCGCCCGGCCTGAAGCCGACGCAGTTCACCGCGATGATGCGCCTTGACCACAACCGCGCGATCTCGCAGGTCGCGCAGAAAATCGGCAAGCCGATCGCCTCGGTGAGGAAAATCACGGTCTGGGGCAATCACTCGGCGACCCAGTACCCGGACCTGTTCCAGGCCGAATGCGAGGGAAGGAAGGTGTGGCCGATGATCAACGACCAGGCCTGGCTCGAGGGGAGCTTCATCCCGACGGTGCAGAAACGCGGCGCCGCGATCATCGCGGCGCGCGGCGTGTCCTCGGCCGCAAGCGCGGCGAACGCGGCGATCGACCACGTGCGCACCTGGGTGCACGGCTCGGCGGATGGCGACTGGGTGACGATGGGCGTGCCTGCGGATGGCGGCTACGCCATTCCCGAAGGCGTGATCTACGGGCAGCCGGTCCAGTGCCGCGACGGCCGGTATCAGGTCGTCCAGGGAATCGAGATCAGCGATTTCAGCCGCAAGCGGATGGAGGCGACGCTGAAGGAGCTTCACGAGGAACGCGACGGCATCCGGCACCTGCTGCCGTAGCGCTCGGGCCGCCACACACAGAGCAGGAGGAAGCGGAGATGGCGCAGTACGAATCCGACATCACGAAGTTCATCCGTCTGTATCTCGAGCAGCATCCCGAGGAAATCGAATCGCAAAGGAAAGGCCGCGCGGTCTGGTGGGACAAGAAGGCCGCCGAACGTTCGCCCGCGCCGCCGGCGCGCCATTCCCCCAAGGCGGGCGGCGCCGACTACACGTTCCTGCCGCTTTCGGAGCCGGAGAACTGAATCGAGGCGCCGGGCCGAGGTGTAGGATGACGCCGATGCCGGGGGAAACGCGGGACGAACTGGAGCGGCGGCTCTCCGAGCTGTCGGCGCAAGTCCGGCACTACCCGACACCCATTGCCCGCTGCGACGAGCATCTCGCCGCGCTGCTCGAAAGCCGCTCGCAGGTGCTCGCGCAGATCCGCCGGATCGATCAAACGCGGCCAAGCGCTGGCGGCTGCACCGCGAGCGCGATCTGGATCAACGACGGAGGGCTCCATGCCGCATGACCTGCACCGCACGCTGCAGCCGCTGAAGGGCGGCCGCTACTATTCGCTGCCGCAGCTCGGCAAGTCCCTGGGCGTCGACGCGTCGCGGCTGCCGATCTCGATCCGCATCGTGCTCGAATCGGTGCTGCGCAACTGCGACGGCAACAAGGTCACCGAGACGCACGTCCGCCAGCTCGCGAACTGGCAGCCGAACGCGCCGCGCAGCGAAGAGATTCCCTTCGTGGTCGCGCGCATCGTGCTGCAGGACTTCACCGGAGTGCCGCTGCTGTGCGATCTCGCCGCCATGCGCGGCGTGGCGCGGAAGATGGGCCGGAACCCGAAGCGGATCGAGCCGCTGGTGCCGGTGGACCTGGTAGTCGATCACTCGGTGCAGGTCGACCATTACGGGTCGAAGAATGCGCTCGACCTCAACATGAAGCTCGAATTCAAGAGGAACCAGGAGCGCTACCAGTTCATGAAATGGGGCATGCAGGCCTTCGACACGTTCAAGGTCGTGCCGCCCGGAATCGGCATCGTGCACCAGGTGAACCTCGAGTACCTGGCGCGCGGCGTGCACCGCAAGGACGGCATCTACTACCCTGACACGCTGGTCGGCACCGACAGCCACACCACGATGATCAACGGCATCGGCGTGGTCGGCTGGGGGGTGGGCGGCATCGAGGCGGAAGCCGGCATGCTCGGCCAGCCGGTGTACTTCCTCACCCCGGACGTGGTCGGCGTTCACCTCAAGGGCAAGCTCCACCCGGCCTGCACCGCGACCGACCTCGTGCTCACGATCACCGAAATGCTGCGCGAGGCGAAAGTGGTCGGCAAATTCGTCGAGTTCTACGGCGAAGGCACCGCCTCGCTCGCCCTGCCCGACCGCGCCACGGTCGCCAACATGGCGCCCGAATACGGCGCCACCATGGGATTTTTCCCGGTGGACGAGAAGACGGTCGCCTACCTGAAGGGCACCGGCCGCAGCGCGGCGGAACTCGCGGCGTTCACCGCCTACTTCAAGGCGCAGAAACTCTTCGGCATCCCGCGGCACGGCGACATCGATTACAGCCAGGTCCTCGAACTCGATCTCGCGCGCATCCAGCCTTCGCTCGCGGGGCCCAAGCGGCCGCAGGACCGCATCGACCTCGACAAGGTGAAGCACACCTTCACCGGTCTTTTCTCCAAGCCGGTGAGCGAGAACGGGTTCAACCGCAAGCCCGAGGACCTGGGCCGCGCCCACCGGACCATCGACGGCATCGAGCTGAAGAACGGCGATGTGCTGATCGCCGCGATCACCTCGTGCACCAACACATCGAACCCCGGGGTGCTGCTCGCCGCGGGCCTGCTGGCGAAGAAGGCGGTGGAGCTCGGCCTGAAGGTGAAGCCGCACATCAAGACCTCGCTCGCGCCGGGCTCGCGCGTGGTCACCGACTACCTCACCAAGTCGGGACTCCTGCCGTACCTCGAGAAACTCGGCTTCTACCTCGCCGGCTACGGCTGCACGACGTGCATCGGCAACTCGGGCCCGCTCGCACAGCCGATCGAGGAAGCGGTGGTCAAGAACGACCTCGTGTGCGCCGCGGTGCTGTCGGGCAACCGCAATTTCGAGGCGCGCATCCACCCGAACATCCGCGCCAACTTTCTCGCTTCGCCGCCGCTGGTGGTCGCCTACGCGATCGCCGGCTCGGTGCTGAAGGACTTCCGCACCGAGCCGATCGGCAAATCGGGCGACGGCAAGGACGTCTACATCGGCCACATCTGGCCGAGCGCCGGCGACGTCGCCGGACTGATGAAGCTCGCGATGGATGCCGGCACCTTCCAGCGCCTGTACAGCAATCTGGGCGCCGCCAATCCGCTGTGGAAGAAGATTGCGGCGCCTGCCGGGCAGGTCTACAGCTGGCCGAAGTCCACCTACATCGCCGAGCCGCCGTTCTTCGCCGATTTCGCGATGCAGCCCGCAAGCCCCGGCGACATCCGCGGCGCGCGGATCCTGGGCATCTTCGGCGACTCGGTGACGACCGATCACATCAGCCCCGCGGGATCGATCAAGCCGACCTCCCCCGCCGGCATTTACCTGCTCGAGCACGACGTCGCGGTCGCCGATTTCAATTCCTACGGCGCGCGGCGCGGCAACCACGAAGTGATGATGCGCGGCACGTTCGCCAATGTGCGGATCAAGAACCTGATGCTGCCGGGAACCGAGGGCGGCGTGACGCTCTACAAGGGCGAGAAGATGCCGATCTACGACGCGGCGATGCGCTACATCGCCGACCGGACCCCGACCGTCGTCTTCGGCGGCGAGGAATACGGCACCGGCTCCTCGCGCGATTGGGCCGCCAAGGGGACCCAGCTCCTCGGCGTGAAGGCGGTGATCGCGCGCAGCTTCGAGCGCATCCACCGCTCGAATCTCGTCGGCATGGGCGTCCTTCCGCTGCAGTTCAAGGGATCGGATTCGGCGCAGTCGCTCGGCCTGAAGGGCGATGAGGAGATCGAGATCGCGGGCCTGGCAAGCATCCTGCCGCAGCAGGACATCGTGCTCGCCATCCGGCGCGCCGACGGCTCGCGCCAGGAAATCACGGTGCTCTGCCGGATCGATACCGCGATCGAGGTGGACTACTACCGCCACGGCGGCATCCTGCCCTATGTCCTGCGCGGACTCATGGCCGCGCCGGACACGGCGGCGAAGAGCGCGGCCTGATTCGATTATCCAGCCCTTGCTAGCGTGTGCGGGCGAGAAAGTGCGCCATGGCGCGGATCTCGGCGTCGGAAACGCCGTAGAGCGCGGCGTTCATGAGCGTGTCGCTCCCGGGCGGGGGCGCGTCGCGGAACGTGCGCAGGATGTCGACGAGATAGTCCTCGCGCTGCGCGGCGAGCCGCGGCATATGCGCCTGGCCGCTGAAATCGGGCAGATGGCAGGTTCCGCAACGGTACTTGGCCGCGAGCGCACGCCCCTCGGCGAACAGTCTTTCGTCGGTCTTGCCCGCCTCCCCGCGCGCCGGCAGCTTCGCAAAGTGCGCGGCGATGGCAACGATCTCGCGGTCGCTCGCGCCCTTCAGGAGTTGCTGCATGGGCGCGCTCCCGCGCAGCCCTTCGCGCATCAGGATCATCAGGTTCTCGAGGAATACCCTGGGCTGCGCGGCGAGGGACGGAATTCCCGGCGTGACGGAGTTTCCGTCCGCGTTGTGGCAACCGGCGCAGACCTTGAGCCGCTCCTCGACCTCGGCCTGGCCGGTGCAAACAAAAAGGGCGGTGAGCAGGCCCGCCCACCGCCCCTTGATCCGAAAGGCCACTATTTTTTCTTGCCGCCGCTGTAGCTCACCCGGTAGATCGCCCCCAGCTGCTCGTCCGACACCAGCAGCGCGCCGTCGGGCATCTGCAGCAGGTACGCCGGGCGCCCCCAGAACTTGTCTTCCTTCGCGTCCAGGAATCCCGTCAGGAACGGTGTGACCTTGGCGTTCTTGCCGTCGGCACCCGCCCTTACATTCACCACGTCGTAGCCGAACTTCTTGGTGCGGTTCCACGAGCCCTTGCGCGCGATGAACAAGGTGTTCTTGTACTCCGCCGGGAACATGCTGCCGGTATAGAACTTGGTCCCCAGGACCGCGGCGTGCGGCCCAAGCGTAGTCACGGGCTTGGTCACGCCCTTGCATGGATCGGCTTTCTTGATGTCGGCGTCCGGCACGCCGTTGGCGTGACAGTACGGGTAGCCGAAGAACAGGCCCGGTTTCGCCAGGCGATTCAGCTCTTCTTCCGGGCCGGCATCGCCCATCCAGTCGCGCCCCTGGTCGACGAACCACAGTTCGCCCGTCTTCGGATGCCAATCGAAGCCGAGCGAATTGCGAATGCCCGTGGCAAGGACTTCCATCCCCGAGCCATCGGCGTTGTAGCGCCGGATCTGGGCGTATTCCTTGGGCGGCTCGCAGATGTTGCACGGTGCGCCGAACGGCACGTAGAGCTTCTTGTCGGGGCCGAAGTTGATGTATTTCCAGTTGTGGTGCTGCTCGGGCGGCAAATTGAACGCCGCCGTCATGTCCACCGGCTGCACATCGGGCTTGTTCTCGATGCCGTCGTAGCGCAGCACCTTGTCGATCGCCATCACATACAGAGCGCCGCCCTGGAACGCGACGCCCGCCGGCTGGGTGAGCTTGTCGACCACCACTCGGGTCGTACGCTTGTCGCCTTGATCGGTCACTTCGTACACGCGTCCGATCGCCCGGGTGCCGACGTAGATCTTGCCCTTGTCTCCGCGGGCCATCGCCCGCCCGCCGGGGGTGCCGGTCGACCAGACCTCGACCTTGAAGCCCTTGGGCAGCTTCAGCTTGTCGATCGGAATTTCGCTGGCCGGCGTTTCGGTCATCTTGCCTGCGTGCGGCGCGAGCTTCGAATCGGCCATCGCCGCCGGTTTGCCCTGCTGCCACGCCGGAGGCGGCTTGGGTTTGTCCTGCGCCTGCGCGCTTGCGAATGCCGCCAGCACTGCGGCGGCGATTGCGGTCCTCACCATGGTCGTCTCCCAGTTGTGGATGCGGCCTTGGATATTATCTCTTTTGCAGCCGTGCAAGTGTTCCAGGTTTGCGTTGCCGCGGTTGCGAATGTTGCGCCGCGGTGCAGGGCAAATGGAACTTGCTTCCATTCGCATTTTGCGTTAGACGTGCACGCATGCCACCGCGCGGCAACCGGCTCGCCTGCACGCTGAAAACCGTCGATGGATGCCAGGGATCCTACAACGCCTACCCGGGAGAAGAGCCCGGATCGGTGTCGAAAGTCGACCCGATCCATTGGGACCGGGAGCCGCAGAAGCCGGTGCTCGAGGGCGCGTTTACCGTGATCGGCGATCTCGGCATGACCGGCCAGCTGATCCTCGTCAACCAGTACCAGTGGCGCGACCTCAGCGACGCGCGGCTGGAGAAATTCTTCTACGGCGCGATTCTGTGGGGCAAGAGCCCGTTCAAGGTCATCGAGGACGCGAAGTTCATCCTCAAGCGCGAAAAGAAGTAGCCGGGCAGCTCACCCCGGTTCCTCCCAGCCCGCAGTAGCCGTTCGGATTCTTGCCGAGGTACTGCTGGTGGTAGTCCTCGGCGTAATAGAACTCGGGCGCCGGCCGGATCTCGGTGGTGATCCTGCCGAATCCGGAACGGCGGAGCGCTTCCTGGAAGCGATCGCGCGATTCGAGCGCCGCTTCGTGCTGGCGCTCGCCGTAGGCATAGATCGCCGAGCGGTACTGCGTGCCCTGGTCGTTGCCCTGGCGCATGCCCTGCGTCGGATCGTGGCCTTCCCAGAAAACCCCGAGCAGCTCCTCGTAGCTCACGACTTTCGGATCGAAGACCACCAGCACCGCCTCGGCGTGATTGGTGAACCCGGTGCACACTTCTTCGTAGGTCGGGTTTTTCGTCTGTCCGCCGGCGTAGCCGACCGCGGTCGAATAGACACCGGGCGTCTGCCAGAACTTGCGCTCCGCGCCCCAGAAGCAACCCATCGCAAAGACCGCCTGCTCCAGCCCCTCGGGAAAAGGCGGCTTGAGCGGATGGCCGCTCACGAAATGCGCCTCCGGCACGCGCGTTGCCGCCGCGCGACCGGGAATGGTGCTCTCTGCGGGCAGCAGGCGGGTCAGCTTTTTCATGAATCCGAACATGGCGTGCTCCTGTGTGCCGGGCGCCGCTTGGTCGCGCAGAGCGGCAAGATCCTGACGCTAGAATACTCCAGATGAAAGTGTGCATTTTCGGCGCCGGCGCAGTGGGCGGCGTCATCGCCGGCGGGCTCGCCCGCAGCGGGCACGAGGTGTGCGTTGTCGCGCGCGGCGCACACCTCGCGGCAATCCGCGAGCAGGGCTTGCGCATCCGCAGCGGAACGACGGGGGAAGTGAGCGTCACCCGTCCACGCGCGGAAGGCGACCCGGCGAAGCTCGGGCCGCAGGATTACGTCATCGTGACAGTGAAAGGTCCCAGCCTGCCGGGGGTCGCAGCTTCGATCGCGCCGCTGCTCGGGTCGCAGACTTCGATCGTCACGGCGATGAACGGCGTGCCCTGGTGGTTCTTCGACCGCCTGCCCTTCGCGCGCCAAGACGGGGGCAATGGCGGCACGCCGCGCCTCGAAAGTCTCGATCCGCACGGTGCGCTCGCGCGCGCGATGCCGACCGAGCGGATCGTGGGCTGCGTGATCCACCTTGCCGCCTCGGTCGCGGAGCCGGGCCTCATCAGCCACAACATGGGCGCGCGCCTCATTCTCGGCGAACCCGGAGGCCGCAACACGGAACGCACGCAGGGCATCGCCGCCGCGCTCGAGTCGGCCGGATTCGAGGCGGTGGTGACGAGCGCGATCGAGAAGGAGTTCTGGGTGAAACTGCTCGGCAACGTCAGCTTCAATCCCGTTTCGGCGCTCACGCTCGCCACCGCCGACCGGATGATCGCCGACGAACACGTCAAGGCTTACATGGTGGCGATCATGCGCGAATGCCTCGAGATCGGGCGCGCGGTCGGGGTGGACGCGGAGATCGACCCCGAGGCGCGTATCGACATGGCGCGCCAGCTCGGCCGCTTCAAGACCTCGATGCTGCAGGATCTCGAAGCGGGCAAGGCGCTCGAGATCGACTGCATGCTCGCCGGGACGCTCGAGGTGGCGCGCAAGGCGCAGGTGCCTGCGCCGTTCACCGAGAGCCTGCTGGGGATGATCCGCCTGCGCGCCGAAGCTACCGGGCAGTACGCACGATGCGGGTAGTCGTCTGCGCGCTCGCGCTTGCCCTCGCGCCGCTTGCCGCGTCGGCACGGCAACCCGGCCCCTGGCTGGATGCGTGCCGGGCGCATGGCGAGCGCGAGATCCGGCGAGACAGCGCTGCGATCCGGGCGGTCGTTTTCGACCAGGACCGCCACCTGATCCACGAGCGCCATTCCGCAAAAATCGGCAGCCAGGCGGTGCGCTCGATCCTCTGGGGCAACGGCGCGATCGTGTATCCGAAGGGGCCGCCCATCGAAATGAGCTTTCTTTGCCTGCTCGCGGACGAAAAGCGCCCGCTTTTCTTTTTCTGGACGCCGCGCCGCGACGCCCCGGCGCTGGCGCAATGCGGGCGCGTCGCCGGTGTGCGCGCCGAAATCGGGGCGTGCCTCGATCTGCTGCTGCAGACCGCCGAGTCCGACCTCACGCAGGCCTATGCGCTCCAGTTCCAGGAAGCGCGCGAGCGCGACTCGGGGCAACCGAGCGAGGACGCCACCAGCGCGTTTCGCAAGGCCGCCGACGCGTGGCGCAGCTATCGCGATGCCGAGTGCGCGCGGCGCGCAGGGTTGCCCGCAAACGCCAAGGGCGCGGCCGAAGCGCGCAAGGCGTGCATCGTCGAACTCACCCGCCGGCGCCTGCTCGATCTGCTGTGACGCCGCCGCGCAGGAACGCGCCCCTGGGGGCGCCTCCCGGGCGCAATGATCTCACGCTTCGGGAAGCAGTTTCCGGATGAGGTTCAGGAGGTCGAACGGGCTGTAGGGCTTCGCCAGGTAGGCGGTGGCGCCCGCGTCGCTTGCTTTCCGGTCGTCGCCGCTCAGTGCAAACGACGTGATGGCGATGATCGGCGTCGAGACGGTCGCCGCCTCGGCGCGCAGCCGGCGGGTCGCGTCGAGGCCGGAAATCCTGGGCAGCTGGATGTCCATGAGGATCAGGTCCGGGCGCTGCTCCAGCGCCACGGCGATGCCCTCTTCGCCGTCGTGCGCCTCGATGAGCCGGTAACTCGTGCGCTTCAGAAGATCGCGCACGATCTTGCGGTTCATCTCGTTGTCCTCGACGTAGAGGATCGTCTTCGCGTTCATGGCGCCGCCCCCCTGCCCGCGCGAAGCGGGACCTCGAGGAAAAACGTCGAGCCCTTGCCCGGTTCGCTGGACGCCGACAGGTACACCGCGGAAGCCGCAAATGGTGAGAAATCGGGGAGAATCGGGAGGGATAGCGAGAAACGACCAGTCCCATGCTCCGCAACAAGTGACCGACATTCAGAAAAACCCCAGCCAATACAATGCTCACCGGCTTTGTATTGCGCCGATGATGGACTGGACCGACCGGCATTGCCGCTACTTCCTGCGCCAGGTCTGCCCGCAGGCATTTCTCTACACCGAGATGATCACCACCGGCGCGCTGCTGCACGGCGATCGCGAGCGGCATCTCGCCTTCGATCCCGCGGAGCATCCGGTCGCGGTGCAGCTCGGCGGCAGCGAACCGGAGGAGCTTGCGGCGTGCGCGCAGTTTGCCGTGCAGCGCGGCTACGACGAGGTGAACCTCAACATCGGCTGCCCGAGCGAGCGCGTGCAGCGCGGCGCGTTCGGCGCCTGCCTGATGGCCGAGCCGCGGCTGGTGGCCGATTGCGTGCGCGCGATGCGCGCAGCGAGCGACGTTCCGGTCACGGTCAAGCACCGCCTCGGGATCGACGCGATCGACTCCTACGAATTCGTGCGCGATTTCGTCGCGGCGGTCGCCGAAGCCGGTTGCACGACCTTCATCGTGCATGCGCGCAACGCGATCCTGAAGGGGCTATCGCCGAAGGAAAACCGCCAAGTGCCGCCGCTCCGCTACGAGCACGTCTACCGCTTGAAGGAGGAGTTTTCGCACCTCGAGATCGTGCTCAATGGCGGCATCGCGTCCTGGCCCGAGATCGGCCGCCATCTTGCCCATGTTGATGGCGTGATGCTCGGCCGTGCTGCGTACCACCATCCGTGGCTGCTTGCGGACCCCGCAAAGCGTCGCGCGGACGTCGTGCGCGCGATGCACCGCTACGCCGAGCGCGAGATCGCGGCGGGCACTGCGCTGCGTCACATCACGCGCCACATGCTCGGCCTGTACCACGGCCATCCGCGCGCACGGCTCTGGCGCCGGCTGCTTTCGGATTCCGCGCAGCTTTCCCGGAACGATCCGCAGCTGCTCCTCGGCGCGCTGGAGGCCGTCGAGACCGACTTGCCGCTCGCCCGCGCGGCCTGAACGCCGCGCTCAGCGATCCTGCGCGGGCTGCCGGGCGAGCAGGGCGGCGAACTCGGCTTCCGGCAGCGGCTTGTGGAACAGATAGCCCTGGATCTCGTCGCAGCGCAGCAGCCGCAGCAGCTTGAGTTGGTCCTCCGAGTCCACGCCTTCGGCGACGACCTTGAGCTGGAAGGAGTGCGCGAGGTTGATGATCGTCGAGACGATCGCCATGCTGTTGGCGTCGCGGTGCATCGCGACGACGAACGAGCGGTCGATCTTGAGGGCGTCGATCGGCAGCCGGGCGAGGTAGCCGAGCGAGGAGTAACCGGTGCCGAAGTCGTCCACCGCGATGCCGAAGCCCGCCTCGCGCAACTGCTTCAGCTTGCGCACCGCCTCGTCGATGTCCTCCGCCAGCAGCGATTCGGTGATCTCCAGGTTCAGGTCGTGCTTCTCCGCGGCCCCGCGCTGAACCGCCCCGATCACCTCGCGCACGAACTCCGCACGCCGCATCTGCACCTGCGACACGTTGACCGCGATGCGCGGGCAGGCGAGCCCCTGCAAGCGCAGCCTTGCCTGCATCCGCGCCGCCTCTTCCAGCGCCCAGGCGCCCGCCTCCACGATCATCCCCGTTTCTTCCAGCACCGGGATGAACCGGCCCGGCGCGATCAGTCCCTCCCTCGGGTCGTTCCACCGGATCAGCGCCTCGGCCCCGACGATCGCACCCGAGACCGTGTCCAGCTTCGGCTGGTAGAAAAGGACGAACTGCCGCTCGTCGAGCGCGCCGCGCAACCGGTTCTCGATCTCGAGCTGATCCGCGACGCGGGCGTTCATCTCCGGCGCATAGAACGTGACCGCCTCGAGGGCGCCGCGATCCTTGTGCAGTGCCGCCTCGGCGTGCGTGCCCAGCGCCTCGGGAGTGTCGCCGTCGGCCGGGTAGAGCGCGACGCCGAACCGCGTTCTCACGTGGAGCTGGCGTCCCTCAAGCTCGTACACCGGCGCGAGCGCCTCGGCCAGCGCGCGTACACGGCGCGAGGCCTCTTTCGCGTCCTTCGCCTCTTCGACAATGACGCCGAATACGTCCGCGCTCAGCCGCGCCACCCGTTCCCTGCCCGCCGCCGCGACCAGCCGGGCGGCCACGTGCTTGAGGACCTGGTCGCCGACGTGCAGGCCGAGCGACTCGTTGATGGTGCGAAAACGCATCAGGTTGACCGCAGCCACGGCGAACTGCCCGTTCCTTTCCCGCATCGAGGCGATGTGCCCGCCGATCTGCTCGAGAAACATGGCGCGGTTCGCAAGCCCGGTGAGCGGATCGTGCACCGCGAGGTGGTACAACTGCTCGCCCTTTTTCAGGGTATCGAGCGCGAACGACACATCCGCCGCCAGCTCCTCGATCAGCCGGATTTCCTCCTCGTCGAAGAAGTTCACCTCGGCGGCGGCGAGGGTAATCGCGCCGACGGCCTTGTCATCGACCACCAGCGGCAGGCTTGCGACCGAATGGATTCCCAGCCGAACCTCCTCCTTCAGCGCGGATGGCAGGGAATCCGCGTCCAGGTCGTTGCAGATCTGCAGGCGGCGCTCGACAAACGCGCGCACCGCCGTGGTGGCCCGCGCGTCGCTCGTTTCGGCCAGGTCCAGACCGACCGGCGCAATTTCCAGCGATTCCGGGCCGACCGAGGCTACGGGCGTCAGCGCCGTGCCGGACCCGTCGGGCATGCGGATGCACACCCGCTTGAAGCCGCCGGTTTCGACCGCGACCCGGCACGTCTCCTTGAACAGGTCGTCCCGCGAGCGCACCCGCACGATCGTCGAATTGATTCCGCTCAGCATGGCGTGCATTCGCGTCAGGCGCGCGATGCGCCGGTCTTTCGCGATGCGCTCGCTGATGTCCATGAACGCGACGACGGCCCCGACGGCCTCGCCGTCCCGGAGAATCGGGTAGGCCGTGTACTCCACCGGGAAGCTGCTTCGGTCGGCACGCCAGAACATCTCGTTGTCCAGGCGGACTCCGCTTCCCCCGCGCGACGTCTGGTCGATCGGGCATTCGGAGACCGGATAAGCCCCGCCGTCCGGGCGAGTGTGGTGCATCAGTCGATGCATGTTCTTGCCGACGAGGTCGCCGGGCGATGCGTGCCCGAGCATGCGCGCACAGGCGGGATTGGCGAACGTGCAGCGGCCTTGGCTGTCGATGCCGAAGATCGCCTCCGCGGTCGATTCCAGCAGCAGACGCAGATTCTCTTCGCGCTCCGCCAGCCGCTGCTCCAACTGCTTGCGGGCCGTGATGTCCCGCACGATCGCGACGATGCTGGCGACGTTGCCGGCGGGATCGAGGACGGGCGCCTTGGTTCTCGCAACCCATGTCGCCGTTCCATCGGCCGCGGTCCTGACTTCATCCACCTCGAGAGGTCGCTTTGTTTCGGTGACGCGGCGGTCTTCTTCGTGGATCGCACGCACGCGCGCGGGATCGGAAATGAAATCCGAGTCGAGCCGGCCGAGCGCCGACGCCGGCGACTCGATCCCCTCGCCTCGCGCGGCCGCCCAGTTGACGCGGATGTAGCGATGGTCAAGACCCTTGAAGTGGATCTCTTCGGGGACGTTGTCCATCAGGTTGCGCAGCAGGTCGCGCTCGTGCTGCAGTTCGCGCAGCAGCGCGTAGTGTTCGACCGCCTTGTAGGTGACCAGCTTGAGCTGTTCCGGATCCCACGGCTTCGAGATGTAGCTGAAGATCTTGCCGTTGTTCACGGCCCGCACCACCGCCTCCAGGTCCGCGTAGCCGGTGATCATGATGCGCGACGCGTCGGAGATCTGGCGCGCGCGCGCAAGAAACTCGTCGCCCGTCATGCCGGGCATGCGCTGGTCGCTCATGATGACAGCCAGGTGCGGCTCGTTCTCCAGGACCCGGATCGCGAGCCGCGGCGAGCTCTGGACCAGAACGCGGAATTCGTCCTCCAGCGTGTCCTCGATCGCCGTGAGCACCTGCGGCTCGTCGTCGAGAACCAGGACCGTGTTGCGGGTGTCGCGCGCGTTCATGGTGCGCCGCCTTCCTCGGGGCGCAGCGGGAGCCTGACGATCATCTCGGTCCCCTTGCCCGCTTCGCTTCGCGCTTCGAGCGTGCCCTTGTGCCTCTGCACGATGCCGTAGGAGATCGCGAGCCCGAGGCCCGTGCCCTGTCCCACCGGCTTGGTGGTGAAGAACGGCTCGAAGATCCGCTCGCGAACCGCTTCCGGCATGCCCTTTCCGGTATCGGCGACCGAGACGAAGAACATCGAGTCCGAGGTCCCCGTGCGGATCGTGATCTCGCCTTCGTCCTCGATCGCATCGATCGCGTTGGACACCAGGTTCATGAGGACCTGGTTGAGCGGGCCCGGATAGCACGGCACGACCTTGACGTCCCCGTAGCTGCGGATCACCTTGATGCGGTCTTTCGTCCGGTGGTGCAGCAGCGTCAGCACCGACTCGATGCTTTCCTCGATCTTGACGTACTTGCGCTCGCCCTCGTCGAGCCGCGAGAACGTGCGGAGCTTCAGCACCAGGTCCTTGATCCGTTCCAGCCCCTGCTGCATCTCCCCGAGCCGCTGGCGCGCCTTGCTCCAGCGGGCGAGGCGGGGCCCTTCCAGACGAGGTTCGGCCGCGGTCGCGAGCTCCTGAAGCAGGCGGGCCGCCGTGGCCTGGTGGTTCATCACGTAGGCGAGCGGGTTGTTGATCTCGTGCGCGATGCCCGCCACGAGCTGCCCGAGCGAGGCCATCTTCGCCTGCTGCACGAGCTGCGCCTGCGCCTGCTTCAGCTCGCGGTTGGCCGCCTCCAGCCCGCGATTGGCGCGCTCGAGCTCCCCGGCCATCGCGGCGCGCACTTCCGCGGCCTCCTTCTGCGCGTGCGCGCGCAGCACCTCCCGTTCCTTTCTGCGGAATTCTTCTGCGATGCGCTGGTTTTCCTCGTGCAGCCGCTGGCGGCGGATGAGCGCGCGCAGCCGGGCCTTGATCACCTCGAAGTCGCGCTGCTTGGCGACCACGTCGTCGGCGCCGGCGGCGAGAATCGAAGTGATGTCGTCGCGCGTCGCACTGGCCGTCAGCGCGAGGACGACGCAAGCTTGGGCCGGCGTGCGGCGCGATTCCGCGAGCCGGCGGCACACCTCGGCGCCGCTCATGTCCGGCAGCGCCAGATCGAGCACCACGCCGTCGAACGGCTCCAGCGCCAGCCGCTCGAGCGCCTCGGCGCCGCTCGCCGCCGTCCTGACCTCATGGCCTTCCTTTTCCAGTTCGCCGCGCAGAAGCTGCAGGTACGTGGGGCTGTCGTCCACCACGAGCAGCTTCGCTGCCGCAAATTGCGCGTCGCCCAAGCGCAGGACCTCCCGGACATGGGACTTCTTCAGCAGGGTCTGGACCCGGAGCAGCACGAATTCCAGGTCCGCGGACTTGGCCACATAATCGTCGGCGCCGCTCTCCAGCACGTGCCGCTCGGTCTCGCTGCCCTCTTCGCTCGTCAGCATCAGGATCGGGATGCCGCGCGTCGCGACGTTCATCCGGATCTTCCGGCAGAGCTCGTCGCCGGGTATCCCCGGCAGGCGGTAATCGGTGACCAGCAGGTCCGGAACGTTCCGGTTGAGCGATTCGAGCGCCGACTCCGCGGCGGAGACGCATTCGACCTCAAAGCCCGCCTGCTCCAGCGCGTAGCGGATCTGCAGCGCCTGGGTCGCCGAATCTTCTACCAGCAGGATCTTCGCGGCGCGCATCATCCGCGGCGCTCTTGCTTGCCGCCGTCATTGACCAGCCCGGCGAGCGCTGTCGCGATCTCCCCGGGCGAAAGCACATGCGTTGCCGCATCGAGGCTGATCGCCTCGCCGGGCATGCCATGAACGACCGAGGTGCCCTCGTCCTGCGCAATGGTGATGGCGCCCTGCTCTTTCATGCGCCCGAGCTCGGCGGCCCCGTCCGTGCCCATGCCGGTGAGGAGCACGCCGACGGCGTGAGGTCCCATCGCGGCAGCAACCGAACGAAACAGGTGCGCTACCGACGGGCGGTGGCCGTTTTCTGGCGCCTCGCCGCCCAGCGCAAGGCTGCCGTCCCGCTCGAGCCTCATGTGCCGCCCGTCCGGCGCGACGTAGACATGCCCGGGCAGCGGACGTGCGCCGCCGGTCGCGACGTGAACCGGCAGTCCCGAGGACCGGGCCAGCCAATCGACGAATCCCTCGGTGAAACCGGCCGCGATGTGCTGGACGATGAGGATGGGAACGGAGAAATCCCCCGGCAACGCGGACAGGATTGTGTTGAGCGCGACCGGACCGCCGGTCGAGGCGCCAATCGCGACGAGCCGGATTTCCGGCCGGTCGAGCGCGGCCTCGACCGGTCGCCGGAGCGGCGCGGCGCGAAGCGTGGCTTCCCGCCTGGGCCAGCGCCGAACCACCCTGACTTCCGCCATCAGCCTGACGGTCTGCACGAGTTCGCGCGCCGCCGCGGCATGCTCCGGATGCCCCGGACCGGGCGGCTTGGCCACGACGGCAAGCGCGCCCGCTTCCAGCAGGCGAAAGGACTGCGCGACTTCGTGGCGCGCGGAGCTTCCCGACACGATGACGATCGGCGCGGGGTGCGTTTCCATGATCCTTCGCGTGGCGTCCAGGCCGTTCATCCTGGGCATGTGGAAGTCCATGGTGATGATGTCGGGCTTGAGCCGCCGCGCGGCCTCGACCGCTTCTTCGCCGTCACGAGCGGCGCCGATCACGCGGATTTCCGGGTCGGTTTCCAGGACATGCTCGAGCAGTTCGCGCACGACCGGCGAATCCTCCACGATCAGCACTCTCACCCGGGCACCCACGCTTCGCTCGCTCACAGGAGCCTGCGCACCACGTCGAGCAGGTTGCCCTGGTCGAAGCTGCTCTTCACGATGTAGGCGTTGGCGCCGACGTCGATGCCGTGCTCGCGGTGTTCGCGCGACTCGAGCGCCGTCACCAGCACCACCGGCAGGTCGGCGAGCGCCTTGTCCGCCCTGATCTTCGCCGTCAGATCGAACCCGTTCATCCGCGGCATATCCACGTCGGACACCACCAGGTCGAAGCGCTCCGCTTTCAGTTGCGTGAATCCATCGATCCCGTCCACCGCGGTTGCGACGCGGTACCCGGCAGACTCGAGGATGTTCTTCAACAGCGTTCGCGCCGTGATCGAGTCCTCGGCGACCAGAATCGATTTTGCTTCGGCCACGGCCTGAGCACCTTCGGCCGCGGCGGAAGGCGCCGCAGCCGCCTTCGCGGCCGACCGGAGCAGATCGGGAACGTCAAGGATGGGGATCACCTGGCCCGATCCGAGAACGGCCGCCCCCGCGACGTTGCGCACGCGGGAAAGCTGCCTGCCGAGCGTCTTCACGAGCACTTCCCGTTCCTCGACGATCTCGTCCACCAGGAAGGCGATCCGCCGGTCCGCAGCGCCGAGAAGGACCACCTGCACCGTTTCGCCGGACGCTTCCGCCGCCTTCCTGCGCGGCAGCTCGAGCGCGTCCGCGAGGCGTGCGAGCGCGACCGCCTGTCCGTTCCAAAGTATCGTCTCCCGGTTTTCCACCGGCCTGATCTCCTCTTTCTTCAATCTCGCGGCCTGCTCGACGTAGACGGTGGGAAGGACGAATCGCCCGCCGCCTGCAGCGACGTGAAGGCCGCGGAACGTGGCCAGCGTCAGCGGCAGGACCACGCGGAAAGTGGTTCCCCGGCCGGGCTGCGTTTCGACCGAGATGGTGCCGCCCAGCTTCTCGACCTTCTCCCGCACGATGGCAAGCCCGAGACCCCGGCCCGAGAGGTCGGTGATGATCGGGCTGGTGGAAACCCCGGACTGGAACACCAGCGGCAGGAGCTCCTGTTCGCCGCCGCGCCCGCTGTCCTCGGAAGAAAGGAAACCGAGCTTACGCGCCGCCTCCCGGAGCTTTCCCGTGTCGATGCCCGCGCCGTCGTCCGAAACCACGATCTCGACCCGGCTCCCGTTCCTGCGCGCGATGGCGAGGGTGATGGTTCCCTGCGGCGGCTTGCCCCCGCGCGCGCGCGCCTCGGGCGTCTCGATTCCGTGATCGATGCAGTTGCGCACCAGGTGGATGAGCGGATCCCTCATTTCGTCGAGGATCCGCCGGTCGATCTCGATCTCCCCGCCCTGCACGAGCAGCTCGGCCTCCTTGGCCCGGTCCCGCGACAGATCGCGCACGAACTTGGGGAACATTTCGAGCGCCGAGGAAACGGGCAGCATGAGCGCCTTCTTCATGTCGTCGAGCAGTCCGTCCACCATCGCGCCGAGCGTGCGCTGGTCGTATTCGGCGGACTTCGCGAGCGCGGCCACCTTCGCTTCGAGCGACTTGAAGAAAGCGCTCTCCCATTCCAGGTATTCCATGAGCCTGCGAAAATCCGGCTCCGGGCCTTCCGAGCCGCGAGGTCTCGCGCCTGCTCCCCGCGCCGTCCGGAGCGTAATCAGTGCGGGGCTGATCCTCGCCTGTTCTTTCTTCAACGCGCCCAGCACACCCAGCACCGCCCGGATCTCGGCGGCGCGTTGCGAGGCCGTGAGTTTGGCCGACAGCAGTTCCTCTGCCTGATACAGCAGGGCATTCAGCCTTGCCGTCGCGATCCGCACGGTTTCCGAGAACACGCGCCCGTCCTCGGGCGCATCCGGGCGCAGCTGCTGCGGCGCGCGGGTCGACACTGCGGGGCCGGAACTGGCCGGCACCGCCACTTGGCCTCGCGCCGCCGCTTCCAGACGCTCGAGCAGACCGGAGGTCGTAGCGGAGCCTTCTGCAGTCGCGTCGCGACCGGCAGCCTGCAACAGTTTGCCGACGCTATCGACCGCGTGGTGCAGGAGATCCAGCAGCGCTGGGGAAAGCGCGAGCCGATCCTGCTTCAGCGCCGAGAACACGCTTTCGGCCGCCTGGCAGACCGACTCGATCTCGGTCAGACCCACGGCGCGCGCCGCGCCCTTCAGACTGTGCGCTTCGCGGAACACGGTTTCGACCACCCGCATCCGCTCCCCGGACACCGCGGCCCGCTCGAGCTCGATCAGGCCGGAGGAAAGCGCCTGAATGTGCTCCGCGGCCTCGACCTTGAAAGTCGCCAGCAGCTTCTTCCGGAAGGCGTCGTTTTTTTGGGCCATCTGCCTGGCGCGCTGCCTCGGTCTGCGTCACACCCGGTACTGTTCCACGAGGCCCTTGAGCTTCTGGCCCAGGCCGTGCAGGTTCTGCGCCGCGCTCTCGGCCTGCCTGGTGCTCGCCACGTTCTGCGCGCTCGCCTGGTTGATGTTCTG
>Ga0114945_10000159_pt1 | contig 40267 bp, 37 predicted proteins | sample OV2TP3_FD_87194 | JGI IMG/M metagenome (GOLD analysis project Ga0114945, IMG submission 87194) | Hot spring microbial communities from Beatty, Nevada to study Microbial Dark Matter (Phase II) - OV2 TP3 | ecosystem: Environmental > Aquatic > Thermal springs > Hot (42-90C) | place: USA: Beatty... | reverse complement strand
CCTCCTTTGTAAGGAGGGGCGCGGGGAGGTAGAGATTCGTCGCCTCTACCCCACCTTGCCTCCCCTTACAAAGGGGAGGGGATTTCTGGTACCGTGACTCATATGTTCACGGTAGCGATCATCGGGCGTCCGAACGTCGGCAAGTCCACGCTGTTCAACCGCGTCCTCGGGCGGCGCCAGGCTATCGTCAAGGATTTCCCAGGGGTCACCCGCGACCGGCATTACGCCGAAAGTGAGTACCGGGGCCGGCCGTTTCGTCTAAGCGACACCGGCGGGCTCGACCTGTCCTCCGACGACCGGATGCTGGGGCTGATTCGGGAACAGTGCCGCGTGGCCATTGCCGAAGCGGACGCCCTGATCTTTCTGCTGGACGGACGGGAGGGCCTCACCCCGATTGATTGGGAGATCATGGACCTGCTGCGCGGAGTCCCGAAACCCGTGTACGTCGCGATCAACAAGATTGACACCCCCAAGTCCGACCCCCTGCTCGGAGACTTTTACGCCTTGGGCGTGGAACCCTTGTATCCCCTCTCCGCCGAGCACGGCGCCGGCGTCGCCGAGCTGTTGGACGCGCTCCACCCTCTGTTGCCCCCCGCTTCGGACGGGGAAGCATCCGTGGAGATTCCCAAGGTCGCCGTGGTGGGACGTCCCAACGTCGGCAAGTCCACCTTCATCAACACACTGCTCGGCGAGGCCCGTTTGATCGTGAGCGACGTTCCCGGTACGACGCGCGATTCCATTGACACCCTTGTCCGCCACAAGAAGGCCGAGTACCTCTTCATTGACACCGCCGGGATCCGGCGGCGCGGCAGGATTGATCCGGGTGTCGAGCGCTACAGCGTCGCCCGCGCCATGCGAAGCCTCGGCCGGGCGGACCTTGCCGTCTTGATCCTGGATGGGGTCGAGGGGGTCACCGAACAGGACACCAAGATCGCCGGCTTGGCCTTGCGCGGAGGACGTGCCTGTGTACTCCTGGTGAACAAGTGGGACCTGCGCGCCGCCGACCCCGACGCCAAGGCGAAATACGAGGCCGAGCTGCAGCGACGCTTTTCGTTTCTCACCTGGGCGTCCGTCCTGTACGGCTCGGCCCTCCAGCGCACAACCATTATCGGAATCTTTCCGCTCATTGACCGAGCGTTAAAGGCTTTTACCCGCCGCATTCCAACAGGGCAACTCAACAGATTCTTTCAAGAGGCGATCGCCGCCAATCCGTTGCCGATCCGCAAGGGCAAGCCCGTAAAATCGGCCTACATCACCCAGGTGGCCGCCAAGCCACCGACGTTTGTCCTGTTCTGCAGGCATCCGGAAGATGTCGGCGATCCCTACCTGCGCTACCTGGAAAACCGCATCCGCGAAGAGTTCGACCTGACCGGCACACCTATCCGTATCTTTGCGAAGGCCAAATGAGCAAATTGGGACTGTGGCGCTCCGACCTTGCTCTGATCCTCCTGGCCTGTTTCCTGCCACCGGCTGCTGCGGCAGTGGATTCCGTGCTCTCGCCTTCGTCTGTGGAGATTGTCGTCACTCAACGGGCTTTCACCCCGGACACGCTTGATCTGCGGCGTGGGGAGCCGGTCACGCTGGTCATCCGGAACGAGGATGAAGGACTGCACGCATTCGTTCCCCTCCTCCTCTTCCTGCGCACCAACGTGCAGATCGCAGGGAACAGCGCCCCCGAATTCAACGAGACCGGCTTTGCCCGCGCTCTGATCCCCCCCCACGGCAAAGTCGAGCTCCGGTTTACTCCCCAAACCATCGGAAATTTCTCTTATATCTGCGATTTGCCTGGCCACGTCATGCGGGGCGAAATCCACATTCGTTAGGTAAGGAACGCGGCCGTTGACAGACCTGGGCAACCCGACTACCATACACCCGCCTGAGGGTGTCCAAGTATGAATGAGTCCTTATTCTGATCGGTCAGCAAAGGAGGTCATCACAATGGTAGACGGACGCCGTTCCTCAATGTGGTTTCTTTTTCTCCTCATATTCCTCCTGGGTCTCGGCGCAGGCTCGGCACTGGCCCAGCAAGCGGCTGTCCCCCCGGCCTATGAGGTGTGGGCGATTGATCAAGCTGATAGCTCAAAGGACGGAGGGGGCACCCTGTACGTTTACGACGGCGCTGCGCTGGCGGCGGACGCAAAATCCGCCAAGGCCGACACGGTGGATTTGGGCGGCAAGTTTGCCGAGGCCTGTAAGGACGCCGGCGGCGGCTTTCCCAAGCGCCCGCATATGATCTTCTTCACCAAGGACGGGAAATACGGGATCATCTCCTATGTGGCCTCCGGCCACGTCGTGTTTGTGGATGGGGCCTCCCGCGAGCCGATCGGGTGCGTGAGCCTGGGCAAGAATGCCCATGCCGTGTGGCCGACGGCCAACATGAAGATGGCGATCGGCGCCAACATCGCCGAGAAGAAGCTGGTTCGCATCGCAACCGACTACGCCAACAAGAAGTTCACGATCAATGATACGGTGGCCCTGGGCGCACTGGAACCGGTCCTTCCGGACGCGGCCCCGATCTGTCCGATCACAGACAGCTCCAGCCAGTTCGTTTTCGTCACCCCGCGGGGGGGCGGCCTGGCGGTCTATGAAATCACGACGACTCCGATGTTCCTGCGCGGCACCGTGCCGGCGGATGCCGTGCGGCCGGCCGGGTGCGGCGGCGTGCAGATCGGCGCCACGATGTACCTCAATTCGGGTGGCGGGTGGCCGGCGACGGCTCTGAATCACGACGTGTACGCCTTCCCGACCGGCGCGCTGCCCCAGGTGACCGTGCCGACGCGGATCGGGGGCCGAGACGGCGGAGACTCCCACGGGATGGTGGGCCTGGGCAATAAATTCCTCTGGTCGGGCGACCGGCATCTCAACATCATTGACGTGTATGATACGGGCAACGCCAACCTTCAGGTCGGGACGATCAAGCTTGCGGGGGACCTCAGCAGTGATCCAGCCCCCGATCTGATGGACGCCGCCCCGGACGGCAGCCACGTCTTCGTCGCCCTCCGCGGCCCGAGCCCGCTCACCGGGAACAATGCCGCCGTCAACAACGCCGTCGGCAGCACGCCGGGCGTAGGCGTCATCAAGGTCGAGGGCAACGGGAAGAGCGGCAAGCTGGTGGGGATCGCGGCGATCAGCAAGAAGGTGCAAGAGAAAGACAAGGAAGGCAAGGAAGTGACTGCCGAGAAGGCCGATCCGCACGGCATTCAGGTGCGCAAGAAGTAACACTCCTTCGGCCGGACGTGGGGAGGGTTCTTCGCTGGGCCCTCCCCTTTTTTTATCATCACAGACTGGCTAGAATACCGGCATGAATGAGAGCGAACTCCAGAAGATCATCCAATACGTCACCGGCCGACTGTCTTACGGCATGCCGGAGACCGCGGAGATCATCAGGACCGGCTTGGGGGAGCTCGTGGATTTGGCCAAGACCAGCACCACCGCGCTGGAGCGTGACGCGATTTTGGCGTACATCTGTGCGTACACCGTCAAGAAAACCGGGCACCCCGAGCCGATGGTCCGCGAGGTGCTGGACGCCGGAGGGCGGTGGCTAGACCAGGCCTGCAGGGAATTGGGCCGGCAGGAGAACGAACCGGTCAATTAACCGGCCTTCATCGCGCGACGGCCATGGCAGACGGCTGGCTTTCCCGAAACGCTTTTGAAGCCCTCGTGATGAAGGCCGTGGATGGCCTTCCGAAAAAGTTCCGGCCCTATCTGAAAAACGTGGCCATCGAAGTTCAAGAAGAGCCCGGCGAGGAAGCGCTGGAGGCCGCGGGGGTGGACCGCGACGATCCGGATGAGCTGCTGGGTCTCTACTGGGGACGCTCGATCCACGGGGACTCGTTCTTCGATCCGGGCGGCCACCTCCCCGACCGGGTGTACATCTACCGAGGACCGATCTTGCGGTTATGTGAGACGGAGGCCGACGTGGTCCTCGAGGTTCAGGAAACGGTCGTCCATGAAATCGGACACCATTTCGGGCTTACCGACGATGACATGCCGTTTTGAATTCCTCTCCGCGCTGATGCTTTTCGTGGCCTCAGCGGCACATGCCGGTCATGCGGGCGAAATGGACACCCCAGGCGTCATGCCCCACGAACTGATGGCCGGCTTGGTCCTGCTCGCCGGATTTCTCCTGCTCACCATTTTGGTTCTGGTTTGGGTGGTGTGGCGTCTGTCTAGGCTTGATCAACGTCTCAGGGCGTTGGAAGAGAAGCGAACGGGTTTAGGTTTGTGCTAGGATAAAAATGATTTCGTCTCCACGGATAGTTAAGGAGGCCCGATATGAATAGCATAAAATGCATAGGTGCGTTCTCGGCGGTCGCGCTCTCATTCCTCCTGACGGCCTGTGCCGGAATCCAGGAGGCCTATCCACCCCCAGCCAACCCATTCCTCTCCGGCGCGCCTTCATTGGAGAAAGCCACGCCCATCCAGCCGACGAAGGTGGGTCTCGTCTGGCTGGCTCCGGCAGGTTCGCCGGCTCCGCCTGAAGCCGCTCAGCGGGCGTTGGCCGAAAAGGTTAAAGCTCAGTTTTCATCGGGCAAGCGTCTCGAGATCGTGGGCGCAACGACCGTCGCCGCACCCGCCGGAGACATCCTCTCGGAGGTTCGGAAGGCCAGCGCCCCGTTTAAGGTTAACCAGGTCTTGGTCGTCATGCCGACGGGCGCCGAGGTCGTCAGCCCGGTCTGGTTACAGTACGGGCGGAACGGAAACGCAATCGGGACCCGCACCGACAGTTATATCACGGTCTCCCTCGTCGCTCTTGACTTGGCCAGTGGCAAGAGCCTGTTTTCGGTCGTGACCAACGGCGAAGCCCGACTCTTGGCGACCGACTATGATGATGCGCGGCCCTGGTATCCCCGCATCTCGCCGGGCCGGACCAGCGCGTTCATCTACCCGGAGCGAAGTTCGTTCCAGGCCGGTGAGGTCCGAGCCGTCGCGTTGGAACAGGCCGTGAACGGCCTCATCTACGAACTTCAACGGGCTACCGGCAGCTGATGCCTAGGTTGTGGGGAGAGAGCGGCTCGCCCGCCTGTGCTTAACATCGAGGGGCTGCTCTCTTCCAACGCGCTCCTGTACCTGTTTGTGCTGTCGATCCTGTGTTTCATCGGCAGCCTGATCGCGATCCCATTGATTCTGATCAACTTGCCCCCGCGCTACTTTGACGAGCGCCACCCCAGAACCTGGCTGAAGGACCATCACCCCATCCTGAGGGCCGTGGCACTGGGGGTCAAGAATCTACTAGGCCTAGTGTTCTTCCTGGGAGGATTGGCCATGCTGGTACTGCCGGGCCAGGGCCTGTTGACCGTGTTAATTGGAATGTCGCTCGTGGATTTCCCCGGCAAACGCGCGCTCGAACGAGAGCTCGTCGGCCGACCGACGGTGCTGAAGGTTATCAATCGCCTCAGGCAACGGTTCAATCGCCCACCCTTGAGCCTGGGCCATACCGACTGATAGGATGGCAAAGGAGAAACGCCTGCTGGAATGGTTGAGAGGGAGACGACGGTGAAGGGTGCCGGTGCCGTGGGCGGTGCGATGCTTTTCCTCATGCTCAGCGCGGAGGCGCCCTGGGCCGCTGAAACACCTCTCCCGGCCGTCACTACACCGGTCATCGTCCGTGTCGTGGGTAACCATGCGATGGTGCTAGGCGATAGCATGGGGGGGGCCGCCGTCACGATTAAGGACGCCGAGACCGGCGCCATTCTGGCCTCCGGCACGCAGACCGGCACGGGGGGAGATCTACGGACCATCATGCAGACCCCCCACCTGCAGACCGATCAGGTGTATAGCATCAGGAACTCGGCCGCCTTTACTGCCGAGCTACACCTGACTAAGCCTACGTTGGTGGAGATCGTCGGGGAAGGTCCCCTGAAGTTTCCGCACGCCAAACGTCGCGCCAGCAAGACTGTGCTGCTCTATCCCGGCAAACCAGTGACGGGAGACGGGATCGTGTTGGAACTCAATGGGCTGATCGTCCAGATCGAGTCTCCGCCCCATGACCGTCCATTGGGTATTGGCGATGGAGGGACGATCCGTACCACGGTGAAGATGCTGTGCGACTGCATCGTTGAACCATTCGGCAACTGGGACTCTCGCAAGATGGAGATCTACGGGGAATTGCGGGACGGCAACCGCGTGATCGCTAAGATTGATCTCTACCACCAAGGACCCAAGGGCCTGTTCCTCGGCAACTTCGTCATACCCCGTTCGCTCAAGGATACGCAGCGCTTGACCCTTCGGGTCGTGGCAGCCGACCCGGAGGGCATCAACGTGGGCTACGACGAGGTCACCTATCCGCTCGTCCCCTGGGAGCAAAGCCGCGACGCCACCGGCCGCGAAATCCCTCCGATCGCACTGCCGAAACCATAATCACACCACATCCATCCTAAGCCCCTTCCACGCCCGTTGACTTTTGCTATCTCTGCCAACTCACACTCTATGGTTTTTTCTCGTAAACGCGTACATGATCCACGCGCATTGTTTGCGGGAACGTGGTCGTTTCATCGGGATCGCCGGGCCAGTAACCGCCCACGGCAACGTTCAGAATGATGAAGAAGGGATGGTCGTACACCCACCGCCCCGGCACATCTTTCGGCGTGACGGTTTTGTAGAGCGTATCGTCCACATACCACCGAATCGCGTCTTCCTCCCACTCAATGGCAAACACATGAAAGTCGTCAGCGAACGCTCCCGCATCGAGGACATATGGGCCGCCCACGCCTTGCGAGCCGGAGTAGTTTGGCCCGTGCACCGTGCCGTGCACGCGGCCGGGCTCTTTGCCGATGTTTTCCATGATGTCGATCTCACCACAATCGGGCCAGCCAGTTTCTTGGATGTTGTCGCCCAGCATCCAGAAGGCGGGCCACAGGCCCTGCCCACGCGGGATGCGGATGCGGGCCTCGATGCGGCCATATTGCCACGCGCCCAAGCCTTGGGTCTTCAGGCGGGTTGAGGTGTACGTGCGGTTAATGAACTTCTCGTTGTGTGCTTCGATGACGAGCTGGCCGTCTTCAATGCGTGCGTTCTCGGGGCGATTGGTGTAAAACACCTTCTCAGCGTTGCCCCAGCCGTGGCCGCCAATCTCCAGCGTCCACTTAGTGGCGTCGATGGCCGAGCCGTCGAACTCGTCGTGCCACACCAGTCTCCAGTCTGGGCGCACCCATTCGGGGATACTACTGGTGGGTGTGGGTAGAGCCGCACCGCAGGACACGCTAAAGCAGACGAACCAGAAAAACGAACGGTAAGGCAAACGAGAAAGCATAGAATCACACCTGGAAATGGGTGTAAAAAAGCAAACCACATACCCGATATTCAATTGAGTCATAAGTTATTGAAATTGAAAAGCTAGAAACATCATCATCAATAATAGCCAAGCGACAGACATTGCAAAGTGTCAAGTTTTTTGTCATGGCCTAGAGACCACAACTTTCAGTACCTATTTGATTAACAATGCGTTTCAGATGATTGTAGGGAGATACCTGACAAGCGGAGCCATGAAAATCTGTCATCCTTTTTGTCACCTTAGACATACGTAGTATAAAGTGCCTCTCCGGCATTGAACGGTCCCACTCATCAAACTGAGAGGCCCCCCTCCCGTGAACCTCGGGAAGGGGGCCTCTCCAGCAAAACGTATCTGAGAAAAACTAGGCTTTGGTCTGCCGCCGACGCGCCCTGAACCCCAATCCTGCCAGGCCAGAGCCGAGCAGCAGGAGTGACGCAGGCTCGGGAACTCCGGGAGCCACTGTCACAACACCCCCTGCTTCATGGCTGTACCAGGAGATAACGCCCGAGGCATTGGCCCCATTTGTATTCCAGGACACATAGATGGGAGCAACTCCTTGCGCAACAATAAGACCACTTTGCTCTAATGCAAGGACATTGAAACCGGTGAGGGAAAAGTCTCCAGTCAATCGTTAATGATACGCCATATCTTTCACCGGTTAAGATCAAGATACAAGGGCGAAACTGGAATTCTTTCTCAATCTTACTGGCAGGTGACCGGCGTCGGTGGAACGACGGTGCGGCCCTGTGCGCCATAGTCCGCCATCGTGGCGTCGCGCGAAAACGAGATGTTGTAGGGATCGGCCGCGGAGCTTACGAGGCCAACCCAGCCTGCGTACCCGGTCTCCGTCTTCACCAGCAGGAGCCCTCCGATCACCGTCTCCGTTTCTTTCATCGTATCCATCGGCTGGTCCCGCGAGCGATGCGGGTAACTGTGGGCGTGAATCAACAGCCGCCCCGCGGAGGACAAGAGATGAACGTTGTATCCGACCGGCGGCTCGCTCCCCGGAGCACGGACCACGAGAAAACCGAGATGCCCAGGCCAAATCTTCGCACCCCGCAACTCAAGGTGGTACTCCCCGGCCGGCAAAGTCGCGGCACAGGTCAGAACGGTTGAATCGGATTCCCGGTACCACTGGCTGGGGGGAGTTGCTCCGCTGTTGGGCACCATCCGCATATGCTCGGCCTGCGCCGACAGCCGCGAAGGCAGGACAGCGGCTTCCTCTGCCCACCGACAAGCATACTCGACCAGGTCGGCGCTTCCCCCCTCCGCCGAGCCGTTGACACTCTCCTCCGCTATGACATCCAGGATGGCCCGGATCCCACCGCTTGCCTCACGCAAAAGAACGAGTCCCATGTTGACGCTCTGGTCAATGCGGAAAGTCTCCCCGTGCCGGGTCCCTCTGCCGTCGTGGACCATGAAAATTCCGGACGCTCCGCCGTCAAGGAAATGCCCGTGGAGGGGATAGAGGGCTTCCCGCCCGGACGGGTCTGTCCGCTTGAGGAAGAAACTTTGTCGCCCTTCATCGAAGTCAATCGCGGAGGCAAAGACTTCCGCCGCTCCTCGTCCGTGATCGTTCGCGGCGCTGCAACGGAGCAGCAGGCGGCCGGGACGGCCGCTCCTGGGGGGCAGCGTGGGATCGGCGGCGGGGTTGCCGGTGATCGCCGGTGCGCCGCCGGGGTGAAGGGCATGGTCAGCCGTCGCCGCCATCGTCGGTGCGACCGAGACGACCAACCAGCCGACTGCGGCGGCCCAGACACGGCGCTTCATCCGTGCTCGGCCCCTTTGCCCTTCCCTTCCCCGCCCTTGTGCGTGAAAAAGAGCGCGAGCGCGACGAACAGGATGCCGACGCCGAGGTAGAGAATGTTGAGCGGCTCCTCGAAGGTGGTGTGGATGACGTTCTTGAAGAAGGTCACGATGAGAATCATCAACACGACCTTGGCCAGCCGGTCCTTGAGGTCGTCCAGGCTGTGGATCAACAGGATGCGCGAGCTGGTCTCGGCCTCCGCCTCCGCCTCCTCGATCTTGCTGATGAACAACTCGTACAGCCCCAGGGCAAAAATGAACAGGACCGTCGCCAGCAGATAATCGTCAATGGCTCCGATGATGTGGCCGACCACTTCGCCGTGGAACTCCTCGTACGCGGCGGGCGTCCGGTCGCTCCCCGGCAGCGTCACATACCGGAAGACCTTGCTGATCAGCTCGAAGACGTCGACGGTGGCGACCACGAAGAGGATTACGGACGAGATCATGCTGGAGATCACGGCGAGCAGCACGATGAAGCGGCTGTTCCAGAGGAACTTCTCGAACCCCTGTTCGATGGCTTTCGCGACGCGCTCTTTCACTTCATTAAGGCCTCAGCACTTGTTCGGCGGCCCACAGCACCACGCGGCGGGGCACGAACTGCTGCAGGCGCGCCAGGAAGCGGTTGCGCCGACCGGTGATGACCAGAGTCCGGCGCCGATCCAGGGCGGCCAGCGACTCGGCCACCACTTCGTCCGCCGTCTGCTCACCGCCCGGCGCTCGATAGGCTTTGCCGCCCGCCGTCGCATGGAAGTCGGTGCTGGTCCGGCCGGGACAGCAGGTCTGCACCACCACCCCGTATTTTCCGGTTTCGTGCCCCACGCCGTCCCCCAAGCTCACCATAAAGGCCTTCGTTGCAGCATAGAGTGCGAGGTACGGCAACGGCATCAGGCCGGCGACCGAGGCGACGTTGATGATGGCCCCGCTCCGGCGCTCCCGCATCTCCGGCAGGAACAGGCGGACCGACTTCGTGATCGTTGTGAGGTGCAGGAAGAGCATCTCCTGGATGCGCGGCATCGGCATGTCCACGAACTCCCCGAAAAAGCCGAAGCCGGCGTTGTTGACCAGTACGTCCACGGGGCCCAGGCCCCGATGGCGCACCTCCGCATATAGTCGCTCGGCGCCGTCCGTTTGTGCCAGATCGAGCACGATCTCTTCGACCGCAACACCATGGGCTATTCGGATGTCGCGAGCGACCCGATCCAGCCGCTCCGCATCACGCGCGACCAAGTGAATCGCATAGCCCCTGGCCGCGAGCTGCCGTGCGTAAGCCTCCCCGATCCCGCGCGAGCCACCCGTTATGACCGCCAGCATGGAGCGGCACTATACCAGAGGCGCTCGGGGGAGACAACGCGCGTCCCCCTGGACAAAAGGTCTCGGTGATGTTTAATCTTGGGCTGTGGGCGTCAAATTCAAAGATTACTACGAAGTGCTCGGTGTCCCTCGAACCGCCTCCGCTAAGGAGATCAAGAACGCCTATCGAAAGCTCGCCCGTCAGCATCATCCTGATATGCAATCCGCCGACTCGAAGAAGAAGGCGGCCGAAGAGAGATTCAAAGAGGTCAATGAAGCCTATGAGGTCCTCAGCGATCCCGAGAAACGCAAGAAGTACGACCAGCTCGGCGCCCGCTGGAAGGATGGCATGGATTTCTCTCCTCCGCCCGGCGGCAGCCCCGGCCACGAATGGACGTGGACGTCGGGAGAAGGTTTCGGAGGAGGCTTCAGCGACTTCTTCGAAGCTTTGTTCGGGGGGCGAGCGCGACCGTTCTCCAGGGGTGAGTCTGCCTGGAGCAGGGAAGAAGGCATGGGCCGCGAGCGAGGAGTCGACCTCGAGGCCGAACTTGAGCTGTCCCTGGAAGACATCACGCGCGGAGGCACCCGGCGGGTCACCCTGGTGGCGCACGACTCGGCCGGGCACGCGCGGCCTAAGGAGCTCGACGTCACTTTGCCGCGAGGCTTACGCGGGGGGGATCGCATCCGACTGAAGGGCCAGGGGGCTTCGCGCGGCCGTTCCTCTCAGGCGGGCGATCTGTTTTTGAAAATCCGCATACGCCCCCATCCTGTCTTTGCCCTGATCGAAGGATCCCCCGATGATCTTCAAATCGATCTTCCGGTCCTTCCCTGGGAAGCCATCCTAGGGGCGGAAGTGTCCGTGCCGACGCTGGATGCCCCGGTCTCTATGCGCATTCCCGTCGGCAGCCAAACGGGGCAGCGCCTGCGCCTACGCGGGAAGGGGCTGATCCGCCGAGACAATACACGCGGCGATCAGTATGTCCGGCTGGCAGTCGTCACCCCACGGTCCGTGGGAAGACGCGAACGCGAGTTGTACGAAGAACTTGCGAAGCTCTCGACCGAAGACCCGCGGAGGCACTTCGCCGAGGCCAGGCAAGCCGGCCGCTGATGGACTTCTTGCTCCAATTTTTCATCACCGCGTTCGTCTCGATATTTGTGACGTTGGATGCGGTCGGCAATATCCCCATTTTCCTTTCCATCACGCCGCATAATTCAGAAGCCGAACGCGCCTCGATGGTCACCCGCGCCATCCTGGTCGTCTTCGGCGTCCTGGTCGTCTTTGCGCTGTTCGGGAACCTCATCTTCCGGTTCTTCGGCGTCACGATCGAGGCCTTTCGGATCGTAGCCGGCCTGCTCCTGCTGAAGATCGCCTTCGACATGATGGAGGCCAAGCCTGCCCGTGTCCGACACACTCCGGAAGAGGATGCCGAGGGGATACAGCGCCAGGATGTCGCCGTCATCCCGCTGGCCGTCCCGCTGTTAAGCGGGCCCGGAACGATCTCCAACGTGATCGCCCTCACCGGCCAAGCCGCCAAGGCTCCGGCGGTCCTGCCCACATTCAGCGTCTTACTGCTTGCCATCACTCTTAATGCCGTGCTCGCCTTTGCGGCCTTGCGCAGCGCAACGGTCATCTCCCGTTTCCTCAAGGAGAGCGGCATGCGCGTCTTCACGCGCGTCATGGGCCTGATTCTGGCGGCTATCGCGGTCCAATTCGTTCTCACCGGCATCAAAGACGCGTTCCGCCTGGCTTGATATGCCCTCACGGAGAGGCTAGGATACGCCCGATGACGATCGGTCCACCCACAGGAATGCGCGATTGGCTTCCCCAGGACGCGCTGTTGCGCCAGCGTCTGATGGAGACCATTGGGGCGGTGTACCGGCTGTATGGTTATCTCCCAATCGATACCCCTGCCATGGAAGATCTCGCGGTTCTTCTTGGGAAGGGTGGCGGAGAAAACGAGAAGCTCCTTTTCAAGATCTTGAAACGCGGCGAGAAGTTAGTCCAGGCGCAGGAGAGCGGTGACCTTGCGGACTATGGCCTCCGGTTTGATCTGACCGTTCCTTTGGCTCGCTTCGTCGCAACTCATCAAGGGCGACTCCCGAGGGTCTTCCGCCGATACCACATCGCGCCGGTCTGGCGCGCGGATCGCCCGCAGAAAGGGCGCTTCCGAGAGTTTTATCAATGCGATATTGATGTCGTAGGTGGCGCCTCGTCCGCCTACGAATGCGAAATCATCACCGCAACGGAGCGCGTGCTGAAGGAGCTCAACCTAGGGAAGTACCAATTCCGCTTGTGCGACAAGCGTTTGTTGCCGCTCCTACTCCAGGGCTTCGGGGTACCGGAGGAGCAGATCAACCCCGTTGCGATGCTCCTCGACAAACTCGACAAAGTCGGTATCGTCCAGGTCCGCTCCGAGCTTCTGTCCCTTCTTAAGCCAGGCTCGAAGGCTTCTATCAACGTAGAAAAGTTCTTCTGGGCTGCACATGACGAGCGGACTCACGTAACAGGCCGCCATGCCGGCGTGACGATGCTTCATGCTCACTTGGAGAAGGTCAACGACTCAACGATACGGACGAAAATCGCTGGGATCATTGCGGGGCTCAAGACGATCATGGATGCGGTTCTCGCCATCAACAAGGACTCCTCCATCCTCTTTGATCCCATCCTCGTCCGCGGCCTGGACTACTACACCGGTCCCATATATGAAGCCGTCGCGGAAGGGTTTCCGTCGGCCATACTCGGCGGCGGGCGGTACGACGGCTTGATCGAGCGATTTACCGGAAAGACCATCCCGGCCATCGGGTGTTCGATCGGATTCGAGCGCATCCTTGCCATCCAACAGGAACGAGCGTCACTTCGGCCCTTGACTGAGGCGTCTCGGGTGCTACTGGTGCGAGATGAGATAGATATAGATCAGCTTAATCAGCGAGCTGAACAGCTCCGAAACGAGGGGCTCTGTGTTGAAACCTATCTCGATCAGGATGCTCTTGGTAAGCAGTTTAAATACGCGGAAGCGGCAGGGTTCCGCTGGGCCATTAGGCAGTTTGACCCGACCTCCTCTGCTCTCACTGTCCGTGATCTCCCATCCCGACAAGACCGCACCGTGACCCTGGCGGAGTTCAAGGCCCTCCTCCTCGGTCCATAGGCGGTTTATATACTTAATTAAATTTGGCAATTTACAATTTGAGCGTACATGCCGCTTTTTTCGTTGACGCTGGGGGCACGTTCGTGGTAGTATTCGGCTGTCTTTTGATTGTCAGTTTCCCTTTTTATTTTGCATGGTTATGATGATTCTAATCCTGTGAATTCGAAATGAAGAGAAGGGCCTTAGGTATTCTTCTATCCACAGGGCCTGAAAATCCTAACCTCTCCACGGCTCTTGGCCTTTCTGCCGCTGCCATCAAGGCAGGGGTTGATGTGTACCTCTACCTCGTTGATGAGGGGGTTCTTGCGGTTGAGGATCCCCGCTTTGAGCCGTTGCGCGCTGCTGGCCTCAAATTGTTTGCGTGCGCCTATGGTGCTCAACAACATGGGGTGGAAAGGAAGGAAGATAAGGCTACATATTGTGGTCTTGTTATTCTCTCCAATATCGTTTCCGCATGTGATCGCTTCATCGCGCTGAACTAACCCTATTTCTGGTGGAAAGACCGTCTCTTAAAGTTTTGGTTTTAATCAAACTGGATCCCATGAAGAGCCACCGGGCGGTTGAAGCTCTTCGCATTGCCGTCGGTCTTGGTTCCCATAACGAGGGGCATGATCTTACGATCATTCTCTCCGGTCGGGCTCCTTTTCTCTTGGCTGAAGACACGAGCGATATCGTTGATGCCGAGATACTAGAAAAGTACCTCCCCACGTTAGCTGAGTGGCAAACACCATTCGCCATTACGCCTGATGCTGAAGCACCGGTTCGGTACTTACCCGGTTTCATCATAAAACCCACAACCGAAGCCGAAACTGCCCTCTCTATGCAGTCGGCTGATCGAGTCCTCGTCTTCTAACACGGTAACCCATGATCCTCCATCTCATTAAAGACCCATCAGATCCTTTCGTAACACAAGTTCTATCGTCAGTACGGTCTTCTCCTCCCACCGCCGTGCTCCTTCATTCTACAGATTCGCCACCACAATCGCTCAAAGCGACTATTTACCGAGTAACAGAGAATCTTCCAGACAAAACAAAGGGAGAAATCAGTTACGAAAGACTCGTTGATTTAATATTCGAAGCGGACAAGGTCATGACCTTGTGAGTTGGGATTGTCTCCTCGTTCCGAGTACTTGAGCAGGAAGAAAATGAGGAGGATCAGAGAAGATAGAGGGTGTGAGTAGAGGACAGTTGGCGTCGAAAACGGAGAATCTTCACCGAAAGTGGCGTAGGAGTGTCTGAGTAAATGATGGGGACTCTTCGTGGGGACACCATGGGGAGAATTGAAGACAACCTGTGAGTAGCGTCTATCGGCAGGAGCCCCTCTCACTGCTCTGGAGTGAGGGCCCGAAGCCACCCACAGGTTCGGGTAGGGCTGTGGAACTCATGATACGGCGGCGTACGGCGTGGACCTAACCTCTATTTGGCACGCGAGTGTTGGTTCGATTAGGGAACGCGTGTCGAAGGACACCTTCGACACGTGGTTTCAGGATTTATCCTTGGGAAACCTCACTGAAGGAGAGGCCACCATCAGGGTGCCGAACAGGTTCTTTCGCGATTGGATCAGGGACCATTACCAGGCAATGCTAGAGGAGGTTTTGAGAGGAGCAACCGGGAAACCAAATCTGCGCATAGGCTTTGCGGTAATGGAGGGAGAGGCCCCTGGAGCGGTCATGACCCGCGAGGGTTTCGATCGCCCAGTGAGTAGCGCGGGCGCCCGCGGGAGAAGATTTGCGCTCATAAACTCCCGGTATACATTCGCAAATTTTGTTGCCGCCCCAAACAACCAGTTAGCTCGGGCCGCCAGCTTGAAAGTCGCTGAGTCTCCCGGTGCGGCTTACAACCCCCTGCTCATCTATGGGGGGGTCGGCCTGGGGAAGACCCACTTGATGCAGGCCATCGGCAATTTTGTGCTGGAACACTCGGATATGCGGATTGCGTACGTGACCTCGGAGCAGTTCACCAACGAGGTCATCAACGGGATCCGCTACGACAAGATGATCGACGTCCGCCGGCGGTACCGGAACATCGATATGCTCCTCGTGGACGACATTCAATTCATCGCAGGGAAACAAGCGACGCAGGAGGAGTTCTTCCACACATTTAACAGCCTCTATGAAGCCCGGAAGCAAATCGTGCTGTCGAGTGACCGATACCCCAAGGACATCCCCGAGATGGAAGAGCGGCTCAGGTCCCGTCTCGACTGGGGGCTGGTTGCCGACATTCAGCCATACCCGCTCGAGGCCAGAATCGCCATCCTCCGAGATAAAGCTGAGCGGGAAGGTATCGTGATGCCCGATGAGGTTGCCGCCTTCGTGGCTGGCAATATCAAATCGAACATCCGGGAGCTGGAGGGCTCGTTGATCCGTTTAGGGGCATATGCCTCCCTGACCGGGCAGGCCATGACGCTGGAGCTGGCGCGGAACGTTCTCAAGGAACTGGTCAACGATGCGAAGCGTGTGATCACGCTGGATGCTGTGCAGGAAGCCGTCGCCGCGAAATTTCACATCAAGGTGGCGGAAATGAAGTCCAAGCGGCGAACGAAGGCCCTCGTTTATCCTCGGCAAGTCGCGATGTACTTGTGCCGGGACATCACGCAGCAATCCTATCCGGAGATAGCCAGACACTTCGGGGGCAAAGACCATACGACGATCATGCACGCATGTAAGCAGATAGAGAAGGCCAAGCAGAGCGATCCCAACCTTGACGGGATGCTGGAGGAATTAAAGCGCCAGATCGCCGGCGCGTAGATGAACATAGGGGGGAGGGTCGATGAAGATCAGGATTGCCAGGGACGAGTTGCTGACCGGGCTTCAGCGTGTCCAGGGAATCGTTGAGAAGCGCAACACCATGCCGATCCTATCGAACATCCTGCTGGAAACGAAGCAGGACGGGGTCGAGCTGGTCGCGACGGACCTTGAGATTGGTATGCGGGGACATTACAAGGCCGAGGTTCTGGAACCTGGGAGCGTCTCGATCTCTGCCAGGAAGCTCTATGAGATCCTGAAGGAGTTGCCGGACAGCGAGATTTCCCTCGCTGCACAGGAGAACAATTGGATCCAGATCCAGACCGGCAAGAGCCAGTTTAAGATCGTCGGTTTGGCGGCATCCGAGTTCCCGGCTCTCCCGACAATCGAGCGGGAAGGGCGCGTGGCGATTCCCGGCACCGGCCTGGCGTCTCTCATCCGGAAGACGCTCTTCGCGGTCGGCGATAACGACGCCCGGTACATCCTCAATGGCCTTATGATCACCCTGACCTCAAGCGAGAAAAAGGTCACCATGAGATTGGTCGGGACGGACGGGCACCGCTTGGCCGTGGCGGAAAGTGAGCTCCCGCAAGGGACGGCAACGGATCTGCCGAAAGAGATCAAGGCCGTCATTCCCAGAAAGGCGGCCCAGGAGATGCGGCATCTGGTGGAGGAAGAGGAAGGCGAACCCCTGCTCGGGTTCACGAAAAACCTCGTCACCTTTCAGAAAAGCGGCATCTTCCTCACCACGCGGGTCATGGAGGGGACCTACCCGAACTACCAGCAAGTCATTCCAAAGGACAATTCCAAGAAAGCGGTGGTGGACCGCGCGGCGCTGGAAGGTGCGCTCCGGCGTGTCGCCGTTCTCTCCCGCGACAAGACCAATGCGGTCCGGGTGACGCTGGAGACCGGGCGCCTGACCCTCTACACGAGCAACCCCGATGTCGGGGAGGCGACGGAGGATCTGCCCGTGCAGTACCGAGGGGAGAACCTGACGACCGGCTTCAACGCCCGATATCTCCTCGATGCGTTAGCGGTGATGGATGGTGAGACCGTCCATCTGGAAACGAAGAGTCCCTTGAGTCCTTGCTTGCTCCGTCCTGCGGGGGACCCCGGGTTCCTGTGCGTTGTCATGCCGATGAAAGTCTAGCAAGAACCGAAAGGGAGGCGTATGGCCACGGAAGAAACCAAGACCGTGAACGGGCAGCCCGACTCGTACGGCGCGGACCAGATCAAAGTTCTGGAAGGCCTCGACGCCGTCCGCAAGCGCCCCGCCATGTATATCGGCAGCACCGGCCCAGACGGCCTGCACCACCTCGTGTACGAGGTGGTGGACAACAGCGTCGACGAGCACATGGCCGGCTTCGGCGAGACGATCGAGGCGACGATCCACATCGACTGCAGCGTGACCGTGGTGGACAACGGCCGGGGCATCCCGACCGGCATGCACTCGACGCAGAAGAAGTCGGCGGCCGAAGTCGCCCTGACCATGCTCCACGCCGGCGGGAAGTTCGAGCAGGGCGCCTACACGGTCTCGGGCGGCCTTCACGGCGTGGGCATCTCGGTCGTGAACGCACTCTCGGAGTGGCTGGAGATGGAGATCTGGCAGGACGGCCAGGTCTTTGAGCAGCGGTACGAGCGCGGCAAGCCGCTCGGCCCCCTCAAGGTGACCGGCAAGACCAAGAAGCGCGGCACGAAGATCACTTTTAAGCCGGACAACCAGGTCTTCGAGACGACGGACTTCAGCTTCGACATCCTGGCCCAGCGCCTCCGCGAGCTGGCCTTCTTGAACAAGGGCCTGGAGATCTCGCTCAAAGACGAGCGGAAGGAGAAGGAGCAGGTCTTCCGCTACAAGGGCGGGATCGTCTCGTTCGTCGAGCACCTGAACGAGGCCAAGACGCCGCTCCACAAGCCCATCTATATCACCGTCGAGAAGAGCGACATGATCCTGGAAGTGGCGCTCCAGTACAACGACGCCTACGCCGAGAACATGTTCTCCTTCGCGAACAATATCAACACGCGCGAGGGCGGCACTCACCTTGTCGGCTTCAAGGCGGCGCTGACCCGGACGATCAACAACTACGCCAACGCGAACGACCTGTTCAAAAAAGAGACGGAGTCGCTCACGGGCGACGACGTGCGCGAAGGCCTCACCGCCGTCATCAGCGTGAAGCTGCGCAATCCGCAGTTCGAGGGCCAGACCAAGGGCAAGCTGGGCAACAGCGAGGTCAAGGGCATCGTGGAGACGGCCGTCAACGAAGCCCTCGGCGCCTATTTCGAAGAGAACCCGCCCGTCGCCCGCAAGATCATCGGGAAAGCCGTCGACGCGGCGCGGGCCCGCGAGGCGGCCCGCAAGGCCAAGGAGCTGATCCGCCGTAAGAGCGCGCTGGAGGGCGGTTCCCTTCCCGGCAAGCTGGCGGACTGCTCGGAGCGGGACCCGGCGCACAGCGAGCTGTTCATCGTGGAGGGCGACTCGGCCGGCGGCTCCGCCAAGCAGGGACGCGACCGGAAGTTCCAGGCCATCCTGCCGCTCAAGGGCAAGATACTCAACGTGGAGAAGGCCCGCTTCGACAAGATGCTCTCCAGCGAGGAGATCCGCGTGTTGATCCAGGCGCTCGGGACCGGCATCGGCCGCCCCCGCGAGGAAGGGGAGAAGGGCAAGGACGACTTCGACATCGACCGCGCCCGCTACCACAAGATCATCCTGATGACCGACGCCGACGTGGACGGCAGCCACATCCGGACGTTGCTGCTCACCTTCCTCTACCGCCAGATGCACGAGCTCATCGAGCGCGGCTACGTCCATATCGCCCAGCCCCCGCTGTTCAAAGTCAAGAAAGGCAAGACGGAGAAGTATCTCAAGGACGAGAACGCTCTCAACGAGTATCTGGCCGATCTGGCCGTCGAGTCCGTGGAGGTCTACCTCGAGAGCGGACAGGCTTACGTGACCGCCCGTCGGCTGCTGCCCGTCCTGAAGAAGCTCATCGAGTACGAAGGCCTGCTCGCGCGGTTCGGCCGCAAACAGCACGAGTCCGGGATCCTGCGCTCGTTCGTCGAGGAGCCGGGCGTGGACCGTGACCTCCTCAAGAACACGGCGGCCCTCAAGAAGGTCGTTGCCAATGCCAGGAAGGCCCTTGCGACGATCTATCCCAACGCCTCGATCACCCTCGACATCGTCGAAGACGAGGAGCACGAGTCCAACAAGGTCGCGTGCCGGGTCCAGACGAACGGACGCGCCCACAGCCTGGAGATCACGCACGAACTGGTCGGCTCCGCGGACTTCCGCGCGCTGCAGCGGCTGGCGCCCATCGCGGTCGGGTTGGGGCGCCCGCCCTACAAGGTCAAGGCGGAGGACAAGGAGCTGGAGTTTGCCGCCACCGGCGAGTTGGTCCGCGCGATCCTGGAAATCGGCAAGAAGGGGATCAGTCTCCAGCGTTACAAGGGACTCGGTGAGATGAATCCCGAGCAACTCTGGCAGACCACCATGAATCCGGAGACCCGCACGCTCTTACAAGTTAAACTCGAGGACTTCGCCGGCGTCGAGGACATCTTCTCCGTCCTCATGGGCGATGAGGTGGAGCCGCGGCGCGACTTCATCCAGCAGCACGCCCTCGAAGTCCGCAACCTCGATGTGTAGGAGGTAAAGGATGCCGGTTGACGAGAGACTGACGCAGATCGCCATCGAGGACGAGATGCGCTCGTCCTACCTCGATTACGCGATGAGCGTGATCGTGGGGCGAGCGCTGCCGGACGTGCGGGACGGACTCAAGCCGGTCCACCGCCGCATCCTCTACGGCATGAACGAGATGGGCCTGGCTCACAACCGGGCCTACCGCAAGTCGGCCAAGATCGTCGGCGAGATCATGGGGAATTACCATCCCCACGGCGACGCGGCGATCTACGACACGCTCGTCCGTATGGCGCAGGACTTCAACATGCGCTACTGCCTAGTGGGCGGCCAGGGCAACTTCGGCTCGGTGGACGGCGATCCGCCGGCCGCCATGCGGTACACCGAGGCGCGGCTGACGAAGCTCGCCGAGGAGATGCTGGCGGACATCGACAAGGAGACCGTTGACTTCCGCCCCAACTACGACGAGTCGCGCATGGAGCCGATGGTCTTGCCGGCTAAGGTGCCAAATCTGTTGGTCAACGGCGCCGGCGGCATCGCCGTCGGTTACGCGACGAACATCCCCACCCACAACATCGCCGAGGTGGTGGCGGGCATCATCAAGCTGATCGACAACCCGGAGACGACGATCGACCAGCTCATGGAGGTCATTCCGGGCCCGGACTTCCCGACCGCCGGGTACATTTACGGCACGCAGGGCATCAAGGACGCCTACCACCATGGCCGCGGGCTCCTCACGCTGCGGGCCAAGGCCAGCATCGAGACCGACGAGCGCACCGACCGCGACCGGATCATCGTCACGGAGATTCCCTACCAGGTCAACAAGGCCCGCCTGATCGAAAAGATCGCGGAGCTGATCCAGGACAAGAGGATAGACGGCATCGCGGATCTGCGGGACGAGTCGGACCGGGACGGCATGCGGATCGTCATCGAGCTGAAGAAGGGCGAAATCCCCCTGGTGCTGCTGAACAACCTCTACAAGCACACGCCGATGCAGAGCACGTTCGGCGTCATCATGCTGGCCCTGGTCCGCAACCGACCGGAGGTGCTGAACCTCAAGCAGATCCTGGAGGCCTTCATCGAACACCGGCGCGAAGTGGTGCTGCGGCGGACGGCGTTCGACCTGCGTAAGGCCGAGGAGAGGGCCCATATCCTCGAAGGGCTCAAGATCGCGCTCGGCAACCTGGACGCCGTGATCGCGCTGATCAAGCGGTCGCGCTCGCCCGAGGAAGCGCGCGGTGGACTGATGCGGCAGTTCACCCTGTCGGAGATCCAGGCGAACGCCATCCTGGACATGAAGCTGCAGCGGCTCACGCTACTGGAGCGGGAGAAGCTGACCCAGGAGTACGAGGAGATTATCAAGCGCATCGCGTATCTCAAGTCCGTCCTGGGCTCCGAGGCACTGGTCCGCCAGATCATCAAGGACGAGCTCGTCGCGCTCATGGAGGAATACAAGGACGAGCGGCGGACGCAGATCATCCCGGAAGAGGCGGAGATCAACGTCGAGGACCTGATCGCGCAGGAGGAAGTGGTGGTGACCATCTCGCACGCGGGCTACATCAAGCGCAATCCCGTGTCGCTCTACCGGGCCCAGCGCCGCGGCGGGAAAGGCAAGATCGGGATGGGGATCAAGGAGGAGGACTTCGTGGAGACGCTGTTCACGGCCTCCACGCACGACTATCTCCTGTTCTTCACGGACGCCGGAAAGGTCTACTGGCTCAAGGTGCACGAGATCCCCGAGGCCGGCCGCGCAGCCAAGGGGAAGGCGATGGTCAACCTCTTGGCCCTCGCGGGCGACGAAAAGGTGACGGCCACGCTGCCCGTCAAGGAGTTCCGCGAGGACCGCTACGTCGTCATGGCCACACGGCAGGGTGTCATCAAGAAGACGGAGCTCTCGGCTTACGGGAATCCGCGACAAGGCGGCATCATTGCGCTCACGCTGGACGAGGGCGACAAGCTGATCGGGGTGGAAATCACGGACGGCCAGCGGGAAATCCTCCTCGGCACCCGCGGCGGGATTGTCATCCGCTTCAAGGAAGAGGACGTCCGGCCGATGGGCCGCACCGCTCGCGGCGTGCGCGGCATCGCCCTGGACGAGGGAAACTACGTGATCGGCATGGAGACGATCACGCCCGACTCGACCGCATCCATCCTCACGGTCACGGAAGGCGGCTACGGCAAGCGGACGCTCGTGAGCGAGTATCGCCTTCAGGGCCGGGCCGGCAAGGGCATCATCAGCGTCAAAGTGACCGACAAGAACGGGCCTGCGGTCTCGTTCCATCAGGTCCGCGACGGCGACGAGATTATGGTGATGACGGCCGAGGGCAAGATCCTTCGCACCCGCGTGGACGACGTGCGCGAGATCGGCCGGAACGCGCAGGGGGTGCGGCTGATTGACATGGGGGAGAGCGACCGCGTGGTGGGCGTGGCCAAGCTGGCCGAATCCTCGGGCGAGGTCGCCGGCGAGGACAAGAACAATGGAGACGAGTCCGGCGCCTAGGCCCCTCGATCCCCTCGTCAAGACGGCGCTCACGATCTGCATCGGCCTGATCGTCATCACCCTCATCGGGATGATCCTCACCGCGCCGGACCGTTCGATCCCACCTTACAGCGTCGTGGCCCAATATGGCGAGGTGGTCACTGTCAGCGTGCCTCCCCGCACGACGGACGCCGAGGTGGAGGCCTTGCTCGTTCGGTTCCAGGCCGTCGGGAGAGAAGACCGCTCCCGGTTCGGCCGTCTCAAGATCAAGCCCACTACGCCCGAGGACCCGGCGGGCCGCTACCAGCGAGTGACCATCTATGTCTTCGACAATCTTGGCCTGGCGGAGGAGCCGGTGTTGCGGGACTACCTGGTCGGAGCGGACTTAGCGGCCAAGGGCAGCTTCGAACGCGGCGTGCGCGGCGTGTATCGCGTGACGCCCGAAACGGAGTTTGGGGCGTTGGGCTTTGTCCATAACCCGCGGGTGCTCTTTCAGGGGAAAGTTGGAGCAGGCCGGTAGCGACAACTTTGTGTCATTCGGAGCGAAGCGAAGCATCTCCGCCCAGCGGGAACGAAGCCCGTCACTTCGTTCAGGGTGGTATTAAGTCAACGACTTCGCCAGTAGCGCCCGCAGGCGCTCGCGGAAATCCGGATCAGCGACCGGCAGGAGAAACACATCAATCGCGGCCTGCAAATCTTCCTGGTCCCCCCCTCTCTCCGTGGGGATAGAGGGCTGGGGTGAGGGGTTTTCCTCCGCTACCGGGGAAGGCACAGTCCCTACTCGCAACACGATATCGGTGATCGGTTCGCCGTCGGAGACGGCATTGATCTTGGCCAGGAGTTCCGGCGTCAGAAACCGGAGTTGCTGCAGCCAGACCGAGTTCTCGGCCACGAGATAGAGCTTCCGGTGGCGGATCGAATCCGGCCATGTGTGGCGGCCGACGTGGTCGCCGACGATCTCGGTCCAGTGCTGCTGGAGCGAGTACTCCAGCATGGGGGTCTGCATCCCGTGAGCCTTGAGCACCCTCGTGAGGACATCCGGGAGCGGCGTCAGGCTGGGACGGCGGGCCATGTCAAGCATCGTAGAACTGACCCGGTTCGAAATCAAGCACCTTCCCCAGTGAAACGCCGTTCATGACCCGTTGAACGTGAAGCAATGGGCGCCCAGACCTCGCGATATTGCACCCGCCCGCCCCAGACGCGCCGGGACCCGTCCTTCACCCGGCGTCAGCCGCAGGCGCTGGCTTCCCTTGAACGGGTGTGGGGCAGGTGTTATTGTATCTGTATATTTGCGAAAGGGCCTGTGAATGGGCGCTGGCCAAGGGGGAAAGACCGAACTGACCGAGAAGGTTGTGGCCACGAACCGCAAGGCCTTTCACGACTATCATATTGAGGAGAAATATGAGGCCGGGCTGGCCTTACAGGGGACCGAGGTCAAGGCGCTGCGGGCGGGGCAGGTGAATCTGAAGGACAGCTTTGCCCGGGTCGAAAAGAACGAGGTAATCCTGCATAACTGCCATATCAGCCCTTACAGCCATGGTAACATCATGAACCACGACCCGCTGCGGCCCCGCAAGCTGCTCCTGCACCGGAGGGAGATCAACAAGCTGATGGGCCGCACGCAACAAAAGGGCCTGACGCTGGTTGCGCTGAGAATGTATTTCAATGCCGCCGGCAAGGCGAAGGTCGAGATCGGGCTGGGCAAAGGCAAGCACGACTACGACCGGCGGGAGGACATCAAGACTCGCGAGGCGCGCCGCGATGTGGAGCGCGCCATGAAGGTCAGCAAACGCTAACGTTGGAAGCGCCCGCGGCGTCCGTAGCGGTGAGCTCTCGGGCGAACCGCGTTAGAATAGCAAAGGGGGTGACAGGCTTCGACGGGGATCATGAGGCAAGGGTGGCATGCCGAGCTCCGGGAACTCGTAAAAGTCCGGGAACAATACAACTGCCAATCACGAACTGGCACTCGCCGCTTAAACAACGGTGACGTCTCTCTTCTGACGCCTGCGCAGGGGAAGGGGCGACGATAGCGGGCTGGCCTGCCGCTGGTGCTCAGCGGCGGCGGGCGAGACATACTGGGCTAGCGACCGTTCTAAGCCTGCCGACGGGCGTGGACGGAAGCGAACCCCCAAATTGTCGGCTATGCATGTAGAAGCCTTTCGCTGACGGTCTTCGGACAGGGGTTCGATCAACATCGGTCGCCCCGGGGAGCGATCCCCGGGTGAACACGGGGCTCAATCGGTGAACCCTAAAGTCCGCTGTGGCGGACTATGGCAACGCCGAGGGGTCGGGAGGGGCGAACCCTTCCGGCCCTGTAGAGACTCAGAGATCCGCCGGGATTATGTAGCTGAGATAGTCTGGGCGGACACTCGGAGCATCCACAAGATGCTAAGACGCCCCGCATCCTCGCCCTGCCGGATGGCAGGTGTAATGGGCGATGAAGGCATAGTCCGGACCGGACCGAAAGGTTCGGGTCATCCGTCCCCTCACCTCCACCAATTCAAGAGGCCTCCGGGTTGTAAAGCCCGGAGGCTTTTTGTTGTATGACACTAGACGTTTACTGTCGGCATGGTGTCATAAGTGAAGAAACCAGGAGAGGGAACATGCCATACAGAACCGTTGGGGCGCTTGCTCAGGTTGAGGCTGCCTTATCGCAGGACTTATCGACGGCGAGGGCACCGTGACCCTCACCAGGAAGAATCCGAACGAGAATAGAGGACGGGCCGTTAGGATCAGCAATACTGAGAGAGCGCTCCTCCAATACGCCATGGACACCATCGGCGCCGGTAGGATCACCAACAAGAGAGCGACAAAGAGCAACCACACCCCCCAGCTTTACTTTCCATGTGTCAAATCGGCAGGCCCTTGCGCTCCTGCAGCAGATACGCCCCTTCCTGAAATCGCACAAGGCTAGGCGGGCGGACTTGGTGCTGACCGGCTACCTGCGGTTAACACCTCGCAAGAAGATCCACTACCAGGCCCCTGGGGCGACAGGCCTCAGGGGCCTTTCTTTTTCAGCCGTTTCCCCCTACGATGCGCGTCATGCCCGAGCTGAAATCCTGTCCCTCTTCTCCTAACTGTGTTTCCTCTGTCGCGGACGAAGATGCGTCCCATCGTGTGGCGCCGCTGCGTTGGACGGGGGATTTGGCGCAGGCCAAGGCCCGGCTTCGGCGCGCCGTGTTGGCCGCCGGAGGCGCGACGTTCGTCGAAGAAGCCGACACCTACTGGCACGTGGAGTTTCGGAGCCGTGTGTTCCGCTTCGTGGACGACGTGGAATTCCTGTTTGATCTTGAGAGCAAGGTGGTTCACGTGCGCTCGGCGTCGCGCGTGGGGTACTCGGACTTGGGCGTGAACCGCAGGCGGGTCGAGAAGATCCGGTCGCTCTTTCAATAAAGGGAGAATTCGTATGGCTGTGCAGGTTTATGGATGTAACCACGTCGCCATCGAGGTGGACGACGCCGAGAAGGCGGTGGCGTTTTACGCCGATGTGTTCAATCTGGAGATGTTGCGGGGCGGCGAAGGCGCGGCCTGGTGCAAGGTGGGCGAGCATCAGTTCATGGCCATTTTTGAAGTCAAGGAGCTCCGCCCGGATCGCGTGAAGCACTTCGGCATCATCGTGCGCGACGAGGCGCAGATCAACGAGATCCGGGAGAAGTTGACCCAGAAGTACGGGCTGAAGTTGGAGCCGCCCTTCCGGTGCGATTTCCGCGATCCGTGGGGCAACCGCATCCAGGTGGGAGACCTCAGCGACGAATCGCTGGTCTGGCTGCTCCCCTACCGCGAAGTCCAAACCACCGGCATCACATTCGGCAAATGATTGAAGGTGCTCGTTCCATTGCGCGCCTCCTATTTGCCTTCCGCCTCGCCGGTCATCGGGACGAAGGCCACGGGGAGGAGCGTGGTGCGCTCATACCCCTTGTCGGTGCGCCGGATCAGCATTAGGCTCTGGTCAAACTTCTTGCCCACAGGGAGGATCATCCGCCCTCCGACGGCGAGCTGATCCAGAAGGGGCTGGGGAAGCTGCCAGGGCGCGGCCGCGACGAGGATCGCGTCGAAGGGCGCGGCCTCCGGCCAGCCTCGATAGCCATCACCGGCTCGCACCGTTACGTTCTTGTAGCCCAGTGCCTTTAACGTCGCCTCCGCGCGATCCGCCAGGGGCTTCACGATCTCGATAGTGAACACGTCGTGCGCAATCTCGGCCAAGACGGCGGTCTGATAGCCTGAGCCGGTCCCGACTTCCAACACCTTCTCGTCGCCGCGCAGCCTGAGGGCTTCGGTCATGAAGGCCACGAGATAGGGCTGGGAGATCGTCTGGCCGTGGCCGATCGGCAGGGGGCCGTCACCATAGGCCAGCGCCGCATTGGGGTTCAGCAGAAACTCGTGACGCGGCACTTTTCTCATGGCTTTGAGCACCGCCTGGTCCTTCACGCCGCGCGCCACGATCTGGCGGTAAACCATCTTGTCCCGCTCCGCTTGACGAGTGGGGTCCGCCGGGGACCCACCGCCATCGGAGCTTTCGCCGCACCCCAGGACCAGGAATTCGGCTGCCAGCAAGGCGGCCAATAATAGGGCAGTCACCTTTTCCATGACCGGACGTGCACCAGTCAGTATACCTCTCTGCTCCTCATAATTTGACGGGGCTTTCCTTTTAACACCGCATTCCCCTACCATGTCACCTGTCATGGCTGAAAAGAATCCCAAGAAGCGAGCCTCAGGAACCACCACTCGTCGGCGTCGGAAGCCTGCCGGCACATCAACGGGGCTGGCGGCGATGGAGCTGCAGGCGGCGGCGCCGCCGGGCGAGGTCGCCGAGCTGCACCGGGCGATCGAGGACGACGGCGGGAAGGTGCTCGCCATGTACCGGGAGCCGTACGGCGCGCGGTGGGTCGTCATGGCCGCGCTGCCGATCGACAAGGTGGAGCCGACGCCCTACCAGCGCAGACTCTCGGACACGCACGTCCGCAAGCTGGAAGCCGTGATCGGCAAGCTCGGGCGCTTTCTCGACCCGATCATCGCGGTGCGCGCGCAGCAGGATGGAACGGTCCGGTACTGGACGCCGAACGGGCACCATCGGCTCTCGGCGATGCGGACGTTGGGCGCCAAGAGCATCACCGCGATCGTCGTGCCGGAGGCCGCCGTCGCCTATCAGATCCTGGCACTGAATACCGAGAAGGCCCACAACCTCCGGGAGAAGGCGCTGGAGGTCATCCGCATGTACAAGGAACTGGCAACGCTTGGTGACGCGGCTGAAGAAAACTACGTACTTGAATTCGAAGAGCCGGCCCTCATCACCCTGGGCCTCTGTTACGAGGAGCGGCCGCGCTTCAGCGGGGGTGCCTATCATCCGGTCCTTAAGCGCGTGGATGACTTCCTCAAGAACCCGTTGCGCGCGGCGCTGGAGGTCCGCCGAAAACGGTCGAAGGCAGTGCTGTATCTAGACGATCTGGTCGTCCAGAAGGTCGAGGCGTTGAAGGCTAAGGGCCTGACCAGCCCGTATCTCAAGAGTTTCGTCGTCGCGCGGATCAACCCCATCCGCTTCCGGCCGAAAGAGGCCGCGCCGCTGAGTTTCGATGCGATGCTCGACCGCATGACCGCAGCAGCAGCCAAGTTCGATCCCGGCAAGATCAAGACCGAGGATCTCGCCCGGTCCGGCGGCGCGCCGGACGAAGGTGAGTGATTGACACTTCGATGGGGCGACTCTTATAATGCGTTGTCGTCATTTCACTACGATTGAAAACGGAGGTTTCCCATGTCCGCCACGATGCGGCAACCATCGAATTTGGCGCGGAAACGCACGCACGGGTTCCTCGAACGCATGAAAACGAAAGGTGGCCGCCGAACCTTGGCGCGCCGTCGGGCTAAGGGACGGCACAAGCTGACCGTCTGATCGGGTTAGGTGGTCTCGCCCCGCTCCTCCCGCACACGGTATCTCCTTCGCGACAGCACCGACATCCGGTTGGTCTTCAAGGAAGGAAAGCGGGCCTCGTGCCAGCTCTTTACTCTCCTCTACCGCCGGAACGCATTGGACCACACGCGGGTCGGAGTCGTGGTAGGAAAGAAACTGGGCGGCGCGGTCTGGCGCAACCGCTCCAAGCGGCGGTTTCGGGAACTGGCCCGGGTGAGCTTGAGCCGGATGCCTGCAGGCTTGGATCTCCTGATACTTCCCAAGCGGGAATCGGTCGCCGAGCCCGCCCAGAGCCTGCGCCACACATGGCAGGCCCTCCTGACCCGCGAACGACTGCTTCGGTGGGTGGAAAAATGATAACCCGGGTTTGTCTAGCCTTGATCACCTTCTATCAACGGTGGCTCTCTCCGCTCTCCCCTCCGTGTTGCGGGTTCGTCCCGACCTGCTCGGCGTACGCCTGTGAGGCTCTAGCGCGTCACGGCTTGGTGCGGGGGTTGGGGCTTGCAGCCCGGCGATTGCTCAAGTGCAATCCGTTGCATCCGGGGGGCGTGGACCCAGTTCGCTGACGAGAAAAAAGCTCATGGAAAAACGCATCATCCTGTTCCTCGTCCTTTCGATGGCCCTCATCGTACTCTATCCCTATTTGTTGGAGAAGATGGGAATGACCAGGCGGCCGGTTCCGGCCACACCAGCACCCTCGACACAGAAGAAGGAAGCCGAAGGGCAGGCTATGCAGAAGTCGCTATCGCCGCCCCCCACTGCCAGCTTGCCGCTCCCCATCCCGCTCCCCAAGGCCGCGGTTCCTGCCCCTGCCGGGGACGCTCGCGAACAGGAGGTAACAGTCGAGACCGAACTCGTCAAGGTCGTCCTCTCGAACCGCGGGGGGGTGATCAAACGCTGGGAGCTGAAGCGCTATCTCAACACGGATCCGAAGAACCCCAAGCCCATCCAGCTCGTGCCGTCGGAGGAGAAGGACCTCTCGCTCACGCCGCCGCTGAGCGTGGAGGTTCCAGAGGCAAGGCTCAAGGAGCGGCTGTCCAAGGGTCTCTATGCAATCTCCGGGAAGGACCTTACGCTCAGCGCCACCCAGCCCACAGGCCAAATTGAATTCTCCTACTCCGACCTGGAGACCGGCGTGCGGGTGGACAAGCGGCTCACGTTCCACCACGGCGGTTACCTGGTGGATCTGACGGTGGAGACCACCGGGGTGAGCAGCTCGACCACCCTCTCGCTCGGCACGAACTTCGGCATAGACCACTGGGAGGAGGGCTTCGTCGGCTTCATCGGCCCGGCCACGCTCGTGAGCGGGAAGATCAGCAAGGACACCCCTGAGAAAGAAGATTTACGATCAGGTCAGGTGTCCTGGGCCGCCCTCCAGGGCAAGTACTTTATTGCCACCGTCATCCCCGCCGACACCGTGAGCCACCTGGCCGTCGTCCGCAAGGAGGGCGAGAAGCTGGTCTCGGTCGGCTTGCGCACGCCGGCGACCCCCGGGAGGGTGACCAGCCGCTATCGCCTCTATGTCGGCCCCAAGGAGTACGACACCCTGGCCGGGTTCAAGATCCAGTTGGAAGAGACGATTGATTTCGGCTGGTTTATCTACGGAAGCTGGACCTTCGTGCGGGCCGTGGCCAAGCCACTGTTCTACACCATCCGCTACCTCCACGACCTGACCCATAACTACGGCGTCGCTATCATTATCATCACTATCGGGATCAAGCTTCTGCTCGCCCCGCTGGCCTACAAGAGTTATAAGTCCATGAAAGACATGGCAGCCGTGCAGCCCGAAGTGATTGCCCTGCAGAAAAAGTTCGCCGACGACCGCGACCGGCTCAACAAGGAACTCATCAAGCTTTACAAAGAACGGAAGGTGAACCCGGTCGGCGGGTGCATGCCGATGTTTTTCCAGATCCCTGTGTTCGTGGCCCTATTCAATATCCTCTACATGACAATCGAGCTCAGACAGGCGCCGTTCATTCTGTGGGTGAAGGACCTCTCCGTGCAAGACCCCTACTACGTGCTCCCCATCATCATGGGGGCCACCATGTTCATCCAGCAAAAGATCCAGCCCACCACCATGGACCCCAAGCAGGCGCAGATCATGCTCATCCTGCCCGTCTTCCTCACCTTCCTCTTCATCACATTCCCGGCAGGCCTCGTGCTGTACTGGTTGACGAACAACGTCCTCACGATCGCCCAACAGGTAATCACCGACCGGTACCTGATCCCCAAGGCACAGGCCCGGGCAAAGGCATGACCACCCCACTCCATGAATGCGGACGATACGATTTGCGCCATCGCCACACCGCCCGGTGAGGGCGGCATCGGCATCATCCGTGTGTCGGGCGCACGCGCGGTCGAGATCGCCTCGAAGGTGTTCGTCGGATCCAGCGGGCGCACTGTGCGTGAGTTCAAGACCCACACCCTGCATCACGGAGAACTGCGTAATCCCGAGACCGGCGCCCGGCTGGATGAAGTGCTGGTGGCCGTGATGAAAGCGCCCCGCAGTTATACGGGGGAGGATGTCGTCGAGTTCCATTGCCACGGAGGACCGCTCCTGCTCCGATTGGGGCTGGAGGCGCTGATCCGGAGCGGCACGCGGCTTGCTCAGCCGGGGGAGTTCACGAAACGGGCGTTCCTGAACGGGCGCCTGGACCTTGCCCAGGCCGAAGCCGTCATGGACTTGATCCAGGCCCGCTCGGAAGCCGGCCATCGGGTCGCGCTGGAGCAGCTGCGCGGCACGTTGTCGGAGGATCTCGGCCGCATGCGGGAGGGGCTGGTGTGCCTGTTGGTGGAGGTGGAGGCCGGGATTGATTTCACGGAAGAGGACATCACCTTCATCTCATCGCAGGGCTTGGCCAACGGGGTCTCTGTCATCAGAGACCGGATCGAACACCTACTCCGGACCGCGGACGACGGGCGCATCGTGCGCGAAGGCGTGACGGCAGTTTTGGTCGGGCGGCCGAATGTCGGCAAGTCCAGCTTGCTGAACACCCTTGCGCGGGCTGACCGTGCGATCGTGACCCCGATCCCCGGCACCACGCGCGATGTGGTGGAGGAGTTCATCAATGTACGCGGCGTTCCTGTCCGCTTGTTGGACACAGCGGGCCTGCGCGACACGGTGGATGTGGTCGAGCGGGAAGGCGTGCGCCGCTCCCACGACGCTTTGGCCCGTGCCGAATTGGTGCTAGCGGTGCTCGACGGGAGCGTTCCTCTCGATCCGGAAGATCGGCGCCTGTTGGAGTCGGCTCGGGGGAAGGTGACGGTTGTGGTGGTCAACAAAACGGATTTACCATCACACTTCCAGCTTGCCCCGGTCGCGGACGTCATCGCCGGAAGCCGACTCGTCCAGACCTCGTCGGTCACGGGGGCCGGACTCGAAGAACTGCGGGATGCGATTCGCGATGCGGTCCTCAAGGAGGGATTGGAAGCTCGCGAGGGCGTGCTGATCACGCACCTGCGCCACCGTACGGCCCTCATGCGGGCGAAGGACTCACTTGATCACGTTCTAGCATCGGTCGAGCGGCGGATGCCGGCCGAGTTTATCGCGGTGGATCTGCGCGGTGCGGTCAATGCCATCGGGGAGATCATCGGCGAGACCACAACCGACGACATCCTCGACCGCATCTTCAAGGAGTTTTGCATCGGTAAATGATGATCCGCAAGCGGAACGACCGTTACGATGTGATCGTGGTCGGCGGCGGCCACGCTGGCTGCGAAGCCGCGCTCGCTGCGGCACGCATGGGCGCGCGCACGGCGTTGCTCACGATGGAGGAGGACAAGATCGCCCAAATGTCCTGCAACCCCGCGATCGGGGGCATCGCCAAGGGCCATCTGGTGAAGGAGATCGATGCCCTGGGCGGCGAGATGGGCCGCAACGCCGATCGCACCGGAATCCAGTTCCGGATGCTCAACACCCGGAACGGCCCGGCTGTCCGCTCGCTGAGGGCCCAATGCGACAAGAAGCGCTATCGGCTGGTGATGCAGGACACCCTGCGCGCCCAACCGGACCTCGCGATCCATCGCGGGACCGTGGACCGGATCGAGACCGCTGGCGGGCGGGTCAGCGGGGTGATCACCGGCGCTGGCGAGCGGCTGGGGGCCAAGGCCGTCGTCCTGACGACAGGAACTTTCCTTAAGGGATTAATTCACGTAGGGTTAAACCACTTCACATCAGGAAGGGCTGGCGAGGCCTCCGCCGAACATCTCTCCGACTGCATGCGGGAGTTCGGTTTCGAAGTGGGGCGGCTCAAGACCGGGACCCCGCCCCGCCTGGAGCGGAACACCATTGACTTCGCGGCTCTGGCGCCCCAGCCGGGCGATGCCCCCCCCATGCCGTTCTCCTTCCGGACCGACCGCATCCCCCTTCCTCAGATTTGTTGCCACCTCACGTACACGAATGCCGAGACCCATCGCATCATCCGGGACAACCTGGACCGCTCACCGATGTTCACCGGCGTGATCGAAGGGACCGGGCCGCGCTATTGCCCCTCGATCGAGGATAAGGTCGTGCGGTTCGCCGACAAGCCCCGCCACCAGATCTTCATCGAGCCCGAGGGGCTGGACACGATCGAGTATTACCCTAACGGCATCTCCACGAGCCTGCCCGTGGATGTCCAAGCCGCCTTTCTCAAAACCATCCCTGGGCTTGAGCACGCCAAGATGCTCAAGCCGGGTTATGCCGTGGAATACGATTATTTTCCTCCCCGTCAGCTTCTTCCAACTTTGGAAACGAAGTTGGTTGAGGGACTGTACCATGCAGGCCAGATCAACGGGACGTCCGGCTATGAGGAGGCGGCCGCGCAGGGACTGATGGCCGGCATCAACGCCGTCCTGAAGGTGCGAAGAGAGACGCCTTGCATCCTGGATCGGTCCGAGGCGTACATCGGCGTGTTGATTGACGACCTGATCTCCAAGGACGCACGGGAACCGTACCGGATGTTCACCTCGCGGGCCGAGTATCGGCTCATTCTGCGACAGGACAACGCCGATCTCCGCCTGATGGACACCGGTTATCGTCTTGGCCTCATCTCCGGGGAGGAGCATCGGCGCCTATGCGAGAAGCGGGACGCCATCGATCGAGAGCGGGAGCGCCTGCTTAAGACCAGACCGCGATTGACCCCTGATCTCCTGGCGAGAGCCAAGGCCCTGGGTCTGAATGGCCTGGACCCGGATAACACGTTGGCCAGCCTGCTCCGGAGGCCTGAGCTTGGCTACGAATCGCTTATGGAGCTGGCCGGAGTGGAGGGGGATCCCGACCGGGCAGTCCGCGAACAGGTGGAAATACAGGTCAAGTACGAGGGCTATATCCACCGTCAATCCCAGGAAGTGGATAACTTTAAAAAGCTTGAATCCCGCAAAATTCCAATTGAATTTGATTACGCCTCGGTAAAGGGCCTTTCGAGAGAGGTTTACGAGAAGCTCCAGCGGTTTCGCCCGCATTCCCTTGGCCAAGCCTCCCGGCTCGAGGGGGTGACCCCAGCAGCCGTCACGCTCCTCCACGTGGCGCTGGAACGGCACCGCCGGGTCTGATTGTTCCACGTGGAACTCCACCCCACCCCACCCGTGCCGCCAGACCCTGCGACGGCCTTGATGCAAGGAGGACTCCTCCTGGGGGTCCCCCTCTCGACCCACACGGTCGCCCGCATGGTCTTATACCTGCGGGAGCTGACCCGGTGGAATGAAAAGGTTAATCTCACTGCCCTCACCGCTGATACCGACATCGTGACCAAGCACTTCCTGGACTCGCTGGCCGCATTCAAGCTCATCAAGCCAGACACGGCGCTCATTCGATTAGGATCGCCCCTACGCATCCTCGATGTGGGAACCGGCGCCGGGTTTCCCGGACTGGTGCTGAAGTTACAGGTTCCGGACCTAGCGGTTACGCTGCTCGAACCATCTCTCAAGAAGGCCGCCTTCCTCCATCACATCATCGGGCTTCTGGGCCTGTCCCGGGTGAATGTCATCACCAAGCGAATTGAGGATCTCAAAGAGCCAGGCCAGCCTGGCCCGTATGACCTTGTGACCACGCGGGCTGTGCCGTCTGAGGTGGTCCTTGCGGCTGCTCCACGGTTCCTGGCCGCCAGGGGCCGGGTCCTGCTCTATCGAGTCGCGCCTTTGGCGGAAGCTCCGTCTAACTATAGACTTGTCCGGCAAGTCTCTTTTCCGCTCCCTTTCACCAACGCCCCTCGCACCCTCACCCTCCTGGAGCCCACCCTCTAAGCTCTTCTAAAATCCCTACCCCACCCTGAGACAAGCAGAAAAGCTACAGGTTAAACCTGCGGATGACCGAGAGGTGGGCGCCCAGACGCGCGCAGGCGGTAAGCCGAGCACGGCGGGCTCCTAGAGGTAGAGGGCAGGACCCGCAGGTAAAAGGCGTCTCGCTCTGTTTGTCTCAGCCCCCATTGTTCCACGTGGAACAGTGCTTCCGTTGACTCCTTGGCGTTCAGTTGCTAGCATGGCCGTCTTTAGGAGGTGCGGCGCCGGTCCATGGGGCGTGTCATTGCCGTCGCAAACCAAAAAGGGGGGGTCGGAAAGACCACCACGGCCGTCAACTTGGCGGCCTCCCTGGCGGTGGCTGAACGGACGGTGCTCCTGGTGGACCTGGACCCGCAGGCCAATGCGACCAGTGGGGTGGGAGTCGGTCGAAACGGGATCACACTATCGGTCTACGACGTTTTGATACGGGACCGAAAGGCATCCGAGGTCCTAGCGAAAACGACAATCGCCCGGCTTGATGTGATACCCTCGGACCCTGATCTGGCCGGAGCGGAGGTTGAGCTCGCAGGGTACGAGGGCAGGGAAACAATTCTCAAGCGGGCCCTGTCCGACGTGTCCGGGCATTACAATTTTGTGATCTTGGACTGTCCGCCGGCGCTGGGCTTGCTGACCGTCAATGCGCTAGTGGCCGCCGACACGATTCTGGTTCCGGTTCAGTGTGAGTTCTACGCGATGGAAGGATTGGGACGGCTGATGAAGACGGTGGAGATGGTGCGGAAGTCCCTGAATCCGGCGCTTGCCTTGGAGGGCGTCTTGTTGACGATGTACGATAGCAGAAACAACTTAAATAAGCAAGTTGCAGAAGAAATTCGTAAGTATTTTATTGGGAAGGCTTTCAAGACCGTGATCCCGCGGAATATCACCCTGGCGGAAGCTCCGAGCCACGGGGCCCCGGTTCTCAAGTACGACGTGGCCTCGACGGGGGCACAGGCCTATCTGAGCCTGGCCAAGGAAGTCATCCGGCATGCAAAAGAAAGCGCTCGGTAGAGGTCTGCAGAGCCTGATTCCGGTCGGTTCTCCCGGCGGCGGGCGAGACGAGATCGAAGAGATTCCGCTCCCGCTGGTCTCGCCGAATCCCTACCAGCCACGGCGGGTCTTCGACGATAGCACGCTCGAGGAGCTGGCCGAGTCGGTCAAAGCCAAGGGACTGCTGCAGCCGGTTCTTGTGCGGCGTCTGGGGGACGGCGGGTACGAATTGATCGCCGGTGAGCGCCGCTGGCGGGCCGCCAAGCTCGCCGGTTTGAAAAAGATTCCGGCCATCGTTCGCCCGGCCACCGACGCCGAGGCGGTGGAGATGGCCCTGATCGAGAACCTCCAGCGGAAGGATCTGAACCCGATGGAAGCCGCGCGAGCCTTTCAGCGCCTGATGAAGGAGTTCGGGCTCACCCAGGAGGTGGTCGCACGGCAGCTCGGCAAGGAGCGCTCCTCGATCGCCAATACGGTCCGGCTCCTTTCGCTCCAATCTGAAGTCCAAGCGTGGATTGAAGGTGAGCAGTTGACGCTGGGGCACGCGAAGGTGCTGCTGGGTGTTTCGGACCCGCACCACCAGGTCCATCTGGGGCGCCGGACTGTGACGGAGCGCCTGTCGGTCCGGGATCTCGAGCGACTGGTGCGTCCCCCTCATCATGCAGACCGTCCCAGGCATCCGCGTAAAGGCCGGTTCAACGAGGTTGAAGAGCGGCTGAAGCGGCGGTTGGGGACGCAGGTGCGGCTCATTGAAGGCAAGACCGGCGGGAAGATCGTAATTGACTACTATTCTGCGGCCGACCTGGAAAGAGTCATTGACTTGATCCTCGGTTGAGGAGGAAACCCATGTGGCCACTACGCGGCAGGAATACTCAGGCCGAGTCTGGTAACCAGGAGCCCTTTACCTTCCTCGGCCGAGGCGCCAAGTTTAAGGGCATTATCACCTTCGACGGGGAAATCCGGATTGACGCTCGTTTGGAGGGGGAGATTCATACGAAAGGCACCCTGGTCGTGGGAGAGCATGCGGTCATTGACGGCGACATTTACGCCGATGTGGTGATCAGCAGAGGGAAAATCACCGGCAACGTGACCGCTACGGAAAAGGTGCGGCTTCTGGCCCCGGGGGTTCTGATCGGGACCATCAAGACCTCGTTACTCTCGGTGGACGAAGGCGCACGCCTCAATGGGCATTGTGAGGCGGAAGGGTGGGGCGAGATCACGACCCTGAGAGAGTCGCCCGAGACAGTCTCTCAGGGCGGGCTGCCGCGGGCCCGCTGGATGAGTTGAGAGGTGGACACCATGTTCGGACTCAACGGCAAGAGGAGTGAGGACGCGACAGCAGAAGAGCAGACCTTCACCTTTCTGGCGCGCGGCTTCGAGTTCAAGGGACTCCTGACCTTCGACGGCACGGCCCGCATTGACGGGACCGTGCACGGCCAAATCCATACGAATGGAACCCTGATCATGGGGGAGCATGCGGTCATCGAAGGGGATGTCAGAGCCGGGACGATCGTCAGCGGCGGCACGATCAACGGAAACGTGATGGCCGCCGAAAAGGTCCACCTGCTCTCGTCCGCTTCGCTCCTCGGCGACGTCAAGACCCCTCTCTTGCGGATTGAGGAAGGCGTTCGCTTTTACGGGACCTGCGAGGCGGAAGGGTGCGCCGGAGGCCAGGACGCGGCGGAGGTCCGTGAAACCATCCCCCAAACCGGGAAGCTTCGCCTTCCCGATCGAGGCGAGGCTCTGTAGAGATGGAGACTGTGGTGGTGGGCATGTCGGGTGGGGTGGACAGCTCCGTCGCCGCCGCACTTTTGGGGGAGCAGGGATATGCGGTCCAGGGCGTCACGCTCCAGACCTGGGAGCCGGATGACCCCGAGACCACCTCCAAGAAGTGGCAGGAGCGGGGATGCTGCAAGGTCGGCATCGCTCGCTTCGTGGCCGAACAGCTGGGCATTCCGCACCGGGTCATTGATATCCGGGAGCGGTTTCATTCCGCAGTCGTGCAGGACTTCATTCACGGGTACCTGGACGGGCAGACTCCCAACCCCTGCGTCCGGTGCAACGAGAGGGTCAAGTTCGGCGCGCTCGTGGAGGCCGCACGGGACTTGGGAGCGGATTATGTCGCGACCGGGCACTACGCGCGGATCCTGCCGGACGCCGCGGGACGCCTGCAGATGCACAGGGGCGGCGATCCGACCAAGGACCAAAGCTATTTTCTCTACCGTCTGCAGCGGGCGTGGCTTCCCCACATCCTCTTTCCGGTGGGGAGTATGAGGAAGGACGAAGTGTGGCCGCGGGCGGAAGCGATCGGCCTACCGGCGGACGAAGTCAATGAAAGTCAAGAGATCTGTTTCGTGACGAAGGGTGATTACCGCGGCTTCCTGGCTGAGGAGGCTCCGCAGGCCGCCCGGCCAGGGCCCTTCGTCGGATGCGACGGGACCGTCTTGGGGACGCACCGAGGGGTGGCCTTCTACACCCCGGGCCAGCGTCGCGGGCTCGGATTAGCTTCGGATAGGCGGCTGTACGTGGTGCGGGTGGACGCCATGACCAATACCGTCGTGGTGGGCCAGGAGGGAGACCTCCTGGAAGAATCCTGTGTCGTCGGAGATCTCAACCTTCTGGGGATGGAGCGGATTGATGGGCCGGTCCGAGCAGCGGTCAAGGTCCGGTACGCAAGCCCCGCGGTCCCCGCGACCCTTCGGCCGGCCTTGGGGGGTTGCCTGCGCATCGAGTTTGACGCGCCGCAGCGGGCCCTCAGCCCAGGCCAGTCGGCGGTCTTCTATCAGGATGAGATCGTACTCGGCGGCGGCATCATTCAATGGAGCGCAGGCGGGGCGCGAACTGCTTGACAGCATTAGGCTTTCATGTTACGTTGCGCCGCCTTTGAGTGAACCTACCAGTACGCAACCACGCCACAAGGCGGTTACCGAATTGTGATCCAGACGGCGATTGGAAGACGTTACGCGAAAGCCCTGTTCGACCTGCAGGACCCGCCGGGAATCGGCCCGACCGCGCAGACGCTTCGCCTGCTGGCCGAGACCTTTGCCGCCTCCAAAGAGTTCAGGGCCTTACTGTTAAGCCCCGTCTTCACCAGGGATCAGAAAGCGGCCGTCGTCACCAAGCTGGCGGCGCGGGCCGAGTGCCCCTCGATCACCGAACGATTCCTCACGTACGTCGTCCGCAAGAATCGCATCGCCCAGATCCGGGAGATGAGCGAAGCCTTTGCCAAGCTGGCGGATCTGGCAGGCAATCGGACGGCCGTGGAGGTGGCGTCGGCCCGGCCTCTCCCTGAGGCGGAATTGGCGACGATCCGGACGCGGCTCGAGCAGGTTACGCGTGGCAAGATAGACCTTGCGGTCCGGGTTGATCCGGGAGTGATCGGAGGCTTGGAGATTCGCATAGGAAGTACGGTCTACGACGGGACGATCCGCGGGCAACTCGGTCGGCTGCGATCGGACATGGCAAAAGAATAGCCCTGCGGGGCGGCTCGAAGAGCAACCAAGGAGCAGCAAGGATGCAGATCAAGGCTGAAGAGATCAGCGCAATCATCCGGGACCAAGTCCAGTCGTTCGAAAAACAGGTGAACGTGGCCGAGGTCGGTTCGGTGCTGCAGGTCGGCGACAGCATCGCCAAGATTTACGGTCTGGACGGGGCGATGGCCGGCGAGCTGCTCGAGTTCCCGGGCGGCCTCAAGGCGATCACGCTGAACCTGGAAGAGGATAATGTCGGCGCGGTCATTCTGGGCTCCGATCAGAACATCAAGGAGGGGGACCTCGTGAAACGGACCGGCCGGATCGCGGAGGTCCCGGTCGGAGAGGCGGTCGTCGGTCGGGTCGTGGATCCGATCGGGACCCCCTTGGACGGCAAGGGTCCGATCCAGGCAAAAGAGTTCAGCCGGGTCGAGGTCAGGGCGCCCGGGGTGATCGAGCGCCAGCCCGTCCGCGAACCGCTGCAGACCGGCATCAAAGCCATTGACGCCATGATCCCCATCGGGCGGGGCCAGCGCGAGCTGATCATCGGCGACCGGCAAACCGGCAAGACCGCGATCGCGGTGGACACGATCATCAACCAGAAGGGCCAGAACGTCATCTGCATCTATGTCGCGGTCGGCCAAAAACGCTCGACGGTGGCGCGCGTCATCAAGACGCTGGAGGAGCACGGCGCCATGCCGTACAGCATCGTCGTGTCCGCCACGGCGAGCGATCCTGCCTCGATGCAGTACCTCGCTCCGTATGCCGGCGTGGCCATGGGTGAGTACTTCCGCGACTCCGGCCGCCACGCGCTGATCATCTACGATGACCTCTCGAAGCACGCGACGGCATACCGGCAGCTCTCGCTGCTGCTCCGGCGGCCGCCGGGCCGCGAGGCCTACCCCGGGGACGTGTTCTACTTGCACTCCCGGCTCTTGGAGCGTGCGGCCAAGCTGAGCAAGGAGAAGGGCGGGGGAAGCCTGACGGCGCTGCCGATCATCGAGACCCAAGCCGGCGATGTCTCGGCCTATATTCCTACGAACGTGATCTCGATCACGGACGGGCAGATCTATCTCGGCAGCGACCTGTTCTACTCGGGGATCCGGCCCGCGATCAACGTCGGCCTGTCGGTCTCGCGCGTCGGTGGCTCGGCGCAGATCAAGGCCATGAAGGGCGTGGCCGGTTCGCTCCGGCTGGATCTCGCGCAATACCGCGAGATGGCCGCGTTCGCCCAGTTCGGCAGCGAGCTGGACAAGGCCACGCAGGCCCAGTTGGCGCGCGG